>ENA-ORDC01000796-ORDC01000796.1-marine-metagenome-genome-assembly--contig:-NODE-796-length-27456-cov-19.748530_pt1 | contig 27456 bp, 20 predicted proteins | sample MGYA00237783_ERZ508515 | MGnify/ENA primary metagenome ERZ508515 (study PRJEB26186, sample SAMN06268792) | marine metagenome | isolation source: Eden Landing Ponds, San Francisco, CA, USA | place... | reverse complement strand
CGGCTTCGAGTGGCGCAACGCCGGCTGTTCGATGTGTCTGGGCATGAACGAGGACCAGCTGGAGGGCGACGAGGCCTGTGCCAGCTCCTCGAACCGGAACTTCATCGGCCGCCAGGGCAGCAAGGACGGGAGAACTGTGCTGATGAACCCGCGAATGGTCGCCGCTGCCGCGGTGACGGGAGAGGTCACAGACGTACGCGACCTGAAGGAGGTGAACCTGGCATGAGAAGCGAGATGCCACGCATCTCGAACACGCGAACGGGGAGCGACGCGACCCGTGAGCGGACCATGCAGCATCCTCCGAGCGAAGCGACGGAGGTGGTCGCATGAGCGGAACCGAGGACATCCCCGAAGTCGACTACGTCGAAGGGACCGGTATTCCGATCCGGGGCAACGACATCGACACCGACCAGATCATCCCGGCGCGGTTCATGAAGGTTGTCACCTTCGACGGGCTGGGCCAGTTCTCGTTTTTCGACCTCCGGTACGACGACGACGACAACGAGAAAGATCATCCCATGAACGAGGATCGGTTCAAGGAAGCCTCGGTCATGGTCGTCAACAACAACTTCGGCTGTGGCTCCTCCCGCGAGCACGCCCCCCAGGCCTTGATGCGCTGGGGTATCGACGCCATCATCGGCGAAGGCTTCGCCGAGATCTTCGCGGGCAACTGTCTCGCGCTGGGTATCCCAACCGTCACTGCGGATCACGAGACGATCAACGCTCTCCAGCAATGGGTCGACGACAACCCCGACGGTGAGATCGAAGTCGACGTCGAAGCCGAGACCGTCCGCTACGGAAGCAACGAAATCTCAGTCAGCGTCGACAACGCCCAGCGACAGGCCCTGGTCGAGGGGATCTGGGACACGACGGCGCTGATGAAGGCCAACCAGAACGCCATCCAGGAGACGGCCGACTCCCTGCCGTACGTCTAAGCGCCGGTTTTCACTCTTCGTTCTCGAAGCCGTCCAGCGCGACCTCGAATAGCGACTCGTCGTCGAGATCGGCGACGGCGTCGTCGATCTCGGCTCGGAGTCGATCGAGCCGGGCTTCCAGCTGGGCCGGATCGACCGAGTCCTCTTCGTCGGCGAGACTGGCGTGTTTGCTCGCCAGGTTGTAGAACGTATCGAGGCGCTTCCGATAGGTCGCTCGCGTCGCCAGCCAGTCGGCGATCTGACGCAGGTCGTCCGCGCCGACCGCAGGATCGATCACGGCATCGATCCACTGTGGTGTCTCGCCGCCGGCAGCCAAAAGGCCGATCTGGAAGTACGGCTCGCTGTTGGCGCGTCGCTCGTAGAGCGAATGGAGCGAGAGATCGGCGAGTCCCGTGTCGACGAGGACGACGTCGACGGAGTCGTCGAGACTCGCCAGGACGGCGTCGCCGTCGTAGGCGGTGTGGACGGGAAATCCGGCCCGGAGCACCTCGGCGAGACGATCGGTCGCGTCCGGCGTCGCGCCACCGACGATCACCGCACCCCGAGCGGAGGCCATACATGAACTCTCGACGGCCGTGTATAAATGAGATGTGGTCGCCGTCTCGTGGTTTTCCACTCGTCACGACTCTGGATCGTCCATGTCGTCGAGACGGACGAAGTTACAGATCGTCCCGAAAATCTCGATCGTCTCCGGGTCGTGACGACCCGCCGACACCGACAGATAGCACGTGCCGCCACGTCGTGCCGCCAGTTCGCCAGCCACGTGGACGAATCGGAAGACGCGCTCACGCTCGAAGTGTGCCAACAGGACCGACAACGAGTCGATCCAGAGCACGACTGGTGTGTCCTGACTGTCGAGCACCTCCAGCACTCGCGTTCCGATCGCCGACAACGACGCTGGAGTCGAATCCGCTCGCTCGGATTCACCCGAGTTGGAAGACACAGTCGTCGATCGAGTACACGTATCGACATCGGTCGCTATCGTCTGGACGCCTGACGATTCGAAGGCTTCGGTCCACGGCGCTGTCGAATCGCCCAGCACGACACCGACGGCACTCGCGGGCGTCCCGTCGCAATGATCGACAATCGAACGCGCCGCCGTCGACGCGCTGGCACGGTAGCCACTCACGAGCAAGACTCGCGATGGTACCGTCGGCTCGTCGTCTCCTGTCTCTGCTCCCCCGGTCATGTTCTCCCCCTGCGAAACGATCCTGAGGTGGCCTCAAGTAGATTGTGGTCCCGGGCCGATCAGCTCTCGGACTGCTCGCCCGCCGGCGCGTAGTAGCCCGCCGAGACGTCCATCTGCTCGCCTTCGAAGGTTGCCACGGTATCACAGAGGTGGGCGAACATGATCTGGAGTTCCTCGTCGGGCGCGTCGTTGTCCAGATGATAGAACCCCACGCCGTCGACGCTGCGGACGCGCGCGCTGACCGCATGCAGGAACTTGAACAAAAACTCCCGATCGACGAACTGCAGCATCTCCGAGATCGAATGGATACACAGTGCGACCCGGTCGCCGTCCGCGGCGGCGTCACCCAGCAGCGAGTTGATCGACTTCCCGAGTGTCAGCAGGTCCGCCGGACTCGAAACGGTCGCGACCGGAGCCGGAACGTCGGTCCCGTCGCTCGCGGCGGTGCTGGTCGAGCGGACCAGCGTCTTGACGTCGACGTAGCTGACCGGCGCGAGCGGCCCGGCCGAGCGCTCGGTGAGTCGGTCGTGCCACACCCCAGGTTGGGTCCCGACAGCGACGACGAGCAAGCGGTCGACGCGGTCGGTCGCGTCGACCAGCAGGTTGGTGCAGGCGTCGATCCCCGCGTCGGCGACGCTCGGAGCCAGCACGAGGACGTTCGATGCGCCACGAAGGTCTCCCGACGACTCGTCGCTCACCGTCGCCACCTCGGCGTGTCGGGAGTCATTAGCTATCATATATACGGGCAGTACCAAGAGTTTTCTGATGGGGAGAGAGAAACAGAATATCGAAGATATCAACTCCTCAAATGAGAATTAAGTCCGGCTACTTCACCGTCTAACAGAACAATAGAGGTCGTGTTCTCGATGAGATCTGCCACTTCATTCTCGGTGGCATCAGATCTACTAAATTCATTGCCACACAATATCTCCTTAGAGTCGTCGAAGTATTTATCAGTTACAAACGTACCAATTCGGCACCAGTCAGTGAAACCCTGTTCTGCTGAGAGAGAGTAACGATCATTCTCGGATTGAATGTGATATATTTCAGTTATTGCAGACTGCGCCCTGAGTATTTGCGTGGTCGGATCACCGAGAACGAGATATTCGGATTCTATCTCTTCGAGATCGTCCATCAGGGAAAGCGACTGTCCAAGAGTGACGCCCTTCGATAATAAGCCAGCAAAAATCTTCCCGAACAGAATACCATCTTTATTAGATATTTTTGACAGGGTTACCACACCACCTCGCGCCCCGTTTGTCACCAAACCTCTCCCTTGATGATACGAACGACAGGCATTGAGTAGAAATGATTCGATATGTACCTCGTCGAGTGATTGGGTATCAAGATATCCATCAGGGCAGTCGATTCCACTGTCATCCACATGTCCAACGTAGTGTAGAAAGTCGATATCTCGCTGTAGTAGTGACCGCAGTTCAGATGTCGAAACATCATTTCGAATAGAAACATCAGAATCAATCCAACCTGGTCCTTCATAGATGTCTGTAACCGTGCTCTCTTCGGCCATCGAGGGGTCGTTACAGACGACGACGATATCTGTCGTCACTGTGGCCGAGACTTCGGAATCCAATCTGCGGCGGAGTGCATCGGCCGTTACCTTCCCGGTACCGAGAGGTGTACCCTCCCCCACGAATACGTGTTCGGTGCTATGAGCAGGGGTTGGCCGAAAGACTTCCGGGAGACTACCATCTCCCCGACAAAATACGTCCATATCGTCCGAACCCATCGTATCGAAGAAGTTCTGGACTCGGTGAGATATTACGTCAGGCGACGCTTCATCAATCTCCTCGATTGAAGGACAGCGGATAATCGCCAATTCGTCGATGAAAAAGGGGAGAGTTTCTGCGTATTCAAACTCGGGAAGTACATCTGCAGTGAGCCTCCACTGCGGGACAGCATCTTCGATTGTCTCGTACGGAACCGAAAGATACGTCTGAATTTGCTCTGCGAGGTCAGTCTCGTAGAGCTGCGAAAAATCAAAATCGACCCGGTCCTCTACCAATGCTCGCTCTTGGAGATCAATCTGATAAAATCCCTCAGTACGTGTGACGCAGTCGAACAGAAAGATCTGTTTCAACACGTTCGCAACGGTTTCTTCGAACTCGTCGGCTCCACCCAACGAAAACGTTTCATCGTCTGCCGATAGCTCCGGGGTGTCACCAGGTTCCAGTGTCGCACCAAGATAATACGCAAGAGGCGCAACAGGGAATAGGTATTCGTACTGCGGGGGTATTCGGATGGAGATATCCGTTTGAGGCGGTTCAACCGAGTCTGGAATTGTCAATGAATCACCCCATTCCAGTAGCGGCGGATGGCCACGTAAGGTCGGAAATGACCGTTCGCACGTCGTCGTTTTCAGGGCAGAACTGAAACAGGATATAGCATCCATCAGGTCGAGTGGATCTTCCGTCGTCGTTATCGTCGCCGCCGGTTGCTCGTGGCTCGACCGAATGCCGATTTTAATTTGATCTGTCTCTGTACAGGTAATCTCGTCTCTGTCACCGCGTGAGTCGATTTCAAGCCCACCTTCGACAAGTAAATATATTTTGAGGTGAGCAGATCCAATCTCGGCATTGTAGGTCCCTGGTGAGACGTTGACAACGGAACCAGTTTCGTTTTGAGCGACTAGTTCCCCATTGGAATTGCGTATCCAGACATCCAGATTATATGTTGCTTTGAGTCTATTGACTCCGACGACTGCAGCTGTGTCGACTGGAAAATAGAATTCGTCGGTCTCACACTCGACGGGATGAGTCGGTTCTGGAGTGAAAAAGGCAAAATCGACACCTTCGATCGGATCGACCAGCCGCACACCATCTCTCTCTGGATGAGTCTCGATCCGCGGTTTAGCAACGCCATCCGCCCGCGACTCCTGAAACTCCGCACGCCAGTCGTCAGTCACGTATCGGTCGCCTCCTGGCCTCGTTCGACATGAATTCGCGTCACTGAGTGATACCGCACAGCACAAAAACCTTGCGCGCACGCCGGTCTATCGCTCGTATCTCGTACATCCCCACTCACAGAGACCCTCTTACTTCCTACGTAGGAGACAACAGTTGGTAGCCGATAATTAATTTGCGCCCATATTCCAGACAATTTTCTGTTGAATTTCTTTAGAAAAATTCATTTCGCATCGCGTGGTACGTGTAGTCGTAACATGAGCAAAAGTGCCTCCCCCATCCGAAGTTTCGTCGCAGAGCACCCCAAATGGATCGGCGTCCTCTTCTGGCTGACTGTGTTGATGATGGAGGCAGGATCCGCAGCCGCACATAATTCCACTACTGCAGGACCCTAGTTTAGGTCTTTAAAAGGGAATTCTTCACTCCAATAGATAGTATTGTTGAATTCAACAGGAAAGCCATGCATTGACATGAATTCCCGAATTGACGCTTGTCCTATATTAAATTTTTCTGTTGTGTCGCCGGGTAAGTAGGACTGATCACACTGGTCGAGCCAAGGCGTTATCAGGCTCCCCATGTTGTAGATGCGGGAAGGAAAGTATTGGAATTGAACACTAACTTCCCCATCAGAATTATACAGTTTCGCTAAATATGGAGCACCCGATCGACCTTCTACAACCTGAGTGTTCCCGTCACCAACAACTAAATAATGATTTCCGATAATGCTTCTTCTCTCAAGAAGTTCAAGTGAGGAATACAAAGAAAATCCACCGTCAAGGAGATGTGCCAGTGTCTCACCGAGTTTTGTTGCTGTCTTGTTCAAAAGATCTGCCACAGTTACAATCCCGCCGATTGCTCCGTTCTGCACCAACGCTTGGCCTTGTTCATATGATTTGCAGGCATTCAATAAAAATGCAGTTATATTTATATTGTCTAATTTTCGGCAATCAAGCCACCCATCACTACACCGTATACCTTCACTATCCACGTGACCAATGTAATGGAAGAAATCAGCATTAGTAGCTAACACTTCCTTCATCTCTTTTGTTGATAGGCCAGTTTTAATACTAATGTCAAAATCAAGCCACTCGCGAGTCCCGTAAATGTCAGACACAATATTTTCGCCCATCATATCATTTTCATTACATACTACTATGACTTTCGTCCTCGCATTCTCCGATGGAGAATAGGACAAACGACGATTGAACGCCTCCACCGTCATCTTACTAGCGCCCAGAGGAACCCCCTCACCAACATAAGCCTGCTCGATACTGTCCGCCTCGGGCGGCCGGAAGACGTGCTCCTCGAAGGGGCGCTCTTCGTCACTCGCCGATCGCGTCGATCTCGATAATCCGCCGCGGGCCGTCCCCGAACTCGATCCGAAGAAGTCCTCGACAGTCGTCGCGCCGCCGTGGACCGACCGCGACTCGATGTCCCCGCGGCTCGGACACCGAATCACCGCCAGGTCGTTCGCCAGGAAGGGGAGGGTCTCGGTGTGGCCCTGCTCCGGGATGACGTCCGCGGTCAGCTTCCACCGTGGGACGGCATCCTCGATCTTCTCGTAGGGAATCGAGAGATAGGCCCGCACCTGCTCGGCGACCGACTGCTCGTACAGTTCCGCGAAATCCAGATCGACCTGCTCCTCGACGACCTCGCGCTCGTGCAAGTCGACGGTGTAGTACCCCTCAGTCCGGGTCACACAGTCCAGCAGGAAGACCTGCTTGAGGACGCGGGCGACCGTCGACTCGAAGTCGCCGTCCGCGGTCAGCGAGAACGGGACCCCGTCGGCGTACAGGCAGGGTTCGGGCCCGGGTTCGACCGTCGCGCCCAGGTAATACGCCAGCGACGCGATCGGGTAGATGTACTCGTGCTCGGGCGGGACGACGATCCGAATCCCGGTGTCAGGGATGTCCAGCGACTCCGGGATCGACAGCTCCGCGCCGCGTTCGAGCAGTGGCGGATGGCCCCGCAGCGTCGGGAACGACCGTTCGCAGGTCGTCGTCTTCAGCGCCGATCCGAAAGCCGAAATCGCGGTCATCAGATCCTCCGGGTCGTCCGTCGTCGTGATCGTCGCTGCCGGCTGTTCGTGCAGCGATCGCACGCCGACGGTGACGCAACTGGTTTGGTCGAACGCGAGGTACATCCGATCGTCCCTGGACTCGACGCTGACGCCGCCGTCGATCGCGAGGTAGAGCTTCATCTGGGCCGAGGAGACTTCCAGGTTGTACCGGCCGGGCGGGACGTCGATCGACTCCTCGTTGGTGCTCTGGGCGACCAGATTGCCCTCGGTGTCGCGGATCCAGATATCGACCAGATAGGGCGTCTCGATCTCGGTGGTGCAGATCGTGGCTGCGGTGTCGACCGGAAAGTAGAACTGGTCGGTGTCGGCGTCGGTCGGTTCGACGCTACTGGGCGTCAGGAGTGTGAACTGCGAGCCCTCGATCGGATCGACGATGCGGACGCCGCCGAACAGCGGATGTGTCTCTATCCGCGGACGCGTCCCTTGCATCTGGACGGACGTGCCGCCGTCGGTCATCGGCCAGGTATCGGTCACGTTGGTGTACTCCCCCGTCTCGTGCCGGGTGCGCACCCGCCACAGACGGCGTCTCTCGGAGCCTCGAATGTCTGCGACCGAGAAACAGCCGACCTGTGGTGGGGGCGCTGTCTTCGCACGTAGTGACGGGATAGTCCTCAAAAACGTTACCGGTGCGACCGTCGCCGACGTGGTGACATCGATGTCACTCTACGCAACGCTTGAGAGGATTGCGGCCCAAACACTGCTGTGACCGAGAGAATCAACGGCCCGCATCAGAACCAGCCACTCGTGACCGCCGGCGCGGACCTCGAGAACGCCGAGGCAGCGATGATCCTCGTCCACGGCCGCGGCGCGACCGCCCAGAGCATCCTCCAGATGGCCAGTCAGTTCGGCGCCGACGGCGTCGCCTATCTCGCACCCCAGGCCACCCACAACACCTGGTATCCCAACCCCTTCACCGCGCCCGTCGAGTCCAACGAACCCGGCCGCTCCTCGGGGCTGCAGGCCGTCGCCGACGCTGTCGCGAATGTCGAAGACGCCGACATTCCGGCCGAGAAGATCGTGATTCTGGGATTCTCCCAGGGAGCCTGCCTCGCCAGCGAGTTCGTCGCGCGCAATCCGCGCCGCTACGGCGGGGTCGTCGCCCTGAGCGGTGGTCTCATCGGCCAGTCGATCGACGTCGAGGACTACGAGGGTGACCTCGAAGGCACGCCCGTGTTCTTCGGCTGTAGCGACGTCGACCCGCACATCCCCGCAGAGCGTGTCCACGTCTCGGCGAAGGTCTTCGGGCGACTGAACGGCGACGTCGAGAAACGGCTCTATCCGGGGATGGGCCACGGCGTCAACGACGACGAAATCGAGTACGTTTCCGGCCTGATCGCCAGGCTAGTTGCGTGACTGCAGATACCCACGTCAGGAGAACAGGCTGTTGTGCACGGGCGCGAAGTCCCGGCCCTCGTCGATCTCTTCGTCCTCGGTGTCTGAGATGGCCGTCCCTTCGACACCCGAACTGAGGAAGTCCGCGAGCGGCGGGCCGACGTTCTCTGGCTCGACGAGGAAGGCGTCGTGGCCGTGGTCCGATTCGACGACGTGGTGGGCGGTTCGGACGTCGGCCTCCCGGAGCGACTCGGCGAGGTCTTCGGCCTGATCGACGGTGAAATGCCAGTCCGCAGTGAAAGACATGACGAGAGACTGGCCCGAGAAGGCGGCGAGGGCGTCGGCGTCGTCCTCGAACCCCGAGGCGAGGTCGTAGTTGTCCATCGCACGTGTGAGATAGAGATAGCTGTTGGCGTCGAAGCGCTCGACGAAGCGCTCAGCCTGGTAGTCGAGGTAGGACTCGACGTCCCGGTAGGGGAAGAAGCCGGCCGCGGGATCGGTCGGGAAGGTCCGGACGGCGTCGCGGCCGGCCGAACGGCGGCCGAACTTCTTCTGCATGCTGGCCTTCGAGAGGTACATCACGTGGCCGATCTGGCGGGCGAGTCCCAGCCCCTCGTCGGGTTTGGGACCGTCACCGTAGTAGTCGCCGCCGTTCCAGTTGCAGTCGGTCGTGATCGCCCGCCGGGCGATGGCGTCGAGAGCGAGACACTGCGGGTCGACCCGGCCGGCGGTGGCGATCGGCACGATCCGGTCGACGTGATCGGGGTGGCGTTTCGCCCATTCGAGGACGTTCATGCCGCCGACGCTGCCGCCGACGACCGCGTGCAACGCGGGGACACCGAGTTCGTCGAGCAGTTCGCGCTGGGCGTCCGTCCAGTCCCGGACCGTGACAGCAGGGAAATCAGTCCCATAGGGCTCGCCCGTCTCGGGGTGCTCGCTTGCGGGACCGGTCGTCCCGTAGCACGACCCGGGGATGTTCGCGCAGACGACGTAGTAGTCGTTGGTGTCGATGGCCTTGCCGGGACCGACGATGTCGTCCCACCAGGCCCGGGCCTGCCCGCTCGTGCCGGCGGCCTCGCGGTGGCTGGCGACGTGTGAACTCCCGGTCAGGGCGTGACACACCAGTACCGCGTTGTCGCCGGTGAACTCACCGTAGGCCTCGTAAGCGACCTCCAGATCCGGAATCGACTCCCCGCACTCGAACTCGAACTCGCCCAGCGAAACCGTCCCGCGCTCGACGTTCATACCTGTTCGATCCCCGCTTCGAGGTCAGCGATGATGTCTCTGGCGTCTTCGATCCCGACCGACAGCCGAATCAGGTCGGGCGTGACGCCGCTCTCGCGCTGCTCGGCCTCGCTCAACTGTGCGTGCGTCGTCGATGCGGGGTGGATGATCAACGTCTTGGCGTCGCCGATGTTGGCGATGAACTGCGCCAGCTCGGTCTCCTCACAGAGGGTCTTGCCGCCTTCGAACCCGCGTTCGAGGCCGAACGCGACCATCCCGCCGTAGCCACCCTCCAGATAGCGCTGGGCGTTGTCGTGGGTCTCGTGAGATTCGAGGCCGGGATAGGTGACCCACGCGACGTCCGGGTGGTCGTCGAGCCACGACGCGACCTCCGCGGCGTTCTCGCAGTGGCGCTCCATCCGCAGCGAGAGGGTTTCGCTTCCCTGCAGGGTCTGCCAGGCGTCGAAAGGGGCCTGCCCGTCGCCGAGACTCCGGACGGCGCGCTGGCGTGCGGCCACAGTGAACGCGCGGTCGCCGAAGCGCTCGGCGAAGTTGGTGTCGAACGCCGGGTTCTCCGCGGCGATCTCGGGGTACTTCTCGGGATAGTCGGCCCAGGGGAAACTCCCGCCGTCGACGAGGATGCCGCCGATGGTGGTTCCCGACCCGTGGATCCACTTGGTCGTCGACTCCCAGACCAGATCCGCGCCGTGTTCGAGCGGTCGACAGAGCGCGGGCGTCGCGAACGTGTTGTCGACGAACAGGGGGACGCCGTGATCGTGGGCGACCTCGGCCACGCGCTCGATGTCCGGGGTCACCAGCGAGGGGTTGCCGATCGTTTCGAGGTGGACGTAGGCCGTGTCGTCGTCGATGGCCTCGGCGTAGGCGTCGTACTCCAGCGTGTCGACGAACCGGGCGTCGATCCCGCGCCGCGCGGCGGCTTTCGCGAAGTAGCTGTGGGTGCCGCCGTAGATAGACGAGGCAGAGACGATGTTGTCGCCGGCCTCCGCGAGGACGAACGTGGCGGCGTCGAGTGCGGCCATTCCCGAGCCAGTGGCGACGGCGTCGACGCCGCGTTCGAGGTCGGCGAGTCGCTTTTCGAGCATGCGAACCGTGGGATTGTCGAACCGCGAGTAGACGTTGCCCTCGGCTTCGAGCGCGTAGAGATCCGCGGCGTAGTCGGCGTCACCGAAAGCATAGGAGGAGGTCTGGTAGATCGGCGGTGCGACAGCGCCCGTCGCCGGGTCTGGCTCGTGACCGGCGTGAACACACCGTGTCCCGAAGTGCTGGGGTTCCCGAGATTCGTCGTTGGTCATGTACCACACTCATACGTCTCCAGATGTCTATAACTGAGAGTTACGGCAAAAATCTCAGTGTGTGTTAATCACAGGCACAAAACGCGGCGGTTTCAGTCGGTTTCGGGCCGCTGTTCGTGCTCGCGGGCGTCTGCTCGCTCGCGCAGTTCGTCAGCCCTGTCGTCGAGGTCTGCCTCCGCGGCGATATCCGCACCGAGAGCGTACCACTCGGACCCGTCGATCTCGGCGAGGTCGGCGACGACGTCGAGCGCGATTCGGATCGCGCCGGTCTCCCGGGCGCCGTCGAGGACGGACTCGTAGTGTTCACGAGCCTGATCGTGGGTGCCACGCTCGCGAGCGACGTGGCCGAGACCACGTTCAGCCTCTAGCGCCCGCAGTCGGAGCGAGTTGTCGGTTGCGATGGATTTCGCGTGACGGTAGCGACGCTCAGCGGCGTCGAGGTCGCCGGCGACGAGCGCGGCCCGGCCCCGAGCGCGCTCGGCCCGGGAAACAAATCGAGAGGTCCCAGCCTGTTCTGCGAGATCCAGCGCCGTCTCGGCGTGCTGGGCGGCACGGTCGGGATCGGGATCGTTGCTATCGAGGACGGCGTCGGTGAGCCCGACGTGGGCGAACGTCAGTGCACGCGCGGTCGCATCGTCACCGTCGACGAGTGAGCGGAACTGCGCGATCGCCTGTTCGGGTCGATCGGTGTACAACTCGATCAAGCCCCGTATGGCAGTCGCAGCTGCCTCGATCGCGACGAACGACTCCGCAGGCGCGTCCTTGAGGCTGTCGAGCAGTTGCCGTGCCCGATCGAACTGTCCCTGATCGAGTACACACATGGCCTGTGCGACCTGTGAAGCACACGCCATGTGCCAGTCGCCCAGGCGTCTCGAAAGGTGTGCCGACCGTTGATTGTATTCGACAGCGCGTTCGAGCTTTCCCATGCGGTGATTGGACAACGCCAGATAGTGAATGAGACGCCGTTCAGCCCGGATCGCTGCAACGTCTCTCGCCAGGTCGATCCCTCGCTCGGCGAGTTCGGCGACTCGTTCGTACTCGTCGTTCGTATCCGCAACCATGACCGCACCCTTCAGGGCTCTCGCTTTCAGACCGTCGTCGTCTAACTGATCGGCGAGTGCGGACGCTCGGTCAGCGTACTCCTGTGCCGCGTCGAGGTTGCCGGCGTGTAGCTCGAGAGTGACGAGTTCGATCATCGTCTCGACTGCGCCTCTGTCGTCCTCGACGGCGCGGTGGGCCGCCAGCGCCTCCTCGCCGCGCTCTTTCGCGGCAGCGACGTCCGAAGCATTCTCGACCCGGGTCATGCCCAGTTTCGCGCGGGCGTACAGCCGTCCGGACAGGGCATCCGGATCGTGGGAGGTGGTCGGATCGGGCAGTGTCTCTACCAGCCACCCGAACTCCTCGGCCGCCCGATCGAACTGACCAGCCCAGTTGAACATGTAGCCGCGGACAACCCGCTGGCGGAGCGCAGTCTCACGACGACAGGCTGCCGGGAGCGTCAGCGTCGATCGGTCTGTGGTGTCGAACAGCCCGGCCAATCGTGGATACGACTCGCCGAGATCGAACAGCTGCCCGGCGACGTCGTCGGCCCACCCCGTCGGCTCGGCCGCGATCGTCCCGAGGAGGTCCGTCGAGCCGGTGACAGCACTGGCGACCGCCTCACGACGGTCGCCGTGATCCGCCAGTGATAACAGCGCAGTGACGGTCCGGCCGAACCGGTCGGCAGCGGCCTCGTCCGTCTCGGCCAACTGGTCGAGGAACTCGACCGACCAGGCGGCGTGTACCGTCCGGAAGGCACCGTCATCGGCGTCACCGAACAGGACCTCTCCATCGAGTGCGTCGATAGCCTGCCGAACGGTGGTGTGATCGACGTGCTCCAGTCCTGCCGCAACCGCGTGCAGAGCAACGGGCGTCACGCCGATCCCGGCAGCGTTCAGCGTGTTCGCGAGCACACCGACGTCGAGTGTCGGCTCGCCCGCGGCGACCAGTCGATCACGGACGCGTTCGACGTGCTCCTCCAGCGTCGTCGGCGTCGCGTCTTCGCCAACGGGTTGGGCGAATCGGGCCAACCGATGGAAGAACAGAAACGCCGTTCCGGTGACCGACGACGTTGCGGCAGCGTCCTCAAACGTCGCCGGGAGCCCGTCACGTTCGACGTCCGCGATGTCGGCGAATCGATCGAGAATCGCTCGACGTTCGGCGTCGTCGAGCGACGGCATCTGAACTGTGTTGACGTGGCGCTGGCGAAACGTCTCCAGACGAGCGTCGATGGGGAACTCTTCGGCGTCGTTCCATTCGGCTTCCCTCGCATCGAGCAGGAACGTGACGTCCGTCCGACCGCTGAACGACTGCATCACCTCGAAGATCACGTTGGCCTCCGCCCGCACGGCGTCCTCGACGACGATCAGCGTGTGTCCCTCTCCGCGGCCGATCGTCGCCTCCAGCGACCCGACGTCGTCGAACGACTGGCCACGGCCGCTCTCTCGGTACAGCACTGTCCCACGCTGGCTGTCGAACCACTGGTAGGCGACCTGCTTGCAGACCGTCGACTTGCCCGATCCGGGCGGCCCGAGCAGCGCGAGGTCCGCACCGTCGTCGAGCGCGTCGAGAAGCGACTGGACGACCGACTCGCGATCGCCCTCGCTCTCGCGGAACCGATCGATGGCGTACCCTGCCGCGACCTCCGATAGGGAGAGGCCGGCCCGCCAGGCAGTCACGGGATCGAGCGTCGTTCTGTTCTCGAAGAACGTCTCGTCGAGGCGCTCGAAGCCCTGGGATCGCAGCGGTGCCGGAAGCCGCTGGTCGTCCATCTCGTGAAACGTCCCGCGGTCGGGAGCGGTACCGAACGTCTCGACCGGCGTAGCGTCCGCGAGCACGCGATCGGCCACGTCGCTCGCCCACTCGATCACGGTCGGCTCGTCGGTACGGACGACCCCGACGACCGACTGGTCGTCGTAGGCGACGATCACTGCCGTCCGGTCCCCACCGGCGTCGATCAACGCGAGTCCGAAGTCGAGCGCCTGCGTCCGAACGGGCGTGAACGACGCCGTTTCTTCGAGGTCCGCTGCGAGGTACGGAAACTCCCTGGCGAGTTGGCGATACGTCTGCTCGCAGGAACAGAACGTCACGTCGAGCTCGCCGTCGGTGACCTGCGAGTGGAGCAACCGGAAATGTCGGCTGTCGGAGACATGTGGCAACAGTACACGGCAGTTGTCTGCGACCGGAAGCGTCTCGATCAGGACCTCGAACAGTTCGTACTGGTCGTCGAAGTGTTCGACCGCGCCGTCGGTGACCGCGTCCTGTGGCAACTCGACGCTACACGGAAGCGCGTCGATCACCGGTTTCGCGTCGAGAATCGCCTCGCTCTCGGCCAGAAACGAGTCGTACCGCTCCATGGCGAGGCGCCCAGTCAGCGTCGTGGCGTACCCCCCGGTAGTGCGTTCGACGAATCCCGCGTCTTCGAGGGCCCGGATCGCGCGATCGACCGTCGAGCGGGAGTGATCGAGATTCTCGACGATCGTCGGTTTCTCCGCCGGTTCGCCATCGAGACACGACAGAAAGTCACGGCGACGGGTCAGGACCTCGATATCGGCGACGTCCTCGGGGATATCCATCGTTGCATACCAATCGACCGACAGTAATAAAAGTTGAACGACACGGCTGAGCCTGCGAACGGCATCAAAACTCCCATGGCCCCCGCCCGCGGAGGACAGCACACACAGGTGGTTCCGGTGACGAAAAAACAGGAATACAAAGACCACTACCCGGAGAAGACGCTGTATATCCCCGGTCCGACAGAAGTCCGCGAGGACGTGATCGAGACGATGGCCCAGCCGATGTTCGGTCACCGCATGGACCGCATGACCGACCTCTACACGACAATTGTCGAGGACACCAAGACGTTTCTCGACACCCAACACGACGTCATCATCCTCACGGGGTCGGGCACGGAGTTCTGGGAGGCGTCGACGCTCAACCTCGTCGACGAGAACATCCTCGTGCCGACCTGCGGGAGCTTCAGCGAGCGCCACGCCAACGTCGCCGAACGCCTCGGCAAAGACGTCGACCGCCTGGAGTACGAGTGGGGCCGGGCCATCAAGCCCGAGGACATCCGCGAGCACCTCGAATCGACGGACAAACACTACGACGTCGTCGCCACGGTCATGAACGAGTCCTCGACCGGCGTGCGCAACCCCATCGAGGAGATCGGCGACGTCATCGCCGAGTACCCGGACACCTACTTCGTCGTCGACGCCGTCTCCGCGCTGGGTGGGGACTACGTAGACATCGACGACCACGACATCGACGTGATCTTCACCTCGACCCAGAAGGCCTTCGCGATGCCGCCCGGCCTCGCCGTCTGTGTCGTCAGCGACGACGCCTACGACCGAGAGGTCGAGAAGGACGAAGCGTCGTGGTACGGCGGCTTCCAGCGCTGTCTGGACTACTACGACCGGAAGGGCCAGACCCACTCGACGCCCGCCATCCCGATCATGCTCGCCTATCACAAACAGATGAAACACATGCTCGAAGAAGGCCACGACGCCCGCGACCGGCGCCACCGCGAGATGACCGAGTACGTCCACGACTGGGCCCGCCAGCACTTCGACCTCTTCGCAGAGGAGGGATATCGCTCCCAGACTGTGTCCTGCATCGAGAACACCCAGGGGATCGACGTCGCCGCGACTATCGAACAGGTCGCAGAAGAGTACGACATGGTCTTTTCGAACGGCTACGGCTCCCAGCTGGGCGAGCAGACCTTCCGGATCGGCCACATGGGCGAGCACGACGTCGAGAGCGTCAAGGAGCTGACCGACGCCATCGAGGACGTCGCCCTGTAACGCGACGCTGTCGAGGACGTCACCGACCGCTGAGCGGCCGTCCAGGAGGCCGTTCAGGCGGACAGTGCCGAACACTTATCCTATCCCATCGCATATTCTCGCGCATGCAACACGTGACGATTCCGCAGGATCGGATCGGCGTTCTGATCGGCGAAGGAGGTGAGACGATGCGCGAGATCGAAGAGCAGGCGGAGGTCCGCCTGGACATCGACAGCGAGACCGGCGCGGTCAAAGTCGAGTCCGTCGGCGACCCGGTGACGGCGCTGAAAGGCCCCGACATCGTGAAGGCGATCGGGCGCGGCTTCCACCCCGAGGACGCGCTCACGCTACTGGACGGCGAGCTTCGGCTGTTCGACCTGATCGACATCGACGAAGTCGCTCGCAACAAGAAAGATCTCAAGCGGATCAAGGGTCGGCTCATCGGCGAGAACGGGCGTACTCGGGAACTGATGGAAGAACTCTCGGGCGCGTCGGTCGCCATCTACGGCTCGACGTTCGGGATGATCGGCGAGCCCCAGCAGGTCGAGGCCGCCCGCGAAGCCGCCGAGATGATCATCGAAGGCGCACCTCACGGATCGGTCTACTCGTTCCTCGAACGCAAGCACAACGAGATGAAGCACAAGGGCATGGAGTACCACCAGTACACCGGGTAACGATCAGGTCCTGTCCGGTCGTGGTACTGCGACGGTCACGACGCTTCCCCGTGGTTCGTTTTCCGTGAACTCGAGTCTCCCGTCGCTCTCCTGGACGATCAAGTGAACTATCCACATCCCGATCCCCTGGCCGTGGTTCAGCGGCCCGATCTCTCTACGACCAGTCAGTACGTCCCGTTCCATCGCTGGGATCCCTGGCCCGTCATCGGCGACCGCCACCTGCGCCCAGTCGCCATCACAGGTCACGGTCACGGTGACAGTCGGAGAGTCACCGTCGGAGTGGACAATGGCGTTTTCGACGAGCTCCTCGACGGCTCGGTCGATCAAGTTGACCGCAACCGCGTTGCACTGTCCCGGACTGTCGACTGCAACCGCCGCATCCTCGTGGTTTCGTCGGGCCTGCTCGGCCACCGACACCGCTACCTGGGCGAGGTCGACCGTCCCGGCCGGCTCGGGTTCGGAGAGGAACTCGGTGATCTGTCGTTCCTTGTCGACGGTCTCGAGCACCGCGTCAGTCGTTCGGACGACCGTCTGTGCGTTCTCCGCGACACGCCCGGATCCTTCTGCTTCGATGGATTCAGCAACTCCTCGAATCACCTGAAAATGGTTCCGAAGGTTGTGTCGTAACACCCGCTCGATGACGCGGAACTGGCGTTGGTGTTTCTTTATATCCGTGACGTCTCGGCAGATCGCTAGCGTCCCGGCGGGGGTGCCGTCGTCGTCGTACTGTGGGTATCTGACCGTCGAAAACCGCCGCTCGCCGTTCCCGGGAAGTTCAGGTGACACCTCATAGGTGACGGGGTCGTCGCGTTCGAGCACACGTGATTTCATCGTCTGAATCTGTTCGGCGGTGGCGTCGTCCATGAACGCGAACTCGTCGGTGCCGATCAACTCGCCTCTCGATAGCCCGGCAAGCTCCGAGACCGCGTCGTTGACGACCTGGAACCGACCCGAAGCATCCTGAATCATGATCGGGTCGTCGATCCGCTCGACGATCGATTTGAACGTTCGGAGGTCGTCTTCCATCTCTTTTTTCGCGGTCACGTCGGACTGTATTGCGATAAATCCATGGACGGTACCGTCAGCTGTCACTGGAGCAATCGTTTGGTCGGCGTGGTAGATCTCGCCGTTTTTCCGCCGGTTCGTCACGGTTTCTTGCCACACGTCACCCGCCGTTATCGTCTCCCACAGGTCCTCGTAATACGACGACGGTGTCAGGCCGGAGTTGAGTAGCTGTGGCGTTTGACCCAGTGCCTCCCGCGCAGCGTAGCCGGTGATAGTCTCGAACGCGGCGTTGACGTACCTGATCGTCCCGTCGGGCGCCGTCATGTACACGGCGTGACCCGCGTCTTCGATCGCCTGCTGGAGTCGTTTCTCCGAACTCAGCGTTGGATCGGCAGCCGCCGGGGAGCGGTCGCGACAGATCAGGAGCGTCGCCGGCGCCCCGTCCCACTGAATCGACGCGGTCGTCACCTCCGCCACGAGGGAGCCGCAGCTCGGCCGAGTGATCGGAACGCCGCTCTCGTGTCGGTACGTATCGCCCTCAGCCCCGACCGAGAGGAGTTTCGGGTCGACGATGTCGTCCGGTTCAACGTCACTGAGCGTACAGTCGGCGACCCCGAGGAGATCGCACAGCTGTCCGTTCCAGTCCACGAACCGTCCGTCTCGGACGATGCCGAGCCCGTCAGGAGCGGTCTCGAGGACCGCCTCCAGCGACGGCCCAGCCGCTCCGACCGTTCGAGAGCGGCGATAGTACTGGTCGGCCATCTCGAGGAGTTCGATAACCTCGTTCCACCAGCCCTCGTGGTCCGCTTCGACGAGATATTCCGTCACGCCGGCCTGCCGTGCGCGATTGGCAGTCGTCTCGTCGTGGTCGCCCGTTACGAGAAAGACTGGAACTGCTGGCTCCTGAACGCGTACCGCTTCCAGAAAGGCAACCGCATCGGCATTCGGAAGCGGTTGCTCGCACACGATCGCCGAAACGTCGGCCCCACGTCGGAGTCGCTCCAGTGCGCCCGGGACCGACACGGTCGCGCCGCTCTCGATGGCCGGTACCTGACGTGTTGAGGCGAGCGGACGGTCGAGCGAACGCAGTTCCGACTCTACCCAGAGAAACACGTGCTCGGAAGACGGTTTCGGCTCCGTTGAGGCATCGGACATCGGGTCAGTCACGTGAGTTGGCCGTTGACACGCTCGGGGTCCACCCAGAGCGTGAACTCGTCTCCGTCTTTCAGGATACCCTCGATGTAACGGTTGTCTTCGACGGCCTCGAGTTCCGGGTCCTCGAAGTCCCTGACGCGGTAGGCGTAATCGACGAGCCAGCCGACGCTGGTCTCGCCGTCGGTATCGAAGATGATCACCTGCTGATCGGTGTCCGTCTCGGGGAGCCCGAAGGTCACCTTCGGGTCGACGATCGTGGTCGTCTTGCCGCGGAGATCCATCACGCCCTCGACCATCGGGGGCATGTCCGGGACCGAACTGACTTCCTCTGGCTTGACGATCTCGTCGACCCACTCGATCCCGACACAGAAATCGTCCGCACCCAGTGCGAAGACGAGTGCCTGCTCGGGCATCTCGACAGTCGGTTCAGCGCTGGCCATCAGTGTTTCCTCCCGTTTGACTGCTCGTTGGGGGCGTTGATGTCGCGGCCACCGTCGGAGGAGGCCGTGAGTTTTGTCCCCGGTTCGATGGTTCTGGGGCCCGAGTCCTGTTCGTCGGCGGTGTCGGTCTGGACGGTCTCCGTCGATCGAACGTCACGCGAGTCGGTCCTATCGACGGTCGGCGACGACCGTCGCTGACCCGTCCCGTCGACCTCGAAGTCCGAAACCTCCTCGTGGAGGGTGTCGGCCAGTCCGGACAGTTGCTGGAGGTTCTGGGAAGCCTCCGACAGCGAGGAGGCCTGCTCTTCGGTTGCAGCCGAAACGTTACTCGCTTCCGCACTGGTCTGCTGGCTCACGCCCGAGACCTCGTCGACCATCGAGACAACCTCCTCGCTGGAGGCGGCCTGGTCGTCGGTCGCGTCGCTGATCTCTCGGATGCCGCCCTCGGCTTCGCTGACAGCATTGGCGATGTCGTCGAACATCTCGATCGCGTCCTCGATGGTTTCGGACCCGCTCTCGACGCGTTCTCGCATCTCCTCCATCTCGTCGACTGTCTCGTCGGTCGTCGACTGGATCTCCTCGATCCGGTCTTCGATCTCGGTGGTCGCCTGTCCGGCTTCCTCGGCGAGGGACTTGATCTCGCTGGCGACGACGCCGAAGCCCTCACCTGCTTCGCCCGCCCGCGCGGCCTCGATCGAGGCGTTCAGCGCGAGCATGTTGGTCTGCTCGGCGATCCCGGTGATCATGTCGACGATCTCCCCGATCTCGTCCATCTTGTCGTCGAGGGTCTGGACCTGGGCGGTCGCCTCCTGGGCCGTCTCCTCGATACTCTCGATCTCCTCGGAGGCCTCGGCCGCGTGATCGCGACCGGTTTCGCTCCGTTCGACGGCGGTCGTCGCGGTGGCGGCGACCTCTTCAGAGGAAGAGGCGATCTCCTCGACGGTCGCGGACATGTCGTTCATCTCGCTGGCGACCTCTTCGAGGTTCTCGCTCTGTAACTCGGCACCGTGTGAGATCTCCTCGACGGAGTTGGCCACCTCCTGGCTGGCGGCCTGGATCTCCTCGGTGCTGGCGGTCACTTCCTCGCTGGAGGCAGCGACCTCGTTGGCGATCGACTGGACGGAGTCGATGCTGTCGCCCAGCTGCTGGATGCCGGCCTGGAGGTCCGCGAGGGCATCGCCGTACTGGCCGGGCTTGTCAGTCTCCAGTCGCTGATCGAGGTCGCCGTCTTTGAGTCCGGCGCTCGCGTCGGCGATCTCGTCGAAACTCGCCGAGAGCGTCGTCATCCCATCGTCGAAGCGCTCGAGAATCTCGCCGTAGTTGCCCGGTCGGTCAGTGTCGATGTCCTGGTCGAGTCGCCCCTGTTTCAGGTCCTGGCTGGCCGTCCGGATCTCCTCGAAGCCGCCGACCATCTCGGTGGCACCGTTGTCCAGATTCGTCATGACCTCGCCGTACGTGCCGGGGAAGTCCGTCTTTCGTTCGCGGGTCTGGAGGGCGTCGTCACCGGCCGCGAGGTTGTTGCTGAAGACGTCGATCTCCTCGAACACCGTTCGGAGGTTGGCCTGCATCTCGCTGAATGCGTCAGTCATCCGACCGAGTTCGTCGTTCTCGATGTGGTCGTCGACCTCGGTCGTCAGGTCGCCCTCGCTCATGGCGACCGACGCTTCCTCGAGTTGCTGGACCGGTTTCGTGATCCGACGGGCGACGAACAGCCCGATCGCGATCGCCGCGACGAACGCGGCGATGGTCAACCCGATGATGAGCAGGTGGCTCTCGTCGGTCGTCGCGTCGGCCGCGGCGACGGAGGCGGCCATCTTCTCGTCGGCGCTCTCCTCGAAGACGACCGTGTCCTCTTCGAGCTCGGCATAGGTCTCGTCAATCCCCGATATCTCGTCTCGAGCGAGTTGCTCGTTGCCAGCCTCCATGGCGGCGATCGCTTCTTCGGCTGTCTCGCCCGCTTGCTCGTGTTGCTGTTCCATCTCGGAGAGACGTTGTGTCTGTGCGTCCGTCAGGTCGTCACGTTCGGCCAGCGTCGAGTACCACTCCTCGAAATCCGCTGATGCAGCGCGGAACTCGTCGGCGGCATCCATATCACCAGCCAGCACCGCGAACAATGCCCGCCGCTCTTTTTCGAGGTCGTACTTCATCTCCATCGCCGCGTCCGCCTCCGCGACGTCGTCCTCGACGATCGAGTGGGTCTGAGCATCGACCGCCGAAACGCTGGTATACCCGACGAAACCGGTCACCCCGACTAGTACCGCCACGAGCACGAACGCGAGTATCAGTTTGGGCCGCAGGTCGAACCGGTCGAGTTTGATGGTATCGATCAAGGACATTTCTGACTCTACACCCCAGCTATTGATTCGAAAGTATTGTGAGGATAATCGTTACACGCGTAACGCAGACGGGTTCGTTCGGGTTAAGCGTCTAACCCTCCATTATCAACCATGCTACTCGTCTCTGGGCGGAGGTACTGTTCGAACACTTTGCTGTGTGCGGCCTGGAGGTGTTTGTAGAGTGCCGGCCCGGAGATGTCAAACTCGGCCGCGAGCGCTTCGCCGGTCACGTTTCGGGGGACGTCGTAGTAGCCACTGTGGTACGCGGCGTTCAGGATTTCGTACTGGCGGTCGGTGAGCGCCTCAGCCGCCGGTTCGGTTTCGTAGACCCTCTGGCGCTGTGCGAGCAGGTCGATCTCCCGGTACTGTGTCGTCAGCGTATCGAACAGCGGGCGCGAGGAGACGCTCTCCGGGAGCGCGATCCGCAACCGAGTGCCCGTCTCCGTCGAGGCGGCCTCGAGAAGACGTCCACCGTGTTTCCCGACTTCCGAGGCCAGGAACGGCTCGGCGATGGTCAGACGGAGCTGTCGCGACGTGTCATCGCCGAACTGGCTGGCACCGGCGATGCTGGGGGTCGAGTCCGCCAACGCCAGCACCGACTGCGGGTCGCCCTCGGTGACGGTGACGAGCGTCCTGACCCCTCCGTCGACGGTTTCAGTGACCGTGTCGTACTCTATCCGGCTCCCGGTCTCTCTGGCGAGTCGCTGCAGCGGATAGGTCGGGTCGTCGAGTTCGAACTCCAGTTCGACAAACGCCTGATCGGACGCGTAGCGCTGCTGCAAGACGCGACTGTAGGTCACCAGCAGCGATCCGACGTCGGTGACGAGATTCCGGTACTGCTCCTCGAAGGCCGCTTCCCGGCTGGAGTAGACCGTCAACACACCGTACAGCACGTCGTCGTAGATGAGCGGGACACTCAGCGCCGATCGGAAGTTCCGGGAGAGCGCTTCTTTGGCCCACTGCTCGTCCATGACCCGTTTCGGGATGCTGGCGACTGCGTAGGGCTCCCGCCGTGCTGCGGCATGCTCGGCCGGTAGTGTGGCCGCCCCAGTCGTCTGTAGCACCGAGTCGAGATAGTCCGGGCGCTCCCCAGTCCACGCCGTCGGGTCGAGATCGGTATCGCTGCCCTTCGGACGCCCGATCCAGGCGAAGTCGATGCTGTCGGTCTCGACCAGCTCTGTACAGACGCCCGTCTCGAGTTCGTCCCGGGTCTCGCTGTTAGCGACACGAGCCTGAATCGCCTGTACCGCGTCGATGACCCCCCGTAATTCCTCGAGCGTCTCCTGTTGGGTCTCGACTCGCTCGGCGAGGGTCTCCCGTTCCCGGTCGTGCTGGAGACTCTGGAAGATAGCCTCTGCGTTGGTCGCGAGCACCTCGAGGAGATCGCGATCGGCACCGTCGAACGATCGATCCCCGGCCGTCACCACGACGATCAGGCCGAAGTTCCCGATCGGAACGGCCAGACAGTGATCGCCGACGGTGCCGTCCGCGTCGAACAGTTCGAGCAGTAGTTCACCGCTAAATTGCACCGACTCGCCGTCCCGATACGCGTTCCAGAGCGGATTGTCACCGGGTTCGACCGGTCCCAGCTGCTCTATTCCCTGCTCGGGCAGTGCAGACGTCGCGACGGGTTGCAGGACGCCCTCTCCCTCGTCGAAGCGCTTGACGCTGACGTAGCTGAAATCGAACGCATGCTGGAGGAAGTCGACGACGAACGGCGAGATATCTGCCATCGAATCCGGCGGGTAGAACTCTCTCGACGCGGCGTGTAACTCCCGAAGGACCCGCTCCCGTTTCTGGAGAGACCGTTCGCGTTCTTTCTGTTCAGTGATGTCCTGAGAGACCCCCATCGCGGCGAACACGGACCCGTCGTCGGCGCGTACCGGGACGATACGGAACTGGTAGCATCGGTCGCCGACCTCCGTTTCGAACGAACACTGGTCGCCCTCGAGTGCGTCGGCGTACCGCGGGCGGAGTTCGGCGGCCATCTCGTCGGTGAGCACCTCCGCGAGCGGTTGGCCCATGAGTTCCGTCTCCGCGTCCCAGGCTGCGTCGATCGGTGTCCCACCGACGGTGATATAGCGAAGCTCCTCGTCGACGAGGGCGACGGCCCCGTTCGGGAAGTGCTCGACGAGGGTCCGATATCGACTTCGTGACTTCTCCAGTTCCCGTTCGTATTCGACTCGTTCGGTGATGTCCTTCTGGAAGCCGACGTAGTTGATGAGTTCGCCGTGATCGTCGTGGACCGGTGCGATCTCGAGGTGGTTCCAGAACGTGGTCCCGTCCTTCCTGTAGTTCTTGATCCCGACGGCCACGGGTTCTTCGGCGTCGATGCCCTCCCTGATCCTGGCGACTGTCTCCGGATCCGTCTCCTCGCCCTGCATGAACCGACAGTTCCGACCGAGCACTTCCTCCCGATCGTATCCCGACGTCTCGAGGAACTGCTGGTTCGCATAGATGAGCGGATTGTCGTCTTGTTCCGGGTCCGTCATCGTGATGCCGATCGGCGCTGCCTCGATCGCTCGACTCTTTCGCTGGAGTTCCTGTTCGTGCTCTCTTCGTTCTGTGATGTCCTGGAACGTCCCGCGCGCGCCGACGACCTTCCCTTCGTCGTCGGTCCAGGGTTCCCCCCGCGTTCGGACCCACCGGACGGTGTCGTTGGCCGTCACGATGCGCAGTTCCATGTCGAAAGACTCCCCGGTCGAAACCAGCTCCTCGTAGGCCTGTTCAATCGTCTCACGGTCGTCGGGATGGTAGAACTCCATCCCCTCCGCTAGGATCGGGTCGTACTCGCTCGGTATCTCGTGGATCCGGTACACCTCGTCCGTCCAGCGCAGCGTCTCCGACCGGAGATCGACTTCCCAGCCACCGATGTTCGCGACCGACTGAACGCTGTCGAGGAACTCTCGATTACGCTCGAGCTCTCGCTCGTGTTCTTTCCGGTCGGTGATATCCTGTGTCATCCCGACTGCGGCGACGACAGACCCATCGGCGTCGTACACTGGAACGGTTCGGTGCAGGAGAGTAACTCCCTCGACAAGGGTTTCGGTGGCCGTTTCAGTGCCATCGAGCGCGTCCCTGTAGGACTGGACGAACACGTCCCGATCCCCGGATTCGAGGTCGCCGACGTGCGTATCGATCACGTCGTCAGGATCGCTCGGTAGTTTCTCGAACAACTGCCCACCGGCCAGTCGATACCGGAGATCAGTACCGACCAGCGTCACCGCACCGTTCGGGAAGTTTCCGACGACCGCTTCGGCGACGTGTTCTCGCAACGCCCCCTCGAACGTGATCTCGTCGGGCGTGGCTGCAGTGGGCCTCGATGATCCGGTCGCTGCCCTCCTGGCGTGCTCGACGGCCGCGCGAATCCGCCTGCGGAAGATCTCGGGGCGATCGCGGAGTGCCGATTGCCGGACGTACTCGGTCGCGCCCGCCGCGACGGCGTCGTCGGCGACCGTCGCCCGCTCGTCGGTGAGCACGAATACGACCGGGAGATCGGGATATGCCTCTCGGAGCCGTTCGATGATCTCCGTACCGCTCTCTGCCGGGTACTCCGAGAGAACACAGTCGATCGAACGCTCGTCGAGCAGAGAGCCCGTGTCCGTACCGCTATCGACGACGGTGAGATCGACGGCCGGATCTGCGGATTCGAGAGCGCACCGGACGTTCTCCGCCGACGTCTCAGTTCCCCTTATATAAACTATTTGGAGAGGCGACAGTACCGTTTCCATGGCTAGTTTAGACTAGCAGGAATGGTAGTGCTATGGTTGGTTCTCTCTAACTGGGAAAGGTCATTCAGAGATGATCTATAGGAGACAATCAAAGCTGCGTCAGACGCCTGTTCGACTCTTCTTTCGTCGATTTCGCTGCCTGTAGAGACGGAAAATATATCCGGCCGCACCGAAAACCCCAGTACAACCGATCGCATAGAGGGGAGACAGTGACCGAAAAATCCGATTCGGCCGTCAACGTGACCCGCGACGACGGCCAGCGCGTCGGCGACGTCGTCGAGCGCCTGCAGAAGCTCAAAGACGACGAGCAACGCCGCTCGGAGTCGCCCTCGGAGGGAGTACTGCTCGACCAGCTCAAAGAGGTCAAAGAGCGCTTGCTCTCCTTCGGCCAGGAGATCGGCGGCGATCCGGACGACGTAACCGACCTCCCCTTTACAGAGGAGGCCGGACTCTCGCGGATGCCCGAACCGCTGTACGTCCGTCACGACACCGAGATGCTCAACCAGGTGACCTCGTGGTTGCTGCAGGACCAGCACATCGGCCTCGTCAGTCCCTACGGAACCGGCAAGACGGCGTTCCGTGAGATCGTGCGTCGGGACCTGGGTAAACACGACGGCTACGTCCTCGCGTATCTGGACAACCCCCGCGAAACCACGCCCCGGAAGCTCTACGCGACGCTGTTGAACGCCGCGGCCGAGGCCGGCTACGAGATCGATCCCGAAGAGTACGAACAGGTTCGCGACGGCGTCCCGTGGGTGACCGAGGAGGCCAAAGCCGCCGTGCGGGACATCGTCACCGAGATTCGCGAGGAGGGCAAGACCCTCCTCCTGCTCGTCGACGAGATCGAGGTCCTCCCGGAGGGACTGCTCTCGACCTTGCAGGTAGCCGGCGACATGGGCGTCCGCCTGTTCTTGATGGGCACTCCTGAGGGCAAGCGTCGCGTCGCGGAGTTGCGCGGCACCCTCGGCTCGCGATTGCGCTACTACGAGACCATCGAACCCTTCGAACCCTCGGATATCGCCGAGTACGTCGGCCGTTCGCTGGCGTACTTCCGCGAGGAGGAGTACGACGGCGAGTTCCCCGACCTCTTTACCAGGGAGGCGATCCGCGACATCCACGAGCGGACCGAGGGCAATCCTCGTGACGTTCGTATCGAGTGCCGGGAACTGTTCATCCGGGCGGCGTTCGTCTGGTACCGCACCGGCCAGGACATCGAGCGCATCCAGATCACCCCCGACCTCCGACATCGGCGATTCGGCATGGAATACTAATATTTAATGGGCGGTGCGGTAGGCGTTCACACATCCCCGAGTAGCCACCCCGGGTTTCGACCTCTGTCGACCCCCAACGGAAGTTTTATATAGAATCACATTCAATCCTCGCGATGACTATGGCTCAGCAGATGGGTAACCAGCCCCTCATCGTACTGTCCGAGGATTCCCAGCGGACATCCGGGAAAGACGCCCAGTCTATGAATATCACGGCCGGCAAGGCCGTCGCGGAGTCCGTTCGGACCACGCTCGGTCCGAAAGGGATGGACAAGATGCTCGTCTCCGACGCGGGCGACGTCGTCGTCACGAACGACGGCGTCACCATCCTCGACGAGATGGACATCGAGCACCCCGCCGCGAACATGATCGTCGAGGTCGCCCAGACCCAGGAAGACGAGGTGGGCGACGGCACGACGACCTCCGTCGTCATCGCGGGTGAGCTCCTCGCGAAGGCCGAGGACCTCCTCGACCAGGATATCCACGCCACCATTCTCGCGCAGGGCTACCGCCAGGCCGCCGAGAAGGCCGAGGAGATCCTCGAAGACATCGCCATCGACGTCGACGAGGACGACACCGAGATCCTCGAATCCATCGCCGCGACGGCGATGACGGGCAAGGGTGCCGAGTCCGCCAAGGACACCCTCGCCTCGCTGCTGGTCGAGGCCGTCCAGTCGGTCGCAGACGACGAGGGTATCGACACGGACAACGTCAGCGTCGAGACCGTCGTCGGCGGCTCCATCGACGAGTCCGAACTCGTCGAGGGCGTCATCGTGGACAAAGAGCGCGTCCACGAGAACATGCCCTACAGCGTCGAGGACGCCAACATCGCGCTGCTGGACACCGCGATCGAGGTCAAAGAGACCGAACTCGACGCCGAGGTCAACGTCACCGACCCCGACCAGCTCCAGCAGTTCCTCGACCAGGAAGAGAAACAGCTCAAAGAGATGGTCGACAAGCTCAGCGAGGCCGGTGCGGACGTCGTCTTCTGCCAGAAGGGCATCGACGACATGGCCCAGCACTACCTCGCCCA
>ENA-ORDC01000793-ORDC01000793.1-marine-metagenome-genome-assembly--contig:-NODE-793-length-27518-cov-4.852083_pt1 | contig 27518 bp, 16 predicted proteins | sample MGYA00237783_ERZ508515 | MGnify/ENA primary metagenome ERZ508515 (study PRJEB26186, sample SAMN06268792) | marine metagenome | isolation source: Eden Landing Ponds, San Francisco, CA, USA | place... | reverse complement strand
ACGTCCAGCGTGCCGCCGATCTCGATGGCGTCCGTGCCGGTCTCGCAGGCGTCCGCGAACGTCTCGTCGCCGTACAGGTCCTTGTCCGGGTCGATCTTGAGGACGTGGTCCCAGTCCTCCCAGGGGGCGCTCATGTTGGTGGGGATGATGTACAGAGTGCTAAAAAGGGCGCGGATGCGTGTGGTGTGACACCCGTAGATTCATGCCGACGCGGACTCCCTCGGTGGATAGCACATGAGTCAGGCGACGCTCGGGTCCGCGCCTTACCGCAACTCAAACCTCTTCTCCGGCTACTATCTCGACGAGCGGGTCGACGACCTCGACGCGTGGAACTGTGACGACGAGGCCGAGGCGGTGTTCGAGGAGCTTCGGGCGCTGTGGGATGGCGAACGGGAGTTGGTCGGCGGGTACAACGAGGACACGCTGTTGGGGTCGTGGATCGACGAGGTGCTCGACGCGCTCGGCTTCGACACCGTCCAAGAGACGCCGCTTCCCGAGACGGGCGGGTTCGTCGACCGCCTCCTGTTCGAGTCGGAGGCCGACCGCCGGGACGCGATCGCGATGAAACAGGACGGAATGGTTTCGGGGACGTTCGGCCGGGCATCGGCGCTGCTGGAGGCGAAGCGGTGGGGTGCCAGTTTCACGGAGACGTTCAGCGAGCAGCGCCAGTACCGCGACGCCTCCCATCAGGTGAAATACTACCTCGAACGGACGCCCGACTCCCTCAAGTGGGGGATCCTCACGAACGGTCGGAAGTGGCGACTGTACGGGATCAAGGACTACGAGACGCAGACGTACTACGAGGTCGACCTTCCGGAACTGCTGGAGTCGGGAAGTCTGGAGGCGTTCAAGTACTTCTACGTCTTCTTCCGGCCGGACGCGTTCCGCGAGGTCTCGGGCTCGTCGTTCCTCGACACGGTGTGGAACGAGTCCGAGACCGCCGCACAGGAACTCGGCGAAGACCTGCAGGACAACGTCTTCACCGCGCTTCGGGTGCTCGGCGAGGGGTTCGTCGAGACGAACGACCTCGACATCGACCCCGAGAACGACGACCCGGACGCGCTCGACGAGGAGCGCCTGAAAGAGCACTCGCTGGTGCTGCTTTACCGCCTGATGTTCGTCCTGTACGCCGAGTCGCGGGGACTCATCAGCCCGGACGACCCCGGGAAACGCGCGGAGTTCGAGGAGAACTTCAGCCTCGACGCGCTCCGGCGTGAGATCCACGAGGACATCCAGTCGGGGGAGCCGTTCGAGGAGTACAGCGAGTTGTCCACGTCGATGTGGAGCCGGCTGGAGGACCTGTTCCGACTGGTCGACGCCGGCGAGGAGTCGCTCGGGGTTCCGCCGTACAACGGCGGGCTGTTCGACCGCGACGCTCACGAGTTCCTCGCCGAGCACGAGGTGGCGAACCGCTACGTCGCGGAGGTGGTGTACCGCCTCGGGACGACCCACGCCGACGACGGCGACGGCTTCGTCCTCGCGGACTACGCGGACCTCGACACGCGCCACCTCGGGACGATCTACGAGGGGCTCTTAGAGCACGAGTTCCGGATCGCCCCCGAGCAGTACGCGGCGGTCGCCGAGGACGGCGGACAGGTATGGAAGCCCGCGACTGCGGTGAGCGTCGCCGACGCCGTCGAGACCGTCGCGGAGGGGGAGCTGTACGTCGTCAACGACGACGGCGAGCGCAAGGCGACGGGGGCGTACTACACGCCCGACTACGTGGTGACCTACATCGTCGAGGAGACGGTCGACCCGCTGATCGAGGCGATCGACGCCGACCTCGAGGAGCGCGGGATCGACCCCGGAACCGAGGAGTACGTGTTCCGCTTCGCCGACGAGGTGCTCGATCTCACGGTCCTCGATCCCGCGATGGGGTCGGGACACTTCCTCACGAAGGCGACGGGGTACCTCGCCGAGCGCGTGATGGAGCGCGCTCGCGAGGTGGAGTCGACCGCCGGCGTGCTCGACGAGCAGGCCATCCGGCGGCGCGTCTCGCGTGAGTGCATCTACGGCGTCGACATCAACGGCATGGCGGTCGAACTCGCCAAGCTGTCGATGTGGCTGGAGACGCTGGCCGAGGAGAAGCCGCTCGCGTTCCTCGACCACCACCTCAAGGACGGCAACTCCCTCGTCGGCTCGGACATCACCGAGGTGCTCTCGGACGACACGGCGGACGACGGCGGCCAGATCACCCTGTTCGAGGCGGTCGCCCGCGCCCGCCAGCGCACCCTCGAACACGTGATGGACCTCATGTCGGACCTCCTCGCCATCGACAACGACGACTACGCGGACATCAAGTCGATGGAGGAACTGTACGCGGAGATCCGCGACGACCCGCTGTACGGCCGGCTGTTCGAGTTGGCGAACGTCCACACCGCCGAGCAGTTCGGGCTGGACGTGCCCGACGGCGTGTACGAGGAGATGGCCGGCGCGATCGAACGCGAGGCGGAGTGGGCCGAACTCCGCGAGGAGGAGTGGTTCGCGTCGGCGCAGGCGATGGCCGACGACGAGGACTTCTTCCACTGGGAACTGGAGTTCCCGGAGGTGTTCTTCGGGGCGGACGGGGAGAAGCGGGCGGATGCGGGATTCGATGCCGTGGTTGGGAATCCGCCGTACGTGCGGCAAGAACATATGGGTGACTGGTCGGAATACCTCTCTTCAGAGTATACAGTATTCACCTCTGCAGCGGACCTTTACACGTATTTCATAGAACACGGATACGAGGTTTTGAGACAAGGAGCCCATCTCGGCTACATCGTTTCCAACAAATTCACACGGGCAGAGTATGGCCAACCCCTCCGTAATTTCCTGCGAACACGTACCCGATTGGAGACAATATGTGATTTCCATGATCTTCCAGTGTTTGGGCCGACTGTTTCTGCATATCCGATGATACTCTCGCTTGAGGTATCTGAGCCGGATGAGGATCAGAAAGTAACCGTTCGAAACATGCAGTCATTAAAATTCGGAAACCTGCGAAGAGCTATTGATTTGGATGGAACGCAAGTTCAGCAAAAGCAACTCAGTTCGGGGTCTTGGCCAATATCTAATCCGAGTTCAATCCACTTGTTCGATAAGCTTGAGTCGGAAAGCACGAGGCTGGAGGATATACTTGAGACAGAAATCCTCCGCGGGGTACTGACCGGGCTAAACGATGCGTTTATTATCGATTCGGAGTCCCGGGACCAAATTCTACAGAACGACCCTGACTCTGAGAAATTCATATTTCCCATTATGAAGGGAGACGACGCACAGAGGTACCTCGCCGATTTCTCCGATCGATATCTAATCCGTATCCCCTCAGGTTGGACGACTTCAGTAGCCAGCGTTGATTCGGAAAGACAAGCTTGGGACTGGCTCAACGAAGAGTACCCAGGACTAGCAAGTCACTTAGCTGAGTTCGAAGAGGACGCTAAATCTAGATATGACCGTGGAGAATTCTGGTGGGAGCTACGCCCATGTGGGTACTACAATGAGTTCGAGTCCGAGAAGATAGTATACCCTGAGATATCTGATGGGCCACGGTTCAGTCTCGATACGAGCGGCAGATACACCAACAACAAGTGCTTCATCATCCCCGTTGCCAGCAGAGAGATCGTTGCTCTGTTGAATTCCTCTGTCGGAGAATACTGGGCTGAAAACAAGCTATCGAGCGTCAGAGGTGGCTATCTTGAGTACCGAGCAGTGCACGTTTCTGACTTCCCTGTCCCAACCATAGATCATTCTCAATTAGAGGAGTTGGTTGATCGGATCATTGAGGACTTAGCCAAACGAGAGAACCTCAACATCGAATTATTGGACCACTTCGGCAATTATAGAGAGGGGGTCAAGATCGCAGATATCGGCTTCACCCAACCCCCTGAGAACGCCGCCGACTCCATCCTGCAAGAAACGACCGAGCAGAAGCCGAACCTCCGCGTCGGCCACGCGGACGTAATCCGCGAGACCGACACGACGGTCGAGATCCGCCTCACAGCACGGTACAAACCAAGCGAGACTCGACCAGCGGGAGAGTCTCGAACCGTAACGGGCGAAGCCCGTGGAGGCGACGACGAGGACGCTCACGAGACGGACCAGTGGGGCTACACGGAGACCGACCCGCTCCCGGCGCTGCGGATCACGGACCTCACCGAAACCGAGGCGGACCTCATCGAGGCGTTCGTGCCGGTCGCCGTCGACGAGGCGGGCGGCTTCGCCGGCTTCCGCGAGACCGCGACGAAGACGAACTCGTTGGTGGACCGCCTCCGCGCGCTGACGCTGCCCGCCGTCGACGACGTTCGCGACGGACTGGAGAGCTATCTGGAAACCGAGGCTCGCGCTGAAGAACTGGAAGCGCAGATCGAGCGGATCGACGAGTTGATCGACGAGATCGTCTACGAACTGTACGGCCTGACCGACGAGGAGATCGAGATCGTGGAGGAGGCGGTCGCGGAGTAGGTGTTGGACCGCGAGCGAGGAGTGCAACGACGAGCGAGCGGCCCTTTTTGATCCACAGTTTTCGAGGAGCGGTCGCGCGGAGCGCGACCCGACGATGAAAAAGGTGGGAGATCGTGAAGAAGGCGGTCGGGGAGTAGGCGTCGAACCGTGAGCGAACGAATGTCTCGTGAACGACGTGAACGAGCGGACACGGGACGAACTCGGACTGACCCGATATCGTGCCCGTCTCGACCCGGAGCCCCGGGAGTGTATTTAATGACCGGCCGGGTACAAGAGTCGGGAAATGGCAGGCGTTTCCTTCGAGGGCGAGACACTCGTCGTGGAGCGTCCGCCGAACGCACTCGACGAGCTGGCACTCGAGTTCTCGGCGGTCGCCTCACGGTGCGATGTTGACCACGCGTTCATCGCCGGCTACCTCGCCATTCTCACCGGTCGTGCGCGAGCGACTGACGACGTCGACGTCCTGATCGAGGAGCTATCGGCGTCGGAGGTGAACGCCCTCGTCGACGAGCTCGAGGACGCTGGCTTCTGGGGGCCGGCGATGCCACTCGAAGAGATGCACGGCAATCTCTCGGCGGGGACGAACATCTGGGTCGCCCCGGCGGATCAAACGACCCCCCACTTGGAGGTGAAGTTCCCGACCGACGAGTTCGACCGCGCGTCGCTCTCGAACTCCATCAACGCACGAGTCGGCGGGCGCGAACTGCCGATCGGCCCGCTCGAACTGCAGATCGCATACAAGCTCTACTTGGCCGCCGAGAAGGACTTAGAGGACGCAGCGCACCTGTACTTGCTCTTCGAGGAAACACTTAGGATCGACCGGCTCGAAGACTGGGTCGGACGACTCGGCGTCGAGGACAGCTATGAGCGACTCAAATCGATCTGAGCGGCTTGCCGAGAAGCACGCACGGAATCAGCAAGCCCGTCTCGAGGGCATCAAGCGGTGGGTCGAGTACATCCGGACGCATCCGCCCGAGGAATGGGGTCCCCAGCAGAACGCAGTCGTGAACGAGCAGCTCCGGAGTGCACAGGAGACCGAGCTGTCGGTCGAACACGAGAAGCGCGTTCGTGCGTTTGCACGAGAGCACAGTTCCGAGTGACGTCCTCCCCGCGCTACCAGTCGAGGACTCCGCCGTTGGGGCTCGGCTACTGATCTACTGAGGTGACGTGCAGGTTCGTGCGCGGATCGAATGCCTCCGAGCGCTGACGCTCCCCGCGGTCGACGACGTGCGCGACGGACTGGGAAGCCTTCTGGAGACCGAGGCTCGCGCTGAAGAGTTGGCGGGGCAGATCGAGCGTCCCGACGAGTTGATCGACGAGATCGGAGGGACGGAGACGGTCGAGGACCGATCACCCACGTCGGCCGAACCCAAGTGGTAACCCTCCTGCGGTCACATCACGGAGCACATGGGATTCTTGGACTCCTTCGGTGCGTTAGTCAGTAGTATCATCGCGTCGCTCGTCCTGCTCGTGTTCGCCATCCTGAGCTTCTTCATCACGGTGTTCATCGTGCAGGTCGGCGCCAATCTCGCGGGCTACTCGCCCAGTGGCGACTTCATCGTGCTGTCAGCCGCGATCCTCGCGACCGGCGCCATCGTGGCCGGTGCGACCCCGCTGTCGGGGCTCAGCGGCATCTCCGAGTAACGACGAACGACGACCCGCGGCGGTCACCCCGCTACGCCCAGCGTTCGATAGTACGACACCGAGAGGACGCCGAAGAAGCCGCCGAACAGCGTCCCGAGCACGACGACCAGCGCCGAGACGCCGACAGCCCCCAGCGACGGCACCGAGACGGCGAAGGGGTCGACCGCGCCCTGCATCGACGGCGCCGCGAGCGCGGACCCGAGGCCGATGACCAGCCCGAACGCGCCCGCGAGCACCCCCACGAGGAGCGTGTATCCGAGCACGCTCACGACGTTGCGGCGGACGAGGCGCACGCTGTGTTTGATCGACTCGATCGCGTCGTGGCCGTCGATCACGATCGCCTGCGCGTAGAACTGGATCAGGAACGCGACGAGGAGGTACGCGAGCACGACCGCGAGCACCACGAGGACGACGGCCGCAAGCAGCGCGGTGTTCGGTCCGCCGGCTCCGGCCGCGCCGCCGGGGTAGAAACTCACGACGCCGACGGCGCCCGCGACGAACGCGATCGCGCCGAGCGCGATGTTCACGCCGAAGAGGATCAGGTACACCACGAACACGGACACGAAGTGCCCCTTCCCGGCGGCGACGAACGTCGCGAGGGACGTGCCGCCGTCGAGCGCCTCGTCGGCCATGCCGATGAGCCCCGCCTGAACGAACGGGACGAGGACGATGTACAGCGCCGACAGCGCCAGCGAGACGAGACTCGCGAGGATCGGCGCGCTCGACTGGAGGAGCAACTGGGGAACCTGCAGCAGTGCCAACACGAACACGGGGACGAACAGGACCGGGTTGGACGCGAGCGTGGAGGGCGTCCGTCGGAGAGCTGTCTGGAGAGCCACGGCTGACCACTCGTTCAGCTCCAATTAAAGCTACTGACTGTTCGATGCCTCCGGGATGAGACAGTCGTGCATTCCCCGCTGAGACGGGGCGAACGAGACGATATCGTCGTGGATCGCGACGACATCGTCGACGGATGGTGTCCACAGCGGATCGCCCATCAACTCACGCGACGGCGACAGCCGATAGAATCAGCTACCGATCGCTAGTTCGCCTTCGCCTGCCAGTCCCGCACCGTGTCCGCCCCGACGCCGTTGACCTCCTCCGCGAGCGTGTCCGGCTCCATCTCCTTGAGCGAGGCCACGTCGTCGACGCCGGCGTCCTTCAGCTTCTCGGCGGTCTTCTCGCCGATCCCGTCGATCGTCTCCAGCTCCGACCCCTCCTGCTGGGACTCGTACTCCCGGAAGTTGCAGATCGGACAGCCCAGCTCCCACGGCTCGTCGCCCGAGTGGACCACCAGATGCGGAAGGTCGTGCTCCGCACAGCGCTCGTCGGTCACCTCGATCTCACCCCTGCGCGGCAGGGGCAGCGAGTAGTCGCAGTCGGGATATCGGGTACAGCCGACGAGCCGCGATCCCGAGCGCAGGCGCTTGATCGCGAGGTCGCCCCCGTGCTCCTCGCCGCAGTCCGGACACACGCCGATGACCTCGTCCTCCTGCTCGTCCGCCTCGTCGGCCTGACACTGCGGACAGCCGTGGACGAACGTCTTGCGTCCGGCGAGCATCTTCACGTGGTTGAGACCGTGCTCCTCGCACTCGTCGTCGAGGATGAGCGGCTTCCCCGTCGACGGCAGCGGAAGGGTGTACTCGCAGTCGGGGTAGCCGTCACAGCCCACGAAGTACGACCCCGCGCGCGACTTCCGCACCAGCAGTTGATGGCCGGACTCGGGGCACGGGCCAAGCTGTTTGTCCGCCTTCAGCGACTTCTGGAGGTGGTCGCCCACCTCCTCGCGGGAGTCCGCCAGCTCCTCGAACACCCGCGCGAGCATCTCTCGGGACTCGTCGGCGACGTCCTCGAACGCCTTCTCGCCGGCCGCGATCGCCTGCATGTCCGCCTCCAGTTGGGCGGTCATCTCGTCGCTCACGATCCGGTCGGCGAACTCCTCGCTGGCCTCCACGACGGCCTTCGCCAGCCCCGTGGGTCGCGGCGGGTCGCTCTCGATGTAGCCGCGGTCGTACAGCTTCTGGATGGTGTTGTGACGGGTGGACTTCGTCCCGATCCCCAGGTCCTCCATCGTCTCGATGAGCCGCGACTGGCCGTAGCGGCGCGGCGGCTGGGTCTGTTTGGCCTCCGACCGCGTCTCCGTGACCGCGAGCGCCTCCCCCTCGCGCACGTCCGGCACGAAGCTCTCGTTGGTCGAGAGGTACGGATAGACGGCGTGGTACCCCTCCTCGACGAGGCGCTTCCCGTTGGACTTCAGCCGCAGCGGGCCGTCGTCGATGCCGACCGGCTCGGCGGCGTCCTCGATCTCGGTGACGACGCGGAGGTGTTCCCACTCGGCGTCGGGCGCACACGTCGCGAGGAAGCGCCGCACCACCAGCTCGTACAGCTCCCACTCGTCGTCGGACAGCTCCGAGGGCGCCGGCAGCTCGCCGGTCGGGTGGATCGGCGGGTGGTCGGTCGTCTCCTCGTCGCCCTCGGTCGGCTCGATGTCGTCCAGCTCCAGCAGGGATTCGGCGTCGTCGCCGAACTGACGCCCCATCGAGAGCTCCTCGAGCAGTTCGCGCTCGTCGAGGTCCTCCGGGTAGACGGTGTTGTCCGTCCGGGGGTAGGTGATGAAGCCGGCCGTGTACAGGTCCTCGGCGGTGCTCATCGCGCTCTGGGCGGAGTAGCCCTGCGAGGAGGCCGCCCGGATGAACTGCGTCGTGTTGAACGGGGCGGGCGGCTCGTCCGTCCGGCTCCGCCGCCGCACCGACGACACCGCGGCCGTCTCGGCGGCGGCGAGACGGTCGGCCACGGCCTCGGCCGTCGCCTCGTCCCACACGCGCTCGGCCTCGGTGCCGTCGTCGGCTTCGTAGAAGAACTGCGCCTCGAACGCCTCCTCGGGGTCGGCGGCGCCGGCCGGCGTCTCGCGGTCGTCCGTCTCGGTCGCGGCGTCCGACCGCTTCAGCAGGTCCGCGAACAGCTCCCAGTAGTCCTCGGGGTCGAACGCCTCGATCTCCCGTTCGCGGTCGACGATGAGCTTCAGCGTCGGTCCCTGCACCCGACCGACCGAGATGAAGTCGTCGCCGAGCTGTCGGGCGGACAACGAGAGGAACCGCGTCAGCGACGCCCCCCAGATGAGGTCGATGATCTGCCGCGCCTCCCCCGCCGCGGCCAGGTCGAAGTCGATCTCGTCGCGGTCCTCGAACGCCTCCGTCACCTCGCGCTCGGTGATCGACGAGAAGCGCACCCGGTCGACGGGCACGTCCTCGTTCACTTCGCGGATCAGCTCGTACGCCTCCTTGCCGATCAGCTCCCCCTCGCGGTCGTAGTCGGTGGCGATGACGACCCGGTCGGCGTCCCGCGACAGCAGGCGCAGCGCCCGGACGATCCCCTCCTTCGTCGGTCGCTTTCGGACGGGCGCGTCGATGAGTTCCACCGGCTCCACGTCCCGCCAGTCGTCGTACTCCGGCGGGAAGTCGACCGCGACGACGTGGCCCGACAGGCCGATACAGCGGGTGCCGCCCCAGCGGTAGACGTTGACGCCGGCGCGCCGCTCGGTGTCGAAGTCCCCGTTCGAGAGGATCTCCGAGAGGCGCCGCGCGGCGTTGTCCTTCTCGGTGACGATCAGTTCCATCAGTTGCCGGGGAGTATGCCGAATCCACTTGTAACCCTTTCGCGGGTCGGGGTCACACGGTCCGACCGGTGGCCACGGCGACGGGGCGAGACGGCGACGACACCGACACGGCCGAACGGCAGCGACACGGACGCGCCGGGAGGGCGGCTACATCGACGCCGTGGAGCCGTCGCCGACCTTGTGGAGGTGCCACCGGTCGTACAGGAGGTCGACGCCCGACCCGGTGCCGTCGTCGACGCGGAACTCGACGGGCACCCGCTCGCCGGCCTCGTTGGGCGTGAAAAAGGCGTAGGGGTCGTCGCCGTCGGCGGCCGTCAACGGGAGCGACTCGCGGCCGAGCGGCCCGGACAGGTCGAGCCGCAGGCCGCCCCCGTCGCGGACGACGATCGCGCGCTTCACTCCCCGATACGAGGCGTACTCGCCGGTCAGCCGGTCGAAGCGGCGGCGGCGCTCGAAGAACGGCACCGCCGCCGACGGCTCCTTCCCAAGCGCACACGCGAACACGCCCTGGCCGAGTCGAACCAGCGGATAGCCAGGTGCGGCGTTGGCGGCCACCGCGACCCCCAGCCCGGCCTCCGGACTGAAGCCGACGTACGCCGTCGAGACGGCGATGGATCCCGAGTGGCCGACGAGCTCCCGGCCGCACGACTCGCGGGTCCGCCAGCCGAAGCCGTACGGTCCGCCGGGCGTGTCGACGCGCCCCTCGACGAGCGTCGCGACCGACCCGGGCGAGACGACCGCCCGGCCGTCGAGGGTCCCGTCGTTCAACAGCAGGCGAGCGTACCGCGCGAGCCCCGAGACCGAGGCGAACAGCCCGCCGGCCGGCCGCGACAGCTCGCGGACGGGAACCGACGCCGCCACGAGGTCGTCCCGGCTCCCGGCGTCGCTCGCGGTCCCGCCGCGGGCGGCCGCGCTGGCGGGGCCGGCTTCCCGGTCCTCGCGCAGGTACATGGTGGCGTGGTCGTCGTCCATCGCGAACGTCGCGTCGTCGAAGGTGGCGCGGTCGAGGCCCAGCGGGTCGAGGACGTGTTCGGCGACGTATCGGGCGTACGGCCGACCGGTGCACGCCTCGATCACGTCTCCGAGGAGGACGTACCCCTCGTTGCTGTAGGCGAACCGCTCGCCCGGGGCGCCGACGCGTTCGTCGCCGCCGGCCGTCGATCCGCCCGCCGCGCCGCCGCCGATCCCGTCGCCGCCGACCGCGCCCTCGACGTGCGCCCGGAAGTCCCCCGCCGTCGACAGCGGGAGCGTGTCGGTGTCGCGGCGGAGCCGCCGGCCGATGAGCGCCTCGCTCGTCCCCAGCGACGGAACCCCGGAGGCGTGGGACAGGAGGTGTCGGAGCCGGATCGGGTCGTCCGGGCCGTCGCCCAGGTCCACGTCGAGGTGGTCGGACACTCGGTCGTCGAAGTCGAGCATTCCCGCCTCAGACAGTTGCGCGAGCGCCAGCGCCGTCACCGACTTGGTGACCGACCCGATGCCGTACAGCGTCTCGGGCGTCGCCGGTCGGTTCCCGGCCAGATCGCGGGCGCCGAAGCCCTCGGCGTAGCGGATCCCGTCGCGGTCGACGACGGCGACGCTGACTCCGGGGAGCCGGTCGCGCCGCATCGTCCGCCGGATCAGGTCGGCCGTCGCGGCGCGTGCCTCGTCGTTCATGCTCGCGGGTCGGGTCGGTGAGCCTTCAAGCCGCCGGGCCTCGGGCACCGCCGGGGTGTCGGCGCCGTCGCGACCCTCGCGTGCCGGTTCCCCAAGGAGTATCGTTCGGGGCGCCCGGTGGGGCGGTATGCCGGAGACCGAACACGATCTCGCGACGATGACCTGGGAGGACGCCGGCGACGCCTTCCTGAGCGCCGACGCCGTCGTCGTCCCCACCGGAAGCACCGAGCAGCACTCCGTCCACCTTCCGCTGTCCACCGACAGCCTCCGCGCGGAGCACCTCTCGGCGGAACTCGTCGAGGCGGCGCCCGACCACGGCCTCGATCTCCTGCGCGCGCCGACGCTCCCGTACGGGTACAGCGAGCATCACATGCCGTTCCCGGGAACCGTCACGCTCTCTCAGGACACGTACAAGCAGGCCCTGATCGACATCGGCGCCTCGCTCGCGGAGCACGGCGCCGAGCGCGTGCTGTTCCTGAACTGCCACGGCGGCAACAAGGAGGCGCTCGCGCTCGCCAGCGACCGCCTCAACCGAGATCACGACATCGGCGCCCACTTCGTTCACTGGACGGACTTCGGGCGCGACGAACTGGAGGACCACTTCGGCGAGGGCTGGGGCCACGCGGGCGATCACGAGACGAGCTTCGTCGAGCTCGTCCGCGACGACCTCGTGAAAGCGGAGCGGAAGGAGCCGCAGGACGCCGACGATCTCCCGGAGACGCGCTCGTGGACGTACTTCTCGGACGTGACCGAGTTGGGCGGGCTGGGCGACCCGACGAACTCCGACCCGGAGTTCATGGCCGAGGTAGTGGAGAACACGACCGACCGCATCCTGGAGGCGCTGAACGGGGACATCGAGAACGGGTGGTGAGCGTCCGGGCGGACCGCCCTCACGAGGTCCCGAATCGCGGTCCCGTACCCGTCGGACCCCGGTGGCGGGACCGTGACGCCCAGGTCACAGTACCGCGACCGCAACAGCCGACTGTGACCGCTCGTCCCGGCCCCGACGACTGTGACGTCCAGGTCCTGTTTGAGTTCTGTCGCGACGTGGACCGCATTGTCGTAGTCCCCGTCGAGGACGAGGACGGTCGTCTCCGGTCGCTCGCCGACCGCAGCGGGGTCGACCATTCGCACGCCTGCGGCCCGGCTCACGAGGGACCGAACCGCGCCACTCATACGTATCCGAGGTCCCGGAGACGGTCGCGGGTCGCGTCGTCGACCGCCGCGTCACCCGCCGACACTCCGGCCTTGTACTCGTCGATCCCGACGTCGAACAGGTCGGTCGCCCACGGCGGCGGCGCGTCCGGTTCCCCGACGTGACGGTCGACGCTCGGCGTATCGAAGTCGATCCGGTACTCGTCGACCGCGCCGAGGCTGTCCCAGACGACCTTCGTCGACCCGTCGTAGGCCGCCCGGATCATCCGGTCCCACCGCTCGTAGTCGTCGATCTCGCTCGCGTCGGTGAGTCCGTTCAGCCCGACCACCTCGGCCGGCGCGCGCCGGGTGAACGCCGCCGTCGGGAGCGGGTCGCCGGCCGCAGCGGCCCGGATCACCGCCGGCAGCGCGAGATGTGAGAGGTAGGGCCGGTCGTCGTCCCGCGCCGCCCGGTCGAACGCGTCGGGGGGCCCCGGCGCGCCGACGACACAGAACGGCACGTGGAGCAGCCCCTCTGTGAGACTGCCCTTGTGCATCACGAGGTTCCGGTCCTCGGGCGTGCCGAGGTTCTCGCCGTGGTCGGCGGTGACGAGGAACGTCGTCTCGCGGTCAGTCGCGGCCCGGACGTCCTCGATCAGCGCCGCGACTTGCCGGTCGAGGTAATCGACCGCAGCGGCGTAGAGCGCGCGGCGGTACTCGAGGTACTGTTCGTGTCCCTCCAGGTCCTCGACGACGTCCCAGGGGTTGTACCGGTCGGTGGTACACATCCAGGTGTTCGGGACGTCGTGCAGGTCCCGGTCGAACCCCCTGACGTGCTGGAGGGGGGTGTGGGCGTCCATAAAATTCAGGAACCCGAAAAAGGGTTCCGGGAGGTCCTCGGCGGCGCGGACCGTCTCGCGACGGACGACCTTCGCGCCGTGGTCGAACAGCCGCGGGACCGGGAGCGGTTCCGAGAGCCGCGTTGTCACGGACAGGACACCGTTCGCGAGGCTCTCGAGCCGCCGGTCGTGACCCAGCGACGCCCGCAGGAACGAGAGGTACGAGGGGTCGCCCGACCCGTCGACGAACTCACGCACGTCGAGTCCGTCCGGGTAGCGCGAGTAGTCGTCGACGTCGACGAACTCGTCGAAGAAGGCGTCGAAGCCGTAGGTCGAATTCGCGTAGGGGTTGGCGCTGACCCCGAACGTGGCGTGGTCCGGCATGTCGTCGAGGACCGTCGGAACCGCGAGCTCCGAGAACGACGGTGACCCGGCGTGAACGCCGTGCTGGTGGGGCAGGCGGCCGGTAAACATCCCAGCGTGGCTGGGCGCGCTCCAGTTCGACGTCGCCCGACACTGCGGGACCGACACGTCGGACAGCTCCCGGAGTCGCGGGGCGAGCTCGTCGAACACGTTCTTTCGGACGGTGTCGAGACAGACCAACACGACGTTGCGGGCGGATTCGGTCGCGCCGTCGGCGGCGGGCCGATTCATGCGCTCACCTCGTCGACCGGGAGCGAGCGCCACGAGACGTCTCCCGACACGGGGTCTCTCGACCGGGACGACTGGTTCGTAAACATCGTCTCTGTCCGAAGAGGAACCGCACAGTGAGATTGTTATAGGGTCGATACTCCCGGATTCGGGCGGACCCTCGGTTCAGGACGCGCCACGGAGAAAGCGTCGCAGTCGAGCCCGAAGTCGCCAGGCCGTCAGTTCGTTTCGATGGCCCCGCGTGGATTCCCGTCGGGGACTGCACCCGGGTCGACCGCTCCGAGCAGGTCGTTCTCGCGATACCAGTCGATCGCCGGATCGAGACCGCCGAGCGGCGAGCGGGTCGGTTCGTACCCCAGGACGGCACGGGCCCTGGAGATGTCCGCGACGAACCGTTCGACCTCGCCGGTCCTGTTCCGTTCGACCCGTACGTCCGACCCGGTCGGGAACCGGTCGGTGACGGCCTCGGCGAGCGAGAGGAGCGACGTTCCGGTTCCCGATCCCAGGTTGAACGTCTCGCCCGCAGCCGTTTCGAAGTCGGCGAGCGTCCGCACAATACCGTCGACGAGGTCGTCGATGTACGTCAGGTCGACTACCTTGTCACGACCGTAGACGGTGAGGTCCTCGCCCCGCGCGGCCTGTGCGAGAAACAGCGGAACGACGCGGTCGGTGACGTCGTACCGGCCGTACACGTTCGAGAACCGCAGGACGGTCGCGTCAAGTCCGTAGCACTGCGCGTAGGACCGGGTCATCGCTTCACCCCCGACCTTGCTCGCCGCGTACGGGTTCTTGCAGTCTTCGATGCTGGTGTCGCCTTCGCCCCGGGCGGTCCCCGACTGGTCGCCGTACACCTCCCGGCTGCTGGCGAACACGACGCCCGAGACGTCGCGTTCCCGGGCGTATTCCAGGGCGGTGACCGTAGTCTCGAGGTTGTCCCGGGCTTTCTCCGGTCGCTCGATGAGGTCCGTGACCCTGGCGTTGGCCGCGAGGTGGACCACGACGTCGACGTTCGCCGGAAGCGCGTCGGTCGCCGCGCGGTCCCGCAGGTCGACCGCGACGGTCCGGGCGTCGACTACCGACGACCACCGGTTCGGGACGCGGTCCGCGCCGACCACGTCCCACCCCTCGGCGAGGAGTCGCTCGGCGAGCGCCGTCCCGATAGTGCCACTCGATCCGGTCACGAGAACGCGCGGATCGGTTCGCATCGCTCCCAGTTCCCGGCCTCCGGTGCTTGTAATGCGGTCGCTACTAGCGCTGTCACGTCGAGAGCAGACCTGACCGCCTTCCGGTCCCGATCACGGTCCGCGGGCAGCGAACAGTTCGGCGTACTTGCCGCCGTTGGCCAGTAGCGTTCGGTGGTCGCCGACTTCCGTCACTCGTCCGTCCTCGATGGTGTAGATGCGGTCGGCATCCGTGACTGCGACGAGCTGATGGGTAATCACCAGGGTCGCGTAGGTTCTGTCGAGCGACTCGATAGCAGCGTAGACGCGTCGCTCCAGGTCGGCGTCAAGGTCGCTCGTCGCCTCGTCGAACACGAGCACATCGGCGTCCAGGAGGAGCGCCCGCGCGACGGCGACCCGCTGTCGCTGGCCACCCGAGAGCCGGACCCCGTCGTCTCCGAGTTCGGTGTCGTAACCGTCTGTGAGGTCGTCGACGAACTCGGTCACCTGCGCGGCCTCGCAGGCCCGCTCGAGGGCGGCGTCGCTCGCCTCGCGCGCGCCGACCGTGAGGTTGTACCGCAGCGTCTCGTCGAACAGGTGCGGGTCCTGTGGCACGACGGCGACCCGAGAGCGCCACTCGGTCACGTCGAACCGGTCAATTGGCGTGTCGTCGGCCAGGATCTGCCCCTCGTTCGGTTCGTACAGCCTCGCGAGGAGTGCGGCGAGAGTCGACTTGCCGGCGCCGGAGGGGCCGGTGAGCGCGACGAGTTCGCCGGCCGCGACGGACAGCGAGACATCGCGGACGACCGGATCGTCGTCGTACGCGAACGAGACGCAGTCGAAGGCGACCCGGCCGACGCGGTCTGGCACGGGTTCGGCCGCGACGGGCGCGGTCGGCTCCTCGTTGCTGTCGAGGGCGGCGACAAAGCGGTGGGTCCGGGCGGTGTGTGGCAGGCTCCCGTCTAGCTGGTAGAGGAGGCCGTTGAGCCCGTTGAGCTGCGGGGCGAGACGGTAGACGACGAACGTGAACACCCCCAGTTCGCCGAGGGTGAACACCGCCCCGTCGAGCGCGAGGTAGAGGACCGCGAACACCATGAGAGTCGCGAGGAGGTGGTAGGCGCTCTCGATAGCGGCCTGGTTCCGCCCGAGTGCGACGGTGGAGTCGGTGTAGCTATCGACGTCCGCCCGGAACCGCTCGCCGAGTTCGGGCTGGATCCCGAACAGTTTCGCGTCGCGAGCGCCCTGGACGCCGGCCTGTGCGGTCGACTGGACCCGCTCGTGGGCCGTCGCGACCCGGTCGCCGAGCACCTCCGCGGGGCCGGACAGGAGCCGGACCGTGACCGCGAGCACGACGAACAGCGCCGTGGTGACCGCGGCCAGCGTCGGCGAGAGGTAGAACGCGACGGCGAAATACATCGCCACGAGCAGGCCCTGCTGGACGAGACCCAGGAAGCCGCCGACGATGGCCTCGGCGTAGTAGACGCGCGTCACAAGTTCGTTGAGCAGTTCGTCCGACCCGTGGCCGTCGAGGTAGCCGAGTCGCGCGGCGAGTGTCCGCTCGAACGCCGCTGTCTGGAGGTCCCGAACGTAGTGGTGTTTGAGCCGCAGGCTGAGCCACGTGACGAAGAATCCGACGGCGACTCTGACGCTCATGACGAGCGCGACGCCGGCGATCAGCGTCTCCAGCGTGAACGGGATACCGATGAACTCGTACGCGCGAACGAACCCCATCAGGAGCGCGCTCCCCTCGCTGGCGACATCGCCCCCGGTGCGCGCGAACTCGATGATCGGGAGCAAGAATCCGATGCCCACCCCCTCCAGCACTGTCGTCCCGATGCTCAGAACGACGATCAGAGCCGTGCGCCCGGGTCGATACGTCGCGACGTTGCGCAGCGCCGCGAGTTTCTCCGCCGTCGAGAACGTCTCGGCCGTCGAGCGGTCATCGCTCATGACCGGCGGCGAGACATGTCCACGTGCGGTGTGCGCTGCGCTCCCGGATTCACACCTGCCGGACGCCCTCGACGACCTTTGTTATTCGAGGACTAGCGGTCGGTTCGCCGACGGGATCGAGCGGCGCTCAACGTGATCGGGGAGTCGCGGTGTCCATCGCGGGTGACAGGTCGCCGAGTCGGTCGAATCCCCTCCCGCGGCGGTAAGGGCTCGCCGTGCTCCCGTACAACCTGTATAACTATTCGGCGAGTGTGGATAGCGGTCGCCAATGGTCGGATCCGGTCCCGGAACAGTCTCGGTCGTCGTGCCGACCTTCTACCGGAACGATCTGCTCGCCGAGGCGGTCGACAGCGCGCTCGCCCAGGAGTACGAGCCAGTCGAGGTAGTGGTCGTCGACGACTCCGGCGATGCCCACGCCGAGCCGGTCGTCGACCGGTACGACGCGGTCGAGTACGTCCCCCTCCCGGAGAACGTGGGCGAGAACCGCGCTCGCGACGCCGGGCTGGAAGCGACGAGCGGCGAGTACGTCCAGTTTCTCGACGACGACGACCTGCTCCGGCCGGATAAGCTGGACAGGCAAGTTCCGTTGCTGGACGACGGGACCGGGGTCGTCTACTCCGGGCTCCGCTACCACGAGAGTGGCGACGTGCTCTCGCCCGACCCGGCGGCCCGCGGCGACGTGCTGGACGCGGCGCTCCGGTTCGACCTGTGGCCCCCCTGTTTCACGTCGTCGCTATTGATAGACAGGAGCGTACTCGAACGGGTCCGGCCGCTCCGACACCACGGCGCGGGCGACACCACGTTCCTGATCGGGCTGGCCCGTCGGACGGAGTTCGACTACGTGGACGCGCCGCTCGTCGAGAAACGCCTGGGCGTGGACTCGCTCGGCTTCTCGCTCGCGAACGTCCGGAACAAGCGGCAGCTCCTCGCGGAGCACACGGACCTGTACGACCGACACCCCGACTGTCGGGCGACCGCGGTGACACACGTCAACAGTCAGGAGGGGCGCGTCCGTCTCGACCGGTTCCCGTGGTCGCCGCGCGCCGTCGCCGCGTTCGGCCGCGCCGCCTACTACGCCCCGGAGAACAGGTCGCTGTACGTGGCCCGATTCCTCGCGTCGCTGTTCGGGCGGCCCGGGTTCCGGGCGCTGGGATGGGCCAGCAACTACGTCTCGCTCGCCGGCAGCGGAGAGACCTGAGCCCGCCACGCCGCGTGGAGACCCGGACCTGCACCCTCGGTGAGGGGGCGACCCCGTTCGGTCATCCGTCCGGGGCGCGGTAGACGGCGACCGCCCCTTTTTCGTCGACCAGGTCGAACGCCGACGTGTCGATCCGGGCTTTCGCCCACCGGATGGCCTCGGCGGTTTCGTAGGGGGCGGCCTCGTGGTGAAACTCGACGATGACGATCCGACAGCGCTCGACCAGCACGTCGAGTTCGTCCGCAAGGAGGGCGAGTTCACCGCCCTCGATGTCGACGATCAGGGCCACCTCCGAGAGGCCGAAGGCGTCGAGGAGCGTCTCGAGGTCGACCGTGGCGGCGTGTGCCACCCGGTCGCCCGGGTCCGACCACACCGTGCTGGCCTCCCAGAACGACTCGGGGACGGACAGCGAGGCGAGCGGGCCGTCGGTCGCGTACGCCGCGGCCACCGTCTCGAAGCTCGCGTCGTTCAGAACGCGGTGGCGCTCGACGAGCGAGAGCAAGCGACCGTTCGGTTCGACGACAACGTGCGTCCGGTCGTCGGTCAGTCGCTGGTCGACGTAGCAGGCCAGGTAGCCGATCCCTCCGCCGAGTTCGACGACGTCGTCCTCGGGGTCGAGGTAGAGTTCGACGCATTCGGTCTCCTCTCGCTCGTACTCGCCCTGCCGCAGCGCACGGCGGACCGCCGGCGTGAGGGCGTCGGCGTCGCCGTCGAGAGTGACCCCCGCGTAGTCTATCGCGGTCATCGCCGTGCCCGCCGGACGCTCTGAACGTCCCACGTCACGTGGTAGAAAGGTCTGAGCAGGCTGATCCAGAGGATGTCGAGGTCCCGACGCCGGAAGTCAGAGACGATCGACTGTCGCGCGCTCTCCAGAATTCCGGGCAGTCGGAGCAGGGCGTCGGACGCCTGCCGGGGGTCGCCCCGACCGACGCGCGGGTCGTAGTGGTACGCCCACGCGGTCCGGAGAGCCTCCCGCCACGTGTCGGTCCTGATGTGCGTCGTCACGACCGACGGCGTGTAGTAGACCCGGTAGCCGGCGTCGACGAGTCGCAGGAACAGGTCGATGTCGTCGAATGCGCGCTCGAACCGGTCGTCCCAGCCGCCGACGTCGCGGAGCGCGTCGGTCCGACAGAGGACCGTCGCCCCGTTGATCGGTTCGTTCATTCGCGGTTCGTCCGGGAAGTCCGGACTCGGGTGCTTGTCTCGCCACTCGTCGGCGGCGGTCGTCACCTGTTCCTCGAAGCGACACTGCACCACCGCGGCGTCGCGTTCGGCCATCGCCGCGCACGTCATACCGAGCCAGTCGCGCTCGACGAGGACGTCGGCGTCCACCTTCGCGAATCCGGGCGTCTCGACCCTGTCCAGCGCGTCGTTCAGCGTCGCGCCGAGACCCCTGTTTACCTCGTGTTCGACCAGTTCGACCCCCTCTCGGGACTCGATGACCGCCCTCGTTCCGTCGGTGCTACCGTCGTCGATACACAGAACCCGGGCGGGCGCCGGGTCGAGCGCGGTCACCGACGAGAGAGTCCGACCGACCGTGTCCGCGACGTCGTAGCACGGGATCACGAGCGTGACGTCGTCGGGATTCATGTCACCTCCGTAGGTCCCTGTGGCCGTTAGTATGGAGTGCCTGAGAGTGACAGCCCGATCGAGAAGCGCATCCTCAGAACCGCTGGACCGCATGTGACTGCCGAGTTCGGTCCACCGACTTCGGGCGGCCGAGCGCGGACTCCTCGCCACCGTTTCGCGCCGATTAACTATCAGGGTGAGCCCCGATCAGTGTACTGTTCTATGGATGTCACGAAAGCAGTCATCCCGGCGGCGGGATTCGGAACGCGGTTCCTCCCGGTGACGAAGGCCCAGCCCAAGGAGATGATGCCTGTACTGGACAAGCCGACCATCCAGTACGTCGTCGAGGAGGCGGTCGAAGCGGGGATCACCGACATCCTCGTCATCACGGGACGGGGGAAAGAGGCGATAGAACGCCACTTCGACAAGTCCTACGAGCTGGAAGACGAACTCCAGCGAGCGGGCAAGACGGACCGACTCGAGCGGGTTCGGAGCATCGCAGACCTCGCGGACATTCACTTCGTTCGGCAGAAAGAACGCGACGGACTGGGCGACGCGGTCCAGTACGCGCGCCACCACGTCGGGGACGAACCGTTCGCGCTGCTCCTGGGCGACACCATCGTCGAGAGCGAGGTCCCGTGTACGGCGGACCTGGTCGGCTACGCCGAGGAGTACGAGTCGACCGTCGTCTCCCTGGAACGGGTCCCCTGGAGCGACGTCCCCTCTTACGGGGTCGCGGACGTGTCAGCGACCGATACGAACGAGCCCTGTTTCGCCATCGACGACCTCGTCGAGAAGCCGTCGCGGGACGCGGCCCCGTCGAACCTCGCCATCACGGGACGGTACGTGTTGACGCCGGAGATATTCGACCACCTCGCGGCGACGGAGCCTGGCGTGGGCGGCGAGTTACAGCTGACCGACGCGCTCCGGAAGCTACCCGAGTTACGGGGAGTCGAACTCAGCGGCGATCGCTTCGACATCGGGAACATCCCAAGTTGGCTGCGGGCGAACGTCGAGATGGCGCTCGAACACGACGACGGGGCGATGAACGAGGCCGTCCGGGAACTGGTCCGGTCACAGCGGATCGGTGATGGGCCCGACAGCGATGAGTAGAGTCCTCGTCACCGGGGGCGCGGGCTTTCTCGGGTCCCACCTCTGTGAGCGACTCCTCGCGGACGGTCACGAGGTCATCGCCATGGACAACCAGGCGAGCGGTCGCACCGAGAACCTCGAACCGATATGCTATCACGACCGGTTCACCTACTACGAGCACGACGTGACCGAGTTCATCCACGTCTCGGGCGAGTTGGACTGGGTCATGCACCTCGCGAGCCTGGCCTCGCCGGTGTTCTACCGCGAGCACCCGATCAAGACGCTGAAAGTCGGCGCGCTCGGGACGCACAAGACGCTCGGGCTCGCGCGTGAGAAAGACGCCGGGTACCTGTTTACCTCGACCAGCGAGGTGTACGGCGACCCGGAGGTCAACCCCCAGCCGGAGGACTACCGGGGGAACGTGGACTCGTACGGTCCGCGGGCCTGCTACGACGAGTCCAAGCGCTACGGCGAGTCGCTGGTCCGGGCTTACCGCGACCAGCACGATCTCGACGTCCGGGTCGCGCGGATCTTCAACACCTACGGCCCGCGGATGCGAGCCGACGACGGCCGCGTGATCCCGACGTTCGTCCGGCAGGCCCTCGCCGGCGAACCGCTCACTGTCCACGGGGACGGCCAGCAGACGCGCAGTTTCTGTTACGTCTCCGACCTCGTCGACGGACTGCTGGCACTCCAGCGGTCCGACTATCAGGAGCCCGTCAATCTCGGGAACGCCGACGAACGGACGATCCGCGAACTCGCCGACCTGGTCATCGAGGCGACCGGCAGTGACAGCGATCTCGTTCACAGGCCGCGCCCGCCACAGGACCCCTCGGTGCGGCGGCCCGACCTCTCCCGGGCGCGCTCGGAGCTCGGCTGGCAACCAGACGTGTCGCTTCGCGACGGACTGAGACGGACGGTCGAATACTTCGAGTCCGAAATGTCCGATTCGTCCACCGTCGTCACCAATCCCTGAGCCGGCGTCGCTCGTTCTTCGCCCGGACGTCCTCCGGGCCTGACTCTTCTCGTAGCCCAGTCGGTCGCTCATCGGGTAGTGGAAACCGCGTCCGGTGGCGGGTTCGGCGTCGTCGCGGAGAGCGACCGAGAACAGAGTGAAAGGCGATGGACGTGAAAGGGGGAGGACCGAGCGTGATGACCCGGATTCAGGTCACTGCGCTCGCGCGAGAGCGGACCGAGCGGACCATAGGAGTTCCGTCTCGGCGGGAGACGAGGCGGTTCGCGCCGACGGGTCGACCCAGACCGTTCCCGTGAAAAGCGCGCTCGGCGACGCGAGCGACGCCGTCGATCCGGACGCGGTGTCGTTGTACCGCAGGACCACCACGTCCGAGACCAGTCCCGCGTCGCCATCGGCGTCCTCGACGACTGCGACGAAGTAGTTGTAGCCCGCTGTGCCGTCGGACACTTCGCTCGTCGAGTTCGTGAGTGTCACGCTCGCGTTCGCCACGCCGTCCGATCCGAGGGTGACAGTCTGCTCGTCGACCACCACAGCGCTGTTGGCCTCGAACGCCTCGACGTCGTAGCCGCCGTTCGGCACGCCCTCGGTGAACTGGCCGCCCTCGACTCGCAGGAGGCGAACCGTCGCACCGGCCGAACCGGTCACGGCAACCGTCTGGCTGGCGTTCGTCACTGTCGCCGCAACGTGGTCGGGCGAGAGCGTCGTCGACCCGAGCGACACGTTCTGGACGTCGAGAGTCGGCGCTGGCGCACTGTCGTTTTTCACGACGCCGACCGACCCGCCGAGGCTCCCGTCGCTGAACAGCGTGCCGACGTGCTCCGCGCCGTTCTCGAAGGACACGGTCACCTCCGACCGGGCGAGTTCGAGCCCGGAGACGCTGCCGGACTCATAGGGTCCGGGCGCGCTGTCGCCCTTGATGGTCGTCGGGTCAACGTCGACTGAGAACGCAAACGTCTCGCCGGGTTCGAACTCCGTGAAGGTGATCTCGAGGGCGTCGTATCCGTTGTTCGGGTCGCCGTCGTGTGGGCTCTGGAAGCTGTGATCCAGTAGACCGGTCCCTCCCTCGCTGTCCGGTGTGAAGTTCTTCGCGACTATGTCTCCGGCCGTTCCGTTCGGATCGAACACCATGTCAGGGAACTTCGCCGTACTCAGGTTGAAACGGACGGTCGTGATGTTCGCTTCACCCGTGTTCGTCACAGTGAACGATCCGGAGGCGTAAGTGCTCACGTTGATGTTGTTGCTGCCGCTGAGGACCGTTACTTCCGCTTCCGAGGTAAGCGACTCCGGCTGACTCACCGTCACCGTCTGGCTCGTCGTGTCGGTCGCGCCGTCGTCGTCGCTGACGGTGAGCGTCACCGTCCGGTCTCCGGCCGACGTGTACGTGTGCGAGACCTGCTGGCCGCTGTACTCGGCAGTGCCGTCCCCGTCGACGTCCCACTCGTAGGAACTGATACTGCCATCGGAATCGCCGGACCCGCTCGCGTCGAACGTCACCGTCTCGTTCACTCCCGGACTGCTCGGCGAGTACGTGAACGAAGCCGTCGGCGCGGCGTTGCCCGTCGCGTTGGCAGTTTTGACGATCTCGATCGCCGAGAGCTTTGGATTCTGCGTCACGTGGGCGAAGTCGATGTCGAGGGTGTCGTCCGGCGTCACCGTGAACGACTTCATCACCCCCGTGTCGTGGCCCACGTCCGCGTAGATGTCGTAGGCGTCCAGCACGGGCGTCCCTTCCATCTCGAGGGTCGTATCGAAGGTGCGCTGACCCGCCGACTCGAAGTAGAGCTCGGCAAAGTACAGGCGCACCTCGTAGGTCGCACCCGCCGTCACCGGGAAGTCCCACTGCATCTCCCCTTCCGACGTCGGGTCCCAGCGCTCGGTCCTGAAGACGTCCGCGGGCGTAGACGAGGGGACGGAGTCGTTCACCTGAATCGGGTCGGTCGTCTCGAAGGTCTTGCTGTTCGCGCCGTCCTGGTTCGTGTACGGCGACGGCGAGGACACCGTGTCGGCGCTCCAATCGAGGTCGCCGTCGACGCTCGAAACCGTCGGTCCGCCGGCGTTGACCCGATAGACGACCGGCTTCTCGTCAGCGAGCGGCGTGAGCACGCCGAACTGCGTGGTGTTCACGGACACCAGGTTCGCCGTCGTGTCGACGTGTGGCCGGCCGGGCAATTCGGTCCACGCGTCGTCGTAGGCCCACATCGACAGCGTCGACTCGTTGAGGAAGCCGAGGTCGGCGTCCGTGTACCGCACGCTGACGTCGAGGAACGCGTCCGTTCCGGTCGCCGCCGCGTCGACGCGCTTCCCGATGTTGTTCTCGCCGTCGGGGTCGACGGGCGGACTCGTGACGGGGCCGACCGACACGTTCCGCCCGGTGAACGACACCGTCGTGCCGTCGACGGTGAGGTTCGTCACCTCGTTGTCCGGCCCGGCGGACTCGAGTCGGATCGCCGACCGGACGGTCGCAGTCGCCGTGTTGTTCGTCACGACGCTGTTCCCCGCGGCGAGCAACTCGATCGCGTCGCCGTTGCCGGACAGCCTGTTGTCGGTCACCTGGCTGTCGCTCGACCCCTCGAGGACGATCGCGCTCCCGGTCCCGTTGATCCGGTTCGCCGACGCGACGTGGTTCTGGTTGGCCGCGTCACCGGCGAACCGGACGCCGATGAGGCTGTTGTCGATCCGGTTCCCGAGCACGTCTCCGCCGCTGGCACGCCGGTAGTAGACAGCCTCCGACCAGTCGGTGAGCACGAGGTCCCGAACCGTGACGTTCGAGATGGTTCCCGGGTTCAGCCCGGTCTGCCCGACGTACACCGCCCTGAGTGTCGAGCCGTTCGCGGACGCGTCCGCGTCGAGCGTGTGGCCGTCGCCGTCGAGGATCACGTCGCTGGCAGTGACCTGGAGGCAGGGCCTGGCGGTGCTGTTCAGGAGGTCCGTCGTCAGCGTGTACCGCCCCGGCGAGTCGATGACGCCACAGCTCGTCACGTCCTCGGAGACGACCGTCCGCTCGCCGTCGGTGACGTTGACCGTCTGGCTGGTCGTGTCGGTCGCGCCGTCGTCGTCTGTGACCGTGAGCGTCACCGTCCGCTCGCCGGTCGTCGTGTACGTGTGCGAGGCCTGCTGGCCGGAGTACTCGGCAGTGCCGTCGCCGTTCACGTCCCACGCGTAGCTGGCGACCGAGCCGTCGTCATCCGTCGCGGCCGTCGCGTCGAAGGTGACGCTCTCGTCGACCGCCGGCGACACCGGCGCGTAGTCGAACGCCGCCGCGGGGGGCTGGTTCCCGGAGAGGACGGTCCCCTCACTGGCTTCGATCCGCTTCCAGGTCCCGGGGAAGGGGTCGCCGGAACCGCGCGAGGTGCCGATCACGCCCGTCGCAAGCCCGCGCTGGTCACTGGACAGCCAGTTGCCCGGGACGGTCGTCGTCCCCACGGTGACCGGCGTCGAACCGCTGATCGTGTACGCGCCGGTGACGGTGTCGTTCCGGGGGTCGACCGTCATGTAGAGGTCGATCGTCACGCCGCTCCCGGTGACGTTCGCCACCGTCGGGTACGCGACGGACGTGGTCGTCCCGTCGACCTCCCGGAGCAGGTGGATCCCGCCGGACCCGCCTTTCGCGCCGGCGACGAGTTTGACGTAGTTGTCCTGGTCGCCGTTCCCGAGGAAGATGCCCTGGGACTTGTTGTCGACGACGGCCGTCCCATTGGAGAACGGCCCCGTGATCTCCGAGTGGACCGTGAACCGCTGACCGGCCGGGTCGACGCCGAACTGGAACCCGTACCGCTGGTCGTTGTTCGCCCTGTAGGCGTCGCCCTCGGTGATCGCGTCGACGGTCAGCACGTTCGCCGCACCGCCCGCGGTGAGCTTCCCGGGGTCGTAGAGGTCGCGGTAGTCGTCCTCGCCGTTCGTCATGAGTCCGGTGAACCCGAGGTCGAGGATGGTCCCCTCCTCGGAGCCTGGCGCGAGATCGTAGGTCACCGGGAGCGCCGTCCCCAGACCGTTGTCGGCGTCGATGGCGAACGGGTCGCTGGTGTCGCTCCAGCCGTCGTTGTCGTCGTCGTAGTCGTTCAGGTCCGAGAAGTCGTCCCGGTCGTGGTCGGCCGGGGCCGAAGCCTCCGAACAGGGGTTCGTCCCCGCGTCTATCTCGTCGGCGTTTGAGTAGCCGTCCCCGTCCTCGTCGATGGCCGGGTTGTCCGCCCCGGTACAGGCGAAGTTCTCGTTGGGCTCGAAGACGGTGATGGCATTGCTCCCGTACGTCGCGGCCCAGATAGTCCCGGGGAACACCTGGTCGTCGCCCTGGGTCGTCACGTCGAGCGGCTTGGAACCGAAGTTGCTGAAAAGCGCGGACTTCGACGAGAGGGCCGTCCCGTCACTGGTCAACTGGAGCCGCCAGACGTTGCCGCTGAAGCCCGCCGCCAGCAGGTCGCCCTGCATCGCACCGTCGAACGTGCTCGCCGTGTACTCGTCGATGCCGTTCGTCGAGGCCGCGAACTTCGTGAGCGAGTCGTCCGCGTTCCCCGGCGCGATGAAGTCACACTGGACGGGATCGGCGGCGGGGACCGCACCAGGATAGCCGCTCCCGTCAGGGTTCCCCCGGACCGGGTTCGGATGTCCCGCGTAGAACCCCTCGCTCGGGATGTAGTGCAAACTGTCGAAGACGCTCTCGCTGTTGTTCTCGTTGGGTTCGTTCGTACACTCGCCGGCCGCCCCCTCGTTGACGGGGGGGCCACCCCAGCCGCTGTTGGCCCCGTTGTCGATCGTGTACAGCTGGTCGTCCTCCGTGAGGACCACGTCGTAGGGATTCCGGTAGCCGGAGGAGTACACCTGGACGGGGCTATCGCTGACGATTTTCGCCATGTTGTCGCCGCCCTGGCCGCCGAACGGTGTCGTCGTGTTCTGGAGCGTCGGCAGGTCGTAGGTCGTGTCGCCGATGGCCGTCAGGTTGACCGTGAGGATGGCCGCGGAGTAGGCGTACTCGGGCAGGTACGCGAAGTTGTTCGAGGGCGCGCCCTTGTTCGTGTTGCCGCCCATCGTCACGTAGAGCGTCCCGCTGGACTCGTCGAGAGCCATCCCGTTGGGGCCGTGGTTCTCCTCCGAACGCGGGAGCCCGCGCACCAGCTCGGTGTGGTTCCACGCGGTCCCGTTCCACGTCAGTCTGGAGACGATCCCGGAGTTCGTGTCGACCGGCGTGTCGGTCCCGTCCTCGCCGCCACCGATCCGCGGATCGCTCGACGTGACGTAGACCACCGGGTTCTCCGCGGTCCCGGCGACCAGCAGTCCCGTCACCAGTCGGCTGTTGACGGACGTGTTGAGCGAACCGTCGTCGTCGTGGTTCGGGATGTTCTTGATCTTCGTGATCAGTTCGCTGTCCGTGACCTCGTAGCCCCCGGAGGCGTTCTGCTCGACCGTCAGCGCGTGAACGTCACCGTACTGTTCGGCGACGTAGAGGCGACCGTCCGGGCCGAACTGCAGGGACGTGGGGAAGGCGAGACTCACGTTCCCCAGGCCGCTGGCGTTGAAACTGACCGCCGTCGACGCGGCCGCGTTCAGGTCCGCAGCCGTGACACCGGCCCCGTCGGTCGCACCGACTCGCGTGCCCGGCCCA
>ENA-ORDC01000791-ORDC01000791.1-marine-metagenome-genome-assembly--contig:-NODE-791-length-27552-cov-13.235924_pt1 | contig 27552 bp, 30 predicted proteins | sample MGYA00237783_ERZ508515 | MGnify/ENA primary metagenome ERZ508515 (study PRJEB26186, sample SAMN06268792) | marine metagenome | isolation source: Eden Landing Ponds, San Francisco, CA, USA | place... | reverse complement strand
GCCGCCGCTGCCCTTTCCGATCCACTGGCCGCCAATGTAGCCTTCCGCGCGCTCGAGCAGTGGTGATTCAATCATGCCGTTTCCCCTGTTTGTGCCCGTTGCAATGGTATGCCTCGACTATAACAGGGGTTCCGGGGAGTGGCATCCGTGGTTAACCCATACCTGTACGGCGCCCTTTCTTTGCCCTCAGAGTGAACCAAACCCCATTGTCTGGACTATAGTAATGCAGCAGTCCGGCTATGGGTGGCATTACGGAGTGCAACCTAGTAGCCTCGTCGCGCAGCATTAATTCCCTTTCACGAGCACGGAAGGAGTACAGCAATGTATCGCAAAATCCTGGTCCCCGTGGACCTTGCCCACCTGGACGCACTGGAACGTGCGCTGAAAGTGGCTTCGGATCTGGGTCAGCATTATGAAACAGAAATCTGCTACCTGAGTGTCACCCAGTCCACGCCAAGCAGCGTTGCCAGATCGCCCGAGGAGTACGAGCAGAAACTCGAGGCTTTCGCCAAGGAACAGGCCAATACGCATGGGCGCCCTGTATCCGCGAAGGTTCTGGTGTCAGCGGATCCGGCGGTTGAGCTCGATGACAAGCTCATCCACGCGATCGACGACCAAGGCGCGGATCTTGTGGTCATGGGAACCCATCACCACGGCAAGCATGACATCATCATGCCCTCCAATGGCAGCCACGTTGCCAAGGAGACCAACGCATCGATCTTCCTGGTGCGGCCCTGATTCCGACCTTCTGAGACCTTACTAACGTCATCAAACGTAAAACGGAGTGTTCTCTATGGAGACGCAAGATCCGAAAAAGTCAAATGATAGCAGCGAGGGCGTCGACGGCGTCCCGGCCCCGGAGGGCCCTGCCAATCTGATCGATACCGATTACCAGATTGGCCAGGACAACTACTCCGGGCGCCTTGGCGGCATTGAGATCGACCTGCATGGCAGGGTGTTTGCCATCTCGTCCATTGCCATTCTCTTCTTCGTCGTGATTACGTTGGCGCTGCAGAATCAGGTTGCGCCTATCTTTCAGGGCATCTTCGATTACCTCACCACCAATCTGAGCTGGGTGTTCCTGCTTGGAACGAATATCTTCCTGATTGTGTGCATCGTCCTGATTTTCACGCCGCTCGCGAAGGTACGACTCGGTGGTGCCAAGGCCACACCGGACTTCTCCTACATCGGGTGGTTCTCGATGCTGTTCGCAGCGGGCATGGGCATTGGCCTGATGTTCTATGGCGTGTCTGAACCCATCACCCACTACGGCACGTCGGTGGGCGGCACAACCGTCGAAGACGGTGTCAGAACCGACTGGGCTCCCCTGGGAGCGGCGGAAGGTGATCAGGAGGCCGCAAAGAACCTGGCGATGTCGGCCAGCATCCTGCACTACGGCCTCCATCCCTGGGCGATGTACGCCGTAGTGGCGCTGGCGCTCGGCCTGTTCTCTTTCAATAAGGGACTGCCACTGACCGTCCGGTCGATCTTCTACCCTGTTCTGGGGGAACGCGTCTGGGGCTGGCCCGGGGACATCATCGATATCCTGGCAGTTTTCGCGACGCTCTTCGGGCTGGCGACGTCACTGGGTCTCGGCGCGTCCCAGGCAGCAGCCGGTCTGTCCCATCTGTTCGACATACCCAATGGGGATGCAACCAAGGTCTTCCTGATCATGGGGATCACCGCCGTCGCCCTTGGCTCCATTCTGTTGGGCGTTGACAAAGGTGTAAGACGGCTCTCCGAGATCAACCTGGTGCTTGCAGCCCTGCTGCTGCTGTTTGTGATCGTCGTGGGTCCGACCCTGTTGATCGCAACGGACTTCTTCAAGAACCTGATCGTGTATCTGGGGAACCTGCCGGCGCTGTCCAACCCCTTCGGTCGTGAAGACGCCAATTACAGCCAGGGCTGGACCGCCTTTTACTACGCCTGGTGGATTGCCTGGTCACCCTTCGTGGGCATGTTCATCGCACGGGTCAGCCGGGGCCGTACCGTACGCGAATTCCTGATCGCGGTTCTGCTCGTCCCCTCAACCGTGTCCGTCCTCTGGATGACCGCAATGGGCGGTACCGCTCTGGAGCTTTATCTGGGGCAGGGTGTTGAGAGCATTAAGGAGGCCACACTCGAGCTGCAGCTCTTTATGATGCTGGAACAGTTGCCGCTGGCAGCCATTACCTCCTTTGTCGCGATCACCCTGGTCATCGTGTTCTTCATCACATCGTCGGACTCAGGCTCACTGGTGATCGATACCATGACAGCCGGCGGCAAGGTGGATGCCCCCCGGTCCCAGCGTATTTTCTGGGCCATTATTGAGGGTGCCATCGCGATTGCCCTGCTGCTCGGGGGCGGTCTCGAAGCGCTACAGGCCATGGCCGTATCCTTTGGACTGCCGTTCACCGTGATACTGCTGGTCGGGTGCTATGCGATCGTGAAGGGGCTGATGAGCGAGCCCCGCGCTCAGTAATCCGGTTTTCCGGATTCCAACAGAAAAGAGCGGCCCTAGGGCCGCTCTTTTTTTGTCTTTGGAAAAGCCGTTAAACCCAAAGATCCCCGACCGGTGTCTCCGGTGAGAATCGGTGAGCAACCTGGGCCTGGAAGAGTTCGGCGGTGGCCAGGGCGTCCGTAAGGGCGTGATGGCCGCGGTAGAAGGGCAGGTTGTAGCGCGCCCGGCTCTCGTGCAGCCGGATCGACAGCGGCTGCGCGCCGAGCCACTTGCGCATGCGCGCCCGCAGCGACTGCCGGCACCAGCGCGACTCCAGCACCATGGTATCGAGCATGGGGCACATCAGGCCCTCGCCCAGGCGCACGCGCACGGATTCATCCAGGAAGCGGCGTTCGATGGGATGGTAATGCACCACCGGCAGATAGCCCGCCATCCGGTTGAGGAGCTCTGGCAGTATGTCCGCAAGATCGGGCGCATCGGCCACCTCGGAGTGGGTGATGTGATGCACCACCACGGACTCTTCCCGCAGCATCCGGCGGGGCCGCACAATGCGGTACCAGCTCTGCCCGGTATGGATCCGTTCCAGCGTGAAGGGCAGCATGCCAACGCTGACAATGCCATGCCGCGTCACGTCCATGCCCGTGGTTTCCAGGTCCATGGCCATCATCGGCACACGCTTGATGGGCGTTTCCGGGTCCAGGGATCCCTGCTCAAAAAACGCCTTAAGATCCGCGTTCCCACACTTGCGGGCACGATCCGCCATGTATTCCGGCCAGCCGGGAGTGGCACCCTTCAGGAAATGTGGAGACAGCATAGGGAGCCTCAGGGCCTGGGGTAACGGAACTGGAGGAAGCTCTGGGCATTGCTCAGCACCTGGAACGCATCCTTGAGATTATGACGTTCGCTGTTGGAGACATCCTCGGGTTCGATGTTGTTGTCCGGCTCGCGCCCGGCCTCAACGTCGTAGAGGTGGTGCCAGATGCGCGCCATGGACATGAATTCCAGCGCATAACGGAGCTTTTCAACCGCATTGGGCGTCAGAAGCTGGGTCTTGGCAATGTCATCCAGCCGCTCAAAGGAATTCTGGGCCCGTGAGCCACAAGCGAGGGCATGGATCCGGATCAGGTCGACAGTGGGCGCCGTCCCCCGCCGCTTGATGTTGATGGACTTATTCTCGTGACCGTTCTTTTCCATCACAAAGGTGCGGAAGAAACCCAGCGGGGGCGTGCGATTGAGCGCGTTGCGCGCCATGGCCGCCAGGAAGCGATCCGCCAGTGGCGCTTTGTTGGCGATCAGCCCCTGGAGGGTCTCAACGAACTCCTCCTCACCGTGCACACAGTCCAGATCGAAGAAGATATTACAGTGCAGCAGCGCCTCCGGCGTGGGATTATCGATCCACTCCGTAAAATAGCGCCGCCAGACGCCCAGAGGCTGCCGCCATTCAGGATTGGTCGCCATAATATCGCCCTTGCAGTAGGCATAGCCACAGGCCGCCAGGCCATCCGAGGCCCGTTTTGCAAGGATAGCGAAATAGTCGCCGTGCTTTTCCGGATCATAGTCGTCACTCAGAACCATGGCGTTGTCCTGATCCGTGACCACCGTCTGTTCGTCCCGGGCCATGGAGCCGAGCACCATGAAGGCATAGGGCACCGGGGGCGGGCCCAGTTCCTCCTCGGCCAGCTCCAGGATGCGCCGGGCGAAGCTGCGCCCGATGGCCGCCAGCGCGGTACCGATCACCTTGGAATCGGAGCCATCACGTACCATGCGGGTAAAGGCGACGGAGACCTCATGACGGAGCCCAGCCAGACCACGGAGGGTGGTCTGGTTGAGAATGCTGCCGACCAGATAGAGGCTGCTCTGGGTTTCATACCGGATGATGTCGGAAAGATGCAGAAGCCCGATGGGCCGCCGGCGATGCAGCACCGGCAGATGCTGGACGTTGTTACGCAGGATGCTGAGCATCGCCTCCTGCACGGTTTCATCCGACTGGATCGAGATCAGTGTACCGCTGTGCAGCTGACTCACGGGGGTTTCTCCTGAAAGCCCCTCGGCCACCAGCCGCACCCGCAGGTCAGCATCGGTGAGGATGCCCCTGAGGGCCCACTGACGCCCATCAGCCCCCGTGTAGATCACCGAGTCCGCATCCACAGCGGGCTCCACCACCAGTGCCGCAGAGACATTCTCCCCGGTCATACGGGCAGCCGCATCCTGCGCCGTGGTATCCGTCTCGAGCAGCAGGGGCAGGCGGTTCACCAGCTTGCGCACCCGCGTGCTCATCAGGTCGTTACTCTTGTGCTGGGCCTCAACCGTGGACTGCAGGCGAGGTTTTTCCACTTCCACGAACTCGGCAAAGGCGTCGTCCGTTTCGCAGAGCTGATAGAAAACCGAATCCGGTATGAAATAGATGAGAGTGTCTTCCATGGCCCGCGCCGGGAAGCGCACCCTGTTATTCCGCAGAAGGTTGAAGTGCCCGAAGATATCGCCTTCGCCCAGGCGGTTGTAGAGGTCGTTGTTGCGACGATAGATCTCCACCGCGCCGCTTCGGATGTAACACAGGTCGTGGAGTTCGCGGTCGGCCTCCAGGATCATGGAGCCCGCCTTGAAATAGGCCACATCAACAGACCCGGCAACGTCATCAATAAGGTCATCATCCAGGCCGTCGAACGGCGGGAAGCGGGCCATGTGGTCGCGGATCTCAAGCAGCTCGGTATTCATGACGGCCTCATCGGAACGGTGACAGCCTCAGCATGGTGCAGGCCCGGGGTCGGCGCAATCCGCATCGGCCGCAATCAGGCTTCGAGCATGGCGTCCGCCGGTTCCTGTTCATCCCGGGCCAGAGGCTGGTTGCGCGCTTCCGACTCAGGGGCGAGCGGCTGAACCATACGGGCATCCCCGGGCGTCACCCGAAGCCGTAGCCGCTGTTCACGCACCTGGCCCGCTACAGTACCTTGCACCACCAGCGTCCAATAGTGATGACAGCGCCATTCGGTCTCGCTGAGGTCCGGCCTTGGCTCCGTGCCGGTCAGTGACCCCGGCGGCTCGAAGCGGAAAGCCAGGCAGTTTGACTCGGTGAAAGCCGGCCGGGTCTCCCACCAGACCCAGTCACGACGGTGGGAGACCGTCTGGTGGCCGGCTTTCTCGCAGAGTCGGGTGCAGATCAGGGTGACCTCGGGGTCCGCCGGGAGGGCAGTGCCGTCCTCAGGGTAGAGCCGGCCGCCCACGTCGCCCCCGAGCGACCCCGGGGCGGGATCCGTTTCCAGCCGGAAAGACAGCGGCTCCGGCGCACGGGGGCGGGCAAGCCAGGCCCGCCAGCCACAGAACACCGCCGCCGCAAGGGCAACAATCGCCGGCACCGGGTTGTATGCCAGGGCCGCAACCCCCATAACTGTAATAAGCAGGGCCATGACCAGCCAGGCGCGGTAAAGGCGCTGCTCGGGAGTGTGCGACAAATCCTCTTCTCCTGGGGCGGGTAACACGCTGTCACTATGCCATACCGTTGGTTCCCGCTGAACGGGGGTCGAGATTCCCTGCCAAAGCGTCTATTCTAGGGTCAGCTCCCAGTGAACGACCTGACCCGACTCCAAGGGAGGTGCCCGTGACCGATCTCATGCACGACGCCATCACCATTGCCCATGCCGGTATTCTCGGGGAATACGACGTACCACCGACAGCCGTGGTGCTCGGCGATGGTAACAACGTCCAGCTCGTACTCGGCGGACTGCCGGAGGATGCGGAAAACGAGGAATGGCAGAACGCCCTTCGAACGGTACGTGAGGAAATGGACGCTCCGGCGGTCATGCTCTATTTCTCCGCCTGGACCACCATCCAGCGCGACGGCGAGGACGAATCCCTGGATACGCTGATCGTCCAGATCGGTACTCCCGGCTGCCTGTACTTCCGTGCCTATGAACAGATCCGCGAGCCGCGTATGGGGGTCGTCACCGGTCTGAGGGAGCTGACCCATCTGCGCGATGAGGCGGACCCCGGCAAGGACACCCCCATGCAGCCAAGCCTGGGCGATGTTTTCGCGCCGGCCACGGAGTCCTTCCGTGAATCCAGCACCTATCTGGACATCATCGATACGGTAACGGAAAAACTCGACGAGAAGGCGCCATTTGCCGGCGACAGCCGCACCCACCTCCACTGACGCACCCGCGAAGGCTGCTACCCGCACCCGGCGCCCTTCAGGGCCCCGGGTGCCTGCATCCTGCTCCAGGTCCCTTCACTTTTTGAATGATAATGTTTATCATTCGACCATCGCTTCGCGGATTACCCCTTAGAGGGGCTGGCAACGCTTATGAGTCTTTCCACACCCACTACCGGGGAACTGCTTGCCCCGATAACCGAACTCCTCGCAATGGGTGGCCCTGTGATGGGCGTACTCCTGGCCATTTCCGTGCTCGGTCTGGGCACGGCGCTCTACACGCTGGTGATAAGCCTGTTGCAGGCGCCCCGGCTCAACCGCCGCATCCGGGATGGCGTCGACCAATGGTGTGACGGCGAGGACGATGCCGCCCGTCGCAGTCTCAGCGGCCAGCGCAACCCGCTCGCCGGGCTTCTGGCATTCGTCATGCACCGCCGCAGCCAGGGCGAGACGGAAAGCAGCCTGCGCGATGAAGTCGCCCGCCGCGCCCAGCGCCTCCTTCTGCCCTTTGAATCGCCCCTGAAGATCCTGGAAGTGATCGCCGCGCTGGCACCGCTGATCGGCCTGCTCGGCACCGTGATGGGCATGATGACGGCCTTTGACGCCATGGCGAACGCTCAGGGCCAGGCGGACCCCGCCGAACTCAGCGGCGGTATCTACGAGGCCCTGTCCACGACCGCAACGGGCCTGGCCATCGCCATTCCCTTCGCTGCCATTGCCGCCTGGATGGAGTTCCGGATGCGGCGCATGCAGCAACACATCAACGACCTGCTGGTCCGGATCTTCCGGCGCGAAGTGCCGGGCAACCAGCCCCGCGAGGCGGTTACCGCCACCGGGGCCCAGCAGCACAGCGACGACCACAGGCAGGAAAACACCCAGCGCCATGCAATGGCTTGAGCCCCGACCCAGCCGGCGTGTGCCCATCCGGCTCACGCCGCTGATCGATGTGGTCTTCATTCTGCTGCTGTTCTTCATGCTCACCTCCCGCATGGAGCCGGTCGGCCTGCTGCAGCTGGATACACCGGCCCCGGATTCCGGCGGCGAGGCATCGGACGACACACCCGCCCGACTCCACCTGACAGAGGAAGGACTCAAGTGGAATGGCGAGACGCTGGATGAACCGGCGCTGACGGAGCGAATCCAGAACTTCGGGGGCGAACGCATCGAGATCAGCACCGATGATGACGTGGCCCTGGGCCGTTTCACCCACTGGCTGGGCGTGGCCGATGACGCCGGTGTCAGCGCCAGCTGGGAGCGTGACGCAGGCAAAACCCCGGACGCCCCATGAAACAGCAACAACCGTTTTTCCCCGAATCCGACAATGACCCCTCGCTGACCGAGAAGCTTGAGGAAGGGTTGCTGCCACTGATCAACGTGGTTTTCCTGCTGCTGCTGTTCTTCCTGATCGTGGGGATCGTCCTCCAGGACCAGCTGCCGGCGTTGCCGGATACCGCCAACGGCCGCGATGAGCGCCGCCCGGACATGGATCTGGTGGTGGAAGCGGACGGCAACCTGCGCTTCGAGGGCTCGCCCATTGAGCGGAGCGCACTGGGCGAAAAGCTGCCCGATTACGACGAATCCGACCGGCTGCGGCTGGGCGTGGACGAGCAGCTTTCCATGGCGGAGCTTGAAAGCCTGTTCCAGACCCTGGACGAAGCCGGTCACCCCCAGGTCATCCTGCTGACGGACCCGGGCCAATGACACCGGAACGCACCCGCTCGCTCATTGCCATTGTCTCCATCAGCCTTGCGGTGATCCTGCACCTGGCGGTGCTGTTCCGCTGGCCCGTGGACAGACCCGAAATGCCGGGGCCGGAGACTGGCAAACGCGGAATCGTGGTCAATACCCAGGCACCGCCGCCCTCGCAGAAGGAAAGCACCTCGTCCGAATCCGAAACAACCGAGGAATCGGAACCCAGGGAACCAGAACCAGAACCAGAACCAGAACCAGAACCAGAACCAGAGCCTGAGCCTGAGCCTGAGCCTGAGCCTGAGCCTGAGCCTGAGCCTGAGCCTGAGCCTGAGCCTGAAAAGAGTGTTGAGCCGGTCGAGCCGCCCGACAACCCCGTGGAGCAGGAATCCAGCTCAAAGAATGGCAGCACGCCGGAAGCCAGCAATGAGACTCAGAGTGTCACCATCGGCGGTGGCGACCAGGCCGAGGAGGACGCCTACCTGGCGGAACTCCAGCGCCACCTGGCACAGCACTATGAATACCCCCGGCGCGCCCGGCGCCTGGGTCAGGAGGGCACCGTCAGCCTGACCATCGGGTTCAACCGTGATGGCTCACTCAACCGCACAGAACTGGTGGACAGGAGCGGTTACGGCATTCTGGATGAAGCCGCGGTGGAGATGCTGCAACGGGCGGAACCCCTGCCACGGGTTCCCGATAAGATCGAGGGCGACACCTTCCGGCTGCAGCTCCCGATCCGTTTCCAGATGCGGTGAACCAGGAGCGGCCGAAGCCGCTCCTGGCAGGGCTCACTCAGTTGAGCGTCTGGTACACCAGGCCGGAGACACTGGACTGTTCGGAGTCGGTGACCACCTGGTAGGTGTCACCGCTGCCCCAGAACTTCCACCACGGGCGTTCCTCGTAGGTCTCGGTCTGGAAGTTGACGGACACCCCGGACACACTGAACCCATTGTTGGCGTAGGTCAGCGTATTGCCGGACTCGGTGTTGATCACCTGGCTGTGATCCACCTTCTCTCCCATCAGTACCGGATAGTGGTTGTAGTAGAGCCCGGAGGGCGCACTGACGCTGGTGCGCTTGCCGTCCAGTGCCACATTGCTCACGCAGCTTTTGTAGCTGCCCACCTGGGTACCGCCGCAGGTGGAATGCAGCGCCACAACACCATCGTCGATGCCCGGCAGGAAGGGCCCGGTCACCCCCCCGTAATTGCTGCCTCCGCCCACGAATCGCAGCCGCGGCACACTGTTGGGTGAGGTCGCAATATTGCGTGCCACTGCGGGCTGCAGGTCCCTCAGGACACCAAGGTTTTCCGGGGTTGGCGTGGTGCCCAGGTAGGCGGTCACGGCCAGCTTGGCCAACTCATCCCCGAAACTGTCCGCATAGGCCGCATTCACTGCCAGGTCCGCCAGTTCGGAGCCACCCCCGGCGCCGGCAAAGTCCAGCGCCGCGATCACGTTGAGCGGCTCAAGACCCGCATTGCTCAACCAGCGCGCCTGGTTGTCCAGCACATAGCGCCCTACCAGATCCCCGGTGGAATGGGTCACGACAATGCAGCCCTCACTGCACAGCCCCTGCTGGGAAATCTCCACCAGCTGGTTGAACGCACGTTCAGCCGTACGACCCTCAACGCGCTCGTGACTGCCCCAGTCAATCCGCGCCTCCGCACGTGATGCCCAGAACGCCTGCCAGTAGGCATCGCCATTCTGCTCAATCTCCTGCTGGCTCGTCGGGTTCTCCGCAATGTCATCACCCTGGAGTCCATGGATCAGGATCACGTTCTTGCCGGCAAGCTGGGCCTGCGCGCCGCCGGCAAACGCCAGCGCCATGCCCAGTGCCGTAATCTTCAGGCCTTTCATGATGTTTCTCCTTTCCGGATCTTTCGTCTTGTTGTTGTACTGCATAACCCTTTTGTTGTTGTGTCTTCCCTGTACCCGGCGAGCCTATGGCTCGATTTCCTCAGCGGCATTGCGCAGGAACTCGAGTCGGGCCTCGCGCATGGGATCCTGGTAGTCCTCCTGGCTGTAACGCTCAAACGGAGCGCCCTCAACGTCGTGACGCTCTTCCCCGGTGGGGCCGAAACGTGTGCGGTCCCCCGGCCTCGCCGGCAGCTGGCGCAGACTCAGATCGCCCAGCTGGTAGGGGCCTTCATCGCCTTTCGCTTCCAGAGCCTGGCGGTGAATGCGAAGCTCCGCCGTGCCCTCCAGGGAAGAGAGCCGGGTTTCGTGCTCCACGTGCACCAGGGGCTTGCCGGATTCTGTATAGAGGTTGCCCGCGATGGCGTAATCGCCACTGGTTTCAACGGCCACTTCAACCGGGATCACCAGGTGGGCGCCTTCCACCCGGCTTGCGCCCACGCCAATAATATCCCCCACGGGCGCGTGGTAGCGCAGCGGCGCCACCGCATCCACCGGCTCACCCCGGAAGTCACCGGAGACCATCAGCATCAGCTCCATGGGCCACTCTTCCACGCTCGAGGTGCCTGGGGACACGCTCAGGCGTTGAGCCCCGGAACCGGCTTCCAGGGACTCGCGGTGGAGAATATCGCCCGCCTCATTCCGCAGAGTGACCTCATCCAGGGAAATCCCGGAGGCGCCGTTACCGCCAACACTCACCTGTCCAGTAATGGGCTCGCCATGTTCGAAATGGAGCCGATCCAGGCTCAGGCTGATGGTGGCGCGCTCACCGTCGTCGGTGGCAACCGGCACGCGAACCGGGCTGTAGCCGTTGTAGCGGTAGTCCGAAACGGCCTGTTCACCGATGGGGAAGGAATAGGGAGGGTATCGGGAACCCGCTTCGTACTGGTCGGCAATGCGGGCAAACTCGCCTTCCAGACGCCGGGCGACGGGCGAACCGGACTCCGGTTCGGCTGAACCGCCCGGCTCCGGCACGGACGAAGGGCTGGGCTCCGGAGGTTGCGTGACCGCGACCGGCTCCGGAGCGGATTCCGGCATGGCCGTGGTAACGGCGTACAGCCCCGCAATCACGGCCAACAGAACCGCCAGTGCCACACCACTGGCCACAAGCCATCGCCCCATACCGTTCTCTCTGTCTGTTGTTGTTATTAACGGGCCTTAATTCCAGACCCTAAAACGGTATGGCCAGCGTGGCTAACAGACTTTTGCATTATGGGACAGGGATCACGTTCCGGCCATCAGCCACAGGGGCACTGGGGAAGAGAAGTTCCGTCAGATACTGAAGGCGGCCCGGAACCCGCTGACCCATTCGGGTACACCCTCGGTGGCGGGTTTACGGATCACCCTGGCGCCGGGCAGATGCAGACGGGCATCCGGGTCCACCACGCTGACCGGCACCCCGGGCTCCACGAACTGGACCAGCGAGGCGGCCGGGTAAACGTTCAGTGATGACCCCACCACCAGCAGGTGATCGGCGCGACTGACCAGTTGCGCTGCTGTTTCCATGGCCGGCACCGCCTCGCCGAACCAGACCACGTTCGGGCGCATGGGATGGCCCCGACTGCAGGTGAGATCCGGGCTCAGATCCTGCTCCCCCAGTTCGAGCACCTCCTCCGGATCCACGGCACTGCGGGCCTCCATGATGCTGCCATGGAGGTGCAGCACATGGGAGGAGCCGGCGCGCTCATGGAGGTTGTCCACGTTCTGGGTCACCACACTGACCCGGCAGCGGTTCTCAAGATTCACCAGCGCCTCGTGGGCCGCGTTGGGGCGGGCCGCCAGGACCTGATGGCGACGCTGGTTGTAGAAATCCCGCACCAGTTCCGGATTGCGCGCCCAGGCCTCGGGAGTGGCCACATCCTCAAGATCCACCTGTTCCCAGAGCCCGCCCGCGTCCCGGAAGGTGGACAGGCCGCTCTCGGCGCTGATGCCCGCGCCGGTCAGAACCACAACGTGCTCGCTCAGCCGGAAGGATGAGTCAGTGCCTCTGCGCCACATGGGACCTCCTGTTGCATTACACCCCGTTGGACCAGCACCAATGATGCCTGAGCCAGCGCCCTGGTAAAGCCCTGTCACGGGTAATTCGCATGAGCAAATTCCGGTTCCCGTGCTATCTTGAGCAGTATCAATTTTCCCTCAGAGGTATCAGGCATGCGGCAGAATCTTCCAGTTACCGACAGAGAAGTACCGGTACAGGAAGACCGGCCCCTGATTTCCGCGACCAATGACCGGGGCGTGATCGAGTACGTCAATGAGGCCTTCATTGAGGTCAGCGGCTTCCCGGAAGATGAACTGCTCGGCCAGCCCCACAACCTCATCCGGCATCCGGACATGCCGCCAATGGTCTTCGAGCACATGTGGGGCCACCTCAAGGCGGGCAAGCCCTGGATGGGGCTGGTCAAGAACCGCTGCAAGAACGGCGACTTCTACTGGGTCAGTGCCTATGTGACCCCCATCCGCCGTGATGGCCGGATCGTCGGATACGAATCGGTGCGTGCCAAACCGGAACGCGAGTGGGTGGAGCGGGCAAGCCGGGTCTATGCCCGGCTCAATGCGGGCAAACGGGCTGTACCGCTCACACTGGAGCTCAGGGCGGTCTGCATGCAGAACCTGCCGCTGGCCCTTGTGGCAGGCGCTTCACTGGTACCGCTGGGGCTTGGGCTCGGTGCCGGGGCTGTTGCCGGTGCCACCCTGGCAGGACTTGCCGCTGGTGCGGCCTGGAATCGTCAGCGCCTGCAGGAGCGCCTGAAGCAGACCCTGGCACTGCGACCTGACGCCTTTGCCGATCCGCTCGTAGCCACCACCTATTCGCCCCGGGGCAGCGGCCTGCGCGAGCTGGATATGCTGATGATCAGCGAAAAGGCCAGGCTGATCACCGTCCTCGAGCGGATGGAAAACTTTGCCAGCCAGTTGTCCGCCAAGGCGGCCCAGGGGCATCAGCTGATGCAGACCAGTCGCGACCAGATCCGCAACCAGCGTGGTGAGACGGACCAGACCGCCTCGGCCATCAACGAGATGACCGCCTCCATCAGTGAGGTCTCCCAGAGTGTCGGCCAGGCGGCGCAGCAGGCGGATGAGGCCAACACCGCCACCGGCGAGATCACGCGCATCGCGGGCGAGAACTCCCGCGTTATCGGAGAGCTGACCGGCAGTGTCGATAACGTCGCCCAGACCGTGAACCAGCTGGGCGAGGCCACGGATGAGATCGGCTCCGCCGCCCAGCTGATCACCGACATCGCGGACCAGACCAACCTGCTGGCGCTGAACGCGGCCATTGAAGCCGCCCGTGCGGGCGAGGCCGGACGCGGCTTTGCCGTGGTCGCGGATGAAGTGCGCAACCTGGCCAGCCGCACCCGCGAATCCACGGACCGCATCCACCAGATCATCGACAACTTCAAGCAACAGGTCCAGGCCTCCCTGGAAGCCACGGAGAACAGCCGCAGCATGGCCCAGCAGGGGCTTGATGCGGTTCAGGATACCGAGACCAAAGTCCAGGAGGTGGCGGGTTACATCGACACCATCGCTTCCCAGACCATGCAGATGGCCTCCGCGGTTGAAGAGCAGAGCCAGGTGGCGGACCAGATCAATCAACAGATCACACGCATCGCCGAGCTGGCGGACCAGACCACCGGGCAGGCGGACCAGACCGCGGAGGTCAGCTCCGACGTGGAAGGGCTGGCCGAGGATCTGCACGTACTGGTGGACCGCTTCCGATCGGGTCAGGACAGGAGCAGGTAGGCCCCCGGCATCGGTTCCCACAGGCGCGGGAAGCGCCCATAATGGAATCGTCTGATGGGAGGCTCAACCGATGACAACTGTATTCAGAGTGGTCACACTGGCGGTACTGCTGGCGATGGTCACAGGCTGCGCCCGTTATGCCGTTACGGATTACGACAGCAACGCCGGTTTCGACCGCTACAGCAGCTACCGCTTTGCCGAGCGTGATGAGAACGCCATTCAGGGCCTGGACGCCGCGCGCATCGAACGGGCTCTGGAACAGGCACTGACCGGAGAAGGCTTCACCCGGGCGGATGTGGAGCCGGACGTGCTCGTGCGTTACCGGATTGAGGACGAAATAAGGACTGAATCACGGGGGCCCAGCCTGGGCCTTGGCTTTGGATTCGGGCGCAGCCCCTTCACCTTTGGCGTGGCCCACAGCCCGGTTCAGACCCGCGAAATACGCGAAGGCCAGCTGGTGGTGGAGATGGTGGATCCCACCATTGATCAGGTGGTCTGGGAAGGAAGGGGCCGGCGTTACCTGAGTGAAAACCAGGATCGGGAAGAGCGTACCAAGCTGATTGACCAGGTTATTGAGGCCATGTTCAAACAGTATCCGCCTCAGCCCTGATCGCCCCCAGCCGTTCCATCAGGTCCTCGACGCCACCCAGGGCCATGGGGCGGGCCAGCAGGAACCCCTGGATCCAGTCACAGCCGGCGTTCTCCAGGATCGCCCGCTGTGCCTCCGTCTCCACACCCTCAGCGATCACGCCAATGCCAAGGGTATGGGACAGCTGGATGATGCCCTCCAGAAGGTGACGATCCCGCTCGTTATCCGCAATCGGGTCCACAAAACTCTTATCGATCTTGAGAATATCCGGAGCGAATTCACGCAGGTAGTTCAGACTGGAGTAACGCACGCCGAAATCATCGATGGCGATCTTCGCGCCGATGCTGCGCAACCCCGCGAACAGCCGGCGGGAATAGGCCGGCTCCTCCATCAGCGAACTCTCCGTCAGTTCAAGCTCCAGCATGCCTTCCGGTACATTCCAGGCCTCCATCAGCCGCCGCGTTTCCGTCAGCAGGTGTTCATCCTGCAGCTGCCGCGCCGACACATTGACCGCCAGCACGAAATGCTCCGGCAGCCCGCGCCCGCGCCAGTCGTGGATGCAACGGCAGGCCTGTTCGATCACCCGCACCCCCACATCCACGATCAGGCCGGTCTCCTCGAGAAGGGGAATGAACTCCCCTGGTGAGATCATGCCGTGCTCGGGATGCTGCCAGCGCAGAAGGCACTCGGCACCGTCCATGCGGGTACCCTGGACATTGAACTGGGGCTGATAGTGCAGCTCAAACTCCTGATTCTCCACTGCCCTGTGGATGTCCGCCTCGAGCCGAAGGCGTTCGGTGGTGGCAGGATTGTCACTCTCGTCGAAGTAGGACCAGTTGTTGCGACCCTGGCGCTTGGCACTGTACATGGCCACATCCGCACTGCGGGTGAGGCTTTCCGCATCGCCGCCATCCCGCGGGAACAGCGCCACGCCAACACTGAGGGTCAGGAAGGAATCCTCCCCCTGGAGCCGGTAGGGCCGCGAGAGATCATTGATGATCGCGCGCACGATGGTTTCGCGCTGTTCGGTATCCTGACGACGGGAAAGCAGGACCGCGAACTCATCCCCACCCAGCCGGGCCAGAAACCCCCGCCCCTCGACGACGCTCTGGAGCCGCCGGGCCACCTGGCGCAGCAGTTCGTCACCCGCGCTGTGACCCAGTGAGTCATTGATGTACTTGAAGCGGTCCAGATCCAGAAACAGCAGGGAAAACGTCAGGTTGTTGCAGGTGGCGTCCTGACACTGCTGCTCCAGCCGTTCATGGAAAAGATAACGGTTGGGCAGTCCGGTGAGACGGTCGTAGTAAGCGGCTTCGTAAAGGGCTTCCTGCTGATGGTGCTGCTCCGTGATGTTCTCAGCTACCCCGACCATCCGGACCAGTTCACCCTGTTCGTCACAGATCGGGTAGGCACGGTCCTCAAGCCACAGCCAGGTGCCATCCGCATGCTGGACACGGTACTGCTGTGTGATGCTCTGGCAGCTGCGGATGATGTGTTCCAGCGTGCTGGTAACCCGCTCGCTGTCCTGGGGATGGACGCTTCGAAGCCACAGGTGTCGATCCTCAAGCAGGTGTTGCGCGGGCAATCCCCAGATGGATTCGACCGCCGGAGACACATAGCTCAGGCGCTGATGCACAGGATCCCAGATCCAGAATACCTCCGGGATATGTTCTGCCATCTCCTGGAACCGCGCCTCGCGCTCCACCGCCTCACGGCTTATACCAGCAATGGCCGCGTACAGACTCCGCATGGCCAGGTAAAGGAGCACCCCTGTCAGGGCAATGTAGAGCACCCCTTTCCAGGTCTGCAGGTTTCTGGCTGTTTCAGGATCCTTTACCAGGGTGGCCAGCCAAAGGTCACTGAACAGGATCCAGCTGGTTCCAAACAGGACATACAGGACCACGATCAACAGCGGCCCCCGCTGCAGAAGCAGGGGCCAGTGGTAACGGATGTCATTACTCCGGTTAAGGGGTCCGGACCGCTTTGCCATCAACGCTCTCCAGCGTCATTGCTCACTCGATACCAGGTCTCAGGTCCACCCAGGAGGGGTCATGGTCCGAGGCTCGCCAGGGTTCCTGCGCGGAGACGGTCAGCGACTCCGGCAACCCATTGCGTTCTTCCCTGCTGTAGTGGAGCAGCGGCGGTTCATCGGCATTGATAGGCTGGATGCCGGCCGCCTCCACGGTAACCTCTGATTCTCCTGCCAGTAGAATATAGTCCAGTGTTCCCGACTGTGCCCGGTAGATGTAACTGCTGGCCGGGTTTTCATGACGATGCAGAAGAATATTGCGGTATCCGGCCTGCTCCAGCAGCGACAGGGGGGTCTCCCGCGCATAGGCGTTGAGATCGCCCACCAGAACAACGTTTGGCGCTTCCATCGGTTCCCTGAGCTGCTCCAGCCACTGGAGCAGGCGGCGGGTTGCCGCATTCCGGTGGGCGCTCCAGCAGCCCTCACCATCCCCCTGCGCCGCGTTGCGGCCACTGGCTTCACCGCAGCGCTTGCTCTTGAAGTGGTTGACCACCACGAGAAACACAGCACCGGATGCGTGATGACGAAAGCGCTGGGCTACGGGCGGGCGACTGCCCTGGTTGAAGGGAGGCGAGCGCAGAACCTCCGGCTCGCCCACAGGCCCAACCCGTTCGCTGCGCCAGGCGAGGCCCACGGCGATGGCATCATCACCCGGCCGGCGCTGCGGGCGGGCATACTCCCAGCTGCCCTCAAGATCGGCCGTGAGGGAGGCGATGGCACTGCCTTCCACGGTACCATCGTTCTCCAGCTCCACCAGCCCGATGATGTCCGCCGCCAGGCCATCCAGTGCCGTCACCAGGCGCTGGTGCTGGGCCTGCCAGGCCGCCGCGGATTCCGCGCCACGGGCAGAGGGGAAACCGCCGCCCCTGCCATCACCGTTGAAATAGTTCTGCAGGTTGAAGCCCGCCACCCGGATGATGCCGTCCTCCGGCCGTTCGAGCGGCTCCGGTGGGGGATTCAGCGTCCGGACCGTCGGTGCCGTTGTGGGCTGGAGCCGCCAGTCGCCATAGCGGTAATCGAGAACCCCCTCCACATCCTTCAGCGCGTCCCCCACGCGCAGCCGCCGGTCGGCTTCGTAGTGACGCAGCACCCACTCCGGAAGGGCGGAGAACTGGCTACGGCTCCCGTCATCCAGCAGCAGGCTGCGTTCCTGGTTGTGCTCGGCCACCTGCCGTACCGCCTCACCGGGTTCCGCAACCTGGGTAGGCTGGAACAGGCGCCCGTCCGCCAGGGTGATCACGCCGTAACGCGCCAGCCCATAGAGTCCGGTAATGGTGGCCCCGTGCTCCAGGCGGACCCTCATCCCCTCGCGCGCCTCCTTCCCCTCGCTGTCCAAGGGAAGGGACAACGGCGCGGCTTCGGGCAGCCCCGGGTCGCCGCAACGGGCCTCGATGCGGGCCTCGGAAAGCTGGGTCATGCCGTGGTATTCCCCGGCTTCACCACGCACCCGAAGCCGCTCTCCCGGCGACACATCCGCTCCGGGCGCGTAAATGAACAGGCCACGGGACGCCGGCCCCTGAGCGGGCGCCCGCGTCTCCTGCTGGATGAAATACCCACCCAGTTCCTCACGGGCGCTGAAATCCGCCGTGACAATGCCTTCCGTCAGCACGGTGCGACCGTCCAGTGGCGTGACCGCTGCCGTGCCCTGGATACGCTCCACCGCTGTAACCGCTCCGTGGCAGCCCGTTTCACCCGCCGCCGGCAATGGCCAGAACCAATAGCTGAGAGCGAACCAGAGCGCTATGGCCACTAACACCAGCCATACCGGCACCCACCTGAGGCTGTACATCGACGTGTTCCCTCCCGCTGTAACCTGTGGACAACCCCTATGGGTGAACCCAGCTCCCCACAGTAGACTAACAGAAGGTCGATCATGGATGCCGTGCAGGATTTTAGTCCTCCAAGGCACAATGATGCCGATCGGATGCTAAAATACCGCGTGCACAAATATGAGCAGGCAAATTAATGGATGGTAGGATGGCAGGCAGCCAGCCCAAGCGGAGTGCCGATAACATGAATAACCGTCAGTTCCCCTTCAGTGTCGCCCGCATTGCCCGTCGCTGGCGCAAGCTGCTCGACGAGCGTCTCAAGGATCTCGGTGTCACACAGGCACGCTGGAGCACCATGGTCGCCCTCCACCGTGGCGGCGAAGGGGTAACCCAGCGGGAGCTGGCGGAGTTGATGTCCATTGAGAACCCCACGCTGGTACGGCTGCTCGACAATCTGGAATCCCAGAAGCTGATTGAGCGTCGCCCCTGTGAGCAGGACCGCCGGGCCCGCCGGCTGCACCTGACCGACCGCGGTGAATCCTTCATCCAGAAGCTTGATGAACGGGCCGAAGGCCTCCGTGAGCAGCTGCTGAGTGGCATCAGTGACGACGAGCTGGCAACATGTCTTGATGTGTTTGAACGCATCCTGGCCAACGCCGAAGCCGCGAGTACGGATCAGCAGGATCTTGCTGTCACTGACGAATCGAAATAGTCTCCCCCGGACCCTTGGCGCACTCTGCCTGTGGGCGTTCACGATCGTGCCGCCCGCCAACGGGCAGGTTCATGAGTGGCAGCCCGGCGACACCATCATCGGCAAACCCACCTGGGTCACCACAGCCTACGAGGACACTTTCGCCGGCATCGGCGAGAACCGTGGTTTCGGTTTTCTCGAGATGGTGCGCGCCAATCCGGACGTGGACCCCTGGCTGCCCGGGGACGGCACCCGCATAAGGCTCCCTTCCCGCCGGATTCTGCCCTCGGGCCCCCACGAGGACATTGTCATCAATCTTGCCGAGTTCCGGCTCTATCATTTCCGGGACGACCAGGTGGTGACCTACCCGGTGGGCATTGGCAACTCCAGCACGCCCTCACCACTGACCCGGACCAGTGTGCGCATGCGCCTGGAATCCCCTGCCTGGTACCCACCCGAGTCCATCCGGGAGGAAGCTGCCGAGGAGGGCCGCAAACTGCCGGCAGAGATCCCGCCAGGCCCCTCCAACCCCCTCGGGCCCTTTGCCCTCCAGCTGGAGGAGGACGGCTACCTGATCCACGGCACCAACAAACGCTTCGGGGTTGGCCAGCGGGTGAGTCACGGCTGCATCCGGATGTTCAATGACGACATCGAAGAACTGGTCTGGGCCACGCCCAAGGGCAGTGACGTGCGGATTGTTGACGAGCCCGTGAAGGCGGCCGTTCAGGGCAATACCATATGGCTGCAGGTTCACGGGCAGAAAGAAACCCTCAGTGAGGCCGACCGCGACCGGCTGTGGCGGCAAGCGGAAACAGCCCTGGAAGGGATCCGGAGGAATGAGCCCAGGGTTGAAATCTACCGCGGCCGGGTGGAGGACGCCGTTGAGCGGGCCAGCGGCCTTGCGGTCCGGGTCGGCATGGTCGTGGACAAGGCGCCGGGATGGCGCTACTGGCGCTCCAGCAGGTAGTCCAGGCTGGCGCCGTAGTCCGGGGCAAAGACTTCCAGGAAATACGCCACTTCAGGCAGCGCCTCGGCTTCCAGCCGCGAGCGGATCTGCCGCGCCGCCTGCTCGAACTCCCGGTTGCCCGCCCGCAGCTCCGCCTCGCACTTGAGCAGAGCGGCCAGCCGGTCCGCCGCCTTGATCAGCTCCGCCGTGCTGTCACTCCAGCTGCTTTCTTCCAGGTAGGGCGCCAGCGCCGGGCGCAGTGTCTCCGGCAGCAGGTCCAGCAGCTCCTTCTGGGCCCGGTGCTCAACGTCCGCAAAGGCCTCGCGCATGACGCTGGAGTAGTACTTCACCGGTGTCGGCATGTCACCGGTGATCACCTCCGAGGCATCGTGATAGAGAGCGGCCGCGGCAATGGCGTCGGCGTTGACGTTCCCGTCGTAGTGCGTGTTGCGGATGGTTGCCAGAGCGTGGGCCAGGACCGAGACCTCCCAGGAATGCGTGGCCACATCCTCCTCAATGGCGTTGCGCATCAGCCCCCAGCGTCGGATCCAGCGCAGGCGGCCAAGGTAGGCGAAGAAGGGACTGGTGCGGCGTGCCATGATCCGGTAACTCCATCAAGCGGTGGTCGTTCACGGCGCCATTATACGGCCATGAAGCTGGCACCGGGCAACGCCGGCGCGAACGTGTTAGTGTTCTGGCGACAACACTCAGGAGGTAAACCGTGGACATTGGCGACATGCGCCGCGATTTTGAAAGCGAGGGGCTGGAGCATGAGCAGCTGGACGACTGCCCCTTCCGCCAGTTCGAACACTGGTTCGCCCAGGCACAGGAGGCGGGCATCGAGGACGCCAATGCCCTGACACTGGCCACCGCGGATGCCCAGGGCTGGCCCACGGCCCGCACCGTTCTGCTCAAGTACTTCGATGCCGCCGGCTTCGTGTTCTACACCAACTACGGCAGCCGCAAGGCCAGGGCGTTGGAAGAGAATCCACGCGCGGCCATGCTTTTCCCCTGGGTGGTGCTCAACCGGCAGGTGACCATTGAGGGCGCTGTGGAGAAGGTGAGCCGGCAGGAGTCACTGAAATACTTCACCTCGCGCCCCGAGGGCAGCCAGCTGGGTGCCTGGGTCTCCCATCAGAGCGCGGTGATCGAATCCCGCCAGGCGCTGGAGGCAAAGCTCCAGAGCATGAAGCAACGCTTCCGCCAGGGGCGGATCCCGCTGCCGGATTTCTGGGGTGGCTACCGGGTGATCCCCGAACGCATCGAGTTCTGGCAGGGCCGGCCCAGCCGGCTGCATGATCGTTTCGAGTATCGCCGGGAAGGTGATGGATGGCGGATCCAGCGTCTTCAGCCGTAGCGCCACCGCAGCTTTTCAGTGGGCCGCCCGGCAATGGTGAGCAAGTCTCGCTGAATGCCGCGGAAAAGGCTCGACTCGACGCCATGGCGGACGCCGGACGCCGGAGCACCTACGCGACGGCCCGCCTGCTATGGCGCCAGGGGGCCCGGCACTTCACCCGGACCCATGGACTGGCCTGCCCGGATTTCAGCCAGCTCCCGGCCGGCGGTGCCATCACCCCCGCTGATGCCGGCTTCAGGAGCAGCCTCTGCCACACCCAGACCCTGGTGCTGGCGGCATTCAACCCGGGGCCCATCGGGGTGGATGCCGAGCCGGTGGATCGCCAACCGCCCTGGCAGCCGCTCGCCCGGCGCTGGTTTGCAGCCCCGGAAACGGATTGGCTTCGGGCGCAGGACCAGCCTGAAGACGCCTTCCTGACGCTCTGGACCCTGAAGGAGGCCTGGATCAAGGCCACCGGGCGGGGCATTGCCGGCAATCTGCAGGCACTGGTGTTCGACCCTGAGCGCAACCGGGTTGTTCTTGACCGGCCGGGTCCAGCCTGGCGCATAGCCACCACCACGGTTCAGGGCCACCGGCTGTGCGTGGCCTGGCAGGGGCATGCAATGCCCGAATGGCGACATGACGGGGTAATCCGTGACGCGCACTGGCACTTACACAGGGTGGGTTCAGCATGAAGAATGTGACGGAACGCAGTGACGGGCGCTGCCCCTGGTGCGGCGATGCGCCGGATTACATCGAGTACCACGACCGGGTCTGGGGCCGTCCTGTAACGGACCGGAATGAGCTGTTCGAAAAACTCTGCCTGGATGGCCAGCAGGCCGGGCTGAGCTGGCTGACGATCCTGCGCAAGCAGTCAGGCTACCGGCAGCGGTTCGAGGCATTCCAGCCCGAGCGTCTGGCCGGCTGGGGCGAGCCGGAGATCGAGGCGGCTCTCTCGGACACCGGCATTGTCCGCAATCGCCGCAAGGTTGAGGCCATTGTCGGCAACGCCCGGGCACTTCTGGCCATGGAACAGGATGGCGAGGCCTTCAGTGCCTTCCTGTGGTCGTTCGTGAACCATCAGCCGATCATCAACGAATTCCATGATGTGCAGGAAATTCCGGATGAAACCGCGGAGTCCAGGGCCATGTCCCGGGCGCTGAAAAAACGGGGCTTCCGCTTCGTCGGCCCTACCATCTGCTATGCCTTCATGCAGGCGGTCGGCATGGTCAATGACCACCTCCTGGGGTGCCCGGTCCGGGAGGAAACCGTCGCCCAGAGCCGCGGGGTGGCGCTGTGATCACGGAATTCGTGGCCGTCGCGGCCGGCAGCGCGCTGGGCGGGCTCTGCCGCTTCCACCTGACGGGTTGGATTGACCGGCGCACCCACACGCCACTGTCCTTCGGCACCCTCGCGGTGAACACCCTTGGGGCCTTTCTCCTCGGGCTTCTGGCCGGCACGCTCGGGGGGACAGCAGACCAGCCCGTGGCTGCTGCCCTGGCCATGACGGGCTTCTGCGGGAGCTTCACAACCGTGTCTTCCTGGTCACTGCAGACGCTGACCCTGGCCCGCACGCACCGGGCTGGGACAGCGCTCGTGAACCTGGCCGCCACACTGGTGGCCGGGCTGGGGGCGGTCATTCTGGGACTGGCAATGACAGGAGGCGGGGCGTGAACCAAGGGATCACCAACCTCTGGGTCGCACTGGGTACAGCACTGGGCGGGATTCTGCGCTACGGAGTGGATGGATTCATGGCCCCGGGGGCCACGTTCCCCTGGAGCACCCTTGTCGTGAATACCGTCGGCTCCCTTCTCATTGGCTGGGTTGCCGCGCGTGCCACCACGCCCTCATCACGGTTCGCGCACGCCGACATCCATGCTTTCCTGGTCCCGGGGGTCTGCGCCGGGTTCACCACATTCTCGGTATTCAGCCACGAGACCCTTATCCTGCTGCGCTCAGGCGCCGTAGCGGCGGGGATTGCCAACATGACGGTCACTGTCGTGCTGATGCTGGCCGCCGCCGCTGTGGGTCTGGCAGCAGGCCGGCGGAACATGACAGATCACACAGACTGAGGGCACGGGCAAACCAGATACCACCACGCCATCGTATCTCTCGATACACCACAGGGCATGATGGGACCCGGTTATGCGTATTCAGCTACCCGCTCTCCGCGACGCGGCACAACGTGTCGAGTACACCGAAATCCGTTCACTGGAAGGCCAGTTCTACATGATCCGTGTGCTGCTGGACGGTCAGCAGCGGGTTCTTTCGGACGACCATAACACCACCATGCTCCTTCCCAGCATCCCCGCCGCCAATGAACTGCTCGACGAGGCGGGCATTGCCACCCGGGAACTGGTCCATGATTCGGCCTACAACGAAATGGTCGGTCTGGATGAGGTGGGCATTGATCCTCTGCGCATCCCCACAGGGAGATACCGCTGATGCTTGCAATACGCCCGCTTGCATTCACCTTCGGTCTAGCGGGGCTGATCCCCTTCGTAGCCACGCTTGCCATCATGGTGTTTTCCACCCATCACGGCCCGCTGGGCACCCAGCTCTTCTACCTGTACAGCGCGGGGATACTGGCGTTCCTCAGCGGCGTCTACTGGCCTGTAAGCATGCAGATGGGGGAGCACAGCTATCCGCTGTCCCCCATCCACGCCATGTTCCTGAGTCAGGTGTTCTTCGTTTCCGCGGGGCTGACGCTGCTGCTGGACTGGCACTTACAGGCACTGATCTTCCCGGTCCTGTACATCCTTCTGTGCCTTGCGGACTGGTTTACCCTGCCCGGCTACTGGCCGCGCTGGTACCTCAATCTCCGGCTTATGCTGACAACGGGGGTGGTGGCGTGCCAGGCAGCGGCTGCCACCTGGCTCTACCTGGTGAACTGAGGCTGGGATTCAGTTGCCGGCCACATCCGCAAACAGGGCGGCATGCTCACGCAGCTTGCTGAGTGCGCCCTTTTCGATCTGGCGCACCCGCTCACGGCTGATGCCCAGCTCCTCGGAGATCACCTGAAGCGTTTCCGGCTCGTCCCGGTTGATCCCGAATCGCCGACCCAGGATATCCGCTTCGCGTTCACGCAGCAGGTGGAACAGATCCTTCAGCAGGCGCGCCTGATCCCGTTCCTCCAGAGGCGATTCCCCTTTGTTGCCGCTTTCATCGGCAAGGGTGTCGCCCAGTTCCAGATCCCCTTCACTGGAAATCGGCGTGGCGGTGGAGACCTCCGGACGGGCAAAGCCCAGCAGTTCATCCACGCGCTCCGGCGTGGTTCCGGCCGCCTCCGCCAACTCATAGCGGTCTGGCTGGGAACCGGTTTCGCGCTGGAGACGGGCCTCCACAGCCTGCAGGCGGCGGATCTCATCCACCACATGGTCGGGCGTACGCACCACACGGCGACCGCGCTTGATGGCCCGCTTGACCTCTTCGGAGATCCACCAGTAGGCGTAGGTGGAGAACTTGAAGCCACGGGTCGGATCAAAGCGCTCCACGGCCTTGATCAGGCCCAGGTTGGCCTCCTGGATCAGGTCCGGCAAGGGCAGACCCCGGCCCTGCTGGCCCCGGGCGATGTACACCGCCAGCCGAAGGTTGCTCTGGATGAGTTCACGCCGCCACTTTCGCAGGTCCGCCAGATGCTGGCGTGCCTGCTCGCTGAGCGAACCGCTGTGAGCTTCCACCCGGGCAAGCACTTCCCGGATGGTGAGCGCTTCCAGTTCGGGTTCCGCGATTTCCGCGAGCAGACCGCGAAGGGTCTGTTCCAGTGACTGCCCCAGGTCGCGTTCCGCTTCCCTGCCGAGAAGCGAAAAGCGATGGGCATCCCGGAAATAGTGACCGACGACGGAAGCTGGCTCCTGATCGTCGAGCCCTTCCGGCTCGGCTGACGCCGGTTCCTTCCAGGTTTCCGTCGTATCGGCCCTGACGTCGTCAACCAGCTCACGGTCACGCTGTTCCATTGGGTTTAACAGCGTATCCATAGTATTCCCCTGGTTGATGGTTCTATCTATATATACTGTATGCGGTCGTTTATGGATGACTCAATGCGCCCGCGAGTGTTACAGGGCGGAAGGGCGGGAGCCCCTGTCAGACAGGGGCTCTGAAGCAATAGCAGCGTCTCATCACAGCCATTGAGACAGCCAATCAGGCCGCAACAATGGCGTATTCATGCTTATGGGGCTCAATCAGCTTACCGTGCAGGGTAGCGATGGCACGCTCGTAGTCACTTTCCTCCACCACGAACTGCATGTCCACCTGGCGCATGCACTGGTGCATGGCCAGCACCGGGATCTCCGCATCCTGCAGGGCGTTGACCGCCGTGGCCAGCAGTCCTGGCACCTGCATGTCACTGCCAATGGCCGACACCATCGCCACCTTGCGGGTGGAGATCTCCGCCGACGGAAAGACTTCTTCCAGCGCTTTCACCAGCCGCTTCACGTTGCGCAGCGAGGTATCCACATAATGCGTGATGGTGTTGGCGTTGGTGTCCTTGCTGATGAAGTGCACCTTGAAGCGCGACAGAATCTCCAGGAACTTGCGGTCCGCCCCGGGCTCGCCGAGCATGTCCTGGTCAAATACCTCGATACCAAAGACGTGCCGCATGCCGGCCACGATCTCAACCTGTGGCTTTTCGCTCACATAGTCGCGGGTGATCAGGGTACCGGTGTGTTCCGGTTCGAAGGTATTCTTTAGCCGCAACGGAATATCCGCCTGGCGCATGCCCTTGGCCGCGCGCGGGTGAATCGCTTCCATACCCAGGTTCGCGAGCTGGTCCGCCACGTCGTAGTTGGTGCGGCCCAACGGCACCACCTTTTCCGCATCCACGATCTTGGGGTCGGCGGAGCTGAGATGGTACTCCTTGTGGATCACCGCCTCCTTCGCTTCGGTCATGCACGCGATCCGGGAGAAGGTCATCTCGCTGTAGCCGCGGTCGAAGGTGCGCATCAGCCCTTCCTTGCACTGCGCGTAACCGGTCACGATCGCCAGCTCGCGGCTCAGGTCGATCTTGTCGAACGCCTGGGAGACCTTCTCATCCAGCGGCAGGGTTTCGGTATCACGCCAGCCCGTCAGGTCCACCAGCCGGGCGTTGTAGCCCTCATTCTGCAGCAGCAGCGTGGTGTTGAAGGCACTGTGGGCCTCACCGATGCCGGCGAGCATCTCGCGCACCGTCAGCAGATGGTCCTCCAGCTGGAAATGGCCGTAGGAGCACAGCCGCTGCAGGTCGAGCAGGCAGTTGCGCACCCCCTCGATGCGCTCAGCGATGAACTGGTCGGCCTGCTGGCTCAGCAGCTCGTCGCCGAAAAGCTCCTCATTGATCTCGCACAGGTATTTGGAGAGTTTGGTGAGCTCATCTCCCCAGGCCCAGTCGGAGTCGGACTGGGAGAACAGGGCATAGACCCCTGCGTCGCCGCTCTTCTTGTGTTCCAGAAGCCGGTCCGTGACGCCGCCATAGGCGGAGACAACGAAGATGCGATTGTAGACATCGCCTTCCTCGCGGTTGGCGAGAATGATGTTGTCGCGAACGGCGGTATAATCCGACATGGACGTACCACCGATTTTTTCTACCGTATGTTCTGCCATAGTACCGTTCTTAGGTTGATTCTGACTTTGCGCCCCGGAACCGACCGGTTTTCCTGCCAACCAGTGTAGCCGGCACCGGAGCCGTATGCTGTTTCAGTGAGCGTTCACGTCGAAGGGCCCGATCCGGAACAGGATCTCGGAATCGTGCTGCCCACCGAAATGGGCCTCACTGTCAAAGAAAATGGAGTGCTGTGTCTCCGCGCCCAGATCCCGCGCAAAGGAACGGAACAGGCCCCAGGAGGCCTCGTTGTCCTCGGTGATGGTGGTGTCCATGAAGCAGACGTTGCGGCAGGCCGGGCGCTCCACAATGAAGCGCAGCATGCGCTTACCCAGCCCGGTGCCACGGGCTTTCTCATGCACCGCCACCTGCCAGACGAAAACGGTGTCCGGCTTCGTGGGTGGAATGTACGCGGAAATGAACCCCACCAGCTCGCCGTCAAGCTCGGCGGCCACGCCGGTCTCGGCAAAGTGGGAGCACTGGAGAAGGTTGCAGTAGATGGAATTGGGGTCGAGCGGCGGGCATTCGGCAATCAGCCGGTGTAACCGGTAGCCGTCCGTGTCCGTTGGTTGCCGGAGCTCGATTGCCTCCGCCCTGGAGGTCTCGCTGGTCATTCGGTCTGAGTTCACCCAACCATCGGAGCTGTGCCCGCTGTTCTGGCTGAGTGCCTTTGCCGTTGATTTTAGAGGCTTTTT
>ENA-ORDC01000790-ORDC01000790.1-marine-metagenome-genome-assembly--contig:-NODE-790-length-27624-cov-17.962718_pt1 | contig 27624 bp, 28 predicted proteins | sample MGYA00237783_ERZ508515 | MGnify/ENA primary metagenome ERZ508515 (study PRJEB26186, sample SAMN06268792) | marine metagenome | isolation source: Eden Landing Ponds, San Francisco, CA, USA | place... | reverse complement strand
CGAAGTCGACGCCGAGGGCGCCCAGCGCGTCCAAGACGGCGCCCCCGACGGTGGGCACGTCGGGCTGGCGCTGGAAGCCGTGGAACGGCCGCCCGTCGTACGCGAGGCGGTAGGCGCGCATCACTCGCCGTCGAGTTCGTGCACGCGGCTCTGTTCGTGCGCCGGGAACACGTCGTCGACGGCGTCCCGGCCGTGTTCGGCGGCGACGAGCGCCCGGACCGCGCTCTCGTAGTCGGCGGCCGGCACCGTCTCGCTCGGGCCGGTCTCGACGCCGACGGCCCGGTCGACGAGGGCGTCGACGGCGCTCCGGCCGAACCCCCGGAGTGGCGCGACGTAGTCGACGCCGTGGCGGTCCTCGACGCTCCGAGCGAGCGAGCGCTCGACGGTCGGCACGCGGTCGTCCCGTCGGGTACCGTCACCGACCGTGTCGAACGCCAGGTCGGCGACGGCCTCCAGGGCGTGCTCGTGGAGGTCCTGGATGGCGTGCCGGGGGTAGCCGTCCGCGACCGCACGCTCGGCGGCGTCGCGGGCGAGCGCCTCGTCGAGTTCGAGCGTGCGAAACGGGAACTCCAGGTCGCCGGCGGCCTCGCGGGCGTGTTCGTGGACGTCCGTGACCCCGAAGTGGACGGTCACGAGGGTCACGTCGTAGAACTGGTCACAGAGGAGCGCCGCGAGCGTCGAGTCCTTCCCCGCGCTGTACAGCAGTCCGAGGTCCATCAGCGCCGGCTGATGTCGAAGCTCTTCGAGTCGGGTTTGAGTTCGCTGAGAATCTCTTTCATCTGGTCCTCGTCGATCTTGCCCTGGACCCGGCCGCTCTGGGCGAGTGCGAGCACCTGCTGTTCGGCCTGCTCGGCGAACTCGGGTTTGGACATCCGGACGGTGTTGAGCCGCTGGCGCGCCCCGTCGGTGAGGTGCTGGCGGAGCATCGCCTGCTTCTGGGCCTCGGCCTGCTCGCGCTGGGCCTCGGCGGCCTCGGCGGCCTCCGCGTCGCCCTCGCCCTCGGCCTGCTCTTTGAGCTCCTCCAGTCGCTCCTCGCGTAGTTCGTCGATGTCGTCCCCGTTGTCGCTCATGGACGCCGATTGTGGACCGCCGTGCAAAACGATTTCGTTGCCGCCGGCTCAGGCGTAGCGTTCGAGTTCCGGTCGGTCGAGCTCTTCCAGCACGTCGTCGGCGACCTCGTCGAGCAGCTGGCGGCCGTCGGCGGTAACGACGCGACCGTCGTTGCCTTCGGTCTGGAGGTAGTCGGCGTCTTCGAGCTGCTGGAGGGCGGTGCGGATGATCTTCCGGGAGCCGTCGGTCTGGCTCGGGGGGCGGACCTGATAGCGGTTGGAGCCGCCTTTCGTGGAGCCGTACTCGGTGGCGAGCGCGCCGACGCCGACCGGCCCGTCGACGGCGATCTTTCGGAGGAGGCTAGCGGTGCGGGTGGCCCAGAAGTCCTCCTGCTCGGGCGGGAGTTCGCGACCGACGCCAGTGGTGGTGAACTCGATCCAGTCGGGTGCTTCGACGTCGCCGTCGTCGGCGAGTCGGTCCGCGACGGCCTCGATGAGGTCGTCGGCGGGCACGTCGTAGAGTGTCGTCATTGGAGAGGCATACTGCACTCGCTCATTTAAGGGCGTCGTCTCGACTCGATCACGACTGGTGGGGACCGACGCCGTCGCCGGTTCGGGTCGGTCACGTCACTCCGTGCGAGCGCGACTCGCGCCGAGACTGGCGGCGACCAGGCCGCCGACGATCGTCGGGAGCCAGTAGGTCGCGATGCGGTGGACGAGCACGGCGGCGACGGCCGTCCCCTGGAGGATGCCGCCGATCGAGACGAGGATGGCGGCGAAGGCGGTCTCGATCGCGCCCGAGCCGCCCGGAAGCGGCGTGACGCCGGCGATCGAGCCGATCGGGACAGCGATGAGCGCAGCCGCCAGCGGAACAGAGCCGCCGACGGCCGAGACGGCGACCCACAGCGCGACCGAGAGCGCGACCCAGCCTGCGGCCGAGAACGTGGTCGCTTTCAGGATCGCCTCGCGGTCGCTCGCAATGCGTTCGATCGCGCCGAAGAAGCCGTCGATCCGATGTTCGATCGCCTCCGGCGACGGCGGTTCCCGACCGGGAATCACCCGTGCGACGAGTCTGAGAATGGGTGTGACGACGACGGCGATCGCGTGTTCGATCTGGTGGCGGTAGCGGTAGCCTGACACGCCGACCAAGACGAAGACGGCGAGCAAGACGCCGAGGACGGCGACCGACAGGTAGAGGTCTCGGCTCAGTCGCGTCGCGTCGAGCGCGAAGACGGCGACGCCGGTGAAGGCCATGCCGATCGAGGGCATGAAGTGCAACGTGTCGACGCTGGCGATGGCCGCGAGCCCGTTCTCGTATTCGGTATCGGCGGCTTCGGAGATGAGGAAGGCACTGACTGGTTCCCCGCCGGCCTGACCGAAGGGGGTGATGTTGTTGGCGAACATCGCGGCCGAGAAGACCAGGATCGACTTGACGGCCGAGATTGGGTGACCCAGCGCGTCGAGGACGACGTACAACGACATCCCCCAGGACGCGAGCCAGAAGACTGCGAGTGCGAGGACGACGGCGACCAGCGAGAGCCGGGCACGTTCGAGCGCGGAGATGGTCTCCTCGACGCCAGCGAGCCAGACGAGCAGCCCGAGCACGAGCAGTGCCGCGATAAACAGGGCGATCGTGATCCAGCGGTCGCCGTCCATGCGACTGATGTCTTGGGCGACGACGGCTTGAAGCCTCCGGTCGATTTCTGATGTTGGGCTTTTTGTACTGGCAGGCCAACCGGCCCGCATGGACGAACGGACGGCGCTGGGAGTGCTCGCCGGCCGGCTTCCCCACGCCGGTGACGATGCAGCCGTAATCGAGGATCTCGTGGTGACGACGGACATGCTCCACGAGACGACGGATTTCCCGCCGGGGACGACCCGCTACACGGCGGGCTGGCGGGCCGTCGGGGCCTCCCTGTCGGACGTCGCGGCGATGGGAGCCGACGCCGTCGCTGCGGTCGCGGTCTACGGCGCCCCTCGGTTCGAAGAGAGTGAAGTAATCGATTTCGTCGACGGGGCCTGTGACGTCTGCGAGGCGGTCGATTCGGAATACGTCGGTGGTGACCTCGACCACCACGAGGAGTTCACGGTGGCGACGACGGCCGTCGGCCGGACCGACGAGCCGGTCCTGCGCTCGGGGGCGGCGGTTGGTGAGGCGGTCTGTGTGACGGGGGCGCTGGGCCGCAGCGGGGCTGCCTTGCGCTTGTTCGAGCAAGGCGCGACCGAACGCGCGAACGACCTCTTTCGGTTCGAGCCTCGCATCGGGGCCGGACGAGCACTCGCTCCACACGCGAGCGCGATGATGGATTCGAGCGACGGGCTGGCGCGGTCGCTCCACCAGCTTGCGGAAGCCAGCGACTGCGGCATGGCCGTCGAGACGCCGCTGCCGATCGACGAGGTGGTCGACGACGTCGCCACAGACGAGCGCGAGCGGCTGGATCTGGGTGCGTACTTCGGAGAGGATTTCGAACTCGTCTGTACGATCCCCGAGGATCGCCTCTCAGAAGTGAGAGACGCCTCTCCGACGCCGCTGACGCGGATCGGGACCGTCGTCGACAGCGGCGTGACGCTCGATGGCGAGCCGATGCCCGACCGCGGGTACACCCATCGTGGTGACTGAACGGCTCAGGCGACGATCCGGAAGGGGATCGGCATGAAACAGAGGATGCCGACGAGGAACGTCAGCAGCGCAATCGCCCGCCGTTTCGGGTCGAGTGGTGTCTCACGAATCGGGTCTGCTGGGCCGGCGTAGGCCAGCGCCGTCGCGAACAGCCCCCAGACGATCCAGATACCGATCTCGACGGTGACGTCGCCCCACAGAAAGAGCATGCCGGCGAGGGCGAACAGCGCGGCCGGGATCAGCGCGGCGACGGTCTCCTGTCGTGGCCCGATCAGCGCGCGCAGGACGTGGCCGCCGTCCAGTTGGCCGACGGGCAGGAGATTGAGGAACGTGACGAGCATGCCGAGCCAGCCGGCGAAGACGACCGGATTGAGCTGCTGGGTCGGATCCGAATAGGCGAGCGGCTGGCCGGTCAGAACCGCCAGCCCACGAAGCAGTAGCGGCTCGGCGAACTGGATCTGCGCGGCGTCGCTGCCGGGCGAGGGTGGCGGCACCGAGATCGGCCCCAGCAAGAGTCCGACCACGGTGACGACGACGGTCGCGACGATCCCGGCCAGCGGCCCGGCAGCGCCGATATCGAGCAGGGCTTTCCGACTCGGGATCCGGCCACGCATGCGGATGATCGCGCCGGCGGTCCCGAACGGCGGCGGGATCGGGATGAAGTAGGGCAGACTGGCGTCGACGCGGTGGAGCCGGCTCATGGCGTAGTGGCCGAACTCGTGGATCCCGAGGATCGTCAGGACCGCGAGCGAGAACGGCCAGGCGTGGAGCATGTTCAGGGGGTCCTCGCCGACGTCGATGTGATACCAGACCGTGCCTGCATAGAGCGTCGTCAGGACGGTCGCGAGCGCGAGCGCGACGTTCTTCCAGGGGATGCCGTCGATCCCGATCGAGCGCTCGCGAGCGACCAGCACGTGTTCGGCCGCCGGGAGGACACCGCCGTCGTGGTAGCGTGCTTGCAACTGGATCTCGTAGCCTCGTTCGTCGAACAGTGGTTCGAGTTCGCGTTCGACCTCGACTGGGGGGACCTGTGGCTCGCCGATGTAGAGGAGGCGATCGCCGTCACGGTGGACGGCAGTCACGTCGTAGAAGGATGCCAGAGCCTCCGGCGCGGGCGCGTCGTCCAACGGATCGCTCGGAGGCATTCGTGTCCCTGTTTGGACAGTGGTTCATAAAATCCCGACGGTACGGGCGAAGTAGGGGGAACGGGTGACCCAGCCAGGGTGGCCGTCTCGATGACCGCCCCAAGCGACCGGGTCGGCGCGGGCGGGGACCCGATACGTTCACACCATGCCAGAGGATCGTTACGCAGCCTCGACTCGCCAGGTGGTCGCGCTCGTGTACGACCACTTCTCGACCTCGATGTCTGTCGCCGAATCTTTGAGTTTGACCATCAGTGCACCGATCTCTTTGGGGGAGAGATCGACTTCGTCGGCGATGAACTTGCTCTTGAAGTAGAGTTCACCGCCGTCGTTGGTCGCCTTCTCCCGCAGGTACGAGCGAAGGCGCTCCTCTTTGGAGTCAGTCGATTCGGCGTCGGCACGTTCGGTGGAGGGCTGTGTCGTCGCGCTCATCTGAGTCACCTCACTCACCCTTATCTGCCGGAGGGTCATATAAAGGGGAGAAGCTTTGGACTGCTTCGACCGATTTTAGCGACTGGTGAGGGTCGAAGTAATTTTTCAACACTGCACGAGAATCCTTTAGATATTTTAAAACTGTCTCTCTGTACTTATTTCTCAAAATATCATAGTTGGTATATTGTCTGACAATTCACTGCCGAAAGCTGTTTTAGGGCCGCTTGGGAGAGAATCAAACAGCGTTCTCAGGTATCGAAGTGGCGACTGTGGAGGGCGAATATCATCGTTCGTGGACCCAGAACGCGTCTTCGACGGTGACTTCCTTTTTGAAGATGGGGACTTCGTCTTTCAGTCGGTCGATGCCGTCCGAGACGGTTTCGAACGCTTCCTCGCGGTGGCCCGCGAGCACGACGACGAAGACGATGTCCTCGCCGGCCTCGATGACGCCGGTACGGTGGTGGAGTCGGACGGCTTTCACGCCGTCTCTGCCAGTGAGTTCCGCTTCGATGTCTTCCAGCCGATCCTCGGCGACGCCCTCGTACTTCTCGAAGGCCAGATGTTCGGTCCGGTCGTCTTCGGGGTGGTCTTTTGCGCGCACTTGCCCTGTAAAAGTCGCGATCGCACCCGCCTCTGCTGCTACGGGGTCGTGTTTGACGGACTGAACGAGCGAGTCGAGCGTCTCGAAGGGGTCGGTATCGTGCAATGCCTCGATGACCGCCTCGATGTCGACCGCGTCCGCGTTCGGCGCGTTCGCGATCGCCTCGCCAGCGTGCTCGCGACCGCCGAGGACCACCTGCGGAATCGCGGCGTCGCTGTACCCTTCGACGAGCGTGTAGTCGAACTCGGGCGCGAGATCTTCGAGCGTCCCGCGAAGCGTCCGATTCTCACCTGTGGCGAACCACTCGCCCCGGTCGGTGAGACCGTAGGTTCGATCCGCGCCGGCCGCGCGATGGCGCGCGGTGTCTTTGCCCTCGGTGTCGACGTCGAAGTCGTGGAGGTGTTTGATCGTCGCGACGCGGCCCCGTGATTCGAGACGGTCGGCCAGTCGCTCGACGAGGGTCGTCTTCCCCGTGTCGGAGTGACCGACCGCACCCAGTACGTACATACCCGAGGAGAGGACGGGAGAGGGCTTGAGAGTTCGGCCTCGCGGGTACGCGACAGGGTTGACAATTCTTAAGAGTGGCTCGCGGCTACCCCGACCCAATGAAGACAGTCGTCTCTATCGGCGGGAGCGTGCTCGTGCCCGACCTCGATGCGGGCCGGGTCGAGGAGTTCGCCGACGTCGTCGAATCGCTCGCCGAGGCTGGCCAGAACCTGGGAATCGTCGTTGGTGGCGGCCCGGTCGCACGACAGTACATCGGCGCGGCCCGCGATCTCGGCGCGAACGAGGGCGAGCTCGACCAGCTCGGAATCGACACCACGCGCCTGAACGCGCGCCTCTTGCTCGCGGCGCTGGACGAGGATCTGGCCGCCCCCTCGATCCCCGAGAACTACGAACAGGCCGCCGAAGCACTCCACCGCGACAGCGTCGTCGTCATGGGCGGGGTCGTCCCGGCACAGACGACCGACGCCGTCTCCGCCGCACTCGCTGAATACGTCGACGCCGACCGACTCGTCTTCGCGACGTCGGTCCCGGGCGTCTTCGACGCCGACCCGAACGAGGACCCCGACGCCGAACGCTACGACGAGATCGAAGCGAGCGAACTGGTCGACCTGATCGCCCGCGGGGAATCACTCGGCTCGGCCGGCTCGAACGCGCCGATCGATCTGCTCGCGGCGAAAGTGATCAAACGCTCGGGCCTCGACGCCATCGTGCTCGACGGCACAGATCCGAGCGCAGTCGAGCGTGCGCTGCTCGACGGCGAGTTCGACGGGACCCGGATCGTCCCGGACGGGGTGTGAGATGAGCGAACCGATCGACCCCTACGAGGTGGGGCGAGACAGCGAGCAGGCGTTCTGGGCCGACGCCGTCGCCGACGTGATCGAGGCGCGTGATCCCGAGGACCCGATCGTGATCAAAGGTGGTGTCTCGCCGTCGGGCGTCCCGCACCTGGGCCACGTCAACGAGATTATGCGTGGGTACTTCGTCGCCGAGGCGCTGCGCGAACGCGGTCACGAGGTCCGGCAGGTCTTCACGAGCGACGACAAAGACCGCCTGCGGAAGATTCCACGCCGACTCGCGGATCTGGACGGGAATATCGTCGGTCTGGGCGAGGTCGACGCCGGTGCACTCGGGCGGAATCTGGGCAAACCCTACACCGACATCCCCGACCCCTTCGGCTGCTGTGACTCCTATGGAGCGCACTTCACGACTATCCTGCAGGACAGCGCCGAGGCCCTCGGGGTTCCCATCGAGTTCGTCTCGAACACCGACCTCTACGAATCGGGGGAGTTCGACGACGCCATCGAGCACGTGCTGGCGAACCAGGGTCGCGCACGCGAGGTCTTGAGCGAGTACCAGGACAAGGTCGACGAGACCTACGTCCCCTTCCAGGCCCAGTGCGAGGAGTGTGGCAATCTCACGGAGGGCATAACGAGTGTGGATCTCGACGCGGGCACCGTCTCGTACGTCTGCGAGGACGTCGAGGCCGGCGACGACACCATCGAGGGTTGCGGTCACGAGGGAACAGTCTCGATCCGCGAGGGCAAACTGCCGTGGCGCTTCGAGTGGCCCGCCCAGTGGGAGATTCTCGGTGTGGACTTCGAGCCCTTCGGCAAGGACCACGCCGAGGGTTCGTGGCCCTCCGGTGAGGATATCGCGCGAAACGTCTTCGAGATCGAACCTCCGGTGCCGATGGTCTACGAGTGGTTCACGCTCGACGGCGAGGCGCTCTCGTCGTCGTCGGGTAACATCGTCACTGTCGACGAAGTGCTGGAGCTGCTCGAAGTCGAAGTGTTGCGGTACTTCTTCGTGAAGAACCCGACTACGGCGCGGGACTTCTCGATCGAGCACCTCGACCAGCTCGTCGACGAGTTCGACCGCTTCGAGCGCGTCTACTTCGGCGAACAGGACTCGGGAAGCGACCGCGAGGCCGAACTCACCGAGCGCGAGGCAGCACTGGCCGAACGAGCCTATCCCATGGTCGTCGACGAGATTCGAGAAGATCGGATCCGTATTCCGTACACCTTCGCCGCGGTGCTGGGGATGACTGACGACCCCGACCTCCGCGAAGAGATTGCCCGGCGCGAGGGGCACATTCCCGAGGACGCCCCCGAGTGGGCTGTCGAGGGAGCGCTCGCGAGAGTCGAGCGAGCGCGCAACTGGGCGCGACGCACCGACAACGAGTTCAACTACGAACTCAGACGCGAGTCGATTCCCGCGGTCGACTTCGACGACGCGACCGCAGCGGCGCTCGAAGCCGTCGCCGATGTCGTCGCGTCGGGCGGCGACGGCGACGCGATCCAGGCGTCGATCTACGAGGCTGCCGAGGACCACGATGTCGGCGTCGCGGACCTGTTCAGCGCGGGCTACCGCCTGTTTTTCGACCTCGAAGAGGGACCGAAACTCGGGCCGTTCCTCGCGAAACTCGATCGGGAGTTCGTCGTCGGTCGCCTCCGACAGAAACGATAGCTCCCGGAGCGGGGAACGATTCTCGCGTCCATAGTTTATACGCCCCCGTAACGTTGGATGGGGTATGCCGACGGTCGAGACAGAGTCGCTGGTCGCCACGATCGCTACCGAGTCCGAGCGCGAACAGCGCGAGGTGATCGCGCCCGCGACTGGCGATCCTCTGGGACGCGTCCCGCGCTGCCAGCCCGAAGACGTCACTGCTGCCGTCGAACGTGCTCGGGCGGCCCAGCGAGCGTGGGCAGATCGACCCCTGGACGAACGCGTCGCGGTCCTGCGGGACGTCGCGGACCGCGTCCTCGACGAACAGTCGTGGCTGCTGGACGTTTTGCAGGCAGAAACGGGCAAAGCGAGAGTCGACGCCGTCGAGGAGGTGTTCGACGTCGCGATCAACGCCCGCTACTACGCCAGCGAGGCCGACTCGCTGCTCAGCCCCACGCGACGTCGCGGTGGTGTCCCGCTGGCGACAAAGACGGTCGAACACCGCTACCCGAAGGGTGTCGTCGGGCTGATCGTCCCCTGGAACTACCCGCTGACACTCGCGCTCTCGGACGCGCTACCCGCACTCTTGGCGGGCAACGCCGTCGTCTGCAAGCCCGCAGCGTCGACACCCTATACTGCCCTGGCTGCGGCGCGACTCCTCCGCGAAGCGGGCCTCCCCGAAGACTGTTTCCAGGTCGTCACAGGAACTGGCTCGACGCTCGGGGAGCCACTGATCGAGGCTGTCGATATGATCGGCTTTACCGGGAGCACGGAGACGGGCCGGGTCGTCGCCGAGGCGGCCGGGCGACACCTGACGCCGGCCTCGTTAGAACTCGGCGGGAAGAATCCCATGCTCGTACTGGCCGACGTAGATTCCGAGGCGGCGGCCGCCCAGGCCGTCGAGGACTGTTTCGCCAACGCGGGGCAACTCTGTGTCTCGATCGAGCGCATCTACGTCGAACAGGCGAATTTCGAGGCGTTCCGGGACGCTTTCGTCGCGGAGACCCGCCAGCTGACACTCGGTGTCGGGACCGATTGGGACGTCGACGTGGGGTCGTTGCAGTCGGCCGACCAGCTCGAGCGCGTGCAGGCTCACGTCGACGACGCGCTCGACCGTGGTGCGTCGCTGCTGACTGGGGGTCGCCACCGCCCCGACGTCGGGCCGTTCGTCTACGAACCGACGGTGCTGACCGACGTGCCCACTGACGCCGACCTCACTGACGAGGAGACGTTCGGGCCGGTGGTTCGACTCGAAGCCGTCCCGGACGCCGAGACGGCCGTCGAGCGGGCCAACGACACCCCCTATGGACTCAACGCCACTGTCTGGAGTGGCGACCGCGAGCGGGGCGAGCAACTCGCCAGACAGATCGAGTGTGGGACTGTCAGCGTCAACGGGACCTATCGGACCGCGTGGGTGAGCGTCGACGCGCCGATGGGCGGCCGCAAGGAATCGGGGATCGGTCGCCGACACGGCCGCCAGGGTATCGAGAAGTACACCGACAGCCAGACTGTCGCCGTCCAGCGCAGCCTCCCACTGAAGCCCTCGTGGGCCTCGAACGGGCTGTGGGCCCGCACGATGAACGCGACGCTCCGAGCCTGGAACAGACTCTCGCGGTGGTGGCCGTGAGCGTCTTTCTGACCGGGTTTCCCGGCTTTCTCGGCTCGGCGCTGGTCGAGCGCTTGCTTGAGCGCACGGATCGAGTCGACTGTCTGATCCAGGCCCGGTATCGCGAGCAGGCCCAGCGGCGGGCCGAGCAGATTGCCGGCGACGACTGGCCCGAGCGGATCGCGCTCCACGTGGGCGACATCACCGAGCCGGATCTCGGCCTCGACGCCGACACAGCCCGGGAGATTCAGGACCGTACTGTCGAGACGTTCCATCTCGCGGCCGTCTACGATCTGGGCGTCTCCCGGGCGGTGGCCGAGGCCGTCAACGTCGACGGCACCGAACACGTGCTGAATTTCGTCGAAGGCTGCGAAACGCCGCGCCTGCACTACGTCAGCACCTGCTACGTCAGCGGCCGGTACGACGGCGTCTTCTCCGAGGCCGATCTGGACGTGGGCCAGGATTTCACCAATCACTACGAGGCGACGAAGTTCGAGGCCGAGAAGCGTGTGCAGGAACGGATGCACAGTCTGAAGGCGACGATCTACCGGCCGGCGATCGTCGTCGGCGACAGCGAGACGGGCGCGACCGAGAAGTACGACGGTCCCTACGGAATCCTTCGGTTTCTACTGTGCCAGCCTCGCCACGCGGTCCTGCCGCGGATGGCCGGGGCCGAGACGTACGAGGTCAACCTCGTCCCGCGGGACTTCGTGGTCGACGCGATCGAGCACCTGAGCGGTCTCGACGGCTCGGCAGGTGAGGTCTACCAGCTCTGTGACCCGAACCCGCCGACGGTCGCGGAGACGGTCGACCTGTTCGCGAACGCGACCGGGCGGACGGTCCACACAGTCCCACTGCCCCGGCGGCTCGTCGAGGGGTCGCTGCGGTGGATTCCGGGCGCGGCGGCACTGACGGGCGTCGATCCCGACACTGTTCCGTACTTTTCGCACCCGACGCAGTACGTCTGCCCGAACACGCGCCGGGATCTGGCTGGATCGTGTATCGAGTGTCCGCCGCTCGGCTCGTACGTCGACGCACTGGTGGCGTACCTCAGGGCGAATCCCGACCTCCGGACGGGCGCGATGCAGTGAGCACGAGTTTCAGACCCTGAAAGTCGCCCGCTTTTTATATGCTGGTCGCGCGAAACGAACCGGATATGGCAGCAATCGAGCTGGACGGCCTCGCCAAGGAGTACAGCGGGGGCGTGACGGCGCTGCGGGGAATCGATCTCGACGTCCGAGATGGTGAGATATTCGGATTTCTGGGGCCGAACGGGGCCGGGAAGTCGACGACGATCAACATCCTGCTGGACTTCGTCCGGCCGAGTGGGGGGTCGGCCCGCGTGCTCGGGCTGGACGCCCAGGACGACACCCAGGAGGTTCGGCGCCGAACCGGCGTCCTCCCGGAGGGATACACGGTCTACAGCCGTCTGACGGGTCGCCAGCACGTCGAGTTCGTGATCGAGTCCAAGGACGCCGACGACTACGCCGACGAGATTCTCGAACGCGTCGGGATCGAAGACGCCGCCGACCGAAAGGCCGGCGACTACTCTAAAGGGATGAAACAGCGCCTCACGCTGGGGATGGCGCTGGTCGGCGACCCCGACCTGCTCATCCTGGACGAACCCTCGACCGGACTCGACCCTTCGGGTGTTCAGGACGTCAGGCGGATCGTCAAGGAGGAATCGGATCGCGGAACGACGGTCTTCTTCTCGAGTCACATTCTGAGTCAGGTCGAAGCAGTTTGTGACCGCGTCGGCATCCTCCGCAAAGGCGAACTGGTCGCCGTCGACACCGTCGAGGGGCTTCGTGACGCCGCCGGGACCGAGGCACGACTCCGGATCAGTGTCGGGGAGTACGAACCCGAAGACGTCGAGGCTGTCCGCGCGCTGGAGGGCGTCTCGGAGGTCCAGCAACGCGACGGCGAACTGATCGTCTCGGTCGCCGACGGATCGAAGACGAGCGTCCTCACGACGCTTGAAGACCGCGGTGTGGCCGTGAACGACTTCGAGACGGAGGAAGCCTCCCTCGAAGAGCTGTTCCTGTCCTACACCGACGAGGAGGTGGACGCATGAGCTGGAGCGCCGTCGCCAAGAAGGACTTCACGGACGCGCTTCGCTCGCGGGCGATCTGGGCGATTTCGGTGGTGTTCATCCTGCTGTCGGTCGTCATCGCGTACGTCTACGGGTCGTTCAGCGCCGACCAGCTGGGGACCGAGGAAGTCACTGCTGAGGGGCTGGTGTTCTTCCTGGCGAGCAACATCACGCTGTTCGTCTCGATCACGGCGCTGGTCATCGCCTACAAGTCGATCGCTGGCGAGCGCGAGAGCGGCTCGCTCAAGATCCTGCTGTCGCTCCCGCACACTCGCCGGGACGTCCTCCTCGGGAAGGTCCTCGGCCGCGGAGCCGTCCTCGCGATTCCCGTCGTCGTCGCGCTCGCGATCGGTGCGGTCGTGGGCAGCGCGATGCTCGGTGAGGTCGCCGCCCAGGCACTGCTCGCACTCCTGGTCGTCTCGCTGGTCTTCACGTTCGCGTACGTCAGCGTGATCGTGGGGCTGTCGGCGATCACCGGGTCGACGACTCGCGCGTCGATGTTGACCATCGGCTTCTTCGTCCTGTTCGAGTTCCTCTGGGGGATCGTCTCTATCGGGATCGTCTGGGCCTCGAACGGGTTCAGTCTCCCCCAGAGTACGGCCGCGTATCCCGACTGGATCTTCGTCGTGAATCAGGTCCCGCCCAGTGGCGCGTACACTACGTTCCTGTACGCCCTCGTCCCGGGTGCCTCCGGGAACGCGGCCGACATCGACGCCTTCTACGCGACGCCGTGGCTCGGCGCGGTCGTCCTCCTGTTCTGGCTGGTCGTCCCCGCCGCTCTCGGCTACTGGCGCTTCTCGAAGGCCGACCTCTGACGAAAGGCAATACCTTTCACACGCCCCTTTGAACGCGGAATTATGGCTGCGATAGACGTCAGTGGTGTCACCAAGCAGTTCGGTGGCGTCACAGCCCTCCAGAACCTCGACCTCACGGTCGAGGACGGCGAAGTGTTCGGCTTTCTCGGGCCAAACGGCGCGGGCAAGTCAACCACGATCGATATCCTGCTCGATCACGTCCGACCGACGGCCGGCTCGGCGCGCGTCTTCGGCATGGACGCCCAGGACCAGTCCGTCTCGATCCGCGAGCGCACGGGCGTCCTTCCCGAAGGCTACGGGCCGCTCGGACAGATGACCGGTCGCACGCACGTTGAGTTCGCGCTCGAAGCCAAGGGCGCAGGCGGTGACCCCGACGCACTGCTCGAACGGGTCGGGATCACCGGCGCGGCGGATCGACGAGCGGTCGACTACTCCAAGGGGATGAAACAGCGACTCATGCTCGCGATGGCGCTGGCCGGCGATCCCGAACTGCTCATCCTGGACGAACCCACGACCGGGCTGGACCCCAACGGCGCGCGGACGATGCGCAAGATCGTCCAGGAAGAGGCCGACCGCGGCGCGACGGTCTTCTTCTCCAGTCACATCCTCGAACAGGTCGAGGCCGTCTGTGATCGCGTAGGCATCCTCAATCAGGGCCACCTCGCGGCCGTCGACACCATCGACGGACTCCGGGAGGCCGCCGGCGCGACCGGGCAGGTCCGAGTGACCATGGATGCCGTTCCGGACGGGCTGATCGAGACGATCGAGGGCCTCGACGGCGTCAATAGCGTCTCGATCACGGACGGGACGCTCGTCGCAGGGTGTGAGAACCCCGCGAAGGGCGCGGTCGTCCACCACTGCTACGAGGCCGGCACGGTCGAGGATGTCGAGACCAGCGAGGCCTCGCTGGAGGATCTGTTCGTCTCCTACACGGGAGGTGGAGCCTGATGAATCGATTGTTGCAGATCGCACGGAAGGACTTCAGAGACGCCGCCAGAGACCGCGAGTTGTACGTCGCTGGGGCGCTGTTCCTGCTGCTGGGGCTGGCAATCGGCTACATCGTCGGGGGAAGTCCAGAGCAGGCCGACGGCGCTTCGGTGGCGTTCGGCTCGCTTGCGGGTCTGACGTTCATCGGCACGCTCGCGGCAGTCGCGCTGTCCCAGAACCAGATCGTCGGCAAGCGTAGCTCCGGGGAGCTTCGGGTGTTGCTCAGCCTCCCGTTCTCGCGGCGAGACGTCGTATACGGCTCGTTCTTCGGACGATGGGCACTTCTCGCGACCATGTCAATCGTCACGCTGGTCGTTGCGGCCGGACTGGCGTTTCTCAGAGGCGCACCCGTCGGCGTCGCGCCGCTACTAGGCGCGATTGTTCTCGCGAGCGTGCTGCTGGGCGTCTTCGTCAGCCTCGCTGTCGGCCTCTCGGCGGGGTCGGAGAACACCGCACGGGCGGCCGCAGGCTCCTTCGGAATCTTCATCGTCGTCCTGTTCCTGTGGGGACAGCTTCCTGGAATCGTGCGGTACGTCCTCAACGGCTTTTCGAGTCCGACCGGTGCAACGCCATCCTGGGCGAAAGCCTGGGGACATCTCCAGCCGATTGCAGCCCTCAGAAACCTGAGCGTGGACGTGTTCCCCGATATCGCCCCTGCCCTGTCGGCGTTTGCAAACTCGATCCCCGAGTCACAACCAGTCTACACCGAACCCTGGTTCGGGGCGCTCGTCGTGCTGGCGTGGGTCGTCCTGCCCGTGACTGCGGGCTATCTCAAACTCCGCGGGGCAGACCTCTAACGCAAGTCCGATAGCACTCCACCCCCGACGCTATTCTATGACCGACACGCCGCCGCTGGCCGTCGACGTCGACGGGACGCTGACCGACGGCCAGCAGGCCGTCGACCCCCGCGTCCTGCCTGTCCTCCGGAATTGGGACGCACCTGTGGTCGTCGCCACCGGAAAATCGCTGCCGTATCCGGTCGCGCTCTGTCAGTTCGCCGGGATCCCGACGAGAGTGATCGCCGAGAACGGCGGCGTCACCGCCATCGCCGACACCGACGCAATCGTCTACGATGGCGACCGCGAGGCCGCCCAGGCAGTCCTCGACGAGTACGTCGCGGCAGGCCACAGTCCGGGCTGGCGCGAGACCGACTTCGTCAATCGCTGGCGCGAAACCGAGGTGGCCGTCGCCCGCGAGCAGCCACTCGAACCGCTGGAAGTGATCGCCGCCGACCACGGTCTCGAAGTCGTCGACACCGGCTACGCCTACCACGTCAAAGACCCCGGGATGAGCAAAGGGACGGCCCTCCGGACCGCCGCGAGCGAACTAGATCTCGATCCCGCGGACTTCCTGGCGGTCGGCGACTCCGCCAACGACGTTTCGACGTTCGCGATCGCCGGCGAGGCCGTCGCAGTCGCCAACGCCGACGACGCCGCACTGGCCGCGGCCGACCGGGTGACCGACGCGAGTTACGCCGACGGCTTTCTCGAAGCAGTCGAGGAGTACCGCGAGTAGGCGCTCGACGGAACGCAAGCCTTAGTGACGCGCTCGCCCGAAGCAGGACTAATGCGCGACGTCTTCGAAGTGCGGACCTACGACGGGGCCGGCCGACTGGGCGAGTTGACGGTCCCCCGGGCCGACGTGACCGTCGAGACACCCGCTCTCCTCCCGGTCGTCAACCCGCACGTCCAGACCCTCGAGCCGTCCCGACTCCAGTCGGAGTTCGGCGCGGAGATCATGATTACCAACAGCTACATCCTCCACGGTAGCGGGGACCTCCGCGAAACCGTCCTCGAAGAGGGGTTGCACGATATGCTCGGGTTCGACGGAGCGATCATGACCGACTCTGGCTCCTTTCAGTTGGCCGAGTACGGCGAGATCGACGTCACCACGCCCGAGATCCTCCAGTTCCAGCACGACATCGGCAGCGACATCGGCACGCCCGTCGACATCCCGACGCCGCCGGACGTCGAGCGCGAGCAGGCCGCATCCGAACTCGCCACGACCCAGGAACGCTTGGAGGTCGCCGAGGGCGTCGACGTGGGCGAGATGCTGGTCAACGCCCCGATCCAGGGCTCGACCTATACTGATCTGCGACGGGAGGCAGCCGAGCACGCCTACGGTACCTCTCTGGACGTCTTCCCGATCGGCGCGGTCGTGCCCCTCCTGAACAGCTATCGCTACGCCGACGTGGCCGAGATCGTCGATTCGGTCAAGCGCGGCCTCGGCGGAGACGCCCCGGTCCACCTGTTCGGTGCGGGCCATCCCATGATGTTCGCGCTGGCGGTCGCGATGGGATGTGACCTGTTCGACTCGGCGGCCTACGCCCTCTATGCACGGGATGAACGCTATCTCACAGTCAGGGGGACCGAACACCTCGAAGACCTCGAATATTTCCCGTGTCACTGCCCGATCTGTAGCGACTACACGCCCGCGGAACTCCGGAAGATGGACGACCAGGCCGCCGAGGACCTGCTGGCCGAGCACAACCTCCACGTCTCATTCGGTGAGATGCGGACGATCAAGCAGGCCATCAAAGAGGGAAGCCTGTTCGAACTCGTCGAGCAGCGCGCGCGAAACCACCCGACGATGCTCGACGGCTATCGCACCCTCCTCGACGGTGTCGACCGCCTGGAGGCGAGCGACCCTGCGAGCAAGGACGCGTTCTTCCACGTCTCGACCGAGAGTTCGCGCCGGCCCGAAGTCGTTCGCCACCACGAACGCCTCGACCGCTTCGATCTCGACGGTGAGATCCTGCTCGCGACCGACCGTGGGGCGCTCGACCGCGAGTTCGACGAGCGATGGGCCGTGACGCCGCCCTTTGGTCCCTACCCGCCCGCGCTCTCGGAGGCCTATCCGCTGACGGCGGAGGTTCCAGAGCGATTCGAACGGCAGGCCTACGCGGCCGCCGCCGAGGGAATCCGGCGGCTGGTCGCTGTCAATCCCGATGCCGAGTTCACCGTGGCGTTGTGGGATTGGCCCGACGACGTGCTGGAGACGCTGCCAGACGACATACGGGTCGAATCGACGGACAGTTACTCCGAGAAGACGGAGGAATCGGTATGACCGACTACTTCGAAGTCCACCACCGCGACGGGGCCGCGCGAGTGGGTGAACTCCGTCTCGCCGATCCGGTGCGGACGCCGACGCTGGCCGACGATATTACTGTGGACGCCGGCAGCGAGTGGCCCGAGGCCCGCGAGCTGCCCGAGGGCGACGAGAACGAGTTGACGATCCTGCCCCATCGCGGCCTCCCCAGCGGTACCCCCGAAGAAGTCGCCGACGCCTTCGCCCCCGACTACCCCGAGGTCGACTACCCCAACGCCGTCGTCGTCTCGCCGGACACAGTCGAGAACTTCGGCGCGGACGCCTACGTCCTGTCAGGGGCACAGGGGATCGCCGGCCACGCCGCGACCCTCGTCGAGACGATGATCGACGTTAGCAAGTCGATCCCGGCCGACAGCGCACTCTATCTCCCCGGAATCGCCACGCCCGCCAACGTCGCGACGCTCGTCTACGCCGGCGTGGATCTCGTCGACACCGACCGCGCCGTCATCAAGGGCACCCAGGGCAAGTACCTCACCAGCGACGGCGAGGTCTTCTTGGAGGATCTGGAAGAGCTTCCGTGTGCCTGTCCGGCCTGCCAGCAACCGGCCGAGACGGTCGAGCGCGAGGACTGCGTCGAGCACAACGTCAACGCGCTGCGAGCCGAACTCGCCCGCGTCCGCGAGCGGATTCGCGCCGGCCGCCTGCGTGACTACATCGAGGGCCAGGCCCGCCACGAGCAGTGGCTCACTGCCACCTTCCGTCGACTCGACCAGCAGTACGGCTATCTCGAAGAACGGACGCCGATCGTCCGCGGGGCCGAACTCACGGCCGCCAGCGACGACACCCTCCGACGCGTCGAGATTCAGCGCTTCGCCGAGCGCGTGACTGGCCGCTACACCAACCGCTTCGACAACCCCCTCGTTCTGGTTCCGTGCTCGGCTCGCAAGCCCTACAGCGAGTCCAACAGCCACGGCCAGTTTCACGATTCGATCCAGTTCCGCGGCCACACCGTCTCGATGACCTCACCCATCGGTGTCGTTCCCCAGGAACTCGAACTCACCTACCCCGCCCAGCACTACGACTCGGTCGTGACGGGCCGCTGGACCGCCACCGAGATCGAGTTCGTCGCGGACGTGCTCGAAGCCTATCTCGAACGCAACGAGTACCCGCGGTACATCGCCCATCTCCCCGAGGACTACCAGCCGATCGTCGAGCGCGTCGAGCGCAGTTTAGGAATCGACTTCGAGTACACTGTGGTCGACCATCCCACCGACACCGAATCGCTGGCGAATCTCTCCAGCACGCTCGCGGGCGAGCAACGGTATCAGAAACGCGAGCGCCAGCACAACACCATCAAAGCGATCGCGGACTACCAGTTCGGCGAAGGCGCTGGAGAGGCACTGTTCCACGATCTCCAGATAGAGAGTCGCTATCCCAAACTCCGGGCCCACGACAGCGACGGCGAGCAACTGGCGGCGCTCGTCCCCAACTACGGGACGCTGTCGCTGACCATCGCGGGTGCGAAACGCTGGCTCGATAGCGACCTCCCGACCAAGACCGCCGAGATCGACGCGTTCGTCCCGCAGGGAAGCGTCCTCGCGCCGGGCATCGTCGACGCTGACGACGACATCCGACCCGGCGACGAGGTCGTCTTCGAGGGGCCCAGAGCCCTCTCGATCGGCCGCGCGGAGATGTCCGGCCCGGAGATGGCCGAGAGCACGCGCGGGATCGCCAGCGAAGTCCGCCACACCGAGGAGAAGTAGACCGCTCGGCCTGTCAGCACCGCCGGAAACGCCTTTTCAGTCTGGGATTCCTCTCGACAGGTATGACTGATTGGTCTGCAGTGCTGTGGGGATTCGTGGTCGGGATCGTCGCAGGTCTGCTCGCGTTCGTGATCCCGGTCGTCGGACACGTCGGCGCGGGACTCATCGCGGGTTTCGTCGCCGGCTATCTCGCCGGCGGTGGCTTCCGCAGCGGTGCGTGGCACGGACTCCTCGCGGGGGCGCTCGACGGGCTCGTCATCGTCGTGTTGATCGTCCCGATCGCCGGCCTCATCGGCGGCGTCACTGTGGGCCCCGTCGGGGGTCTCCTCGGCGGGCTCGGCGTCTTCGTCGTCGGGATCGTGATCGCGTTCGTCTTCGCGATCGACAGCGCGCTCGGCGGACTGGTCGGCGCGCTGGTCTCGCCGAATGACGACAGGTGACTGGCGCGTCGAACCGCCGCTGTCCCAGGTTCACCACAAGAGCCTTCCATCCGTCGGTCGCGCACCCTGTATGGACAGTCGGCTTGCGAGCGTCCTCGACGAGGCCTTTCCGGACCGCGAGGTCGCCGAGACGTCGCCGCCGGGGCCGTCCTGGAACGAGCAGAACCGGACGGTCCAGGTCACGTTCGCCGACGGCGAGACGATCTATCTGAAGCTCGCCGTCGACGGCGATCCGTCCGGCGTCGTCCGAGAGAGCGCGGTGATCCCGTACGTCGGGGCCAACTACCGGATTCCGGTCCCGACGGTGCTGGCAAGTGACCCCGAGCACGAGATCCCGTATCTGGCGACCGCTCCCGTGCCGGCCGCGGACTTTCTCTCCCGGTGGGACGACGCGGGGGAGGCCCAGCGGGAACAGTTCGCCCGGGAGGTCGGCGAGAGTCTTGCACGAGTGCACGACCAGCGCTTCGACCGGCACGGACACGTCGTCGGCGGCGGTGCCGCCGGACTCGAACTCGACGCCGGGCCGTGGACGGACGTCCTCGTGGACACGATCGAGGACCTCCGCGAGATCACGCCGGACGACCAGTTCGATCACCACTTCGACGACGTCATCGCGGCCGTCGAGGACGCCCGTGATCTACTGGATTCGGCCCCGGCGGCGCTGTTGCACGGCGACACGGCCGTCCCGAACTGCTTCCGGGCGGACGAGCGGATCGGCTTTCTGGACTGGGAAATCGCCCACGTCGGCGACCCCGTTCGCGACCTCCAGTACACGCGCGACCAGCACTTCGACTCGCTTCGATCGTCCGGTTCCGAGCGACTCGTGACCGCCTTCTACGACGGCTACCGCGAGCAGGCCGGAGGCCTTCCGGAGGGATTCGACGACCGGCTGCCGGTCTACGAGGCCGTCAACCATCTGGGAATCTCCGGGCACGTCGAACGGATCACCGAGTTCCACGACGAACCCCGTGACGAACTGGCCGAGTGGATCGACGCGGAGATGTCTCGGTTGCTGGCGACGATTCGATGAGTATGGTCCGACGACGTTATCTGGCGATCGGCCCGCGCTGGCTGCTGGTCGGCGCTGTGGCGGCGGCCCTGCTGGTGGCGGCGGTCCTTCCGACTGGCGATACCGTGGCTCGCACTGGGCCGTTCGGGATCCGGCTCGATCTCTGGTTACACGCGATCGGGTATGCCGCCCTGGAAGTGACCGCCGTCGCTGCGATTGCCGGTGACTCGGATCCACCGCTTCCCATCCGGGCAACGCCGGTGGCTGTCGTCGGCTACGGCCTCCTGTTAGAAGGCGTTCAACTGCTGGTTCCCTACCGAACGGGCAGTCTCGCGGACGCACTGGCCAACGCTGTCGGTGTGGTCTTCGCACTGATCTGCTGGTCCCTCGTCGTCCGCCTGCGCTGACCTGTCGTCCGGGATACCGTTATGTCGCTGGGCGTGGTATCTGGTGACATGTCCAGCGAGGAGGCATACGTGCCGGGCGTCGTCCGCTGGTTCATTGTGGCCATCGTCCTGGGGCTCGTGCTCGTCGCGGCGTTCTGGCGGCCCGAGTCGGCCGTCACTCGACCTGGCCCGCTCGGACTGCTGGACGAACGAACCTGGGTCGAAGGCGCCTCCTACGGGGTGTTGACGCTGACACTCCTGTACGCGATCTCGCCGGCCAGCAGTTCCGGAACGATTTCGCCACTTTTCGTCCCGATTTTCGTGCTCTCGCTGGCCTGTCTTCTCGAAGCCGGACAGGCACTCACCGGTGTGGCGACGTTCGAAGCGGTCGATCTGGTCGCCGCGGCGGCCTGTTCGATCGGTGTGACGCTCGTCTGGGACGCCGGCCGGCGCGCGATCCGGTTGCCACCTGCGTGACTCCTCGTATCGCCACCCTCACATCGACTCGGGCGCGGCGACGCCCAGCGCGTCTAGCGCGTTCGCGACCGCGGTCTTCGCAGCGGCCACGACTGCCAGTCGTGCCGCCCGCGTCTCGGGATCGTCGGCAGTGAGAACGGGACACTCCCGGTAGAAGGTGTTGAACGTCTCGGCGATGTCGCGGGTGTACGTCGCGACGACGTGCGGGCGATGTTCGTCGGCGGCGCGCTCGACGACCTCTTCGAACCGGGCGATCTCGCGGATCAACGCGGCGCTCTCCTCGGCGTCGAGTGCGTCGGCGTCGATAGCGTCCGGAATCTCGTGACCGGCGGATTCGGCTTCGTCCAGAATCCCGCAGCACCGCGCGTGGACGTACTGGACGTACGGCGCGGACTGGGCCTCGAAGTCCAGCGCGCGCTCCCACTCGAAGGTGATCCCCTTGGTGGGCTGTTTGGAGACGATGTCGTACCGCACCGCGCCGATTCCGACCTGATGAGCGATCCGCTCGACGTCTTCCTCGTCGAGGTCGTCACCGCGCAGGCGGTCGTCCAGGCGGTCCTCGACCTCCTGGCGGGCGCGGTCGATGGCCTCGTCGAGCAGGTCGTCCAGATCGACACCGGTCCCCTTTCGGGTGCTCATCCCGCCCTCCGGGAGGTTGACCCACGAGTAGAAGACCTGTTCGAGCTGGTCGGTGTCGTGGCCCAGCAACTCCAGGGTCGAGGAGAGCTGGTCGGCCTGGAGTTTGTGATCCTCACCGAGCACTGTCACCGCACGGTCGAAGTGCTCGAACTTCCACTCGTGGTGAGCCAGATCTCGCGTGGTGTAGAGCGACGTTCCGTCCGCGCGCAGGAAGACGAGGTTCTTCTCGAAGTCCGGCAGGTCGAGTTGCCAGGCGTCTTCCTCGTAGACGGCACAGTCGAGTTCCTTCAGTCGGGCGACCACGTCGTCGGTGCTCCCGTCGCGCATGAACCGCGTCTCCTTGACGAACTCGTCGAACGTCGCAGGAAGGCGTTCGAGCGTGCCCGTCATCCCTTCGAGGACGGTGTCGACGACCTCGCTCACGCGCTCGAAGGTTTCTTCGTCGCCGTCTTCCAGTCCCTGGAGGATCGCCGCGATCTCGGCTTCTGCCTGTTCGACGGCGTCTTCGCCGGCGTCTTCGAGGTAGCTGTTGCCCTTGCGGTAGTACCGGACCATCTCGTACTCGGGTGAGTCGCGTTCGGGTTCCGGCAGGTCGCTGTCGTCGAAGGTCTCGTAGGCCCACGTGAACACGGCGATCTGGCGACCGGCGTCGTTGACGTAGTAGTTGGTCTCGACGTCGTAGCCCGCGTACTCGAGGACTCGCGCCAGCGCGTCACCGATGATCGGGTTGCGGGCGCGGCCGACGTGGACCGGCCCCGTCGGATTGGCCGAGGTGTGTTCGACGACGACGCTGGTCTCCTTGTCGGGCAGGTGACCGAAGTCCTCACTCTGGGCGGCTTCGACGGTGGCTTCGAGGTACTGGTCGCTCGCCAGGAAGTTGACGTACGGCCCCTGGGTGGTCACCTCACCGACGAAGTCGTACTCGTCGGAATCGATCGCGGCGGCGATGTCGGCAGCGATCTTCGGCGGCGGTGCGCCGGCTTCGCCAGCGAGGCGATAGGACGCACTCGACGCGAGGACGGCGGGCACGTCCTCGGGCGGGCGTTCGATACCCAGGTCGTCGGTCGGGAGGTCGAGGGACGCAAGCGCCGCCGTGAGGGCGTCTTCGACCTCCGCGCGCAAGGAGATGAACATATCCAGTCGTTTTCCAGCGGCGGGTATAGGGGTAACGGGTTGGGATCAGACGTTCCGACTGGAGGAGACGCCGAAGCCGGTGTCGCCGACTTTGGTCTCGTAGACGACCTGGTGGCGGCGACTCAGCGCGCCGTTGAAGTCGCCGATCCGCATCGTCTTTCGAGCGTTTGTCCCGCGGTCGTTGACGTAGAAGTACAGACAGCCGTCCAGCGCGGTGTTGATCGTCTCGTCGCTGCGGACTTTCTCCGGACGAGCGTGATAGAGGACGTTCACGAGGCCGCCCCACTCGGAGGCGGCGTGGCGCAGTCCCTCGAGCAGGCCCAGCACGTCTCCCCACTCGACGCCGAAGTGGCGACCGCGCTCGAAGGCGGTCAGCGAGTCGACGAAGATGAGCGTGTCGTCGCCGACGCCTTCGAGGTGCTCGGCGAGACGATTCAGGAGTCGCTCGAACGACGCCTCGGTCGCCGGTTCCTCGGGGAGGTCCTCGGCTTCTTTCTCGTGGGCTGCTCGACGAAGTGGGTCGGGAACGGGCGCGAGATCGAAGAAGTCGTCCGAGAAGTCCGTAATCTCCAGGTGCTCGGCGAGGATGTTGAACTGCCGGGCCGACAAGACCGCGTCCATCCCGTCGAGGACGCGTTCAGGCGGGTGGTTGAGTGTCACGTAGTGGACTGAACTCGGGATGCGTTGGCGGACAGCGTCGTTGATCTTCCGGTCCGTGTACCGCGGGGCGTGTTTCAACAACAGCAGCTGTGCGGCGTGGGTGAAAGCGTAGGCGTCGGTCCCGGCGTCGGGCGCGCCGACGAGCAACGTCGCCGTTCCGGCCGGCAGTCCGTCGAACCGACTATCGAGCGTCGGAAACCCGAACGGAATCCGTCCGATGCTGTTGCTGAGTTCCCTGGCCCGTGCTGGATGGTACGGCATCGGGGCAGTAATTTCGGTCCGTCTTGATAAGCCTTCGCGTCAGGCCAGATTCGCCCACGTCTCGTCCTCGGCGAGCGCTGCCAGTCCGTCCTGCAGGGTCCGGTGTTCGTCTCCGTCGGTCGAGGGATAGACGGCTGCGATCTCCTCGTCGCGACGGACCACCAGGCAGACGACGGGCAAAAAGAGCACCGTCCGATTTTCGCGGTCCCCCGCCTTCTCGCGGAAGAACGGCTCCAGAGTGATGTCACTGTCTTCGGTGACGTCGTACAACTCCGTGACGATGTCCGGCGTGCCGCTGTCGTTGCGCGTCCCGTCGTTCGGGGCCGCGACGCGGCCGCCCCAGTAGTGGACAGTCACCTCGTCGATGATCCCGGTTCGACTGAGCTGTTGGACGCGATCCAGCACCTCCTCCTGTCGCGCTTCGGTGACGCCTGCCACTGCCGAGCGAAGGCAGACGTCGAGTGTCACACGCGCCTGTTCGTTCGCAGGACTCACAGTATCGATGTTCATAGACTCGGTTGAAAACGTTTTCTCCGTTTCTTCGCGTGCCGAAACGCCACTGCTCCGACCGGCGAATCTTCGACAGTCGTCCTCGCGGCCCCGAGCACGGACCGCGTTCGCGTCTCACCGGAGCGACTATCGGCTTTTCCGACTAGATCGACTAGTGAAATGTTACCTTTTCCATCATCTATTTGTAGTGTGTTTTGAAATATCGTTGCATGCGAAAGACACTCACGATTCTGACCGTCGTGATGGTGTTGCTCGCGGGCTGTAGCGGGGGCGGTGGTGGCGGCACTGCGTCACCGACAGAGTCGCCGATGGACGGACAGACGACGGACGACCCGGCGATGGATTCCACGCCGACGCCGGATGGCACGCCGACACCGGACGATTCAGATGAGACGCCGGACGAGGACGATTCAGACGACACGCCGACACCGGGGGATACACCGACTCCAGAGGATACACCGACGCCGGACGATTCAGATGAGACGCCGGAAGACACGCCGACGCCGGAGGACACGCCGGAGCCGGGCGACGGGACGGACGATTCGGAACCGGAGCCATCGAGCGTCGTGTCCGGTCTCAACGCTTCCGACCCCTTCGCGAACGCTACCCAGTTGGACCTGACGCTGTACAACGGATCCCAGGAAATCGGCCTCCACTTGCAAAACGATTCAGGAACCAATACGGAGTTTCTCCGAGTCTCGAGACCGTCCGGTGAGGAGTTAGCGCTCTACACGACGCCCGACTACGTCGCCTACCGGAACAGCACCAGTGGCGAGATTCGCTACGGTGAGCGCGGCGGGAACGTCGGTGTCGGCGTCAATTTCCTGGCTGCGTTCACGATCATCGGTGGCATCGCGTACGCTGGAATCGTCGAGTGGGACCAGACTGGAACCACGTCGGTCGATGGAGAGACCGCCTACGTCTACGAGAGCGATTCACTGAACCAGACCGCGTTGAACAGCAACGAGAATCTGGAGCTCGAGTTCGATCAGGATCGAATCCAGTCGGTCGATGGCGAGATGGTCGTCACCGCTGATGGACGGATTCAGTCGATTACTGTCCTGTTCGAAACGCCGAGCGGGACGTACGGCAGCGATCTGACTGTCGGCTACGACGCCGTCACGATCACACAACCGGACTGGGTCGATGAGTCCGACGCGTCGTCGTAGGTACTCGACACTACGTCCGTGTTCGCCGTTCCGATACCCTGCTGTTTTTGCGTGTTGGCATTCTTGAGAGGCGTATGAGCGAGTCGGACGGGCCGAAACAGGTCGACGACCCCGACTACCACAGTGTCAACCACACTGCGGCCCAGACCTGCGGCTGGACCGACAACGCCCTCCAGGGGGAGGGCAAATGTTACAAGTACGTCTTCTACGGTATCGAGAGCCATCGCTGCATGCAGATGACGCCCGTCGTCAAGTGTAACGAGCGCTGTGTCTTCTGCTGGCGCGATCACGCCGGCCACGCCTACGAACTCGGCGACGTCGAGTGGGACGACCCCGAGGCCGTCGTCGACGCCTCTATCGACCTCCAGCGAAAACTCCTGTCGGGCTACGGCGGTAACGACAACGTCCCCGACGACGTCTTCGAGCAGGCGATGGAACCACGCCACGTCGCCATCAGTCTCGACGGCGAACCCACGCTCTATCCCTATCTCCCCGAACTCATCGAGGAGTTTCACGCGCGGGACATCACGACCTTCCTCGTCAGCAACGGCACCAACCCCGAGGTGCTCGAGCGCTGTGATCCCACCCAGCTATACGTCTCGGTCGACGCACCCGACCGAGGCACCTTCGAGAACACGGTCAAGCCTGTCGAGGAGGACCTCTGGGAACGCCTGATCGAGACGCTGGACGTCCTCGCTGCAAAGGACGACACGCGGACTGTCATTCGGACGACTCTCGTGGGTGGCGAGAACGTCCACCACCCCGAGTGGTACGCCGCGATGTGCGACCGCGCGAACGCGGACTTCGTCGAACTCAAAGCCTACATGCACATCGGCCACTCCCGCGGTCGACTGGACAGGAATTCGATGCTCGACCACGACGACGTCGTCGAATTCGCCGAGGAGATGCAGCGATTCCTCCCCGCCCACGACGAGATCAAGGAGGTCCCCGAGTCCCGCGTCGCGATGCTCTCGACTGAAAACGACACCTGGGTCCCGAAACTCAAAAAGCAGAGCGACTTCTGGGCCGACGACCCGCTCGTGGAATACGGCGACTGATTCGGAAATTATCCCCGAAATCCCTCACGATCTCCCATTCCAATTCTGAGAAGCGTACAATCTCCGGTATGCTTATGAGTGGCGATTCCCCAGTTCGAGTATGGACCTGTCGGGACGGACTGTCGGATATGACGAACTCCGGACGCTGAAGGTGCTGGCACTGGCCGGAGCGCTGGGCGGGGAGTCGAAAGTCTCCTGTTCGGGACTGGCTGGCAAACTCGACGCCTCGACACAGACCGCCTCACGGCGTCTCCAGCGTCTCGACGAGGAGGGGCTGGTCGAGCGCGAGATCGTCAGCGACGGCCAGTGGGTCTCGATCACCAGCGAAGGTGAGGCGCTGCTCCAGCGGGAGTACGCACACTACCAGCGCATCTTCGAGTCCCAGGTCGGCGTGACGCTCACGGGCGCGCTCACGAGCGGGATGAACGAGGGCGGCCACTACATCACACTGCCTGGCTATATGCGCCAGTTCACCGAAAAGCTGGGCTACGAACCGTTTGCGGGGACGCTGAACGTCGATCTCGACGCCGAGAGCGTCCGTGAGCGTGCTCGGATGGATGCACTCGATCCGACCGTCATCGAGGGCTGGGAGGACGAGGAACGAACCTACGGGCCGGCCTACTGCTACCCCGCGACGGTCGAGTTCGACGCCGGGACCTACGACCAGGCCCACGTCATCGCACCCGAGCGCACCCATCACGGCGACGACCAGCTCGAAGTGATCGCGCCCGACAAACTCCGCGAGCAATTCGACGCCGACGACGGCGACACCAT
>ENA-ORDC01000789-ORDC01000789.1-marine-metagenome-genome-assembly--contig:-NODE-789-length-27625-cov-9.124038_pt1 | contig 27625 bp, 27 predicted proteins | sample MGYA00237783_ERZ508515 | MGnify/ENA primary metagenome ERZ508515 (study PRJEB26186, sample SAMN06268792) | marine metagenome | isolation source: Eden Landing Ponds, San Francisco, CA, USA | place... | reverse complement strand
TTGACCGAGAAGCCCCGTTCGAGCAGCAGGCGGATGACGGCCTGCTGGCTGGGCGAGTCGGCGAACTTCTCCATGATCGCGTCGAAGGTGGCCTCGTCGTCGGTCATCGTCAGAGTTCGCCCTTCGTCGAGGGGGTGTCGCTCCGGCGGTCGTCGATACGGGTCGCGTCGTCGAGGGCCCGTGCCAGACACTTGAACAGCGCCTCGATCTCGTGGTGGGCGTTCTCGCCATCGACGCCAGCGTGCAGCGTCAGCCCGGCGTTCATTGCCAGCGAGCGACAGAAGTGGCCGGCCATGTGGCTGGTCATGTCGCCGACCGACGCCTGGGAGAACTCGTCGTCGAACGCGAAGTACGGGCGGCCGCTGACGTCGACGACGACGCTGGCGACGGCCTCGTCCAGCGGGACGCGCCGGTCGGCGAACCGCCGGATACCGCGTTTGTCGCCGAGCGCCTCGTCGAAGGCCTCACCCAGCGTGATCGCGACGTCCTCGACGGTGTGGTGGTCGTCGACGTCGAGGTCACCGTCACAGCGCACGGTGAGGTCGAACAGGCCGTGCGTGGCGAAGGCGGTGAGCATGTGGTCGAAAAAGCCGATCCCCGTCTCGACCGTGGCGTCGCCGTCGCCGTCGACGTCGAGCGTCACCTCGATCTCGGTCTCGGCGGTCTCGCGTGTCACGGCCGCCGTCCGCTCGGTCATACCCCGACCAAGCGCACCCGCCTATTTGGTGGTTTCGTCGGACCGCGAACAGCGTCGGCCACGAGCCGGTCCCGAATCCAGTTACTTCCGGTCCGAGCGACCACCGACTCTCCTCGACGGTTCGACTCCGCACGGACCGACAGCGCCGCGACCGCCGTCAGACGGGCGTCTGCCGGGTATTTTTTGGCTGTGGCGTGTGAGACTGTCGCATGGACCGTCACTGGACCCTGACACTCGTGGCGCTCGCGGGTATCGCGGCCGGGTTCGCGCTGTTTGCCGTCGACGCCGTGACTCTCGCCGGTGTCGTGACGGCCGCCGGTGCGTACGCGCTCGTGTTCCCGGAGTTTGCCGACACCACGCGGAGCACCGTCGACGCGAACTGACTCGAACGGTCACTCCGTCGCAGTGAGCAGCGACGCTGGTCAGTCGTTGCCGGCCGCCGGGTCGCCGGTCGGCCGGCGGTCGCGGCGGTACTCGGCTATTCTGGCGAGGACGACGACGCAAAAGGCGGCCGCGAGCGGGACCAACAGGAGCGGGAGCGCCGAGCGCGCGCTCGACCCGCCGATGACGACACCCAGGATGGCGGGGACCGTCGCGAACGCGACCGACCCGGTGGCCGAGGCGACGCCGTTGACCGGGCCGCTGTACTCGGGGGCCGCGTCGGTCCCGTAGGCCACTGCAGTCGGGAACACACCCGAGACGAGCGCCCCGATGGCGGCGACGCCAGCCAGTACCCACAGTCCGTCGGCGACGACGAACGTGTACGCGAACGCAGGCAGGAGCAATCCGAGGATCACGGTCAACAGGGTCAGGTAGCCCACGCGCTCGGCCAGGGCACCACAGACCAGGCGGCCGGGGACGTAGGCGGCGAGCAGGAGTGTCAGCGTCAGTTCGGCCCACCGGTCGGGGAGTTCGGCGCTCGCGTAGTAGGGCAGCCAGGTGAAGAGGCTCCCCTCGACGCCGATGACGAAAAACAGCGCGGCGAGCATCCCCAGGATCTCCGGGCGGCGAACCAGGGCGGCCAGGCGTGCGCGAGTCAGCGGCTCCTCGTTCCCGCCGACGTCGGGAGCGTCGAGGTGCCAGAACAGGACCGCGAGCACCAGCACCGCGCCGGCGAGGCCGAGGTAGACGAACCGCCACGACCCCAGCGCGAGCGCGAGGACGACTGCCAGCGGCCCCAGTGCCGCGCCGACGGCCCAGACGGCGTCGTAGAGGTTGTAGACGCGGCCGCGGTCTTCGGGGTAGAAGTGACCGAGCAGCGGGCGGTCGAGCGCGCGGACCAGTCCGATCGTCGCGCCACGAGCGAGCATGGCGGCGAGGAAGACGAGAAACGTCGGCGCCAGCCCCATCGCCAGCAGCGCGCCAGCGGTCCCGAACGCGCCGACGACGATCACCGTCCGGGTGTCGACTCGACCCGCGCTGGACCCGACCAGCAGCATGACCAGCAGATAGCCCAGCGTCCCCGCGGGAGCGACGAGACCGAGTTGCCACTCGGGGACGCCGTAGAACTCTTCGAGCGTGGGGAGGACTGCGCCGCGGGCCTGTATCACCGCGCCCGCGACCGCGACCGTCAGGAAGATCGTCGCCGTCCACAGTCGCCGGTTCCGGCTCACGCCGCCGGTCGCCCTCCGCTCGTTCGTCGCTCGTACACCGCTCGCCCGCTCGTTCGTCGCTCGTACACCGCTCGCCCGCTCGTTCGTCGCCGGGGCACTCTCTGCCTGCCGCCCGTTCGTCGACCGCACGTCACTCCGTCGCGGGTAGTCATCGGCTTCCATTCGCTGCGATTCCGGAAAAGGTTTGTGAGGATAGTACAAGAAACGATACTCATGAGTGAGTCGCGGATCGGCGAGCACCTGGCGGCGTTTGGCTTCTCCCGCAAGGAGATAGACACGTATCTGGCGGTGTTGCGGAGAGGGCAGGCGACGACGGGTGAGGTCGCGGCCGCGGCGGACGTCTCGCAGGGGTACGTCTACGAGGTGACGGAGACGCTGGTCGACCGCGGGCTCGTCACGGTCGACGAGGGGGCGACGCCGACGGTACTCCGGGCCCGGCCCGCAGCGGAGGCGATCGCGGAGCTGTCCCGGCGGCTGTCGGACCTGCAGTCCGCGGTCGAGGACGTCTACAGCGAACCCGCTGCCGTGGACGTCGGGTTCGAGATGGTTCGGTCGCGCCAGACTGTCGAGCGCCGGATCGAGCAGTTCCTCGCCGACGCCACCCAGGAGGTGTTTCTGGTCGTGCCGGCGACGGCGTTCGAGCGGTTGCGAGACGACGTCGCCGACGCCAGAGAGCGGGGCGTGACGGTGTATCTCTGTCTCGTCGCCCCGGACGTGGACATCGTCACCGACGCTCTCACGGACTTCGGCCGGTACGCGACAGTCCTCCGGGCGTGGGACGCCCGGCCGCAGGTGTTTCTCCTCCGGGACAACCGCGCGGGACTGGTCGGGAGTCACGGCGTGTTGACCGGCCGTCACGGCGACGAGTACGCCGTCACGTTCGGTCAACCGGAGGTCGCAAACGGCTTCTACGGCAACATGGTCAGCAACGTCTGGTCGATGGCCGACCCGCGATTCGTCGCCGACCCGCCCGACCTGCCGGCGACGTTCGAGTACTTCCGGACCGGCGTGACCGCCGCCGCCCGTCACGTCGACGCGGGACGCGACCTGGTCGCCGACGTCGACGTCGTCGATACGGGCACCGAGGGCGAACGGACGCTCGACGGCGTCCCAGTCAAGGAAGTCCGCCAGAGCCTGGTTGCGCCCGCCAACGCCACCTTCCCCGTCGAGAACGCCCTCGTCGTCGAGACCGAACACGGTCCCGTCAGCATCGGCGGCGACTCCGCCGGGTTCGACCCCTACTACGAGGACTTCGCCGCGCGCGGACTGACGCTCCGGGAAGCGTGAGACGGTCGGTCGTCACGCTCTGGGACGGGTCAGTCGAAAAAGGTCGCCAGTCTGTCGGCGGCCGTCTCGACGCGCGGGGTCACCATGGCGAACCGGAGCCAGTCGGTCCGGGACTCGCCGAAGGCCGCACCGGGCATGCCCGCGACGCCGGCCTCGTCGACGAGTCGCTCGACGTTGTCCATCGTCCCCGGAAACCCCTCGAACCGGGCCATGACGTAGAACGAGCCCTGCGGCGTCGTGTACTCGGCCCCTGCCGCGTCGAGCGCGTCGGTGAACGTGTCGATACGCTCGCGTAGCAGCGCGCGGTTGTCCTCGTAGTAGTCCGGCGAGGTCTCCTGGAGCGCTCGTAGCACGGCGAACTGCGCGGGCCGACTCCCGGTGACGACCGAGAGCATGTGCCGGGTGCGCGCGGCGTCGAGGAGGTCCCCCAGTGGGCCGTCCTCGGGCGGGAAGACGGCGTAGCCGACGCGCAAGCCCGTGACGGCCATCGACTTCGAGAAGGCGTTGGTGACGACGACGTGGTCCGACTCGTGGGCGAGTGCGCTCTCGAACTCGCCCGTGTAATCGAAGTGGTCGTACACCTCGTCGCTGAGGAGGACCGCGTCGTACTCCTCGGCGATATCGACGAGTTCGGCGACCGTCTCCGGGGGATAGACGGCGCCGGTCGGGTTGTTGGGGGAGTTGACGACGAGCACCGCCGTCTCCTCGCTGGCTGCCTCGCGGACGACGGCGGGGTCTACCTGCCCGTCGTCGTCGACCGGCAGGTACTGCGTGGGGGCGTCGAGCAGGTTCGCGCGGCCGGCGTAGTAGGGATAGACCGGGTCGGTCAGGACGATCTCGCGGCCGCTCCCCCGCCGGATCGCCTCGGTCATGGCGAGGTGGTTGGCCTCGCCAGCGCCGCTGGTGACGACCACCCGCGAACGGTCGACGCCGCGGCGTTGTGCGATCTCCTCGCGCAGCGGCGTGATGCCGACGCTCGGCGGATAGGCGAAGGCGTCGGCGTCGCGGTCGGCGTACTCGCGCAGTCCGTCGCGGAGCGCCTCGGGTGGTCCCCAGTCGGGACTCCCGCTCACCATGTCCACGACGTCCCTGTCGGCCCGGGCGGCGTACTGCATGACCCGGAAGAACTGGGGCGTCTCGTAGTCCATGGCGGTGGGCCGTTCCCCATTGTGGTAAACGTTGCTGGGAGACGACGGCGCCTGTGGGCGGTCCGGCATGACGAACCGGGGCGGACGAATATCAAACGGTCACCGCGAGGCGGACGAATACCGAACCCGAGACGAGTGTGTGCCGACAACCGGTCGTGAACGGGCCGGAGAGCTATTCTGTCGACCCTCTTAGCTTTTACCCCCGAAATTTCGTGAGTGGTTACTACCCTAACACTTTATGGGATGTAACAAGAAGTACCCGGATCATGGGCGATCCAGACGCGACAGTCTCCCGGCGAGACCTGTTACGGACCGCGCCAGCCCTCGCAGTCGGTGGGCTAGCGGGCTGTAGCAGTCTCGTCGGCGATAGCGGTACCGACACGCCGGCTTCGACGCCGACCGAGGCACCGACGGCGACACCCACTGCGACACCGACGCCGACCCCCACTGCGACGGCCACCCCCACCCCCGACCGTCCCAGTATCGAGCGCCAGGTCATCCAGCGAGACAGGGCGGCGATCACGCACATCTACCGGAGTGTCACCGGGGAGATCACCTGGCCGGAACTGGAATCGTACAACCGGGTCGACCCGAGGTTACTGGGCGTCTGGGAGACCGACGACGACCGCGCGGAGTTCACCGACGACGCCGAGTTCACCGAGTCCGGACCTGACTACGACAACCAGGGCACGTACGCCGCCTACGACGGCCGGATCTTCCTCCAGTACAGCACCGGCGAGGACCTCTCGGTCGGGTACGAACTGCGCCAGGAGGACGGTGTGACGGTCCTCGATCTCAGCAACGACTCGGGCGTCTTCGCCACCTACACGAAGACACAGGACGCCGCCGACGAGCGGACGGTTCGCGAACAGTTCGAGCACCTGATACTCGTCGAGGCCGAGAACCCCGAGACACAGCGCCAGGAGTTACAGGCCGGCAACACCGGGTCGGGGTTCGTCGTCACGCCCGAGGGCCACGTCGTCACCAACGCCCACGTCGTCGGCGCGGACGAGGACCCCGAGTACACGCTGTACTACCGACTCGCGTCCCGGACGCGCGAGGCGATCCGGAGCACGCTCGAAGAGGACTACGACCTCACCGACAGCGAGCAAGCGGAGGTCGAGGCGGTCTTCTTCGACAAACTGTTCGCCTACTACTCCGACCACTCGACGGTCGATAGCGTCGAGACGGCGGTCTCCGTCCTGCACGGCCGGACCCCGCCCGACGAGGACCTGGAAGTCCACAGCTGGTCGGCCACCATCGAGACGGCCGGGAACGTCCGCGAGACCGTCCAGGGGGAACCGACCTGGGGCCGGGACGTCGCGGTCCTGAAAGTCGACGCGGAGTCGCCCCTCCAGACCGTCCCGCTGGGTGACTCGACGAATCTGGGAACCGGCCAGGACCTGTTCGTCGTCGGCTACCCCGACATCGGCGTTCAGAGCCTCTTCGAGGACCGCAACACCGTCCTCGAACCGACGCTGACCTCGGGCGTCGTCAGCGCCCGCCGGACGCTCAACTCCGGGATCGAGACGATCCAGACCGACGCCGGTATCAACAGCGGCAACAGCGGCGGCCCGATCTACGACGGCAACGGCGAGGTTGTGGGGATCGCCACGTTCAAACCTGCCGACCTCGACCTCGAAGAGGTCGCCTTCGGCCTCCCGATCGAGGTCGCGACGGGATTCATGGGCGAACTCGGCATCGAGAACACGCCCGGGGAGGTCACGGAGACGTTCAGCGAGGGGCTGAACGCGTACTGGCGCGGTGACTGCGAGTCCGTCACCACGAAGATGGAGGCCGTCCTCGACATCTGGTCCGACCACCCCTACGCCCGGGAGTTCATCGAGGACTGCTGACGGGCCCGCCCTCGGGCACTGCGGACGAGAGCCGGAACTATTCGCCTGACTGCGATGCGTTTTTTCAGGCTGACCCGCGAAGCGGTGGGTATGACAGACGAGGCGTCCACGCCGTCGCCGGACGACGCGTTCGCCGCGCTGGGCAACGAGACGCGACTGGCGATCCTGCGGGCGCTGGGCGACGCCGACGAGTCGCTCCCCTTCTCGGAACTCTACGACCGGGTCGACGTGAACGACAGCGGGCAGTTCAACTATCACCTCGACAAACTGGTGGGTCACTTCGTCCGCCACTCCGAGGCGGGCTACGAACTCGCCCGCCCGGGGAGTCGCGTCGTCGAGGCGGTCCTCTCGGGCGCGGTGACCGACGCGCCGGTGCTCGAACCGACCGAGGTCGACCATCCCTGTCCGTTCTGTGATGCGCCGGTCGAGGTGACGTTCCACGACGAACGGGTTGAACTCTACTGCACCGAGTGTGCGGGCACCTACGACGCGGGCGCGACTGCCGTCCCCGGTGACGACACACCCGAGACTGGGGAGTCTGCCGATATCCTCGACGTCGATAGCGGGTACGGCTACCTCGGCTACCACCCGCTCCCGCCCGCAGGCGTCCAGGGCCGGGACGCCGAGGCGGTACTGGGCGCGGCGATGACCTGGGGTCACCTCGAACTCATGGCGGCGGCCGGTGGGGTCTGTCCCCGCTGTTCGGCACCGCTCGACCGCGAGTTGCGCGCCTGTGACGACCACGACGCGAACGACGGGCTCTGTCCGACCTGTGGGAACCGCCACGCCGTCGTGGTCGACCTGACGTGCACCAACTGCATCTACGACGAGAGCGGGTCCGCCATCATCGGCCTCACCGGCGTGACCCCGCTGCTCGCGTTCCTGACTGCACGGGGCTACGACCCCATCACGCCCGACCCGGGGACCCACGCAGTGGTCAGTCGCGCACTCAACGACTACGAGGAGGCCGTCCTGTCGGTGGACCCGCTCCGGGTCCAGTTTACCGTCACCGTCGACGGCGACGAACTCGTCCTGACCGTCGACGCGGACCTCGATGTCGTGGAGGCGGTCGACCGGTCCGCGACGACCAGTGACTGACCGCGCGACTGAGCAGTCTCCCGGGACGGCGGCCCGCGCCACTCACTCCAGCAGGTTCTCGCCGGTCATCGTCGCCGGTTTCGCGACGCCGACCAGTTCCAGGAGTGTCGGCGCCAGGTCTTCCAGCGCGCCCCCCTCCCGGATCCGGTGACCGCCGTCGCCGCCCATCGGGTCGAGGTAGACGAGCGGCACCGGGTTCGTCGTGTGTGCGGTGTGCGGTTCTTCGGCGGTGCCCATGTCGTCGGCGTTGCCGTGGTCGGCCGTGACGAGGACGTGCCCGCCGGCCTGCAGGATGGCCGCGACCAGCCGCCCCAGTTGCTCGTCGACCGCTTCGACGGCCGTGACGGCCGCGTCGAAGTCCCCGGTGTGGCCCACCATGTCCGGGTTGGCGTAGTTGAGTACCAGCACGTCCGGGTCGTCGGATTCGATGACGCGAGTCGCCGTCTCGGTCACTTCGGGTGCGCTCATCTCCGGCTGCTGGTCGTAGGTCGGCACGTCCGGACTCTCGACTATCTCGCGGCGCTCGCCCTCGAAGGCCACCTCGCGGCCGCCGTTGAGGAAGTAGGTGACGTGGGCGTACTTCTCGGTCTCGGCGATCCGGAGCTGGGTGTGCCCCGTCTCGGAGAGCACCTCGCCCAGCGTATCCTCGGGGAGGATGGGCGGGAACGCGACCGGCAGGTCGAACGTCTCGTCGTACTCGGTCATCGTCACGACGCGACAGTCGGGGGGCGTCGTATCCGCGCCCCAGTCTGCGGGTCGAATGTCCGCGAGCAGCCGCGTGAGTTGCCGGGCGCGGTCCGACCGGAAGTTGAAGAAGACGACGGCGTCGCCGTCCGCGAGCGCGGGACGGTCCGCAACGAGCGTCGGTTCGACGAACTCGTCGGTGTCGCCGCGGTCGTAGGACTCGGTGACGGCGTCGACGGCCGACTCGGCCGTGTGTTCGGCTTCGCGGTTCACGATGGCGTCGTACGCTCGCCGGGTACGCTCCCAGTTGTGGTCGCGGTCCATCGCGTAGTATCGCCCCGAGACGGTGGCGACGTGACCGGTCCCCTGCTCGTCGGCGTGGGCCTGGAGGTCGGCGAGGTAGTCCTCGCCGCCGGTCGGGGACGTGTCGCGGCCGTCGGTGAAAGCGTGTGTGACCGCCGCCACGTCGTTGTCGGCGGCCAGTTCGATCAGGGCGTGGAGATGTGACTGGTAGGAGTGGACGCCGCCGTCCGAGACGAGTCCCATGAAGTGGACGCGGCCCTCCTGCTCGGTCGCGTGGTCGAACGCCGACAGGATGGCCTCGTTCTCGTCGATAGGACCGTCACCGGCGACGTCTTCGGGGACTGTCCCCCCTCGCCAGCGGTCGATAGCATCGGTAACGCGAGCCGATTCCTGTGTGACGACGCGGCCGGCGCCGATGTTGAGGTGACCGACTTCGGAGTTGCCCATCTGGCCCTCCGGGAGGCCGACACGCCGGCCGGACGTGACGAGCGTCCCGAACGCGCCCGCCTCGCGAAAGCGGTCGAAGTTCGGCGTGTCGGCGGCCGCCACCGCGTCACGGACCTCGGGGTCCGGGTTGAGCGCCCAGCCGTCGAGGATCACGAGTGCTGCGTTCACGTCCCGAGGTCCGGTCGGCCCGGCCAAGTCGGTGTCGGTCCACACGAACCCCGAAGTTATGTTCGTGGACGGCGACTCCCCCGGCATGGACGCACAACTGCTGGCCGACGACCTCGCCGAGCAGATCGTGACGACAGCCAGGACAGCGACCGGCGACAGCCTGCGGTCGGTGACCTACTTCACGCGGTCGGACTTCGAGCAGCTCTATCTCAGGGAGGACCTGGAACGGGACGCCGACCTCGACACGTTCGTCGGTCACGAGTGGCGGGGGTTCCGGGACACCCGCAACGCCTACCAGACCTCCGAACTCGGGGAGTACCGCTACACCGTGCGGGCCTTCGAGAACGGCTATCTCCTCCGCGTGACCGGCGAGCGCGCCGGCGTGCTCATCACGACCGACGGCCTCTACATCCAGTCCTACGAGGACATCGCCGACGCCATCGAGAAGATGCTCGCCGAGGACCCCACGCACGACTGACCGCCAGACGCCACTCTCGACCGGTTCCCCACTCCGTTCCACTCCCATGACGCTCGACCCCGTCCACGTCGACGGTATCGCCCGCCTCGCCGGCCGCGTGAGCCGCGGGGTCGACGAGGACGACCACCAGGACCTCGCCGAGACGGTCTGGGCGGAGTTCCTCGACCCCCTCTACGACGGCGGGGACCCCGTCCTCGAACCCATGGACGAGCAGGTCCGCTACAGTGCCCAGGTGGACGGCCTCGCACTCCGTGACCCACCGTTCCCCACTCGCCACGGCCTCGACTCGGGGACGATCAACCCGACGACGTTCAAGAACGGGCTCGTACTGGACGTCTCACAGGCGGCGATGGCCGCCGTCCCCTCGGACCTGGAACTCCACCGCGGGCGGACCATCGTGATGACGGTCCACTCCAACGACGATACCTACCTGCTCGGCGAGGACGACTGGACGATGGGCGACGGCGGCTACGTCCGCGAGCGGGCCCTGCACGCCCCTCGCGTCGACCGCTACGAGGAGAGCGTCGTCCACGCCCTCGCGCTCTATCTCGCCGAGAGCGAACACGCCCTCGAACAGGCCGACATCGTCGACGACCTGCTCGTCCTGGACGGGCCGCTCTACCCCACGGGGATGCTCAAGTGGACCGAGCGCGACACCCACCTCAAGAACCTCCTCGAAGAGGACGAACAGCCACGGGACGTCGTCGCCAACTACTTCGAACTCGTCGAGCGCTTCGTCGACCGCGAAGTTCCCCTGATCGGCTTCATCAAAAACAGCGGCTCCTCGGCGATCACCCGGGCCGTCCGGGACAAGACCAACGCGCCCTGGACCAACGACAACGCCTTCTTCAACCGGATCCTCGCCCGTCGCGACGACGAGGGCGAACTCCGGACCGGCGCGCTGACGTTCACCAACTGGTTTCGCTCGCGGGTCGGCACCGACCGCATCGTCGCTGACGACGCGCTGGGCATCGACCGCGAACTCGACTCCGAACTGTACGAGGTCACGTTCTTCGTCGTCTACGACCCGCGCGACGACCTCTGTTACCGGGTCGAGGCACCGTACGCGTTCACCCGCGACGAGGACACCCGCGAACGGCTCCGGATGCAGGTGCTCCACGAGGTCGCCGCCGAGCAGGGGCCGCCGCTCCCGATCGCGAAAGCCGACGAACTCGCGCGCATCGACGCCGGCGCCAACGAGCAACTCCGCGGGCGTATCGAGCGCGAACTCGACTCCGAACGCCACCGCGAGTACGACGACAAACGCTGGGGCGTCGACGTGGACGACATCGTGTAGCTGGCGCGCGCCGTCGAGTGTGCTGACCGATAGGGAAGCCACGAGACGGAGCGCGCGAGGGATGAGTAACGCAGCGAAGCGAGTAACGCAGTCGGTTGGGGAGGTGTGTGGCCTGCGGTCGCGGTGCTGTCTCCTGGCGGACTGAAAGGGCGAGACGCGCTCGCGTTCATGTAGTCGGCTGAGCAGGCTCTATTCGAGCGAACGCAGTGAGCGAGAATATCCTGCTCAGCGACCGCGAGCGGGTCGAGGGCTTTCAGCCGTCACTGTGAGTTGTGGTGCTGTCGTCTCAGAGCGAGCGGGTCGAGGGCTTTCAGCCGTCACTGTGAGTAGCGGTCGATACGACAGCTAGCGAGGGAACCACAGCGATCCGGCAGTTCACACCTGCGCCAGTCGTTTCTCGAACTCCTCACGAACCCACCCAGCCAGTTCCTCGGTCGGTTCGTCCACCCTCGGTTCCCACTCGTCGAACCCCTCGGCAACCCCCAGAAAGGTCACCACCCGATACACCCGCCGCCGCAACTCGAACCCGACTGGAAGGCCACCACCGTCCGCTCGATACCCCTCGAACAGCGCCTCCCGCGACCGCTCGCGCCCCTCGATGTCGGGGCGACCCAGAAACCGACCCTCCGCTTTCACGATATCCAGCACCGGATCCCCGACCATCGCCTGTTCCCAGTCGATGAGCCCCACGCACTCGTCCCCCGCCTCGCGAAACGCGTTCTCCGGCCGCGGGTCGTTGTGCAGGAGTGTGGGCGCTGGCCTGTCGCTACCATCGGCGCTGAGCGCCAGCGCGTCCCGGTGGTCCGCAACCACGTCGGCGGCCCGCGCGGGAAAGTCGGCGAAGCGTCCGCCGTCAGTCTCGTCGTGCTCGTCGACCATGCCCGCGACGACGTCCGGCCACGCCGCGGTCTCGACTGCGAGGTCACCGCGGTCCCCGCTTCTGCCCCCGACCCCGTCCTCGCCGTCGCCACCGACGATCCGGCCGGCCGCCTCGAACCGTGTCTCGTGGAGTGTCGCGAGCGTTCGACCTACCGCCCGTGACAGGTCGGCGCGCTCGTCGACCGACCCACCAGCCCAGGCTTCGTCGACCGGCGTCCCCGACAGCGGTGCCGTCAGCAGATACGGGGGATCGGCGTCGCTATCGGCCGCCAGCACCTGCGGGACGTCCACCGCCGTCTGCTCGTCGGCGTACCGCATCACAGCAACCGCCCGCGCCAGGCGCGTCCGGTTCCCGTCGACCGCGACCTTCAAATAAGCCGTCTCGCCGTCGGCAAAGCGGACGCGAACCGTCCGGTTACCGGGATTGGCCGACCCGCCGGGGTCCTCGACGGTGGCGACCTCCCGGTCGGGAGCGGCGGACGCGAGCGCCGACCGTATCGCGTCGTTCATGCATTTCCGGGGCGGCGGGTCGCGGAAATCGGCTTCGGCTTCACCGAGGCGTTAACTCCCCGTCGCCCCTCTCGCAGGTATGGGACTGATCGCGGATTTCCGTATTCTCTCCGACAGCCTCCCGCTGGTCGACGTCGCTGCCGCCGTCCCCGAGGCCACGCTCCGAGTCGAGTCGATGCAGGGCGGCCCTTCGGGACCGCCGGCGTTCGTCGTCTCCGTGACGGGCGCGGACGCCGACGCTGTCGACACCGCGTTCGCCGGCGCCACCTCCGTCACGGACCACTCGCTCGTCGTCGCTGACGGGACGACTCGCCGCTATCGGTGTCTGCCCACGGGCGGCCCGCCCGACGATCTCGAAACGCTCGCCGAAAACGAGTCCGTCTCCGACGAGGTCCGCGTCACCCCCACTGGCTGGGCCGAGCGACGCTGGTTCGCCGACCGTGCGGCCTTCGACGCCTACCGCTCGTTCTGTCGCGAGAACGACCTCGAGTTCAGACTCGACCGCCTGCTCGACGTCGACCAGGCGACCGGCGCCAGCGCCCCCGGCACCCCCATCGGTGGCGACGGGGTCGAGACCAGCGGGCCCGCCCGAACCGCTATGACCGACCCCCAGCACGAGGCGCTCGTCACCGCCCACGAGATGGGCTACTTCGACGTGCCCCGGAACGCCACGCTGGCCGACGTCGCCGACGAACTCGGCGTCGCCCCACCGTCGCTCTCCGAACGGTTGCGTCGTGCCCAGTCTCACCTCGTCGGCCGACTCCGCGCCGCCGAGGGAGATATAAAACCCCGAATAGATTAGGGTCGATGCTACGGGTCGAGTGTCCATAGGGGTGGACACACGATGTCTGACACGGAGGGCCGCGCCGCGATCGACGCCGCGGGCGTGGAGTTGACGTATTCGGACGGCACAGCGGCGGTCAGGGGGATCGACCTCGAAGTACCCGAGGGGGAATTTTTCGGCTTTCTCGGCCCGAACGGTGCGGGCAAGACGACGACGATCAAGACGTTCGCGACGCTGCTCTCGCCGACCGGCGGGACCATCACCGTCAACGGGTTCGACGTCCAGCGCGAGGCCCGGGCGGTCCGGGAGTCCATCGGGTACATGGCCCAGGAGACCAGCGTCGACCTCGAACTCACGGCCAGGGAGAACGTCCGCTTCGCGGCCCAGGCCTACGGGGTCCCCCGGGACCGACGCGCCGACCGCATCGACGAGTTGCTCGACCTGGTCGACCTCGCGGACGTCGCCGACAAGCGAGCCGACGAGTTCTCCGGCGGGATGAAAAAGCGACTGGACGTGGCGACGGCACTCGTCCACGACCCGCCGCTGGTCTTTCTCGACGAACCCACCACGGGGCTGGACCCGAAGGCGCGCAACAAGCTGTGGGACTACTTCCAGCGCATCAACGAGCGGGGGACGACGCTCTTTCTCACGACCCAGTATCTCGAAGAGGCCGACGTACTCTGTGACCGCCTCGCGGTCATCCTCGACGGCGAGATCGTCGCCGAGGGGTCGCCGATGGAACTGAAACGCCAGGTCGGCGGCGAGATCCTCGACGTCGACCTCGACGACCCCGAGGAGTGCGAGCGGGCCGCCGAGATCGCCCGCGAATCTGACGTCTTCGAGTCCGACGCGGACGTCGCGATATCGGACGACGGCATCAGCGTCACCGCAGAGCGTGCCCGGGAACACGGGACCGACCTGCTCGTCGCGCTCCGGGACGCCGATATCACGGTGACGGGCTTCAACATCCGTGCGCCGACGCTCGACGACGTCTTCCTCGCGATCACCGGCGAGCGACCGGACCTCGACCGCGAGGGCGGCGGCGACGCGACCACCGCCACGGAGGTGACCGCCGAATGAACGACGACAACTCCGAATCCGAGACGCGGACAGACGGCGGAGCGACGGCGGGGAGCGAGGGGGCTCGCCGGTCGAGCAACGGCTTTCTGGGGGACTTCTGGGTGAACTTCGTCCGCTGGAACATCAAGGCGGTCCGGAACCCCTTCGTCGTCGTGGGGTCGCTGGTCCAGCCGGTCATCTTCCTCGTGCTCTTCACGCAGGTGTTCGGCCAGATCGCGACCGGCGCCATCAGTCGCGGCGGTGCCGGGATCAGCTACGAGACGTTCCTCCTGCCGGCCATCGCGATGCAGGTGTCGCTCGCGGCCGGCGCCGCCTCGGGTATCGGCCTCGTCAACGACATGGAGGAAGGGATGTTCGAGAAGGTGCTCGTGACGCCGATGAGTCGCACTGCCGTCTTCCTCGGCAAGACGGCCGCCGAGATCCTGCGGATCGTCGTCCAGATCCTCATCATCCTCGGGATGGGGACGCTCCTCGGTGCGAACATCGCGACTGGCATCCCCGGCGCCATCGGCATCGTTATCATGGGCATCCTCTTCTCGCTGTGGTTCGTCGCCCTCTCGAACATCGCGGCCGTCGTCACCCGCGACCAGGAGTCGACGATCATCGGCGCCAACCTCCTGCAGTTTCCCCTCCTCTTCGTCTCGACGGCCTTCCTCCCCCTGGAGTTTCTCCCCGGCTGGATCCAGACGATCGCGAAGTTCAACCCGGTCACCTACGGGGTCGACGGCGCCCGCGCGCTCATGCTCGACCAGGACGTCATGACCGTCATCGAAGTCTCGCAGTTCGGCGGGATCTGGAACACGCTCGTGCCGGCGATCGTCGTTCTTCTCGCGCTCGATATCGTCCTCGGCGGCGCGATGGTCTACCTGCTCAACCGCGCGTCGAGTTCCGCCGTTCGGTAACGGTCTCCCGGCGCGACAGGCTCGGACCGACGCCGGCACCTTTTTTCGCGCGTGACGGGACGGCTCTCACGTGACGCCACACGACGAGTTCCGGGAGACGCTCCGGGGGTGTCTCCGGGCGATAGACGAGGACTACCGCGCGCTCGAACGCGACGGGCACGCCTCGACGGTCACCGACCGGTCCGTGGACTTCGCGACGGCCGCCGACACGGAACTGACCGAGACGATCCGCGACTACTTCGCATCGCGGCCCCGGACGTACCGCGTCCTGTCGGAGGAATCGGTGACCGGGACTGACACGGCCGGCCGTGCCACCGAAGCGGACGCTGCCGGCGGGAGAAACGCAACGGACGTCCCCGATCTGACCGTCATCGCCGACGAGATCGACGGGACGGCGAACATGCTCAACGGTGGCGACGCTCCCTTCGGACCGGTCGTGGCCATCGCCACCGTCGGCGACCCGACGTTCGACGACGTGGCCGCGGCGGGGTTTCTCTCCCTGCAGACGGGAGACCTCTACGAGGCCTACCGCGGCGAAGGTGCCGTTCGCACGGAGCGGTGGGCACGGGACGGGGACGATTCCGACGGGAACGACGCCGACAGGAACGACGCCGGCGGAGACATCCTCTCGACCTCCGGACGGACGTCGGTCGCCGGAGACGACTACCCGCAATTGCTGGTCGACCAGTACATGCTCTCGGGAGTGCCCGATGTCGTCGAGCGCTGCTTGTCGACCGGGTACCCCGGTGACTTCAGGAGCTGGATATACCACGTGGCGCTGGTCGCGCGCGGGTCGTACGACCTCGCGGTCACCGGCGACCACTGCGAACTCAACGAGGCAAAGCGGGCGACCGCGGAGGAACTGGCGGCGGGCTACCGCCTCGTAACCGAGGCTGGCGGCTCGGTGGTGACCTGGGAGGGGGACGACCTCGGCCCGGAACGGATCGGCATGGCCGAGGGACGGACCTTCGATACAGTCGTCGGCGCGACCGGCGCGCTGGCCCGCGAGTTCGCCGGGCGACTCCCCGAGGGGTGAGACTGCGCGAGCCCCGGCGGACGGGCGGTGTGGCCGCTCATTCCGCGTCGGCGCCCACGGCGTCGTCGCTGTCCCACCCGTCTTCGGTTTCGGCGTTCTCGACCACCTCGATCTCGACGGACTCGTCGACGCCGATGCGGGCGAACTGCGTGCGGACGTGCTCGGTGGCAGCCGCGATGGCACGGTCGCGGGAGTCGAACCCGCGCGGGACCGGCGACTCGAAGGCTATCTGGATCTCGCGGTCCTCGAGCACCTGGGTCGAGCCGCCGCTGTCGACCTCGTAGAACTCGTCGCAGACCCAGACGTAGGGCGCCTCGTCGTCCGGCGACCCGCGGAACGTCGGGGGATCTTCCCCACGCTCGTAGATCGTCCCCGTCAGGGCCGTCCCACCGGCCGAACCGCGCACCAGGATCATATCTGTCACTACGTGTCCAGTGGTGAAAAGGGCGCCGTAGCGTGTCCGGGTCGCCGACACGACCGACGGGGTTCAGACGGCGAGGTCGACGACGACGGGGAGGTGGTCGGAGGGGTACCAGCCCTCGCCGGCGACGTCGGTGGCGACGCCGTAGTGTTCGACCTCGCAATCGACGACGAAGACGTGGTCGATACGTCGCCCCGGTCGGAGCGACTCGTAGTCGGTCCGGGTCGTCGTGGGGCCGTGTTCGGGGTACGGACTGGCGGTCCGGGCGTCGGTCAGCGCGCTCTCGTGGTCGCCCTCGCCGGCCAGGACCCGGTAGGGTTCGTCCTCGGGCGTCGCGTTGCAGTCGCCGGCCACGACCGCCGGGCCGCTCTCGCGGATGGTGGGCAATCGCTCCAGGAGCAGGCGTGCGCCCTCGCGGCGCGCCCGCGGCCCCTCGTGGTCGAGGTGGGTGTTACAGTAGGTCAGCAGGTCGCCGCTCGCGCGGTCGCGCAGGCGGACCCAGGTCGCGATCCGTGGATAGGTGGCGTCCCAGCCGACGCTGGCGGGTTCGTCGGGCGTCTCCGAGAGCCAGAACGTGTCGCCGGCGACCCGCTCGAAGCGCTCGGTCCGGAAGCCGACCGGGCAGAACTCCCCGTCGCGCTCGCCACCGAAGCGCGAGCGACCGGCCCACTCGTAGGCCCCGAGCGCCCCACGAAGGTCGTCGTACTGGTCGGCCAGCGGTTCCTGCAGGCCGACGATATCGGGGCGGTGAAACCGGATCGTGCTCGCGACGGCCTCGTGCCGACCGTCCCAGGCGAAGCGCCCGTCCTCGTCGGTGTCGCGGCGTACGTTGTACGTACACACGCGAACCGTCTCGGCGTCCATACGTGTGCCTGGCTCTCACCGGCCTTGAACGTGCTGTGTCCCGCCAGGATTGCCGGAGACCACCGCCACCGCCGCCACCACCGTCACCGCCAACTCCCCGACACGCCGACCTGACACAGCCCCGTAGGTTTATCCGAGAGAGGGAGACCAGGCCCGGCCATGGACTCGAATGACCCGGCCATGGACTCGAACGATCCGGTCATGGATTCGAACGGTCTGACGACCGCGAACGGGTGGGATCTGCCGTGGTGTCTCTGAGAGACCTCACGGGACAGTTAGACGTCGTGGGCGACGTGCTCTCGGCGGTTTCGACGGTCCCGTGGGTACTCGTCTACCCGGTTCTCGGTGCGATCTGCATGGTCGGACTGCCAGTCCTCGGAACGGCGATGCTGGTCGTGTTCGTCCCCCACCCGGTCGTCATGGTGGCGATGTGGGCCGGTATCGTGGTCGCGATACCGGTCACGTTCTCGTTCACGATGGTGGCGTACTGCCACGAACTCGACGCGGCGTTTCGCGGCCGGCGGCCCGCACCGGGCACAGGTGCCCGGGTCGCACTTCGCCGGACGAAACGGGTCGCGCTCGCGGGGCTGGTCGTCGGCACTGGTGGGTTCGTGTTGCACTCGACAGCCGAATCGGTCCCGTTCGGTGAGCGTCTCGGGCTCTCCTCGAAGTGGGCACTCCGGGTCGCGAGCGTCTTCGCGTTCCCGGCGGTCGCGACGACGGACGCCTCGATCCGGGAGACGTTCGGGGACGTCCTCGCGGCGACCGAGTCCGCCTGGGGCGGCGCGGCCGTCACGACTCTCGGGACGCAGGCGCTCGGGACGGTGATCGCCTGGGCCGGGATCGTCCCCGCAGTGGTGTTGCTCTTCGGCGGGTTCGCAGGTGTCGTCCCCCCGGTCGGCCCCCTCGGCCCGCTGACGCTCCCCTTCCTGCTTGGCGTCGGCGCCCTCGTCACCGCTATCGGAACGCAGTTTGCCGTCGACGGCGTCCTCAAGACCGCGCTGTACCGCTACGTTCAGGACGGCCGACTCCCCTCGGCGCTGGCGGCCGACCCCGGGAAGTTCGTCGAGAGCGCCGAAACGGGCGGGAACGGACATCGTTCTCAGTCGACCTGAGGGCGTAAGCCCACCCTACCGAGGGGGAAACGCGTTTGACCCCCGAGTACGACGTGACCCTATGTCCAATCTCGACGATTTCACCGACTTCGACCCCGACGACGACGGCGACGAGGACGACGGGGCCGACGCCGGGCCGACCGAGGGGGCCGAGGCGGGGACGACCGACGGGACAGGTGAGGGGGCTGACACCGGTGCCGGCACCGCCGACGGGGCCCGCACCGGCACCGCCGAGGAAGGTGCCACCGAGTCGAGCGAGGCAGCCGCGGTCGAGAGCGGCCCGGATGCCCGATCGTCGGTCGACGACGGGGGCGCCGACGACGGCTTCGAGTCTGTCGGCGTCACCCCCCGGGGGGCCGACCGCGGGCTCGGCGTCGTCTCGGCGACCGAAGGGCTGCGCATCAGCGAGGACGGCGACGAGACCGAACTCCGGGCCTACGTCACCGTCTCGAACCGCTCGGCGGTCCGGATCGGCACCTATCTCCTCGTCTCCTACCCCGACGGCGAGCGCCTGTTCTGCCGGATCACCGCCCTGGAGTACGCCCAGGAGTTCCGCGCCGACGACGCCACGGAGATCCACGCCCGTCGCGCCATGCGCCAGGAGGGTATCGACGAACAGGACTTCAAGTTCGTCGCCACGCTCGAACCCGTTGCGGTGCTCTACGAGGACGACGGCGACCTCAAGCGGCGGATGACCGACCGCGTGCCCAAACCCGAGACGCCAGTGCGGGAAGCGACCGACACCGGCGAGATCAAGACCGGCCTGAAGATCCCCGACGACGGCGTCTTCCTCGGCCACCTCGCGGTCGGTGGCGAGAAGGTCCGCACGGCGGCCGAACCACCGACCATCGATTACCGGCTCGAAGACGACTACACCGACGGCGACCCGCTCGTCTTCCGGCACACGCTCGTCGCCGGCGGCACCGGGTCGGGCAAGACCCACACCGCCAAGAACGTCCTCCGGCAGTACCTCGCCGAGGGCCGCACCTATCCCGTCGAAGACGGCGTCCGCGACGTCCCGCCCTGTCTGGTGATGTTCGACCCCCAGGACGAGTACGCCCAGCTCCACGACGACAACCCCGACCTGGACGACGAGTTCAGGCGTCGCCTCGACATGGAGGGGGTCGCCTACGGGGGGATCGACGACACGACGGCGTTCGTTCCGAAAGTCGCCGGTGCCTCGTACGCCAGCAGCGACCACCGCGCCGAACAGGTCGAGTTCACCGTCCCCTTCTCGATGGTCTACGACAACCCCTGGCTCATCGCGGGGTCGAGTCTGAACGGCAACCAGTACAACGCGCTGAAACAGCTGCTGAATCGGTTCCGGCGCCAGCACGGCGACAGCGGCACCTACCAGCAGTTCACGTCGTTCATGGACGACCCCGCGCTCAAGGAGGAACTCGACGAGACGGGACGCGTCCACGAGGCCACCTTCGACGCGGTCAAGCGCCGCGCGCTGGGGTTCGGCGGCGTCTTCGACCAGGACGCCCGGCCCATCACCGACCTCATCCACGAGTTCGTGCGACCGGGCGGTGTCTCGGTCGTCCCGACCTACCACATCAACGACTCCCGGTCGACGACGACGGTCGTCCTCGCGCTCGCCTCACTGCTCGTCGACCAGAAACTCTCGAACGACCCCGTCTATCCCCGTATCGAGGAGACGCCGGTCATCCTGGGGCTCGACGAGGCACACAACTTCCTCGCCCAGGCCGACAGCGTCCAGGGCGAACAGGTCATCGGGAAGTTCACCGAGGCCGCCAAACAGGGCCGCAAGGAGCGACTCGGACTCTTTCTCATCACCCAGGACCCCCAGGACATCGCCGAACCCGTCTTCAAACAGATCAACTCGACCGTGGTGCTCAACCTGGGCGACGAGGACGCCATCTCCGCCGTGAACATCCCCGCGAACCTCGAACAGAAGGTCCCCTACATGGAGAAAGGCCAGATGGTCGTCTACTCACCCGACAACTCCGACCCCGTGGAACTGGTGGGGCTCTCGAAGTGTCTCACGAACCACGAGTGAGAGCGGTCGCTGGAGATCAGTTCCCGGTCGCGACGCCGGGGTCGTCGCGACGGCGTTACTACTCGGTGAGCAACCCTCTGACCGCGGTCGCGGCGTCCTCGAAGGCGGTGACGTCCATGCTATCGGTGGTGAAGAGGACGCCGGCGTCGCCGTGGAGGACTCTGACGACGAAGCCGTCCTCGTGGAACCGGACGGTGAAGCCGTAGTCACCGATGGACGCGCGCTCGCTCGCCGCCGAAACGGCGCTGCGGACCGGTGCCTCCGCGAAGCCGACGGTCTCGATGTCGACCAGTTGTGAACGGCGCGCCCGGTCGTCGGTCGGACTCCCTGCGAGGTCGCTCCGCACGTAGAGGACGTCGAACTCCGCGGGCGTGAAGTAGACGACGCTCCGCAGCGAATCACCCAGGCTGGTGCGAACCGTTCGAACGACGGCGTCTGCTGTCTCTGCGTCGATCCGTGACCTGAGCGTTGCTGCAGTCATGCGAGAGAGAGGCGCGCTGCGATATCAAGGCTGTCGGTCACCTGCCAATCCGCGCGACAGTCACGCGCCCGGTCACGAGAAACCACGGGAACTGTTAGAGTCGGAGTTCCTTGGCGTGCTCCCAGCGCGGTTCGAACTCGGCGCGGACGTTCGCGGCGAACTCGGGGTCTTTCAGGTCGATGACGGCGAAGGTTTCGTCCTGCGTGAGTGGGTGCGGGACCTCGATACAGACCTCGGTGTCGTCGATGATCTCGAAGGTCCCCGACACCTCCGGGCTCGTCCGCGTCTCGAAGCGCTCGTGTGGCTGGTAGATCGTGCGATGGCGCTCGCCGACGGTCTCGGGGAGCGTATCGACCAGTTCTGGCGTGAGCAACACCGACACCGAGACGCCGCGTTCGAGGGCGTCTTCCAGCGCTGCGGTAAAGCGAGCGGCGAGGTCGTCGGCGTCGAACTGCTGGACCAGCGAGGAGGCGACGATGACGATACTCTCGTCGGCGGCGTCGAGCCGTTCGACCTGCAGGTCGAGCGCCTCGGCGGGGCCGACAGCGGCGGTCCAGAACGGCTCTTCGACGGGTTCGGCCGCGTCGAGTTCGTCGACGAGGTCGTCGACGATCGACTCGTACTGCTCGGCCTGCTGTTCGAGTTCCGCCTTCTTCTCGTCGAGCAACCGGTCCAGTGCCGTCTCGGACTCGACGGCGACGTACTTTTTCGGTCGACTCGCGGTCTGACTCCGCGCGAGACTGTGAGTCTCCAGACTGTTCAACACGTCGTAGATCCGGCCCATCGGCACGTCGCTCGCACGCGACAACTCCTTTGCGGTTGTCGGCCCCGTCTCCAGAAGCGAACGGTACGCTCGCTCCTCGTACTCCGAGAGACCGAGGTCCCTGAGACTTGCCATCGCACTCTCTCTGATCTGGGTGGCCAAAAACGTTCCGAACGTTTACACGCGGTGATCGTTCCGGGCGATCACGCGGCGTCGGTCAGCACCCCTTCCAGCGTTTCGGGGTCACCGGCCCGGTCGACCTCGTCGCCGTCGTCGAGAACGACCGCCTCCCCGTCGGGTGCACGGTCGTCGTCGGGCGCGACGCTCGTCTCGTGGTCGGCGAGGCGGAGTGCGGCGCGGTGGAGGTCGCTCCCCGCTTCGGCGCCGACGGCGACGACGCGCGGGTCCCGCGCCCGGGCGACCGCCGAGGCGTAGTGTGCGACTTCGACGCCCATCCGGTCGGTCGCGTCGGCGAACGCCGAGAGTGCCCCGGTCGCGGCCGTTCGGTAGCGCTCCTCGTCGGTGAGCGCCCACAGGTCCAGCAGCGCGTCCGCCATCTCGGCGTTCGAGTCCAGGGGGGACAGCGGCCGGTCGAGCAGTCCCGGACCCTCCACCGGGCCGTCGCGGAACGCGCCCGACTCCGCCTGGAGCGCGTCGATGGCGTAGTCGGCCACGTCGCGTGCCCGGCGGGCGTCGCCCAGTACCTGTCCCGCCGTGGTGAGGCCCACGAGGACACGAGCCTGGGAGACGAGCAGTCCCGCCTCGCCGGTCTCCGTCGCTCCGTCGTCGCCTCCATCGGGGTCGCCAGTGTCGGCGTCCCGGTAGTGGACGACGGCGCCGTCCTCGCGGACGAGGTCGTCGACGGCGTCGATGCCGCGCTCGGCGTACCGTCGGGCGCGCTCGTCGTCGGTGTAGGCCGCCAGCGCGTTGTGGCCCGCGAACACCGTCTCGTCGACGGCCGGCGCGGCTGCGTCGGTCCGCTCGGTCGCCTCCAGCCGGTAGTAGGCGTCGTCGCCGCCCTGGCTCGCCGCGAACCCGTCGCCGGTCCAGAGGTCGGTCGTGAGGTACTCGACGCCCCGAACCGCGGTCTCCCGGTAGGCCGTCTCGCCGGTGTAGCGATAGCCGTGGGCGAACGCACGGACGAGCGCGGCGTTCTCGTCGGCGAGTTTCTCCCGCTGGGGGTCGCCCCAGTTGCGGTTGCGAGCGAAGCGGAAGAAGCCGCCGTCGACCGTGTCGGCCAGGCGAGTACGGACCGCCTCCAGCGAGCGCGTCGCCTGGTCACGCGCTCGCACGAGGGCGAACTCGATAGTGCGGGGCAACGGGAACTTCACGTCGGTGCCCCAGCCGCCGAACTCCTCGTCGTAGGCCGCCAGCAGTTGCTCGACCATGTGCTCCTCGACGCGCGCCGAGAGGTCGCCACCCGGCGGTTCGGCGTCGCGTAACTGCCGGGGGACCGACCCGGCCTCGGTGCCTTTCCCGTCCCAGGTGCGCCGCACCGCGTCGAGGATCTCCCGGAAGCCGTCGATCCCCAGGAACGTCGCGCCCGTGATGACGGTCCCGTCGGGGGTCGTGAACACCGTCGAGGGGAACCCGCCCATGTTGTAGCGGTCTCGTACCCGGGGGTGGCGGTCGACGTTCACCCTGACCGGAACGAACCCGTCGTTGACGTTCGCGGCGATCCGGGGTTCCGAATACGTGGTCCGGTCCATCTCGTGGCAGTCCTCACACCACGGCGCCGTCAGCGCGAGCAACACGGGGGCGCCCGACCGCTCGGCGACGGCGAAGGCTTCGGGGCCCCACTCGCGCCATTCGACTTTCGTCTCGGCCGCGAACTCGTCCATACCTCGGCCTGGGGGTTCGTGCCGATAAGGGCTTTCCAACCGCGACGCTCGACGCTCGGGACGTTCCCCACCCCGGCGTATCGCCCACGACACGCGTCCTGACCGTCGGTTCACGAGGACACCCGGCGAAAACGGTGGCCGCCAAGACAGCGAGGGAACGCCGGGAGGACCGCACGGCCGAAGTCTACAGGGGCCTCGCGGTCCGAGTGCCGGTATGTCGACGACCGACGCCGGATTGATCGACGTACCGTCGGCCGAATCCACGTATCGAACGGTCGACGGCGTCGACCTGCACGTCGTGACCGCGGGCGACCCCGAGGGCCCGCTGGTCGTCTTGCTCCACGGCTTTCCGGACTTCTGGTACGGCTGGCGCCACCAGATACCGGCGCTCGTCGAGGGGGGCTTCCGGGTGCTCGTGCCCGACCAGCGCGGCTACAACCTGAGTGACAAACCGCGAGCGCTCTCGGCCTACCGGATGGGCCGACTCTCGGGCGATATCGCCGCACTCGTCGAAAGCGAGGGCCGCGAGTCGGCACACGTCGTCGGCCACGACTGGGGCGCGGCGGTCGCGTGGGACCTGTCCGTGCGCCATCCCGACGTCGTGGACCGCCTCGGCACCGTCAACGTCCCGCACCCGGCCGTGATGCAGCGGACGCTGCAGACGAACCCCCGGCAACTGCTGCGGAGCTGGTACATGTTCTACTTCCAGGTGCCGGGTCTCCCCGAGTGGTTCCTCTCCCGGAACGACGCAGCGGGCGTCGCCAGCGTCCTCGAAAGCAGTTCCAACCCCGGTGCGTTCACGGCCACGGACCTGCAACACTACCGCGGGGCCTATCGACGGCCGGGTGCGACTCGCGGTCCGGTCAACTGGTATCGCGCGCTCTTTTGGCGGCGTGACGACCCGCCCCGCGAGCGTGTCACCGCGCCGACGCTCGTCGTCTGGGGTGACCAGGACGACGCACTCCTCCCCGAGATGGCCGACGAGAGCCTCGAGTACTGCGACGACGGCCGCCTCGAACGGTTCCCCAACGCCTCACACTGGGTCCACCGGGAGGAACCCGAGCGAGTGAACGAGTTACTGCTGTCTCACTTCGAAGCCGGGGACGGAGACGAAAGCCAATAGCGCGTCATAGAATCGGTCACAACCGATCAGTACGAATGCGTATTGATCAGCTGATTTCGTAGAAAATTCTGTGAAAGGAACATCGACCGCAGACAGCACCGCACTTGAGGTCGTGCGTTGAAAGCCCTCGGGCCGCTCGCTCACGGGTCGCGTTGCTCCCCGTTCGCATCGAGGCCTCCCTCCGGTCGGCCTCGCTCTCGCGGTCGCTCAGCGACATATCCTCGCACCGTTCGGATAGGGGTCGCTGAGACGACTAGATGAACGCGAGCGGCCCTCGCCCTTTCAGTCCGCCAGGAAACCGCGACGCACAGCAACCGCAGGCCACACGCCTCCCCAACCGACTGCGCTCCTCGCTTCGCTGCGGTGCTCATCCCTCGCACGGCTCCGTCTCGCGGCCTCACTGTCGTTCGGCACGCTTGACGACGCGCGCCACCGCGATCGCTAATTCCGTTACCTTAGTTGAGTGCCCAGAACTGGTAGTTGAGGACGGCGGCGAAGGTGACCCAGGCGAGGTAGGGGACGAGCAGGGCAGCGGCGCGGCGGTCGACGCGGTCGAAGGCGACGATGGTCGCGAGCACGGCCGGCCAGAGCGCGACGATGACGACCAGTCCCGCAAGCAGGTTCTCGGCGGCGAAGAAGGCGGGTGTCCAGGCGACGTTGAGGACCATCTGGCCGACGAACAGGCCGAGTGCGACCCTGCCGGCGCGAGTCCCGCGGGCGTCGAGCCAGACGACCGCGAGGGCGACGCCCATGAGCGTGAACAGGAGCGTCCAGACGACGCCGAAGGCCCACGGTGGCGGGTAGAGCGTGGGCTTGACCAGCGACTGGAACCACGCCGAGTCGGGGCCGGCCAGTATCGCGGGCGTCGCACCGACGACGTTGACGAGGACGACGGCTGCGACCGCCGTCAGGACGCGCCGGCGGTCGAACCCGTCGCCTGACGTACTCCCGTCACCGGGTTCGGTACCGGCATCGCTCTGGTTCTCGCCTGCGGTCGCTGACTCTCCCATACCCCTGCAGAGGGGCGCGAGCATCCTAAGGGTGTCCCGACGACCGGCCGACGAGCGGACTGTGTCCCGGCACCGTCCCGGCGACCGACTCGTCCGTCGTAGACGAGCAAAGCGGTCGCCGGTGACACTGGTGTCACCGGATCACATTCACGTTCGCTGACCTATTTGCGGGTCGCGTTCGAAGCGAGGCCGTGAACGTACTGTTACTCGGCGCGAGTGGGCGGATCGGACAGCGAGTCGCGACGGAACTACTCGAGCGAGGCCACTCGGTCACCGGCGTCTCCCGGAGCGGAACCGTCGATGGGGTCGCCGACGAGGACTTCGTCGCCGTCGCCGGTGACGCGGCGGACCCGGACCAGGTCGCGCACCTCGCGACGGGCCACGACGCCGTCGCGTCGGGGCTCGGGCCCGCCGAGGAGGAGTCACCCGAGGTGCTCCCGGAGCTGATGGAAGCGGTGGTCGAGGGACTGCGTCGGGCGTCGGTCGACCGCCTCGTCTGGACGGGCGGCGCCGGGGGCCTCTCCGTCGGGCCGGACACTCGACTCGTCGAGACCGAGGCGTTCCCCGACGAGTGGGAGGGAGTCGCGCTCGCGGCCACCGACGCCTACGAGGTGCTGAGCGAGGCCGAGGACCTGGAGTGGACGTATCTCGCGCCCGCGGCGCTCATCGAACCGGGCGAACGCACAGGCGAGTATCGGACCGCCGAGGGCGAACTCGTGGCCGACGAGGACGGCGACAGCTACATCTCGATGGAAGACTTCGCCGTCGCGCTCGCCGACGAACTCGAAGACCCACAGGGTGTCCACACCTATCTCGGCACCGGGTACTGAGACGCCTGGTGTCCGACAGACTCGCTCAGTTCTCACGCGAACGCGCCGAAAAACGCGATTCCGACCCCGAGCATCAGGAGTCCGAGTGCGACCACGAAGAGGGCACCGCCGAGGTTGAGTGTGCGGTAGGTCAGCGAGTGGTTCCGGTCGAAATCTTCCCGGCCGTAGACGTTGCGGAGGACGATCGCGAACGTGAACGTCGCCCCGAGTGTGAGGACGCCGTAGGCGACCGCCCCGGCGAGCACCTGGCCCGCGACGAGCACGAGGCTCCCGACCAGGCCCAGCACACAGCCGACGGCGTAGACTTCTCTGACACCGATCGTCACAGTCTATCGACACTACAGCCACAGCCCGCATATACTTGTCGCCGTGACTCTGGAGTTGTCGCTGGTGGCGCCCGTCGAACCGGCCAGTCACCGTCCGTGGTCGACCCGCTCCCGTCCAACGAACACCCAAATAGATATTTAAACCCACTCTTGGTACGGTGTGTCATACCGCTGTACGCGTCCGCTGGCGCCGGTCACGGGACACGTCCGTTACTTTTATATAGAATCACAATCAATCCTTCGGGTGACTATGGCTCAGCAGATGGGCGACCAGCCCCTCATCATCATGTCCGAGGACTCTCAGCGCACCTCGGGCAAGGACGCACAGTCGATGAACATCACAGCCGGCAAGGCAGTTGCCGAGGCTGTCCGGACCACACTCGGCCCGAAAGGGATGGACAAGATGCTGGTGGACGACTCCGGCGGCGTCGTCGTCACGAACGACGGCGTAACCATCCTCGAGGAGATGGACATCGAGCACCCGGCGGCCAACATGATCGTCGAAGTCGCCCAGACCCAGGAAGACGAGGTCGGCGACGGCACGACGACCGCGGTCGTCAT
>ENA-ORDC01000786-ORDC01000786.1-marine-metagenome-genome-assembly--contig:-NODE-786-length-27661-cov-9.572216_pt1 | contig 27661 bp, 26 predicted proteins | sample MGYA00237783_ERZ508515 | MGnify/ENA primary metagenome ERZ508515 (study PRJEB26186, sample SAMN06268792) | marine metagenome | isolation source: Eden Landing Ponds, San Francisco, CA, USA | place... | reverse complement strand
CCGACGGCTCCTGGGTCGGCGTGATCGAGTTCCCCGCCGGGATGCAAAACGAGTTCTACGATCTGGCCAACGAGGTCTCCAGCGGCGAAGCCGAGACACGGATCATCCGCGACGGGGACGACATCGAGACGCGCTAATTGCGGCGGACCCACTCTGAACCCGCCAGGACTCCCGAGAGTATCACTGACGAAACTGCGGGGGAAAGGGTCATACGGCGAGTGGGTCATGGTTCGAGCGATGACCGACCGGGCCGGACTCCTCGCTCGCGGGACGGTGGCGCTCGTCCTCCTCGTGACCGTCGCCTCGGGACCCATCCTCGGGAGTGTCTCCTTCACCGAGCAACGGGTCACCGCGATGGACGTCGCCCCGGGGAACGCCACCGTCGGTGAGATCGACTTTCCGACGAACGTCACGCTCGCCGCCGATGGGGACGGTCGCTACCGGTATTCGGGAACGCCGATACGCGTCACCTTCGAGCGGATCACCGGCGGGGACGTCCAGTTGACCTACGGACTGCTCGTCCCGGCGCTGAACCTCTCCCGGTCGGTGACACAGATCGTCTCCGGCCCGACGACCGGCGAGACAGTACCCGTCGAGTACTACAGCTACGTCCCCGGTGAACGAGCGACGCCGGGGGAGTACGAGGCGACGGCGTACGTCTCGCTTGTCGAGGAGGGCGAGAACGTACTCGTCGCCAGACAGTCCGTCCCCGTGGAGGTGACCAATGGCACCGACTGAGGAGCGAGTCGAGGGAACGAGAGTGACTCGCGGGGTCGCACGGGCCGCCGGGGTCGTCGGGAAGGCCAGGACTCGTCTCGACCGACTGTTCCTGTGGCTGGTCGGGGACCGGACCGGCGGCGCGCTCTTTCTCGGTGCCCTGCTGGTCTACGCGCTCGGCTGGCAGGCGGGGATCGTCATCGTCGATACGTACGCGCTGGCCAACGGACTGGTCGCGGTCGCCGACGGCCACCTGTTCGTCGAACGCGTCGCCTTCGGCCCGGGGTTCGACACTCCGGGGATGCACTACGTGGATGGGCGCTTCTACGCCCGTAACTACGGACAGATCGTCGCCGCGCTCCCGCTGTACTGGCTTCTGGAGGGACTCGACGCTGTCACCGAGTTGCGCGTCGCCATCGCGGGGCTGTGGAGTCTCTGTCTGGTCGCGTTCGCGAGTACACTCGCGCGGATCCGCGAGGACCGGCGGATACTGGCCGGCGGTGCCGTCGTGGCCCTCGTGGTGTTTCTCACGAACCTCTGGGCGCCGACACCGGTCCCCGACGGGAAGAGTCCGGTCCTGGCGCTGCAGTCACTCTCGATGCTCGCGGCGGCGTTCTCTGGTGTCGTGACCTACCGACTACTCTACCGCGTGCGGACGCGCCGGGTCGGGTTGCTCGGCGGGGCACTTGTCGCGGTTGCCACGCCTGTCGCCTACTGGGCAGCGATCCCCAAGCGCCACACCCTGACGGTGGCCGTCGTCCTGTCGGTGGCGTACCTGCTCTCCCGGAGTCGTAGCGAGGACCGGGCGACCCCGTACGACCCGACGACGCTCCGGGCCGGGATGTACACGCTAGTCGGCCTCTTCACCTGGGTCCACGCGCCGGTCGCCCTGACGCTGTTTCTCCCGCTCGCGGTGATAGACGTCGCGACGGCACAGACGAATACGCCGCGGGACCTCGCAGTCGTCGGAGCAGCGTTTCTGGCGGCACTGGTTCCGTTCTTGATCACGAACTACCTGATATCGGGGAACCCGGTAGCGGCGCCGCGACTGCTGCCGAACGCCGGGGGTGGATCCGCGGACGCGGCCGTCCCCGCGGGGAGTTTCACGGATACTGGACCGACGACCGGGGGCGGAGCAGGCGGTGGCGCAAGCGGGGCCAGCGGGACCGGTTCGGGAATCCCGTTCGTGGCGCCGCTGGTAGCCGCCGCGGCTTCGCTCACGCCGATGGTAGACCGGGTCTTCGGCGTCTACGTCCAGGGTGTACTGACGACCGTCGCCGACCCCGGCCGTCTCTATCGCGTCGGATTGGTGAGCGTCGGGGAGGTATCACGGACCGCACCGGGGTCGGCCGAACGAGCGTCCAGTTTCTCGATGCTGGAGTCGTCGCCGTTACTCGGTGCCGCCCTGGCACTGCCCGTCGTGCTCGCTCTCACCAGAGTCGGGAAACTGGTCGACTCCCGTCGGTTTTCGGTCGGCACCTCGCTCGAATCGTGGCAGTCATCGAGCGGGACTGCCCGAGAGCCAGGCTCGACAGTCCAGCGCGTTCGGAGACGGGTCAGTGGTCTGTGCTCCCCGACCGACGCCTTTCTGCTCGCCTTTTCGGTGCTGCTCGCGCTGGTGTATCTCCCGGCACTGCCGACGCACGGCCAGATGACAGTCCGGTATCTGACACCGCTGTACCCCATCGCGGTCTACCTGGTGTGCAAACACGGCCGACTCGGAACGGTCCTCGCGAGTCGTCTCCGGACCGTCGCCTACGCCGCCGAGGCGACGGTGTTGCTCGGTGTCCCCGCCTTCCTCGCGGGGATGATGTGGCTGTCGCTCACCGAACCGTCCGCCTTCGACGCTCTCGCGGGGGTTGGCGTCGTCGTCGGTACCGCACTCTTCGCAGCCACTGTCCTCGTCACGACAGTCGGTCGGGGCGAAGGCCTGCTGGCGGGACTGGTCGGCGTCGCCGCCGGGACTGCCACGGGGTTCGTGTTGCTCTCCCACCTGGTCTTTTTCCACTACGGGATCCACCTCCTCCCGGTCGTACAGGTCGTCACCGAGACGGTCCGGACCGTGCTGGTGCGGATGACGGTGTGACACCGACGCCGTATTCGGATTCGAGCGGGCGCCTCCCGGCGGAGTAGCCCGAACCCACCAACGTGAACGTTCCGGAGTATCTATATGTGATAACACCGAATTCGAGAGTATGTCCCACGTCTGTCGTAACTGCAAGCGAGCCTTCGGTACAGAACTCGAACTCGAACTCCACCTCGATACGTGTACAGAGGGACAGCTCTTCTGTGACGAGTGTGGCGAGCGATTCGCGGAGCGAACCGCCACCGAAGACGGGTGGCACTATCGATGCCCGACCGAAAACTGCGACGGCAACGGCATGGGCGACGACATTCACAAGGTAAGCGAAGTACGACTCGAAAAGTCGACCCGGTAGCTCTCTGGCCAGCGATATGCGGCCATCGTTCGTACCCACGACTCGTGTGAGCTACAGCGTCGTTCAACCGCCCGAGTCGCCAGCCGCTAGCCGTTCGATCCGCCGGAGCGCTCGCTCGCAGACGACGGCGTAACCAGCGGCGACGAGCGGGATCTCGAAGACGACGCGACACCCGCCGGGGGCCGCGTCGACGCGGTGGCCGGTCGCCGGGATCTTCGCGACCCGCCACGTCCACCGGTAGTCCTCACAACTCGTTATCTCGAAGGGGACCCACGGCCCGCCCGCGACCTGTACCTCGCCGGTCGTGCCCGCCTCGATGCGTCGGTCGGACGAACGGACGTCGCTGACACTCGGCCCCCACTCCGGCCAGCGGTCCGTCTCACAGAGCAGGTCCCAGACGACGTCGGGGTCGGCGCCGACGAACCGGTCGACGACGAGTCGCCGCCCGTCGGGCGTCCGCTCGACCGACGGTAAGCCTGTCATACTGGCGCTCGGGGTCGCTCGCTCAAACCGGTGTCGCCGGCGGAGCGTTCGGTCCCAGCACCCCGGAACCCGACGACGCGAGAACAGCGAACGATAACCGGGGACGAACAATTACAATCCCCCGTTCGCAAGGTTCGGAGGAATGATCGCCGCCCGGGACCTGCGCAAGGAGTACGGTGACTTCGTCGCCGTCGAGGGGAGCACCTTCACCGTCGACGAGGGGGAAGTCTACGGGATCATCGGCCCGAACGGGGCCGGCAAGACGACGACGCTGAAGATGATCGCCGGACTGCTCGAGCCGACGAGCGGGACCGTCTCCGTCGCCGGCTACGAGGCCGGCGAGACGGAGATGCAGCGCCGACTCGGCTTCCTCCCCGAGGAATCGCCCCTCTACGAGGAGATGACCCCGCTCTCCTATCTGGATTTCTTCGCCGACCTCTACGACGTGCCCGGCGACGTCGCCGAAGAGCGGATCCACGACACACTCGACAGACTCGACCTCGAACACCGCGAGCGTCCGCTCGGGGACATGTCCAAGGGGATGAAACGCAAGGTCGCCATCGCCCGGTCGCTGGTCAACGACCCCGACGTCCTCATCTACGACGAACCCGCGAGCGGTCTCGACCCGCTTACCACCAACTACATCATCGAGTTCACGCGCGACCTGGGCGAGCAGGGCAAGACCATCGTCTTCAGCGCGCACAACCTCTTTCACGTCGAGTCTATCTGTGACCGCGTCGCCATCATGAACGAGGGCGCGGTCGTCGCGAAGGGAGACCTGGACGAACTCCAGGAGGCCTACGGCGAGACCGAGTATCACGTCTTCACCACCGTCGAGGTGCCGGGGAGCGTCCGGAAGAACGGGCGGTATCGCCGCGTCGTCGAGAGCATGAACGCCGTCGACGAAACCCGCGACGCTGCCCAGGCCGCCGGTGGTGAGGTCGTCGACATCCGGACCGAGGAGTCCAGCCTGGAAGAGGTGTTCTTAAACGTCGCCGAGAGCCAGCCCGCCGGAGGACGGTGACCGATGGGGGCAGGCGACGGGAACGGAGACGCCGCCGGGAGTCCACAGGGAAGCCAGTCTGGACGACTCGCTCGGCTGTTGGCGTGGAGCAAGACTCGCGCGGACAATGTCCCGCGGATCGCACGGTGGGAGGTAACGAAAAACGCCGGTGGCGCAGACCGCCGGACGCTGGCGGTCGCGCTGCTCGCAGTCGTCGGCGTCGCGGTGCTGGTGCCGCTTGCGGCAGGACACGGCGTCGCACTCGACGACGGGATCTACCGCGTCGGTGTCACCGAAGAGAGCCCACTGTACCCGGCGGTGGCCAACGACGACACGTTCGCGGTCCAGCAACCGCGGCCGAGCGCAATCGCAACGGGTGACCAGGACGTGCTCGTCCGTGGGGCACAGGTCCGGCGGATCGCCGACTCACAGAAAGGTCGGGCGGCGGCCTCTGAACTCAGAGTCACCGTCGAGAGTTACAACGACGCGGTGATGCGAAAGGACGACAACGTCACGGCGGCGTTCCCGGTGATAGTCAACCTCACGTACGCCGAACAGGACGCCACCCGGTCGCTCGCAGTCGGGGATACGGGCGAGGAGGCGGGCGAAGAGACGCTCGGTTCCGGCAGCGGCGACGGGGCAACCGACGGCGAGAGTGACAGCGGGGCCGGCGGTGGCGATGGCACCACAGGCGAGGGAAGCGATGCCGGCGATGCCGGCGATGGCGGTGGGGTGGACGGTAGTTCGGGGACCGACGGCACCGACGGCGGTGGCGCGGACCCGGGAGAGACCAGCGGCGGTGGGACGAGCCTCGCCGACCGCCTGACTGGTGGGTCCGGCAGCGGTGCGCCGTCGGACATCTCGCCGCCGTTCCCGTTCCGGTCGCTCGTGCTCGCGTTCGTGTTCGTCCTCCCGCTGAACTTCGTCATCCAGGCCTACGGGTCGACGATACTCGGCGAGCGACTCAACCGCCGGGGTGAACTGCTGCTCGTCTCGCCCGTCTCGCGACTGGACATCGTCGCGGGCAAGACGCTGCCCTACTTCGCCGGCGCGATGGCCGTCGCGACGCTCATCACAGTCGTGCTCCAGGGATCACACGTCTCCGTGCTCGCCATAGCGCCACTGGCGTTGCTCTTTCTCTCGTCGACGTTCCTGGGCGCGATGTTCGCCCGGTCGTTCAAGGAACTCACCTTCGTGACGGTGACGATCACGGTCTCGCTGACGACCTATGCGTTCGTCCCCGCCATCTTCACGGACGTGACGCCTATCGCTCTCATCTCGCCACTGACGCTCGTCGTCCGGGACCTGCAGGGTCAGGCTATCGGGCTGGGACAGTTCGCCTTCTCGACGCTCCCGCCGACGCTGACCGCGTCCGTGCTCTTCGGACTCGGCCTGGGACTCTACCGTGAAGAGGACATGTTCACCCAGCGGCCGATCCCGCTGAAAGTGCTCGACGCCCTGGCGGCGCCACTGGAGCGCCGACGGAGCGTCGCGCTCGTGACGGCGGTTCTCCTCCCCTTCGTTCTCGTCGCCGAACTGGTCGTCGTCGCGCTCCTGTTTGCCCTCGGCGAGGCGTCTATCCCCTTCATCCTCGTGGCCGTCGCGGTCATCGAGGAACTCGCCAAGAGCCTGCACGTCTACGCGGGGTACGAACACGCCCGCTACGACCGGCGCGTCAAGACCGCGCTGGTGCTGGGCTTTTTCAGCGGGCTGGGCTTTTTCGTCGCGGAGAAGTTCGCGCTCATCGCCCAGCTGGTCGACCTGCCCGAAGTTCCCGCCGGCCGGGCGGCCCTGGAGAGCCAGGCGACGCTCGGGACTGGCCTCCCCCTCCCGGTCGTGCTCGTGGGGCTCCTGTTCGCGCCGCTGGTGTTGCACGTCGTGACCGCGTCCATCTCCTCGCTCGGCGCGAGTCGCGGGAAACGGCCCTACGTCCTCGCCCTCGCGATAGCGGTCGTCGTTCACCTCGCCTACAACCTCACGGTGGTGTCGCTCTATGTCTGACGGACGCGACCGGTGGCGCGCCGGTCGAGACGACGGGGACAGCGTCTCCGACGACCCCGACAGCGGCGGGTCACTGCTGGCGTCACTCACTGTCCCGAACGTGCTCAGGGACCCACGGGTCGTCATCGCCAGGCGGGACGTCGCCTCGCTGAGCCGCGAGAAGACGATCGTCCTCGCACTCTTCATCCAGCTGTTCGTCGCCGCGTTCTCGTCGTTTCTCGTCGTCGGGCTCACGTCGCTGTACGACCCCGGCTCGGTCTCAGGTAGCCAGGTCGTCGTCGGCGTCTCGGGCGAGCACACGGACGCGTTGATCGAGGCTGCCGAAGAACAGGACAGCGTCCGCGCGGTCGGGTTCCCCTCCAACGAGGAGGCCCGCCGGGCCTACGTCGACGGTGAACTCAACGCGGCGCTGCTGACGACCGACTCCGAGGGGCGGATCACAGTCGAGGTGGTGGCCCCAGAGGAGAACATACGTACGACACTGATCGTCACCGAGATACGCGACCTCCTGGAGGCCGTCGAGCGCAACGAGCGCATCGCCCGCGCGGGGTCTCTCGACTACCGGACCATCCCGGTCCCCGGTGAGGTCGACGCCAGCCCCTACTTCGGGTTCACCTACACCGTGCTCGTCCCGCTGCTCCTCTTTTTGCCTCCCTTCATCAGCGGTTCGATCGCGGTCGACGCGTTCACCGAGGAGATCGAACGCGGGACGATGGAACTGCTCCGGGTCGCACCGGTCACCCTGGTCGACATCGTCGACGGCAAGGCCATGGGGATGATAGCCATCGCGCCGCTCCAGGCTCTGCTCTGGATACTCCTGCTGGGCTTCAACGGTATCCAGGTGGCCAACGCAGTTCCGTTGCTGGCCGTCGTGACCGCCTTCGCGACGGTGGTGGTCGTGCTCGGACTCCTGCTCGGCCTGCTGACCGGCACGCGCCGGCAGGCGCAGTTGCTCTACTCGGTGGTCGTCTTGCTGGTGTTCGGGACGCTCGTCTTCCTCCCCGAGCACCCCGCCACCACGGTGGCGAAACTCGCCGTCGACAGTCCGACGACGCTAACCTTCCTGCACGTCGCGGGGTACGCTGTCGCCGCGGTCGTCCTCTATCTCCTCGCCCGGGCGGTGACCCGCCGCACCGACCCCGAGGGGCTGTGAGCGTCCGGGCACAACCCCTAAATCTCCGCCGTCCGAGGCTCCGACGATGAGCGACCCCGACGACTCCGCCGAGTCAGACGCCGACGGGAGTCCCTCCGAGTCGACAGGCGAGAGCGACGCTTCGACGGACGCCGACGCCGCCGGAGCACCAGCGGTCCAGACGAGCACCGACGAAGCGGCCGGCGTCGACGACGCCGCGCCCGCGGAGACCGCCACGAGCGACGACCGCTCGGTCGGGACGTCGGCCGCGACGATCGACGAACTGGACGAGGAACTCGTCGAGGAAACCGTCGGCGAACTGCGACGCCTGGACCCCAGAGTCCGGCTCTACTGGGTTTCGAGCAGACTGTTCGGCGGGGTCTTCCTCGCGGGCCTCGTCGCGCTGGGCTTCCAGTTCGCCGGCCCCGAATTCGGCCTCGTCGAGGTACCTGGCCAGTTACCCTTCGGGTTCGCACAGCGGACGGCGCTGGTCGGCGCGGCCGCGTTCCTGGTGTTCGGTGGCCTCGCCGCGCTCCACGCCGCCCTCTACTACCGGTCCTGGCGCTACGAGGTCCGCGAGGACTCGCTGTACCTGACCCGCGGCGTGTTCACGCGCGTCCAGACGGTGGCACCGTACGTCCGCGTCCAGCACATCGACGCCCGACGGGGGCCGGTCGAGCGCGTGCTCGGGCTCTCGACGCTGGTCGTCTACACCGCGGGTTCGCGGGGCGCCGACGTCACCGTTCCCGGCCTGACCGACGACCGCGCCGACGAGCTCCAGACCGCCCTCAAGCGCCTCGCCATCGAGTCCGAAGAGGAGGACGCCGTATGAGCGACGGGGCCGACGCCCCCGGGGACGCCGACGACGACACGGTCACCGACTCCGGGGAAGGCCCGCCCAGCGAGGCTGGCGAATCCGCGACCGCCGATACCGGGGACGCCCCGGCAACCGGAGCCGGGAGCGACCCGACGGGCGGGGGCCCACGCAAGTTGCACATCCTGACGATCCCCTACAGACTCCTCCAGCAGGGCGCGGGGATCGTCGTCTTCCTCTTTTTCATCGGTGTGCCCGGACTCACGGGAGCGCTCGGCGCGGAGGGTGGCCTCCTGGGCGTGGTCGCAGTTATCGCTATCGGCGCGGCGTTCGTCGGATACTTCTTCGCCTACTACCAGCGCTACGAGTACGAACTCACGCCCGATACGTTCGATATTCGGTCCGGGGTGTTCTCGCGACGCGAGCGCGAGATTCCCCTCCGGCGCATCCAGAACGTCGACATCAGCCAGTCGGTCACCCAGCGGGCGCTGGGCATCGCCAGCGTCGGCCTCGAAACCGCCGGCGGCGGCGAGACGGAGGCACAACTCCAGTACGTCGGCGAGGCGGAAGCCGACCGGCTCCAGTCCGAGGTGAGTCGACTCCGCCGTGTGGGGGACGACACCACCGAGAGCGGGACCGAGGGCGAAGTCGCCGAACCGGCCGCCGAGACGGTCTTCGAGATCACCGAGCGGGAACTGGGCGTGCTGGCGCTCGTCTCGACGGACTTCCGGGTCGTCTCGCTGATCTTCTTTGCGGGCTCCCTGTTCGGCCCGTCGTTTTTCGAGGAACTGGAGCCGGTGTTCTTCGGGCCCGAGACCGTTCTGGGCGTGCTGTTCGGGCCAATCGCGGCCATCCTCTCGATTATCGCCATCGGGATCGTCGCGGGGGCTGTCAGCGCTGCGCGGTACTACGGCTTCACGCTGACCCGCGGAAGGGAGGAACTGCGTTACGAGCGTGGCCTCCTCCAGAAGTACAGCGGGACGATCCCCCTCTCGAAGGTCCAGACCCTCTCGGTTCGCGAGAACCTGCTCGCGCGGCGACTCGGCTACGCCGCACTGTACATCGAGACGGCCGGTCACGTCGCCTCGAGCGGCGAGTCCGGCGGCTCGCAGTCGGCGGTGCCGCTGGCCGAACGTGACCGTGTGGAGCGACTGCTGCGGTCCATCGAGGACGCCCCGCTCGACCAGTTCGAGCGCCCGCCCAAACGTGCACGGGAGCGCTACGCCGTCAGGTACTCGCTGGTCGTGTTGGCGCTGACTGTCCTGTTCTACCTCGTGTCGACGGCCGTCGACTTCCTGGCGTACTGGTACCTGCCGCTGCTCGGTCTGTTGCTGGTGCCCGTGGCGGCCCACCTGAAGTGGAAACACCGCGGCTACCACCTCGGCGAGGACCACGTCGTCACCCGCAACGGCTTCTGGTCGCGGACGACGAAAGTGGTCCCCTACCACCGCGTCCAGACGACCGTCAGTTCGGAGACGATATTCCAGCGCCGACGCGACCTCGGGACGGTCGTCGTCGACACTGCGGGGTCGCGCTCCATCACGGGTGACGACCCGAAGGCCGTCGACGTCGATATCGAGACGGTCGACCACGTTCGGGAGGAAGTGCCCGACCGGCTCTACGAGGCGCTCAGGGCGCGCAAGCGCTCGCGCTCGCTCGACAGTCTGGGGGGCGGATCCCGTGAGTCGGAGCCGTTCGAGGCCGGCAGTCGAACGGACCCTACAGCCGACTGACCGTAGAGTTCATCTTCTGATAGTCCGGCCCAAAGCCATAACTCGGAGTGTGTACACACCTCTGCAAGCACAGGGCTCGCGGTGCAAACCATGACAGGGATCGAAACGACGGAGTTGACGAAGACCTACGGTGACGTGACGGCACTCGACGGACTCACGCTGTCGGTCCCGGAGGGTGAACTGTTCGGTCTGCTCGGCCCCAACGGTTCGGGCAAGACCACGACCATCGAGATACTCACCGGCCAGAGCGAACCGACGAGCGGCAGCGCCAGCGTCCTCGGCCACGACCCCGTCGCGGACCCGCTCGCGGTCCGGGAGGTCGTCGGTATTCTCCCCGAACGCGAGGACCCGCCGAGTTTCCTCACGCCACGGGAGTACCTCCAGTTCGTCGGGGACGTCCGCGGGTTCGACGCGCCCGACGAGCGCATCGCCGAGTGGGCCGACCGGCTTGGCTTCCGGGAGAAACTCGACACGATGTCGGCGGACCTGTCGGAGGGCGAACGCCAGCGCGTGATGCTCGCCCAGACGTTCATCCACGAACCCGATCTCGTGTTCATCGACGAACCGCTGGTCAACCTGGACCCGATCATGCAAGCGGAGGTCCGTGATCATCTGCGCGACTACTGCGCGGCCGGGAACACGCTCTTTCTCTCGACGCACTTCCTCGAAGTCGCCGCGGATCTGTGTACCCAGATCGGCATCGTCCGCGAGGGACGTCTCGTCGCCGAGCGCGACCCACGCGACCTGGAGGACGAGACGGAACTGCTCGAGTACTTCCGGAGCGAGGTCGACGACGCCACCGCCGACGGCACCCCGGACGCGGGAGAGGGCACGGGCCCAGCCGCGGCAGACGGCGGGAGCGACCGCGCCGGCGGTGGCGGGAACAGATGAGCGCGAGTAGCAATCGTCTCACACCGCGGTTGCTCGTCCGGATGATCCGCGAGGAGTGGCGTCTCCACGCCGAACTGTTCGGGGACCGCTTCGCCGCGTTTCCCGTCCTCGTCACGCTGCTCTCGGGCGCCGGCATCTGGCTGCTGACGCTGACGAACGCCTCGATGGACGCCGTCGCCGCGGGACTGCACGCGCTCGTCTTCTTCTTCGGCCTCCAGGTCGGCACTATCGGCCTCGTCGGCCGGGACGCCCTGCGGGACGTCCTCGGTGACGTGACGCTGCTGGTCTTCTCCGCGCGAACACTGCCCGTGACCTGGCGGCGCCTGCTCGCTGTCTTCCTGCTGAAGGACCTGCTGTACTACTCGGTGCTCTTTCTCGGCCCGCTGGCGGTCGGGTACGCCGCCGTCGCGGTTCTCGAAGGTGTCGCCCCGGCCGCAGTCGCCCTCCTCTGGGTGACGACGAGCGGCACGTTCGCGCTGGGCGTCGGCACGAGTCTCACGCTCGCGGGACTGGGTACCCGGAGTCGCGGCCTCGTCGCGGTCGTGCTCGTGGGGATCGTCGCCGCGGTCCTCTCGGGACAGGTCGACGTCGTCGCGTTCTCCCCGCTCGGATTCTACCAGTCCCCGTCGGTCGCGAGCGCGGTCTCGGGATTCGGGCCAGCAGTCGTGCTCTCGGTGCTCGGGCCGGTGCTCTTTCAGCCCGCCGAGACCGGCCCGGCGCGCACCTCGCCCGACCGCTACTCGCGAGTACGGGACGTCCTCGGCGACGGTATCGCGACCCGGAGCGTGCTGGAGGTGGCCGGGTCCAGCGGCTCGGTCTGGAAGGTGCTCTTCTCGATGGGCGTGCTCTTCCTGGTCACCGCGGTCCTCGTCGCCGAAGTCGGTCGCGTCACGGCGCTCGACCCCTCGATGGGTATCGCCGTCGGGACGCTGCTGGGACTCGGCGCCTTCACGACCTACAGCTGGGTGACCCAGTTCGACGACGCCGCCGAGTACCGGCGCTACCCGGTCTCCATGGAGGCAGTCTTCGCCGGGAAACGGCGCGCGTATCTCGTGCTCTCGGTCCCCGCCGGACTGGTCTATCTCCTCGGGTCACTCGTCTGGGTCCCGGCGGTCGAGGTGGCCGTCGGCGTCGTCGTCTTCCCGCTGGTCGCGGTGTACGTCTACGGCGTGACGGCCCTGATCACGGGACTCTCGCCGAACGAACTGCTCTTCGACACGCCGCGTTTCCTGGCGTTCGGTGTCGCGCTCGGCGTCGTCGCCGTCCCGCTCGTCGTCGCGGCGCTCGTCCACACCGAGTCGCCGACGCTCGCCAACGGGGTCGCAGTGGGCGTCGCAGCCATCGCTGCGCTCGTCGGTGTGCTCCTCGCGCGACGGGCGAGTCGCCAGTGGGCGGACCGCTCGCTCGACCCCTGACTGGCGAAAGCCACTTCCTCGGCCCCTGAACGGTGAACGGCGGACGACCCCGACCCGCTCGTCCGGGCGACCGCTACTCGTCGACCATTCGGCTCGTGCCGGGCGGGAGAAACTCCTGGATCAGGTCGGGGCTGGCGACCTTGCGGAGGAACGACTGGTCGGCGAATCGGGTCTTGAACTCCCGGTAGAGCCGCTTCGCGACGTCGTTCTGTGCGAACCGCCCGGGTTCGACCTCGATAGTCGTCTCGGCTCTAGGTTCGATGGCGCTGGGCGGCCCACCGATGACTCGCGTCTCGGGTTCACAGGTGATCCCGACCACGACACCGACGGGCGTATCGCGGTGGTAGGTGCGGTCGCCGCGTATCGCGAATCCGCCCTTTTCGAGGTACTCGCCGCTCTCGGGTGTCTTGCTGACCTGGTCGCTGGCGACCTCGTAGACGTCGCCGGCGAACCGGCCCTCTTTCCAGACCGAGGAGTAGGAGACGGCGAACTGTGCGGCCTCTGCGACGCTCGATTCCGGGATCTCGACGTCGTCGCTGTAGGACTCGCTGGGTCCTGTCGCCTTCAGGACGGTTGCGGGCCCGCCGTGGGCCTGCGTGTGGAAGAATCGGTCGCCGCGGTCGAGGTACTTCTCGACGATGGCCTCGTTGTCGTCGGCGTCGCGCCCGCCGATGACGAGGAAGCCGTCGCTCGTGTGGAACCAGCGAAAGCGTTCGTACCACTCTTCGGACTGCCGAACGGGGATGGACGCACGCGAGAGCCAGTCGACCTGCTCGGTCCCGTCCTCGTCCTCGCCAGCCGCGTCACCGTCGTCGCTCTCCGCACCGTCCTCGCCACCGTCCGCTTCCCACGCCTCGCGGCGCTCCTCGATGGCGGCCAGTTCCTCGCGGGTGTTTGCTATCGCCGCCTCGGCGCCCGCTTTCTTCTCCTCGATGCGTTTGGCCTCCTGATAGAGCAGGTCGGCGTTGCGCTCGACGCCCTCGTCGGCGTCGACGGTCACTTCGTGGTCGTCGAGCGCGATCGTGACTGTGCCCTCGCTCCCGTCGACGTCGCGGACGGCCTCGGCCGCCTCGATACCGCGCTCGCGGCCCGCGGCGAAGCGCTCGGCGATGTCGTCCCAGGAGTGGCCGTCCGCACGCGCCGCCTCGACGGTCGAGAGGATATCGTCGACGAGGTCGTAGTGGGCGTACAGCGATTCCGCCTTCTCGCGTTCAGTTTCGGCCTGGGCCTCGAAGTCCTCGATGGCGCCCTCCTGCTGTGCGATGATCCGTTCTTTGGTCTCGATTTCGGACTCGAAATCCGGGCGTTCGCGGCGCTCGCTGGGCGCCTCGTCGCCCTCGCCGGCGTCGTCGCTGGCGAACGTGAAGTAGTCGTCCAGCGCCGCGGTGAACGAGTCGAAACTGACGCTCGCGAGGTGGTCGTACTCCTCCAGGGCGACCGGGGTCGCGTCCACTCGCCGACCCGACGGTTCCGTACTGTCTGCCTCGCTTTCGGCCACGCTGTCCTCGTCGTCTGCCTCACCGCTCTCCTCGCCTTCGGCGCCTTCGTAGTAAACACGAGAATCCAGGTCCCCGGAGCGAAGTCGGTCGGCGAGTCGGGAGACAGCGTCGTACAGTGCTCGCAACTGGTCGTCGGTCGCCTCCTCGATGGGGACGTTGTAGGGGACGCCAGCGCGGGTACACAGTTCCTCGCCGTAGAGCCCGCCGAAGTTGAGTTGCGTCGCGAGCGTCCGCACGACGTCGGCGTCGGAGTCGCGCATCCGCGCCTCGAAGGCGTCGTAGTCCACGGTGAGCGGATTGAACCGCGCCGAGGGGAACTCGTACTGGGTGCCCGGTGCGACGGTACGGGACTTCAGCCGTACCGTCTCCAGCGAGTCGACGACCTCGCCGGACCTGTCGAGAACGGCGGCGTTCCCGTCCCCGAACAGTTCCGCGACGACGGTGGTCGTCTCGCCGTCACGCTCGAAGCGCAACTCCAGGATGCGGTCGAACTCGAACTGCTCGACGCCGACGAGTTCGGCGCCGCGCAGTCGGTTGCGCAGCATCATCGCGAAGTTCGGCGGGCGTTCCGGGGCCTCCGGGAGGTGGTCTGGGTCGACGACGGTGACGTACTTGTCCTCGCCGACGGAGACCAGCAGTTCGACGCGGCCGCGGTCGTACTGTCGCATGCGAAATCGCAGGAGGTCCCGCTCGGGGTAGAGGTAGACCTTCTCGACGCCGGCGCCCTCGTAGGCGGCGAGTTCCCGCGAGAGCGCCGCGAGGTCGACGCTCGTCAGCTCCCGCTTTCTGTCCATACCTACCGGTCCGCCTTCGAGTCCAAATGCGTGTCGCTACAGCCGAGCAGAACAGTCAAGCAACGCCCGCCGACCCCCCTCGGTGAGCGGCTGGCCGTGGGCGACGGCGGCGACCTCGAACGGCGGGACCCGCTCGACGAGGTCGTGGACGCTCTCGCGGACGCCACGCATGTCGTAGGAGTCCAGCCAGAACGGGGTGGTGAGTTTGCCGTTTTCCTCCCAGACGAGGTCACCCAGAAAGGCGACACTCAGTCCGTCGTGGAAGTAGACGATGTGGCCCGGGTTGTGTCCCGGGGTGTGGTAGGCGACGAACTCGCCGATCTCGTCGCTCTCGGAGACGGGTTCGACGCGTATCCCGTCGGGGATGCCGACGACCGTCCTGACGAGTCGGTGGTAGATCCCCTTGTGGTGAGTCGCGTTGGGGATCGACTCGCCCCTGGCGATAGCGAGGTCGTCCGCGCCCATGTACACCGGCCCATCGAACTCGGGTGTGAGCGACCGGAGTCCGCCGGAGTGTTCGAGGTCGAAGTGCGTGACGAGCACGCGATCGAGGTCGGGAACCGTGTAGCCCGCGGCCGAGAGTTGCGAGCGCAGTCGCGGGCGGTTGTAGGGCAGACCGGGGTCTATCAGCGTGACGTCGCCATCGTCGACGAGATACCCGTTGGAGGCAAACGGCGGGACCAGTCCCAGGTCGAGCAACCAGAGTCCCTCGCCGAGTCGGCGGACCATGTGCGGTCGTTCGACTCGCCCCGGTAAAACGATACTGACCGAGGGTTGTCCCGCCCCCCAGAGGCCCCCGACTGCACAGTACGTGTCGGCCACAAAACACTCATACAGGAGTGGTGAAAGCACTGACATGGACCGCCGCCTGCTCTCCACCATGGCCCTCCTCGCGCTCCTCACAGTTCTGGGTGGCTGTGCCCATCCCAGCGGCAGCCTCTCGATGCGACCAGTCGACGACGTCGAACTCGCCGAGGAAGCGAGTCGGACGCTTCCCGAAGACGACGACCGCCCGCCGGGCTTCGACACTGACGTCGCCCGCCGCGCCGTCGAGAACGGCACCGCGACGACTGTCGCCGCGCGCGAACCCGTCGAAGCCGGACTCCCGTTTCGCCACGAGGGACGGTTCTACAACGTCTCCTACACGATCACCGGCACGACGCCCGGCTATCGCGCCGGGATCGAGATCGACTACAACGCCTCCTCGGTCGAGGGGTCGGTGATAGCCTACGAGGATCTGCCGGCCGTCGACCGTGAGCGGCTCGAACCGCTGGTGGAGGGGCCGACCGACCGTCGCGAGCCCGGCTACGACTTCGGGATCGGCGTCACGTACACCGAAAGCGAGGCCGAATCGTCCGTTCTCGTCACCGAACAGCAGTACGACGCCGTCAGCTACCGTGGCGAGACCTACCCGATCCGGGTCGACGACCCCGAGGAGACCGACCTCGACAACTACCGATACGAGGCGACGCTCGTCGCCGACAGCGCCGAAGCCTACGGGAGGTTCCTCCGAGAGGAGTACGCTTTCACGCTCTCGGGGCTCTCGGACGCCGAGCAGAGCGTCGTCGACGAGGCGGCCAACGGCACCTACTACGCCGGGAGTAGCGACGAGCAGGGCTTTGCCTCGCTGGTCGAGCGCTTCCAGTCACGGCGAGCCGTCGCCAGCGACGAGTTCGGCGGTTCGTGGGCCGTCCGCTACGACGGCCAGCTCTACTGGGCCCAGATGGACTACGGCGCCTTCGTCACCGACGACGACCCCGCCACGCGCCCCGAGGAGACGCCTCCGCCAGCGACGTGACTGGGCCGGTCTCTCGGGCGAGGTGAACCGGTCAGCCCCGACCGTGTGACTCCGTCGCACAAGCCGTCGTTTGTCCGTAGCGAAGACACTCATACGGGACGGTCGAGGAACGAGTATGGACACGAGATTCGTCTTCGGCTTCGCGCTGGTCGCCCTGCTGGCGGTCACCGCAGGCTGTTCGGCCGACGGGTCGCTCTCGATGAACCCCGTCGACGACGCCGAGCTGGCCACCGAGGCCAGTAACGAACTCCCCGAGGACCGGACGGGCGGCGACGGATCGGTCGTTCGGCGCGCGGTGGAGAACGGCTCGGCGACGGCGACCGGTGAGCACCCGCCGGTCGACGAAGGGCTCCCCTTCCGACACGACGGGCAGTTCTACGCGGTGAACTACACCGAGACCGGGACCGAACCGGCCCACAGGGTGGACGTTCAGGTCGACTACAACGGCTCGGCCGACGGGTCGGTCGTCGCCTACGAGGACCTGCCCGCCGTCGACCGGCGAACCCTCGACGGCGTGCTGGGCCGTGGTGACGTCGTCGAGAACCGCCTCCAGCCGGGCTACGACTTCGGGACGAGCACGGTCTACAGGGAGAGCGAGGCCGCCTCGTCCGCGTTCGTCGGCGACTGGAGCCACGACGCGGTCCGGTACGAGGGCAAGACCTACCCGGTCTCGGTCGACGTCGAGGAGACGACGCTGACGGTGTATCGGTACGAGGCGACGCCCGTCGCGAACAGTTCCGAGGCCTACGCGCGCCAGTTGCGAGACCGCTACGAGTTCGAACTCTCGGGCCTGTCCGAGGCGGAGCGAAGCGTCGTCGACGAGGCGCTCAACGACACCAAATACCTCGAGAGCAGTGACAACGAAGGGTTCGCGTCGCTGGTCGAGCGGTTCCGGGCACAGGACGCGGTCACAGAGACGGAGTACCGCGGGAGCTACGTCGTCAGCTACGACGGGCAACTCTACTGGGTCGAGATGAGATACGGGAGTTACGCCGACGAGTAGCGCCGGACAGGAGCTACGCCGACGAGTAGCGCCGGACGGGACTCAGAGTCGCTTCGAGACGTAGGGGCCGTCCTGGCGATAGCCGAGTTTGTCGCGGTAGTACTGCCGGACGCCGATCCCCGAGAGGACGGCGAGTTTCTCGTACCCGGCATCGGCGGCGAGTGCTTCGGCCCGCGCTATCAGCCGTCGGCCGTACCCGCGGTGCTGGTGGCCACCCTCCCCCGCGGAATCGCCGACACCGACCTCGCTCCCGTACACGTGGAGTTCCCGGATCACCGCGGCGTCCGCGAGTTCCCTGCGGACGGGGTCGTTGGGGAACCGGAGTCGGCAAAAGCCCACGAGGATCCCCTGCTCGCGGTCCTCGAAACTGAGGAAGTGCTCGGTGCCGCCGGCGACCTCGTAGGTTTTCGTATCGAGCGTGACCTCACCGGGTTCGCCGTCGTGGTGGCCGACCTCGCGACAGCGGATGCAGTCACAGCTCCAGCCGTGCTCGTCCATACGTTTTCGGGCGAGCTGTCGCAGGTTCGACTTCCAGACGCCGCCCTCGATGAAGTCCGCAGGGATGTCTCGTTGTACACGCTGCAGGCGCGTGTACTGGGGGATCATCGACTTGATCTCGGCGACGAGTTCGGCCGCCTCGTCGTTGTCGAGCGGGTCGAACTCGTCGCGGTGCCACCAGTCGTAGACGGCGGTGCCCTCGACGACCAGCGTCGGGTATATCTTCAGGAAGTCCGGTCGCCAGTCGGTGTGTTCGAATATCCGCCGGAAATCCTCCAGACACATCTCCTGTGACATGCCGGGCTGGCCGGGCATCATGTGAAAGCCCACTTTGAACCCCGAGTCACGGAGGCGGCGATTGGCGTCGATAGCGTCCTGTGTGCCGTGCCCGCGGTGCATCTCGCGGTTGATCCGCTCGAAGGTGGTCTGGACGCCAACCTCGACTTTCGTCGCGCCGAGGTCGAGCATCCGGTCTATCTGCTCGGGGTCGCACCAGTCGGGTTTGGTCTCGAACGTCGTCGCGATGTTGCGGACCTCGGCCGTCTCGTTCTCCGCGATGACGTCTTCGACGTACCGGAACTCGTAGTTCTGAGGGTCCTGGGCGAAGCTCTCGTCCTCGGACGGGTTGGGCTCACCCGCGGGGTCGTACTCGTTCATCGCCTGCAGCGCGCGCTTGACGAACCACTCCTGGTAGTCGTGAGAGCGTGCAGTCATCGTCCCGCCCATGAGGATGAGTTCGACCTTGTCGACGGGATGGCCGATCTGGCGGAGCTGTTCGAGGCGCAGGCGCACCTGGCCGTAGGGGTCGTAGTCGTTCTGGGCCCCGCGGGCGGCGGCAGGTTCGTGCCCGGTGTAGGACTGGGCGCTGGAAAATTCCGAGTCGGGACCGCCCGGGCAGTAGAGACACTTCCCGTGCGGACACCGGTGTGGCGAGGTCATGATCGCCACGGGTGAGACACCAGAGGCCGTCCGGACGGGCTTGCGCTGGAGGACCGTTTCCAGTTCCTCGCGGCGGTCCTCGGGCCCGAAGTCGATGAGGTCGGAATTTCTGGGCACCTTCGGCGAGGAGTACTTGCCGCAGACGTCCTTCTTGGCGCGCTCGACCTCGTCGCGGTCGATCTCGCCGGCGAGGATCCGGTCGACGAGTTCCTGGCAGGCCTCCAGGTACGCCTCGGGCTCGTCGGACTCCTGGTCGGCGCCATCCTCGTTCGTGCCGGGCGTTTCGGTGCTCATCGCGGTTGGTCACACTCCGTGAGTGACCCGAATAAGGGTGTTGGCTCTGTACTGCGGTCGGCACTGCCCGCCGGTCGACCGTGATTCCGGCCGGCCCTGCTCGGCGGTAAGGTTGTTCCTCGCCAGCCGGTCGACGCAGTCGAGCAGGGGACGGGTGAGACGAACCGTCACTCTCCGCCGTCGCCGCCACCACCACCGCCGTCCCCGCCGAAACCGCCACCGCCGCCATCGAATCCACCGAATCCGCCGCCGTCGTCGCCGTCCCAGCCTTCGGCGTGAGTGGCCCCGCCGGAATCGGACGATAGCGCCATCCAGAACGCGACGAAAAACAGGACGACAGCGACCCCGAGGACGTCCGGGTGGCCGAAGACGAACCCCACGACTTCGGGCAGTGTCAGACCATCGGCCGTCATCGCGTCGACCGTCTCGCCGTGTCGCCACTGGGAGTACCCGAACAGTCCGAACCCCTCGACGATAGCCGTCGTGAACACGAGCGAGAACAGGAATCCGACGATCCGGAAAGGCAGCGTCAGCAACCGGAGTACCATCGGTCCACCCCCCGTACTCGTCTACCCGCGCCCAGTCCGTTCGATTCGAACGCGCCCCGCCGTCGCCGGCCCCGGACCGCTGTCCGGACCGCTCCGTTCGGTGCCATACCGGCTCGTCATTTCACACGGACAAATAGACTGTCGCTAGGTAGCTAGACGCGCGACACTCCCCCGGAAACGTCGGCATCGAGTCGCCTGCCGGGACCGCTCACTCACCGCCGTCGAACCCGCCACCGTCGAACCCGTCGCCACCCACTCCGCCGGCACCGTCGCCAGCGTCCGACCCGTCGCCGACGTCGGCCGCGTGTGAACGCCCTGGACCGAGAGCCCCGGGACCGACGGCGGAAAAAGCTCTCGTCGCGAGGAAGAACAGGCCGGTGGAGACGACGAACACGTCGGGGTGGGCGAGCAGGAACCCCAGCAGTTCGACCGGGTGTACCCCGCCCGACGCCAGCGTGCTCGCAGCCTCCCCGTGGAGCCACCGCGCGTACCCCAGCGGCGCGAGGACACCGATCGGGAGCACTGTACACACCGTTACGAGCAGGTATCCGGCCAGACGCGCGGTGCGCGACAGGTCGTCCTCGGTCACGGGGTCGTCTCGAACCGCTTCGCTCCTAAAACCACTCGATGGCGCTCGCCGTTCGGGTTCGAACGGTCCCGGGCGTGAGTTTCGGAGCGACGAACGGTGGGACTCCCCGGATGCCGAATCGGTTCGGCCACGGGACTACCGGGACGGCGGGCGTCGGTCCGAACGATGCCAGTGACCGACTTCGACAGCGAACGGGAGTACGACGACGACCGGTTCGCAGCACGCGAGATCTTCCAGAGCGAGCGGCTGAAAGCCGTCTGTGGCTACTTCGAGCCGGACCAGTTCATCCCGGTGCACGCTCCGGGGAGCGACGTCGTTATCCACGTCCGCTCGGGGACGGGTGTCGTCCGCGACGGCGACACCGAGCACGCAGTCGAGTCGGGCGACGTCGTGACCGTTCCCGCCGATGTCGAGCGCGGTGTCAGGGCCGACGACGAACGACTCGAGGCGTTGCTCGTGACGGCCCCGCCGCCGACAGACGCCGAACACGACCCCGTTCGCGAGGGACTGCGCCGCGGCGAGTTCGCCCCTCGTGAGGAGTCCTGACCCCGTCGAATACGCGGTATCACTCCCAGTAATCGACCTCGGCACTCGCGTCGAGATACGTCGAGAGCGTCCGCGCCTCGCTGTCGCCACCGGGGGCCGACCCGGCGTAGAGTCCGACCTTGCCGTCGTCCGGATACACCGTGATATCAGGCTCTTCCATCGTCGAGACCAGCAGGTATCGCAGTCCCGTTTCCCCGGCCACGACGTCGTGATAGCCGACCTCCCCCCTCGGGAGCGCGACGTAGTCCCCCGCCGAGACCGCCTGTGACTCCCGGTCGACACCCAAAACGACCGTGCCCTCGCCCTCCAGTACGTAGATGGCTTCTTCGTTGCCAGTGTGGTAATGTGGCAGCCACGCCCGGCTGCCTGGCGGGACGTCGTAGAGACTCGTCCCGAGGTCGACGCCCCCGGCGGCGGCCCCGAGTTGCTTCCGACGATATCGGTGCCCCTCCCGGGGTGGGTCGTACTCGTCCCACGCCAGGGCGTCGGCCGAGACGACGTGGGCGTCGACGGCACTCGTATCGCCGTCCAGTGACGCGCTGCCCCCGTCGTCCTCGTCGGTCCCGTCTTGGCCGTCCTCGCCTTCGCCGTCCTCGTCGTCCCAGTAAGGGACGATGCCGTCGAAGTCAACAGTTCGGGAGACGTACCGGCCCTCGTACTCCCCGGGCGGGTCGCCCGCAACGAGGTGTGCCATGCGGTCAGTGTCACCCGACCCGTCGAGAACGGTGAAGTCGGGTTCGCGCATCGTCGAAACGACGAGGAACCTGGCGGGTTCGGTGCCAGTCGCTTCCACCTCGTGAGCGTGTGCTGGTCCGGTCGGGAGCGCGACGTACGTTCCAGGGGAGAGCACGAATTCTCGACGCTCGTCGAGTGGGCCGAACCAGAGGGTAAGTTCGCCGTCGAGGACGAAGATCGCTTCCTCGTTGCCGGTGTGGTAGTGAGCGGGCCAGGTGCGCCTGCCCGGGGCGAGTTCGTAGAGACTCGTGCCGAGCATCTCGGCGGACGTCTCGTGAGCCAGGCGGTACTGTTCGAACCGTCGCTCGCCGTGATCGTGCCGGTCCGGGTCGACGTCTTCGGCCGAGACGACGGCCGGACGCGACTGGGCGTCGCTCATGGCTCGGATATCCAGGCGAACAATCAAAAACACTCACTCGGCGTCCGTCCCATCGGAGGTCCACTCCTCGCCTCGCGGCGCCGGATACGCCCCACAGCCGACGGCGGTCGACCACGTCACGTACTCGACGAGTCCCGTCGAGGTGACGCGCAGTCTCGCGGCGTGTCTGTTGCAGTCAAAACCAGTGTACGGGATCTGGAACTCGTATCGTGGCCGGTCGTGGGCCCGGACCTGTATCGCGTAGCGGTCGGGTTCGAGCAGTCCCAACCGGTACCAGCCACCCGCCGGAAGCACCAGTTCGCGGTCGGCCACTCGACCCAGCGACTCGCTGACGACCGACACGTCGAACGACCGCTCGCGGTCGGCGTCGTTCCAGACGACGACCGACCAGGGATACCGTTCCTCGCGGCGGATCGCCGTCGTCGGCGAGCCTATCTCGACGGTACCGACCGGGTCGTCCCCCGTCGGGTCGAACTCGAACGACGACTGGACCGCCGGCCTCGCGGACGCCAGCGTCGACTCGCCTCGCCAGTCCATCGAGTCGACAGTCCCCCGGCCCCCGGGCTGTTCCGGACCCAGGCAGCCAGAGAGTGGCAGGCCAGCTCCGAGCGTGGCGGCGAGAAACGTCCGTCGTCGCATACGCTCAGGTCACGGCGGCCCCGGAAAGTGTCTTCCGGGCCGACTACAGTTCGAGCGAGACGAAGTCGATGTCGTGTTCCTCAAGGTACTCCCGGAAGTCGCCGACGATGGGCGGGAGCCGGGTGAAGATACCGCGTTCGAACGAGGCGACGGCGACCTGGTCGTCGATGAACCCCGTAAAGAGGACCTTCGAGTCGGCGACCTTGATCACCTGGTTGACGTTCTCGACGCCCATCGTGTGCTCGTAGCTCTCCTTGGCGGTGACCTCGTGGAGTTCCTCCGTAACCTCGCGTTCCTGGTGGTCGGTCCACTGGATGTCCTCACGGAGGTGATGGACACTGACCTCGCGAGTTTCGGGGTCGACACCGGCGAAGTACCTGAGTTTCTCGCCCGCGTGTTCCGCAGTAATCTCGGCCATATCGTCTAGAACTGCCATGGACGGAGAAAGGGAGAAGCGGCCGTGAATCTTTCCCTGCCGGTCGGAACGTCCGGGTCGGCGATCAGGACACTTCGTCGGCGACGACGTCGACGACGGCGTCGAGGACGGATTCGCGCTCACCGACGACGTACTCCAGTTTGCCGTCGCGGGCGTTGGTGGCCGTGATACCGGCGTTTGGCACCCACTCTCGAGCGCGGTCGGCGACGTCGCGCACGTCGAGGGGTGTGTCGGTCCGGACGTAGAGTTCGTCGTCGGAGACGACGACGACGGCGTCGACCTCGTCGCGGTGCCCGCGGTGGAGTTCCTCGACCAGGAGGTGCGTCGGCGGGAACTCGTAGCGGTGGGTGAACGCCTCGGCGTCGAGGACGGCGACAGTCGTGTCGTCGAGCGTCTGGTAGTCGAGGTTGACCTCGGCTGTTTCGACTTCGGCGGCGAGTTTCTCGCGGAACTGCTCGCTGACGTGGCCGGCGAGGCCGCCGGGGCCGTCGCCGTCGCCGAAGAGGAGGTCGGTGACGAGTTCGCGCTTGTCCTCGTAGGACTGGTAGAACGCCTCCAGTGCGACTGCCTCGCGGACCTCACGGGTGGCGTCGGCGTCGTAGCCGGCCTCTGCTGCGGCATTCACGTACGCCTCGGGCGCACCTTCCCAGAAACTCACTGCCGGGAGGTGGCGGAGGTCGTCGCGAACATCGTCGCCGACGTGGGCGGCGACGTTGGCCGCGAGCGTCGTCGCCGTCGTGTCGGCGGCGTGTTCGGCCTCCGGTGCGACGAGGGCGTCGACCGCGTCGCCCATCTCGGGGTCGACGGCGACGTCGTCGACGACGACGCGCTCTGCGCCGTAGATGTCGAGCAACTCGAAGCCGTCCAGCGAATCGCGAGTGGCGCCGACGGCGACGAAGACGAACAGCGGGAACTTCTCGCCGTGGCGCTCGCGGGCGCCGAGCATGTTCGTGACGTCCCGCGTCGCGTCGTCCATGTCGTAGACGCCCTCTTCGAGCGGCCGGCGGTCGAAGTAGTGATAGACCGCGTCGTGCTGTTCGTGCTGGTCGCGAACCAGCGGGAGCGTCGCGCGTTCGAGCGCCACGCCCGCGACGTAGCCGTCGGCCGTCGCCGTATGACGGACGACGACGGGGCGGTCTTCGAGCACCGCGCGGCGGACCGCCGTCGCGACCTCGCGGAGGTCGTCGGCCAGCGCCTCGACTGCGGGGTCGTCGACGAGCGGGTCGACGGACCCGGGGTCGGCCTGTTCGCGGAGCGCCTCCGCCAGGCGGTTCGTCACCGCGTCGCGTTCCTCGTCTTCCAGGACGACCAGTGCCTCGGTCTCGACCTGTATCTCGCCGCGACGTTCCCGGATCTCGCCGTCGAGACGAACGACGTCGTCGACGCCGATCTCGGGGTAGGCCCGGACGCCTGCTTCCTCGAAGGCCGCACACTCGACGGAACCGGTCTCGTCGCGGATCTCGAAGACCGTCGGACCGCTCGTCTGGCGCGCCGACTCGACGACGCCCTCGATCCGGGCCGTCTCGCCGACTCTGTCGACCAGTGAGTCGATACTGACCTGTGTGAGTTCCTCGACTTCGGCGCCACCGCCCACAGTCGCGGCGACAGCACCGCTCTCGCCGCCCGTCGCGGTGTCGGTGGCAGTAGCTGCGCTCGTTCCCGAACTCGAACTCCCGGCCGTGTCGGGAGTCGAACTCGTTTCCGCAGTCCCGTTCGTCGCAGTGTCGGTCGACACGTCACCGTCAGCGGAGTCGGTCGTCGCGTCACCGTCAGCGGAATCGGCCGACTCGTCGGCCGACGCTTCAGACGCGCCCCGAGGGTCCTCGCTATCGTCGGCGCCGTCGTCCGACCCACCCCCGGGCGACTCCGCGGTCTCTGCCGCTGTTTCGGCGTCCGTTTCGTCTTCCTCTTCGTCTTCGCCTTCGACGAAGGGCGGACCCTGGTCGGGGTCGTCGACGAGCGTGCCGCGGAACTCCCGCTCGGACTGGCGGATCGACCAGGTGAGATCGACGTTGCCGTTGTCCCGGACGTTGGTCACCTGGACGAACACGGTGTCGCCGGCGTCCCAGTCGAGACTCTCGAGGCGCTGGTCCAGTTCACTCCGGTGAAGGAGGCCCGTTACACTGTCGCCGACGTCGACGAAGACGCCGAACTCGGCGTAGCCGTCGACGGTGCCGCGGTAGAAGCGGTCGACCGTCAGCTGGTCGGGGCGATTGCCGCGGAACTCGAAGACGACGTCCTCCTCGTGGAGGTCACAGATGCGACCGTCGGTAGACGAGCCGCAGATGATACACGAACCCATTGGGGCGAGATTGCGGCCGGTCCCTAAAACGGTTGTCGAAACGCGCGCGGTCCGGAACGCCCCCGGGACGCGATAGCGGGTATCGCGCGAGGCGTCGTCGACGACGGCTGTCGGGCCGTGACGGCGCGACGTCGACCGATGCACAGGCCTACTCGAACACCCGACTGTCGTCTTCCAGCAGTTCGATGCCGCGGACGACTTCCCGGGCTTGCTCGGGGAACAGCGCAACCTCCACCTCGTTGCCCTCGTCGTCGGTGAACCCGAGTTTCACGCGTTCGTCGCCGAACTCCCGGACGTCGATACCCTCGACGTCGTAGAATTTCGCCGTCGCCGCCTTGTTCGAGGCGCCGACGTGTTTGAGCGTGCCGTCTTTGAGTTCGAACGTGAACTTGTCGAGGTCGAGCGTGAGCATACCGTTGCTGGGTCCGGCCCGGCCATAAACCGTCCGACAGACCGCGAACCGCCACCATCCAGGTCAGATGAGTGCGACGACGTCGGCCCACGTCAGGCCGGTCACGGCCGAAAACGAGGCGAAACCGCGGAACGCGTAGCCGAAGACGAGCGCCGAGGGGACGGCACTGAGCGCCGCGGCCGCCGGGAGCGACAGGTCGTGGACCTCGCTGGTGCCGACGACGAGCAAGACCGCCCCGTAGGCGGCCGCGAGGAGGCGGATTTCCGGGTAGGGCAGTCCGGCGAACACGCAGGGTGCCCCCGCGTAGGCGAGCGTCTGGACGGTTTCGCTGACGCCCGCTCGTTTCTCGGTGAAGGGGATGAGGACGATCGTCTGCAGGGCGGCCAGGAGGTGGAGGCCGGCGGGCGCGACGAGCACCGTCGCGATAGCGAGCCAGAAGAGGACCGAGGCGGTGGGCCGGTTCCCTAGCACGGGGTATGCGGCCGTTCCGGTCGCGACGCGGGAGAGTTCCTCGACGAAGACGACCGAGGATGCGAACACCAACCCGGGCGCCTGGTCGGCGGGTGCGACCGCAGACCGGAAGAGTCGCCGCGGCCGCACCAGCACCTCGCCCCACGCGCGGGCGACGGCGACCGGCCCACGGTCGCGCCCGCCCTCGGGGTTCTGGACCCACTGTGTCACGGTCGACCGTAGGCACAGGGTCGTCAAGACGGTTGCGAACGCCACTGCGAGTCTCTGCCGTCGCCGACCGTTCCTCGGGGGTCGCGCCCGGACGGATTTAAGTCGCTGGACGGCGAACTCACGGTTGATGTACCGGGCGCGTGACGAGGTGGCAAACGAGGCCTGGCTGGACGACCTCGAACGTGCGGCCGACGGGCTGGATCTGGGGAGCGGGACGCGCTCGCGGGCGGTCGACCTGTTTCTCTCGAATCTCCCCGACGACGACCGCTCGAAACCGGCGGTGATCGCGGCGAGTCTCTACGTCGCCGGACTCGCCGAAGGCGACCGCCGCTCGCAGGGCGCCGTCGCCGAGGAAGTGGGCGTCGCCCGCCTGACGATCCAGCAACGCTGGAAACCTATCCTCGAAGACGCGGGACTGGACGCGCCGACCTGGTGACAAACCAGCGTACTGGGAGAAACAGTCGACGGAGAGCGCCCCCGTCAGTCCGTCGCGTCGCGGGATTCGGGGCGAGGCCGACCCTCGCGGTCGGGGGTGAGGGTGCCGTGTTCGTCGATCTCGCCGTTGACGATGCGGGTACTCGAGATTATCTCGCCGTCCTCGGCGTAGACGTGGTCGACGACTTCGATGTCGAGCGGTTCGAGACCGTTGTCGACGCGTATCTCGTTGACGTGGCGTCCGCCGGTCTCGGTTTCCGGTGAGACGACGAGCGCGTCGAAGCCGGGTTCCGTGGCGATGCCGGTCGGTTCGGTCAACTCGCGGATCTCGTAGGCCCGGTCGAACTCGTCGGCGACGTCGGCGAGTTCGGCGTCGAGGTCGCGTTCGCGTTCGTCGAACGACCGGATGTAGCGGTCGTCCCCGCGAGTCTTGGGCGCGAGGTCGTCGCTGGTCAGTCCGACCGTGACGTCGCCGAGTTCGAACGCACGCTCGAACAGCGCGCGGTG
>ENA-ORDC01000785-ORDC01000785.1-marine-metagenome-genome-assembly--contig:-NODE-785-length-27679-cov-3.880552_pt1 | contig 27679 bp, 19 predicted proteins | sample MGYA00237783_ERZ508515 | MGnify/ENA primary metagenome ERZ508515 (study PRJEB26186, sample SAMN06268792) | marine metagenome | isolation source: Eden Landing Ponds, San Francisco, CA, USA | place... | reverse complement strand
TCCGAGCGCGCCCGCGAGCACCTGTCCGCGGCCGTCGAAACCTTCCGAGCGGTCGGCGCCGACGACCGCGCCGCGGTCGCGAGCGACCTGCTCGCCGAGGCGTGCCCGGACGCCGACGGGTCGGCGACCGATCGGGGCCAGACTGCGGCCGACGGCGGCGACGACGCGTGACCCTCGACCGGAGAGACGCGTGGAGACCGCTGGCGGCTGCGACCGCAACGGCGTGACGCTCGGTCGCCGCCACGGTGTGATCCACGGCCTGGCCACCTGCCTCGGCGGTGGGTCTGGACAGCACATTCCGGTTCGCTGCCCGACGCGAAGTCAGAACCTGACGCTGTCGAGAGTCCCGGGGCGGAGCACGCTCGGTCAGAGTGTCCTTTCGGCACACGATACTGTCTGTGTGAAAGGCAAATTTTAAAACAGATCGGGCGAACAACTCGGCGCAGATGTCGACCGAGCGATTAGAACTCACCGAGCGTGGGGAGGGTGAGGCGGTGGCGCCGCCGCTGCGCCGCCGGACGACCCGGAAGCGTGGTACGCGCCGGACGTGCGCTCACAGACAGCGGTACCACAGAAATCGACGCACTGCTGAGTATATTGTATGCTTCGTCCGTAGCGGTCGGGGAGACCACTCGATGGACAACTCGCATCTGAATTAAGTATAGTTCTATAATAATTAGCTCCAATATACCTTCTCGAAAGTCATAACTTATTTATTGTATTGTATTGTGACCGGTTAGTCAATGGGTTCATTGGGAAAAATCGGGGCACTGGGGTGTGCTCTGCTGATCGTATCGGCGACGTTACCACCTGTAGCGGGAACAGTGGGCGTGGGGTCTGGATCTGCGGTTGCGGGCAACGAGTCCTCACTGGAAACCGCCGGGAACCAGCCAGCTCTGGCGGCAGCCGGAAATGTGCCGTCGGAACCGCCGACAGAACTGAAACAGCGAGCTGCGTCGGCTGTCGAGCGGATCGGCGCTGACGACAGGCAACAGGAATCAGCTCGGGACCGAGCGTTCGACCGACTCAACGGGACGCTCACAGCGTATCGCGGCCCGGTACGCGCCGAATCGATGGATGTCTTCACCGACGACGCGGTCGCTGTGCAGGCGCTCTCGAAGTTGGCCGATACGGATGCGGGCACGACCGCTCGCCGGGCGAGCGCCTACGTCGCTACTGCGGACAACGCGACGGCGTTTCAGGCGATCCGTGATGCAGAGCGCGCGTTGAACCAGACTGAGGGCGAGATGGACAATCAGGGGCTACGCCGGAGCGCCGAAGCACACGTTGCTAACGCGAACCGACAGTTCGACCGCGCACAGCGGGTGCTCGCACGAGCGAACGACTCTGACGGCCGGCGCGCGGTCCGGCAGCGGGCACAGGCGATCCGGGCAATGCGCACTGCCTGGCAGCAAGCTCATCAGGGCTTGAAGCTACTCGATCGAGATATCCCACCTTCCGTCGAGATCGTTGACCGACCCGACCCGGTCCGTAATGGATCGACACCTGCAAATCGAACGGTTGCGGTACAGGTCAACGACATCCGGCCGTGGACGCTGGAGACTATTTCCGTTTCTCTCGACGGTCAACAGCAGAGCAGACTACCGACCGAGTCAGTCAGTAGTAACCTGATTGACAGTGACCCAGTCGCGCTGCCGGTTCGACTAGATAGCGCCGTCACGAATATCACAGTAACTGTCACCGACGACGATGGGACGACCGCGAGCGCGACGCGCCAACTCGGCGGCAAGCGCGACGATGATGGCGACGGCATTCCCACGGAGACGGAGATCGAAGACGGACGGAAATACGGTCATGACGTTGACTTCGACGGGGTTCCCAACTGGAAGGATTCTGATGCGGACGGTGACGGGATTCCAGACGGCGAGGAAGGGACTGGCGACGCGGACGGCGACGGAATGCCGAATTATCTCGACAACGACCGGGACAACGACGGGTTGCCCGACAGCTACGAGCTGAACGTCACAGGGACTGACCCGGCAGACAACGACTCCGACACCGACCGGATCTCGTACGATGCCGCCGACAACGACATCATCGACGGAATGGAGGATTTCGACGCCGACACGCTCGGGAACTACCGGGAGTACACACTCGGGACGGACCCGTTCGACAACGACACTGACGGGGACGGACTCTCCGACGGCTTCGAGAGTCGCCATCACCAGTTCGATCCCACCGACCCAGACACCGACGGCGACGGTGTTCAGGACGGAGCCGCAGATTTGGACGGCGATGATCTCTCGAATGCGGCGGAAGACCGACACGGAACGCTCGTTGCGGTGAACGACACCGACCGGGACGACATTCCGGATGGGGCCGAGATCGCTAACGGGACCGACCCGACCGCAGGAGACACCGACAGTGACGGTCTCGCCGACGCCACCGAACTGGAGCTGGGGACCGACCCAACAGATCCGGACTCCGACGACGATGGTGTCCTCGACGGCAACGAGACGTTCACCACCACGGCCACAGCTTCCACAGTCGACGCGACAGTGACAGTGAACGGAAGCGGCACTATCGACTCGGCTGTCACCGTCGAACAGGAGACGACCGAGGCCCTTCGCAGTGCTCCCGTCGAGAACTACTCAGTATCGCCGGTCGTTCATCTCCAGTCCACGGAGCCTTTCGAGAACGCCACCGTCGAACTCGGATACAACGAGTCACGCGTCGACGAGGCGACGGACACGCTGGCTGTCGCCCGGTACAACCGCTCGACCCAGCAGATCGAGTTGCTCGACTCGAACGTCGATACCGCAAACGACACGCTAACCACGACGACATCGCATTTCTCGTATTACTGGATCGTCGACGTCAACCGGTTCGAGACGCAGTTCGACCAACTGACTCCCGACAGAAGCTCCGTACTTCTGGAGGAAGACTTCGATGGGCCCGCGCCGGAGTGGACCTGCCGGAACGACGGGCGCTCCGGTGGTGCCGACGACACGCCGACGAAGGGCAGTTGTACGATCGAGAACAGCAACGCGACGATCATCGAGGAGACAAACCGAATGCGGTACTTCGAGCGGACGGTTTCCATTCCGGCCGACGCGGAGAACGTCACGTTCCGGACCGATATCTGGGGACAGGTTCGGTCAAGTTGGGCGCAATCGACGGTCGAACTGGTGATCGAGGGCGAGGGCACCTCCGTTACCGCGTACAAACTACGCAATCGATATTCCAGCGCTACTCGTAGTGAGTCGAAGCAGGTCGAGGTGAACGTCTCGGAGTTCGCCGGCCAGGACATCACCATTTCATACCGCGTGGACGGTCGCTACACCTACCAGTCTGAGGACACGCGGTCGGCGATAAAGGTCGATTCGGTGAGCGTCTTCCAGTCCGGAGCTAGCACCAGTGTCGACTCGGACGGCGACGGACTTTCTGACCGTCTCGAACGGAACCTGCAAGTCTGGAGCGGTGAGACGCTACAGACCGACCCGACAGACCCGGACACTGACGGCGACGGCCTGACCGACGGCGAAGAGATCGGCGGCCCCACGAGCAAGCGACAGACCATCGACGTGGGCGACCGGTCCGTCTCGGTGAGCATCCAGCACTACACGATGGACAGCAACCCGCTAGAGGTCGATTCCGACGGCGACGGCCTCTCGGACAAGACCGAGCGTGAGGGCTGGGAGACGACAGTCGCCACCAGCGCAGCCCAGGGCGACCGTTACAGGGCTGCCACACAGGACACCAGTCGCGACGCCAGCGAGGAACTGACGACGATTACGGTCAGCTCCGACCCACGGAATCCGGATACCGACGACGACCGGGTTGACGACTTCACGGAGTATCGCAACGGGATGGATCCCGCGAGTAGCGACACTGACGGGGACACTATTCCCGACAAGGAGGAACTGCGGCAGAACCAGGACCCGGTGATCCACGACCACACCCCACCGACGGTGAACCCGCAGTCGATCTCGGCCAATGGGGTCCGGACTAACTACACGCTGACGGTCAGTATCACGGACGCCAGCGGCTTTGAGCGTGTAGCGTTCCGCAAGAAGGACTCGGTCCAGCACGTCATCGTCGGCGACGGGACCGAGGCGGAGACCTACCACGACCGGGAGTTCACCGTCGAGCGGGGCGGGTTCGACAAGATCGTCACCGGTATCTCCGGGTTCGCGCGACCGGTGACCGTCGACGCGCGAGCGATCGATATCCACGACAACGAGAACCGCCAGACGATCAAGGGACCGGACAGCTTCGGCCAGGCGGCCCGGGTCTACGACAGAGCACCGGTCGATGTCGGTGAGGAAGGGTTCGTCGGCTTGGCCAGTTTCTCCTCGGGCGTGACGACTGCCGGTGGTGAGACGGTCGTCGGGATTGTGGAGCTGGTGAAAGACCCCATCGGGTACGCCGAGGAGATGAAAGAGTTCGTGGTGCTACTCGCCAAAAACCCGGCTATCGTCGGGAAGCTGCCGAAGCTGATGGCCGACTCCATCCGGGAACAGCACCAGACCCGCAACCCCTTCGACCGTGGCGACGAGTACTACGACACCTTCGGCGGCAGCTGGTCGCTGGGGTACTCGACGGCGACGGTCGCACCCGCGTTTGCCACAAGGGGGGGCAGCCTCTCTGCGCAGGCGCTGAGCAAATCTCGGCGTCTCCAGCAGTTGGTGAGCGCCGTCGACTCGGCGGTGCCCTCACGCGTCCCCAACGGCGTGCGGCCGGGCATCCTGGTGCAGGCCGGGAAGATCGACGACACGCTGCCCGACGTCGACGTTCAGACCGGGCGGCTCAGCGCTAGACTGTCCGAGTTGCCGGGGCCGAAGCGACAATCGGTCACCGGGCTGTTCGACCAGTTGGACGGCGATACGAAGCGCTATCTGGGTGAGGCCGATATCGAGGCGCCGGCGAGCAAGAGTGCGGACCTGTTCGCGAACACCGGCACCGCTGGGCGGCAAGCGCTCGATGAGTTGGCCGAGCGCGATCCGGACGCCGCTGATGCGTTGCTGGCGGTCGAGGACGCGGCTACTCAGCGGCGGTTTGTCCAAGCGTATGAAGGAGACCAGATAGATAGTGACGAACTCACGGGAGTGCTCAAAGAGTATGATGAGTTAGACCCGAACAAGAAACAAACTGCTGACGCGATGCTAGATCGCGGCGGTGATGACGCTGTCTCACTCCTCGACGAGACGGCCTGCTACAATCCGTGTCCGGATTTCACCGAGACGTGGCACGATCTTAAGCAGGCGGATGCAGTCAATGCCTTCGACGCGACGACGTTCCGGAACAACCTCCTGGGTGCTAAACAGCGTGGTGTGATTGGCGACGAGCAGGCCGCGCGGTTGCTCGGCGACGCAATGGAACTGGCCAACGAGGATGGAATCGACGTTACTGACGTCATCAATCGGGGCGATATATTCTCGCGAACGTTGCTTCGAAAGTATGCCGAATCAGACGCTGTTGGTCCGGACACTCTGCGGAAACTCCACCTGACTGGAAAGGTCGATTTACCTGCAGCTCAGATAGATAAAAAGTACAAACACGCCGATGATTTCGGCATAACCGGCAATAAGAATCCTGAAAACATGGAAAAGTTCAAACAAGCGATTGCGGAACATGCGGTCAATCCCGCCACGGAGCGAATTGAGGGCGGATTCACGCGTCTGTCCGGAGATACTTCAGTCACGCATCTTTACAATCCAAACACTGGGAACAACGTGATTGTGGATGATGGAGAATTCTTGACTGCGTTCAAATTGAATCCCGGCCAACGAACGAATATCGAAAATGATGGTGTGATAGGTGGCTCATAATGGTAGATAGACAGACTACTGAAAAGTATCTGAGGCTAATCCGTGCATACACAGATGGACACAAAACGTCCTCTGAATTCATGCACGAGTACTTGAGTGAATTCAAAAACGAGGATATAGCGTTATCAGATCCGGAATTTGATATACTAAATTCCCTATTCTTTGCGGCGGAGGTGTACTGCGATGATCCAGAGCTACGCGGAAAAAACGATATCGATGAGCAACAACTATTCAAAGAAGCAGCCTACGCTGAAAGGGAACTAATAGAACTGATCAACGGTGAAGAAAATGAATGAGCGCGTCGTGGAAACGCCGGCGGTTATTCGACACAACGGACTCGGCGGTGTCAGGTCTCGTGCTTACGGATATCGTTTGGGTGTACTCAGGAGGCGGTGTTTAGTTAAGCGTGAAAGGTGAGGCGGTGTGATTTCTTGGTGCCTATGCCAGAAATCGCCCGCCTCACCGGGAATAGAGAGTGGATTGATTTGGATTTTGTCGAGCGCGAACGGACACCCGAGCCGGCGATGGCACTCGGTATTCAATCGCACGTTGCGGGGTTGTCGCTATCGAATACCGTCGATCTTCTCGACGACTCAGGAATGCCGGAAAACAGACCGGTGACTGCCAGACATGGACGTATGGACCGGCGCGCTGATAGCGAAACCGAACGCCCTCCTGGGGAATAAGCGTCAGCAGGTGACCGGCCAGTTTGACGAACTCAATGATAGGAGAAACGCTATCTGAGCGAGACGGACATTGGCGCACCGGCGAGCAAGAGCGCGGACCTGTTCGCGAACACCGGCACCGCTGGGCGGCAAGCGCTGGAGGAACTAGCCGCGCGTGACTCGGACGCTGCTGATGCATTGCTGAAGGTCGACGACGCGGCTACTCAGCGCCGGTTCGTCCAGGCCTACGACAGTGGGACAGTCAGTGGGGATGAACTGGGGACCGCGCTGGGTCGGTACGACGACCTGGGCGCTGACGAGCGAGCGGCGTTCGACGAACTCCTCGCACACACTGGGGACGACGCGGCCGACTTCGCTGCCCGCACGGACGCGGAGACGTTCGACACCGTTGTCTCGCCCTGTGGAGCCAGCGTCGTCTCGTCATTCGGTGGTGCGGGCGTGGTCCAGCCCGACAGCTATCACTCGGTCGCGGCACCGTCGGCCACCCTCGCACAGAGCGGGGGAAGTTGTCCCACCCTTCCGACCGACGTCAGAGACGACTTCGTCAGGGCGGTGTCCGATATCGACGGGAGCGAACTGCGAGATGTCGACACCCAGGGCGCTCTGCGCTCGATCCGTAGCTTTGATCGCGACGCACAGGACTCTGCCACCGATCTCATCGGGAGAGTGGGTGCTGACGGTATCTCCGTTACGAATGACGCGGCCGACCTCAACGACGGCAGTGATAGCCTTCTCACCGAGAACGACGTTGATAGTCTCGTCGAATCCTATGAACTCTATAGTCGTCCTAACGACGCACCTGACACACGAAGTGTCAGAGATATCCAAGACGACATCAACCAGCTTGATGCACAAAATGTCGATGCCTTACGAAGTGCGATAAGAGGTGGGTTCGGCACTCGGTCGAATATGAAGGGTCTCGACGGAGAAGTCGACATAGCGACGAATCTGATCGACAACAACGATGCTGTCACCGTTCGAGCACTGTCGGTTGACGGTAGGAAGATGAGGGCGGACATCCCTGGCCGCGGGATGAGAGAATCAGAAGTCGACATCGATATTCAGACTTCGGACGGCAGGACGATCGGTGTTGAATCAAAGAACCGAGATTACAATGACGTTACGTTTAACCAACTTGCGGAAGACGATATCGAAGATCTCACCAACAAATTCAATGTTGTGTCCCGAAACCGGGATGAAATGTACGTCGTCAGTCAGACGGACAACCCCCAAGATAACGAGATAATTTCTGCGGCCATTGAAGAGGCTGACTTCCCAGACGATTTCGATTCGGACAGTGATTTACACTTTATATCCCCAGACGAACTATCAAACATAGAATAGCATGGACGATCCATATCACATCGGTTTCGTGTCTGAAACTCCCCCCGGTGCGAGAGAGCTCTACAATCAGTGCCGCCAGGCTGGGCTGAAAACGACACGGGATGGGCAGAGTGAGGTCGTGGCAAAATACAGAATCGGGCTTACAGCCTACACCGATTCGAGTCTGGAGAGTGCACTGGAAGCCCTCGAAGACGCAGAGAGCGGTTCGATGCATTTCTGGACGGACTCGGGTACGATGCTCCGTGTGGGCATCTCAAATCCCACGGCCGAGGATGAACAGATGCTGGGCTGTGTGAGCATAGGCTTCCAGACAAGCGAAATCGATGGTAACGCACACCCAGACTCGACATATAGGACACGGATCGACGAAGTGCTCAATCTCGTGGCAAATATGGTACCCGTCGTTGACCCCGAATACGTCTGGAGTTCAGTGTACAAGGGGCACGAGAGCTACGACCGGTTCGTGCCTGACGGTGAGCCGATAGCTGAGAATATTGAAAACCTATCCTGGATAACGGTCATGTCGTCTCAGGTGATAGAGGAGTTCGGCGGCCGTGAATACGTACTCGACACGCCAGCATTTCGGGTCCAAGAACTCGATCCCGGACATATTATGATCGTTCTTGAGGAGCGTCCTCTCGATGCGATGGAACCGACATATAGCTCAGCGGAAGCGCACTTGCTCGACCAGTAGTGTCTCCGGACACACGGCCTGTGGCAGTCGCGCTCAGGCTTGTAGTACATTAAGGCTGACCCTAACATAGAACTTAGTGGAGACAACCTCACGATTAGGTTTACGACCTTCGAAAATCTAGAATAAACAATGAGTGATCTACTATACGGGGCAGCATTCTACACGTCAATCCCAGTTGCTCGTGTCCCAGAACGTTTCGTATCGGTTCTTGAGCGGTCTGGAATTGATCCGAGATCAACAGACACCTACGAATCTATCGGTCCGTCCTCTGACAAGGAATACGAGTTTGCGTTCCCCTTTCACGACAGCCGTATAACCGCTATCTACACCACGAAATCGAACAGAGAGCCCGGAGAACCGGCGGCGCGGTTGAGTACGATCACCCATAGCGTCGACCCAAAGTGGAGTGACAATGATGCGGAATATACGTCTCGTATGAACGACGTGCTCGAACTCCTGTGCCGTCTGGCGATGGCGCTCGAAACCGACTACGTCGCCTTCCTCAACGTTCGCGAACAGAGCACGGACGCGACACCAGCGGGTGAATCGATCCCCGAGACGGTGTCTGAACCGCCGGCTATCGGCATCTACTCGCCGACGGTGCTCGACGACTTCGGTGGCGTGGAGGGAGCGACAGACACCCCCTGGTACACCGCCGAACTAACAGACGGACGAACGGTCGTGATCACGACTGAACAACCTTGGGCCGACGCCGGCTGGCAGCCCCCGACCGACGCCCCGTATCTCGACCACGCCTGATTTAGCCAGACTAACGATGGTGAAGACACCACCGAGCGGACTGGATCTCTCTGACCCGTTTGCCGCTCTTGATCCCGGCGATTTCGGCGTCGACGCCTGTGTCTATCGCGAGGACATCGATTCAGAGTTTCACAACGACGACCTTCGTGCAGTCCGAGTGTACGTCGATACAAATCAGAATCTCCGGCGCGCCAGCGACGACAGTTTCGTGCGGAACGTCGTCACCGATGCTCGCGGCGACGAAACGGCGATTATCGAGGGCATGCTCGCGGACATCCCGGTAGATGCAGACCACGACCGACTGATGGTCTCCGCGCTGCTCCACGGCGCGATCCCGCCGGCGTTCGTCCAGTGTGACGACCCCGACGATACGACCGTCGTTTCGCGCGTGCTCGGATTGAACATCGAGACGGACAAGGTTGCTCTGCTGGTGTCACTTGGTCGAGCCGCGCGCCACGGTGACGGGATGGACGTGGAAACTATCGAATCGGCGCTCGACACTCTCGCAGACTTCGACGATCCCGAGATTGTCGACGCCTACATTCGAGAGAATCTGCTGTAACTACCGAAGAGACGCGGTTGCGTAGCACAGGGTGACGATGGACGATCCATATCACACAGCCTTCGTTAACTGCGTTCAGGATCGGATTCCGTCACACTGTGCCGTAATTGTAATATAGATTGTATTCTATGCTGGATAGCCCCCTTCGCTACGCTCAACGTCGGTGAGTACGCCGCGGACGTGTGCGTCCACCGCAACGACATCAGTGATAGCGAGCTGCGAGATATCGACACCCAGGGCGCTCTGCGTTCGATCACCGGCTTCGACCGCGACGCACAGGACGCCGCGACTGACCTGATCGATGGGCTGGGCGCCCGAGGTATCAGCACCGTCAACGACGCGGATGCACTAACTGACACTGTCGATGGACTCACCGCTAGCGAAGTGGAAGATCTTCTCGTCTCGTACGACAGCTACCGGCGTGCAGACTTCGACGGCGCCCGAAGTCCGAGAGCGATCCAAGACGACCTCGATCAGCTCGCAGACCCAGATGATGGAGATGAGAGTGTGGACGGCATAGCCCGCATGATCCGAGAGCGGACTGGTAGTGGGGATGCAGGGAATTTCAGAGGAGTCGACGGTGCAGTACAGGTGGCTGCTGAGAAGATCGACGAGGGCGTTGACCCCAATGACCTCCATTTAGAGAGGGATATCGATATCGACAAGCGCGATGTCGTGAGGGAGACTGGTCTGAGTTCACAAGATCTCTTCAAAGAAACTGACATCGATGTCGATGTTGACGGGGGGTCGAGCACCGAAATCAAGAAAACTGATTTCGAGCCGTTTGCTGACAAGGGGTTCGCTAACAGGGCGCGGGCAAAGGAACTCGGAGACCTCTGGCAGAAGCTGAACACGGTTGCAGCGTACAAGGACAGTGGGAGCATTACGGTCACTGTCAGTCGTGCATCTGATGAACCGTTCTCTGAGGGAGTGCTGAGGGAACTCCGGAGTAGTAACAACAATATCGAGACAGGAACCCTGAATGTTGAAGATGTTTCTTCACTCAGAAACCTTGGAGATCAAGTTGAGTCCGAGTTCGAAATTGATATTATATTTAGACGCTTTGATAGGGGCGAGTAATATGTCTCAGGCAGTATTTGTATTCTATAGTACCGAGTCACGGCGCTCCGAAGAGTTCGTCAGACAGACGCTTGCGGTCTGTGAATCAGTCGATGGATTCAAATTCGGGTCACCAGGTGAAACGGTTGATCCAGCGGACATCTCTCTTGACCAGAACAGTACGGTTGAACTGTCGTGGCAAGGAGGAGCGGGTGATGTCTCTATCACATTCACCTACAAGCCCAGACCAGAGTCTTTCTTAGAAGTATTCACCCGTAGGGAAATGTTACTGCCAGAAGGCGGCGAAGGTGAGTACGAAGGGCTAACTGGTGCTGTTATGGAACTTGTTCGTGCGTTAGCAATCGAGCATAATCCGTACTATGTCATGTCGCCAGACCTAGAGAAAATAATGGGTACGGACCCAGCGGACGTTACGCCGATGAAAGGCGAGTTCGAACTCGAACGGATCCCGTGGTTCGGGGTCTACTCTTCATCACTCATCGAAGACCTCGGCGGCCGCGAACACGTTCTAGAGACTCCTGCCTGGCGCGTCGAAGAACTCGACACCGGCAGTATCCTGATCATCCGGACGCGGACGCCGTGGGCAGACCTCGGCCGCGACCATCCGGTCAACCGTCATCTGCTCGGCGCGGTGTCCTGAGTCTTGGGCTCGCTGTCGCTCCCGCCGACCTGCACCACGTCGAATCGTACTTCGGTTTAGAATAGCCTGAAAACTCTACGAAGTGGTGCAAACCGATTATTCGCACTCGATCGGTTCTTCCACCCAGAGGTCTCGCTCTCCATCATATACCATTTTGTTCACCGTCACTCCTGAAGAACAGGGATCACGCTCGATCTCGTATGTTATTGCGTGGGGTAACTGATCGCACAGGAGAGTGACAGATTTGCCATCACCTACGTATTCTGCATCAATCTCGCCGATTGGTTGTCGACAGATGACAGTACCGCTTTCATCAAGACCGACAGCGGAAACATTCCTGAAGGGTTCCCAGTCCCCAGTAACTCCAAGTCCGATCTCACCTTCGATGGCATAGGAGGACTCAGTTTCATTGACGCTTAGTGAATCGAATCCTAGTCCCGCATGAGGCCCCGAATGGCAACCGCTAATTAGAACTACTGTCGCTGTAACACAGAGCAGCAGTTCTCGCTTTGTCCTTTGTTTAATCATTCATAGAAGGTACTTCAGAAAAGTTGATCGTTAATAACTCTTCAATGCTGTATCTATATATCTCGGAAGGAGAGCCAATGGGATCACCGGTTTCTCCCATTATACTCCATTCCGCCGTTTGGCTGCCTCTGTTTGGAATTTCAATTCGCTCCGGCGTTTCGTCATTGCCACCACCGACGCCAAACTGACCGACGCAGTCTTCGCCGCTGTAACACTCGGCGATGTGGCCGGGCCCTTTGTCGTCGAGCCAGCCGATCCCTAAGCCGTGGCCGAGTTCGTGCATCGTCGTACTCTTCAACGTCCCGACATCGCTTAATTCTGGTTGGTCAGCCAGGACGACTGCTCCGTATGGTGCGGTCAAGATTAGATTGCGTTGGCCCGGCGAACCCGTGTGGCCTGCCAGTCCGTCAACGCCGGACCCGATGAAGGGGTCGTGCGTCGACAATACTGGTCTGTCAGTCGCGTAGTTTGTCGCGAACAGGAGATGGTGTCTACTGGTGTTGTCGTGATACTGGTCTTCTATCTTGTCGAGTTCGTGTGCGTTCAACCCTGGAAGGGTAACTGTGCTACCGCAGGGCAGCCTGGGGCCAACAGGTTGTTTGCAGACACTAGTTACATTGGCGGTCGTGAGACGGTTGTCGCGGTGGAAGACAATATTGAGTCCATAGAGAGCATAGTTCTCCTCGATCGAGTCGAGCAGATTCTGTCCGCCGATGGTCTTGTTGTACGGATTCTGCCCCTCGATCCAGTCCACTTCGACGTGCAGAGTCGTTCGCTGGTCCAGACTGGGTGTCGGCGTCGCCGGGTCGGTTCCCCAGTGGAGTTCGCCAATGTGGACGGACGAGTGTTCGTTGTCGTCGTCACCGTCTATGTCCGCACCGGTAGTGAACGGTGCGTCGGGACCCTCCTCGTGAGTCCCGATCTGCTCCCGAACGATCTCGTCTCCCTCAATGCCGTCGCCTGACTGGAGATGCTCACGATAGAGGGCGACATTCTCGGCATAGTCGATTCCACGATCATAGGTGACGTTGTAGACGCCGATCCACCCGTCCCAGTACCCGTCACCGTCTGTGTCGGGATCGGTCGGGTCTAACTCGGAGAACGGCTGTTCCGTCCGAGAGGCTACAAACGTGTCGGGGTCCCGGTTCGACAGCGTCCGCTGTTCGGAACGAACACTAGTAATCCCCTTGACCTCCTGTCCATCAGTCAGTCCGTCGTCGTCGGTGTCGGAATCCCATGGGTCGGTCCCGACCGCCACCTCTCGCTGATTCGAGAGGTACGTGTCCGTTCTGTTCTCGCCGTCGAGCGCGGTGAAGTCGAAGACATCCCCGATCCGCGACTGATTGGCCGTATCGTCGAAGACGAAGTCGAAGTCGTCGCTGGCGTCAGTCAGCTGTGGGTCCGTCCAGCTGTCGACGCCGTCTGGCACCGACAGGACCGCACGGGCGTTATATTTGTACTTCGACCAGAGTTTCGCCGTCAGGTTCTCGTGCGTGGCCGAGAGCCCATAGGTCGTCTTCGCCTTCGGGTCGGTGTGCGTTCGGTTCTTTTCGACCACGTCGCTCAGTCCGTCGGCGTCGCTATCATTCCTAAATGGCGACGAGGTGACGTGAATCGTCCCGTTGCTGTTTGCCGGCGCCCAGTGATACGGGTCGCCGTTGCGCATCTCTACCGAAATATTCCAGCCGGTAATTTCCGTACTGTCGTTGAGACCATCGAAGTCCGTGTCCGGTAGCTCCGGATTGCTGTTGATCTGAACGAACGTGCGCTGGGTCGTGACGACGCGATTGCCTGTTCTGAACGTCGTGTTGTGCGTCTTGGGACCCACGATCTCGGTTCCGTCTTCGAGCCCCTCACCGTCGGTGTCCTTCGCTCGTGGGTCGGTCTGGATGTCGCTGTTGAACCCGGTCGGCCTCTCCGTGGTTTCGACCGCGTCCACTATTCCGTCACCGTCAGTGTCCATAGCGACTCGCAACCGGTTGACGGAGACGGTGCCGTCAGTCGCGGTCACCGCGAGTTCCAGTGACTCGTTCGTCGTGATGATCGGGCGGTGGAATCGGAAGGTTTCGGCGCCGGCTTGCTGCTGAAGGGACGTGTTTTCGAAGATCCCTCCACTGGCAGTCTGGACAGCAAGTTGGCCGCTACCGTCCGTACTGGCGTTGACCAGAACCGTGACGTTCTCAACCCCCTGCATCTGCCCGAGCTCGTAGACGACCTGTGTAGGGGCCTGTCCGTCCTGCGAAGGACCTGAGGTTACCGGTTTCTGATCTGGAAGGTTTGGTGCGGCCGGGTCGAAGGTCCCATCGGGGAACATCTGAACGGGATTGTCGTCGGTTTGATTCAGATCCGCACACCGGGTTATACAGTAGTCACTCGTCGTGACCGGTCCTGCGACCTGTCCTGCGGTCGGTCCCGAGGCCTGTCCCCACCAGACATCAGTCGCGTTCACTCTCTGTGACGCACCGGTCGCATTTACCGCTGTACTTGCCGTTCCGGTGAAGTCAACGGCGGAAAGCACGACGTTTCCGGAATTGTTCGGAACCGAAATTCCAGTCGTGTTAGCGCCAATAATGCTGTTTTCGAGGTTAAGCGTCCCGTTGAATGGCTGGTACGGTATCGAGCTGACAGCGCGGGAGACGTTCACGACTTCGGCCCCATCAATCGCCACGGTGCCGTTTGTGGCCCTCGTTTTTATTCCAGTTACTGTATCCTCCAATGTCGTTCTTTGGATCACCATTGACCCTGCGAAACTGTTAGCATTGATCGCGGACTCATCAGTTGAGCGCATAATCGAGTCGTTGATCACTATGGTGGAATTGCCACCTGCAACTGAGAGACCAGCGTCTTCGCTACCGTTGACTCGTACGTTATCTATCAATATCTGCCCAGAGGAAGCACCGAGCGATATACCACCTTGAGATCGACTGCTGGTGATAGAGACGTTCGACATCTGGAGGACACCAGCAAACGAATAGCCAGATACTCCAGTTGCACTTTCATATGATTTAAATTCACTATTCGAAATTGAAACAGTACTGTCCGACTCGTATAAATTAAACACCGACGAGCGTTGCGAACTAGATGTTATATTGGTGGCTTTTACGCTCCCAGAGAAATCATAGAAATCAAAACTTGTGAGAAACCCTGTATCTGCATAAATGTCTTTGATTCTGTAATCCCCCGTTGACTGGCTAGCATAAAGTGCGAGATCTTGGCCAGTCGCGGTAATATTTTGAACGATCCAGTCACCTTCCGAGATAGATGAATCAATCAAAACGTCGCGCCTACTACCCCCTCCAACAATATTTTCCACTTCCCAATTACCCTCCGAGTTATATCCATAAACACTCACGCTAGTTGCATTTACTTCGGATATTTTCCAGTTGGATTCAGAGCCTGCCCCTGAAATGTATGCGTCTTGCCCCTTCACGTTGGATATTCTCCAGTCGCCAGTCGCGTCATAGCCATAAATAGTAGTGTATCTACTAGAGATGTTCTGAGTAATCCATTCACCTGTTGAGTTCGATCCATAAATACTAAGCTGCGGGTATCTACTGGAGCCATCATCGTTTACACCTTTGATTATATAATCACCTGATGAGTTCTCGCCGCGAATATAAATCCTATCTCCGGAAAATGTAATATTTTTAATTACTTTAGTCCCAAGAGACCTCGTCATATTGAGACGTTCCCCGTAGATCGCTGTCTGCTGGATAGTCCAGTTCCCAACTGACTGTGTGGCGGAGATGACTTCATTATTACCTGCTAATTTCGATTCGAAGATTCTCCAGTCTTTCTGGCTCTCCACTGCATATACACTGGCATTAACATTCCGTACCGTGACCTCTCGAAGCGTCACTAGACCACTACCACTTACATCACGGACACTGCGGTTATATCCCTGAATAGTCAGCCCAATGAGAGCGACAGTACCATCAGTCCAAATATTGACAGCCGTACTCATCCCTGGAGATGGTGCCTCTAGCACCGCTTCGGGACCGCTGATCCGGACTGATTTGTCGATCGACAGATTCTCAGAATACACGCCGCTTTTGACCAGGATCGTCGAATTAGGCTTCACAGCGTCGATCGCGGCCTGGATGCTCTGATAGTCGCCGGTACCGTTAGCGTCGACGATAGCGTCCGGAGAACCTGGGAAGGCGCCACCTGCACCACCGCTCGTCACTCGAAGTGCACCGTCAGCGACGGCGACCTGACCGGCACTCCCATTGGTTTGTTCCCACTTCTGCAGTTCCGCGAACGTTGTGTCCGAGAAGTCTTGGTCAATGCTCCACGGCGCAGGCATCGCTTCCCCGAAACCGGCACCCCACACGGTGTAGTCCATCGCGACATACCGTGAGAAGTGTGGCGTCGTGGTCTGGACAGTGTCGTTCGCCGGATCGAGGGTCGTATTCAGTGGGACATAGGTCTGTAGACTTCGGTTGTATCGGTAGACGGCGAGGTTCGACTCGTTAGTGGGCAGCGTCGACTCGTCGTAGCTAAAGGAGATCGTCGCGTTGTCGATCGCCGTCGGCGCCTCAATATCGACGACCTCTGAGACGCTCGCGTTTCGGACCGCGTCTGTCACAGTCGTAGCCTGATTATCCGGTTGGATGTCGACCTCCGCGGCAGCTGAGCCCTCGGCAGTCGTGGTAACCCTAACACCGAGGCTTTTGTTCGCCACAGTCGTCGTGAACGTCTCGTTACCGTCGTCGTCGCTGTCGGCGACGAGCGGATCCGTTCCCAACTCGATCTCGGTTCCGTCGTCAAGGCCATCGCCGTCCGTATCTACTACGAGCGGGTTCGTCCCGTAGGTCTCGACCTCCTCGGCGTCGGTGAGGCCATCCAGGTCAGTGTCCGCCGCGACCAGACTCGTGTTCAGTTCGACTTCGCGTTCGTTGGACAGCGAGTCGTTATCGAGATCAGCAGCGCCGTCGAGGGTTCCGTCGTCGTCGCTGTCGTCGTCAGTCGGGTCAAGAGCACCCACGGACGCTTCGAGGCCGTCACTGAGTCCATCGCCGTCGGTGTCCGCCGTGAGCGGATCCGTTCCAAGACTCCGCTCGCGGAGCGTCCCGAGGCCGTCCCCGTCGAAGTCTTCACGACCATCGATGACACCGTTATTCCCGACGTTTCCGTCGGCCTTCGTGGAGTCGCTGTCCGGGTCGAGCGGGTCCGTCCCCAGGACCTCACGTTCGTATGTCGCGTTCAATCCGTCTCTATCGAGGAGAACTACGTCGCTCGCGGTTGTCTCCCCTTCGTTGCCTGTGACGGTGATATTCACGCGGTTGCCACCGTCTGTGAGCGGGACCATAACACTCAGCGGGACCGTTCGGTTGGCCACGACTGAACGATTCGCCAGGTCCCGCTCGGTGACTACGTCGCCGTTGACAGTCGCTCGGACCGACCCGAGTCGCACCGGGCCGTCGCTCGAAACCGAGACCGGAATCGTCCGGTTGGTAGTACCCGACCGTCGGATAGGATCTCGGTCATCGACGATCTGTATCGAAATATTGCCGTCGTAGGTGGGTGTCTCACGGTCGTCCTCGTTAGTGTCGTCGTCACCTGATTTCGTCGGCCGCGTCAGATTCGCCCGTTCGATAGCTCGCTCAACCACGAAATGCGCCTGTCGCCACGTCTGGCGAAGGTTTCGGACCGACCGCGCACGCAAGCGGAGCGCCCGTTTTCCTTCAGTATTCGTCGTCCGGTCGATCACTCGCTGAGCGCGGGCGTACTTGCGCTCGGCGTTGTCGAGATGTGCCTCCATGCTGCGGAGCACACCGTTGTTGTCGATCTCGTCTCGTGACTCGTTCATCAGGTGCCGCGCGTCAGCGAGTTCCCGATACGCGGTCCGATTGTCTGCCCGAACCACTCGGTCCGCGATATCGATCACGTCGTCCTCAGAAGGGGTACCCGCGAAGGCGGAGAGCGCCTGAATACCGTTGGCGTCGTGTGTGAACAGTTTCGCCGATGACGATCGGACTGGATCAAGATAGTGCTGACGTGAGTCGTTGAACCGGTCGCGTGCACGGTCACGGGCCGACTCGTAGCGATTGTTCGTCGCGTCCAACCGTTCTGTATCTTCTACTACCTGTCCCTTGACCGTCTGCGGTGAATTACCGGCTGCGATGGCACCACCAGATTCGTTTCCAGCGGCCTGAACTGCCCCGATCGAAACGGCTGGTACGAACGTCGCCGTTATCAAGAGGAAGGCAGCCATCACTGCCCCCACACGACCCATCGGTCCCATTCTGAGGGTCAATCGAACCTATTGTTACAAAGTACTTTCCAATAATACGTGTTTAGAATAGGTACTGTACTCTGTTCTCCACTTCTTCAGACTCGATGACCGTCATCGACGCCGTCTGAGACGACGCCGAGAGCCCGGATTGGGCCGACGTCTACCGGAGTGCCATCGACGACCGCCTCGCGGCGGTCGACGCGCGGTGGACGCACCTGGCCGACAGCGACCCGAATCCCGCGGACGCCCGGGCGGCCGTGGGGGCCGACATCGCTTCGCTCGGGCCGGGGTAGGCCGGCGGGATATCACTCGGCGATTCGTACGCCGCCGCGCTCGCAGCCGAAACGGACGCCACGTTCGTCGTCGGTGCCGACCCCGAGTTCGAATCCCTTCCCGTCGATGTCGGCCTGCAGCAGGTCCGCGACGACCCTGCCTGACCGTCGACACGACCCGTCGCTGGGACACTCACTCGCAAGGCAGCGAACGGCCTGACCAACACATCGGCGCCAACGGCTCCTTTCGGCACACGATACTGTCTGTGTGAAAGGCAAATTTTAAAACAGATCGGGCAAACAACTCGCGCCAGATGGCAACGGACCAGTTAGAGCTCGCCGAGCGGGGAGAGGGGGGCGCGGTGGCGCCGCCGCTGCCGCCGGACGACCCGGAGGCGTGGTACGCACCGGACGTACGCTCGCAGACCGAGGTGTTCCCGGGCGTCGTCGTCACGATCCGCGAGACTGACCGCGGGTTCACCTACGAGGTGCGGGAGCCGGAGCTGACCGACCGCCAGGCCGAGGACCTGCACCACGTCGAATCGTACTTCGGCGATGCGAACCTCGACCGGCCGCGGACACGCGAGGGTGCGGTCGAGCGGATGGAACGGGGGTTCGGCCCGAAACACCGCCGAGTGATCGACCGGCTGGTCGAGGTCTCGCCGGCCGGCAAACGCCGGGTCGAGTACCACGCGCTCGCGCGGTTGGGCTGTCTGGGGCAGTTGACGCCGTACGCGCTCGACGACCGTATCGACGTGGCGGACGTCGCCGACGACAGCGTCCTCGTCCACACCGAGAACTTCGCGCCCGCCGAGACGGACCTGCCACCGGACCCCGACTACCTCGACCGCTTCGCCAGCGAGCGTCTCGACCACTACACGGTCGCGTTCCACGACTTCGAGGTGCCGGTCGTCGTCTATCGGGAGAACCTCCTGGGTTCGGACCCGTTCATGGTGAAATACGCCGTTCGCGAGCCGGATCTGCTGCCCGGCGACGCCGACCTCGTCGAGGAGTGCAAGGCGCGCATCTGGGAGACGGATGTCGACGGCGTCGTCGACGACGAGGCGGCGTTCGTCCGCGAGCGCGCCCGGGAACTCCTCTCACGGCGGCTGACTGCCCGCAACACTCGCGCCTGGCTGGACGCGACGCGCCACCGGGTCCGGACGGCACTGGCCGAGTGGGGACTGGCGATCCCGCCGGTCGACGACCGTTACACCGACGACCGGCTCGAAGACCTGGTCTACTACGTCCTTCGGGATTACGTCGGCTACGGCAAACTGACCGTGCCGGTCCGCGACGACCGTCTCGAAGACGTCGAAGCCAACCGCGTCGGCGAGCGCGTCAAGGTCGTCCCGCGCGACGCCATCGACCACGACGGCCGGGTTCCGACGAACCTCACCTTCGAGTCCGAGAGCGAGTTCGTCAACGTCGTCAAGCAACTCGCCGCGGAGGACGGCACGGAGCTGAACGCCACCAATCCGAGCGCCAAGGTCAACCTCAGCCCGCCGGGAGTCTCCGAGACCATCCGCTGTGCGGTCGCGCTGCCGACCGTCAGCGAAGGCGGCCCGCACATCTCCATCCGCAAACAGGCCTCGGAGGTGCTGACACCGGTGGACCTGCTCGAACACGACAGCCTCTCGACCGAGCTGGTCGCGCTGCTGTGGCAGCTCTACGAGAACCAGGGCGTCGTGGTGTTGTTCTGTGAGTGGGGGAGTATCAAGAACAGACCGAAACTGCCGATCTATCAGTCATTGTCCGTCATCATCTTCTGGCCAACCGTACCAAATAATTCCTGCGAGAACCGCTGCACCTTGAATAAGAAGCGCTTCAGTTGAGAGGATTGATCGCACAATTCGTTTAAGAAATTCGGAGACACCACCAGACGGGTTGGCAGTTGTTGGACGCTCTTGTGAGCTACTGGTGGCAGGTGAATTCTGAGTGTCTGTTGATTTCGGTGAAGGAGTATCGGTGGGTGTTGGTGTTGGACTGGTTGTGGATGACTGTGTCTGCTCCGCCGTTTGCGTGGGTGTTGGAACCGGTGTCCCGGTTGATGTCGGTGTCTGTGGCATCCCCGCTGTGACCGCGTACAGATTCCCGTCTTGACTCCCGACATAGACAGACCCATCGGCTACAGTTGGCGACAGAGAGACTGAGTCTCCGGTTTCAAACGCCCATTGTTGGATTCCGGTATCGGCATCTACCGCGTACAGGTTGTTGTCGTTACTTCCGATGAAAACAGACCCGCCGGCCACCGCTGGCGATGAAAAAATCACGTCGTTGGTTTCAAATACCCACCGTTGCTCTCCACTGTCCGTATTTACTGCATACAGATTGCTGTCGTAACTTCCGATATAGACGGTTCCATTGGAGACTGATGGGGATGAAAAGAGTACGTCATCAGTTTCAAAAGCCCACCGTTGTTCACCTGTATCAGCGTCAATTGCGTGTAGTTTATTATCGTAACTTCCGACGTAAATTGTCCCACTCGCTATCGTCGGCGATGACAGAATCATGTCACCGGTTTCGAACGCCCACTGTTGCTCGCCGCTGTCGGCATCTACCGCATACAAATTGGCATCATCGCTTCCGAAGTATATCGTTCCATTAGCTACTACTGGCGAAGAGAGGAACGTGTCGCCAGCTTCAAACAGCCACTGTTGCTCGCCACTATCGACATCAACCGCATACAGGGTGCTATTTGTATTCCAAGCATAGACGGTCCCGTTTGCTACGGTTGGCGACGAAAGGACGGAGTTGCTGGTGCTGAAAACCCACTGTTGGTCACCACTATTGGCATCTACCGCGTATAAATTGGCATCATCACTACCAACATAGACCGTCTCATTCGCAACTGCCGGCCAATGGACGTTGTCGCTGGTCTCAAAGGTCCAGTGCGGGTCTCCGGTTTCAGCGTCTATTGCGTACAGATTATTATCAGTACACCCAACATAGACGATGCCGTTCTTTACCGTTGGAGGTGATCCAACCTCTCCATCAGGAGTAAAGGACCATCTTTGCTCCCCGCCACCCGTCTGTTGGGCAGTCACCATATGTGATGTTACCATTGTTCCGACCGTCATCCCAGCCGTGAATTTGACAAATTCCCTCCGGTTCATATCATGACCTAGCCCTCAGCAGAATAGATGCCTGCCTGATGGGAACATTGATGTTTACATGGATATAGATTTGGATTGAAAACCCCACTCGAATCAGTTTTATGATGGCGATGTGGGATTAAAGGGACTACCAAAGCAGTAAGAGGGGATAACTGCAGGGCTGCTACCCCTTTCTCGAGTAGAATATCATCCAAAAGAGAGCTCCGAATAAGAATCCTGCGGCTCCAAGCGGCCACCGCATCCAGTCAGGGACTGGGTTATCGAGATATGGAGCGAGTCCCGCAGTGAGGGTTGAGAAACCAACTGGACTATATAGAAATGCTCCAGCAGTTGCAATGACCATCCCGAAGGCTGCGACCCATGAGAGACGATGTGCGAAGTGTCTGAAGTCAAACGCCAACCCAACGGTAGTCAAGATGAAGAACCCAGTCCAGAACCTTTCTACCGCTTCAAGTGTTGACCCATCACCGAAGACGTAGACAGATACAATACTCAAACTGGTGTGTGTCGTGATGAGTCCTGTTGCGGCCAGTATAACAATATAATCGCGAATTTTCGATCCCACAAATTCAACACCACTTCCTACCAAGTTCCGACTCTTTGCAACGATATCCGTCTGAGTTCTCTTTCGGAAAGCGGCGTCCTCTGTGAATTGCTCATTGACAAAGTCTAGAATCTTCTGGACAAACCGGAGCGTGATCGCGCCCTGAATAAACCGACCACTCATGAAGGTAAGAAATGCGAACGACAGAACTAGATCCTCACCGAGAACCGTGATATATGACGCGATAGCAACACTAGCTGTTAGTAAAATTGCACACAAACGCCCAATTGCAGACGAATACGCTGACCAGTGTCCCAGTTTTCCATCGAAGAATTGGCTTCCCATTCCAACTAACAACAGAATGTGTCCGGTTGCGATCGCTACTGGGGGAAGCCACGGTGGAACGACCTCCAGAAACGAAGTGACTTGGAGTGGTATCAGTGCAGTCATGTCTCCTCCACAAGATATTCAATAGCAATGACGCTTAGCGCCAGGGGCGCAGCAAATGCAACAATCGTCAGTCCCCATCTCAAGCTATCCGCAAGAGCGGGCTCAGTATAAATGAGCGCTAAGACCCCGAGACTGCACAGAACTCCGATCCCTCTGGCACGTTTTCCATACCCTACACAATTCAAGATGAGAAAGATGAGCGGGATCGCACCGAGCATCAGTAACAGAGGCCACAGAAGGGGAAGCACTGATGCGAAAGTCATCGCATCCCATCGTCGTCATTGTCTTCTGGCCAGCCGTACCAGATGATTCCCGCAAGAACCGCAGCCCCCTGGATCAGAAGGGCCTCAATTGACAAGAGCGACCGGGCAGTCCGTTCAAAAAATTCGGATGGACTATCAGAAGGTCGACTGGTAGTGAGAGTGGTCACCGGTGTACGAGTGCCAGTCTCGGGCAGGTCCTGTTGATTGGTTGGCACTGAGGAATCACTAGTTGTCGCCGTTGGGGAGCTGATCGGAGTGTCACTAGCTGTCGCCGCTGGGGTACTCATCGAGGAGTCACTACTTGTCGGCGCTTGGGTATTCGTCGGTGTTGGAGTTGAATCAGGGAATGGAGTATCCTCTCCGATACTAATGTCAGCTACTACTGAATCGCCATCCCGCTGATACGGTTGATCTAATTGTCCGTTTGACTTGACGTATTCAAATTCAAAATTACTATTGGTGAAGTGTGGTACGACTGCGACAGTGTTGCTTTGAGGGGTTTGTTGCAACCAGATATACACGTCTGAGTGTTCGCCGGGAGGGAAATACTGAGAGCCTAGAACTTTGTTTTGGCTCGGATTTGCTGGATCAAATTGGGACTCATAAGCGGTAAGAAAACCTCCTTTTGAGAGGTATACCGACCTAATCTGCAATTTCTCTTCGGATAGTATTTGATCATCTACAGCGATCTCCGCAGTTACGGGCGTCTCTATCAGCCGATATTTGCCAGCAAACACACCATCGTCCGTAAGGACGACACCGCCGATACCTGGAACAGGAATCGACCATACAAGTTCGCCCGTATCACGCTCACATGCCCAAGCAAAGCCGTCTGTAGAGAATACAACGACATCAGTCCCAGCAACAGGACCACAACGCGCCGAGGAGCTACTGAAAGACTTGCGCCATCGTTCGTCACCAGTTGCTCGGCTAACAGCGTATGCATTCCCCTCATGATCGGAAATATACACAGTTCCGTCTGCTACAGCAGGGGAATTGTAATCCGCACGACCGACAATTTCATACGACCAATCTATACTTTCGTCGTCAGTATCGACCGAGAATACGCGCTGTTCGGAATCGCCCACGATTGCTTGGTCTGCAGAGGGGACTACCACTGGCGACAACCCACCATCAGTTAGTTCCAATCGCCATCTTTCATCACCGGTACCGCGGTCAAGTTCAATGACATCACCGAATCCAGCGACGTATAACGAATCATAGACCACCGCAGGTGGAGAGTATGTATCGATCGGAGCCTCCCACTGTACAGCGCCGTCCTCGACATCCAACTTTCGTAGATATTCTCCATTAGGGTGATACACCGACCCATCAACTACAGTTGGAGCATACTGGATCTGGCCATCCTCATTCCTGCTGAAGCTCCATTCAATATCTCCGGTGGAGGCATTGAGAGAGTACAGGTCTCCTTCGCCGGTACCACAATAGACGGAACCATCGTGTATTGTTGCACCGCCGAATGCAGTGTCTGCCTCCAGTGACTGGACCCACTGAGTAGTGCCATCAGTTCGGGAAATACTGTGGACTACGGCATTCGTATCGACATTATAGACCCGCTCGGGACCGACGGAGGTTTGGCTGAACGTCGAAGGAACATCCGCTTCCCACTTGATTCCAACATTAGTTGGAAGAGGTTCGAGGTCGGGGTTGTACCCTGTATTAGCAGCATTGTATTGGTAGGTCGGCCAAGTCGACTCAGAATCTGTCTGACCACTTTGGTACTGTGGAATCTGCGATGACCGATTAGCGTCAAGAATATTCATTGTAGCAGTAGCTGTCGGAATTGCCCGCAAAAATGAACGCCGAGATGGATGTTTCATTTGTCGAAAAGAGCTGGATTACTGATGATTAAACCCACGCTTTCTCACAGGTTGGTAGTTGGATAGACACACTCGTCAACCGAGGCGACGGTCGTGTGGTAGCGCTGGGCGTCGCGTCTCCGTCGAAGTCGATTTCGTGTCGCTCTCCGGTATAACGTCGCCACCACTGTTCCACCGCTGTCGGCACCCCTGCGAAACCAACAGTCCCGAAAACTACCCGCGGTCGGTCGCCTGAGATATGGAGTTGTCTCACCCGGGATGGGTTGGCCTCGTTCTGCTATTTAAACATTCGCGAGCCGGATCTCCTGCTCATCTATTGGTTGAACCCGACAGCTTTTCGACCGAGTTGGCCGCGATTTTGTGGCACCTATACTATAGGCCGTTGCTTTACGGCCCGACCGGCGTCGGCAAGACGACGCTGATGAACGCCCGCAACTAATATCTACCAGTATGTGCCCGCGTGGTGGGAAATTTTTCATCCAATCGGAGATCTAAGGCAGAATTCCAACAGAGTCGATGAAATAGTCGCAGAAGAGAACGACAAATTCGAAATCGCGATACGCTGGGGCAGACCCACTCAAGGAGATTTATTCGACCCCGATCCGGCCGACAACCCGCGGCAGACACCCTTCCTTCGGCTCGAAATACGAGTAGTGGTCCGCCACCAGGTCGGTGACGTCGACGTCCGCGTAGCCAGCGGGCGCGCTCGCCGACGCCGCGAGCCCGCCGTGGCCGACTGCACGGGTTCGGTCCGAGAAACGGTATATCCAGCCCAGGACGCGGTCGCTCCGACTGTGGAAGTTGAAGACCGGAGCGTCGACCGCCGCGATAGCCGGCCCGTATCGCCCGTCCGTCGCGACGCTGTCGTTCGGGATCGCCCCGCCGAACAGCGACACCGAGGCGAGGGTGTCAGTTCGCCCGCGGTCAGCGAGTCGGCGAAGCGTCGCCCCCGTCAGGCGGGCGCCGAGCGAGTGGGCGAACAGGTGGATCGGTCGTCCGTCGTCGTCCGCCCACGCTGTCAGCCAGTTGGCGAGCGGCCTGGCGTTGGCGTCCGCGGTCTGCTTCGCCGGTCCCCAGTCGGCGTTTGACGCCCACGAGTAGCCGACGACCGGTGGGCCGTCGGGTTCCGCAGCTGTTTCCGTCGCCGCGAGCCCCAGCCTGGCGGTGTATGCCTGGTCGCGGGCCGACTCGGCGTCCGCGCCGAGACCATGGACGAACAGGAACACCGCGTCGGCCTCATCGAAGTCCCACAAACCCACCCGCTCCGTTGGGTCCGCCGCGTCAAGTCGCCCTCGCGTCGTCACCATCGGCTGCGTCTCCGGCGCGTCGTACCCGCCGAAGTCGCCGCTCAGCGACTGCGCGATGTAGAGCCCGCCTCCCCCGAAGAGGCCGACACCGCCCGCAAGGCCGAGGAGGAGTCGCCGGCGAGTGACGAGTCCGCTGGAGGCGTCGTCAACATGGTCCGAGTCTTCTGGTCTCGCTGAAGAGTTCGACCCGTCGGGGTCGTCCGCGGAAGTATTCTGTGTGATGTCGGGGTATTGATCCGGACGATCAAGTATCTGACGTGGTGGCGACAGCTCTCTCTTGGTACAGAACCAATAGACCGGTCTCTCTGACGTAACAGCCTCGACTGGTTCGAATGTCGACCCACGCGAATACCCTGTAGACCACAACGAACGGACTCGTACTCAGGAGGACACTCCCTCTTATTCAAGATGCGTCTTCGGAGTCATCACGACGTGGGCGTTTCGAGAGGCTATCGAACCGGTTCTGTGCCTGTTCGGTGCGACCTCTCGTCTCCGTCTCGTCGTAGGCCACGTCGGTAAGTTCCTCGTCGGTAACTTCGACGTGCAGGACCGCATTCGCATGCCGGGCCTCCCTGGGCAACTCTCCTTCGTCGACGACGAAGTCGTAGAGATCGTCGTCACCCTCTACTTGCACCGTCGCCAGCGAATCCTCGATGCGGTCGACGACCGCGGTGTAGGTCCCGTCTGGAATCATGAGTACCCCTCTACCAGCACATCGTTGCCATCGGCGTCGGTGACGATGACTGTATCGCCGCCGTTGTTCCAGATCGGGTTGCCCGACCCCCAGTAGAGGTCCGTCTCGGAGTCGGTCCCGCTGCCCGTATGGAGCGTTACCGTCGCACCGGGATCGAGTGTGAAGCCGTCCGGGAACGTGTAGGTCGCCCCGGCTGCGTCCTGGACGGTCCAGTCGGTGAGGTCGAGCGCGGCGTCGCCGTCGTTCCTGAAGACGACGTACTCGTCGTTGAGGTTCTCGCGCTCGGCCCCCTCGGCGTCGGCGTGGATCTCGTCGATGACCAGTTGTCCGCCATCGGTTACCGTCGCCGTCCCGCCGTCCGTTGCAACGGGCGTCTGGGAGACGTTCGTCGACCCGTTGATCGTCGCTCGTAACGCGACCGGATCCGTCGAACCGGGCTCGATAGCGGACCCGTTCCGGAGCATACCTGGCGCAGTCGGGGCCGCCTGCTGGGTCGTGACCGCGATCTGTTCGCCGTTACTTTCGAGGACGATGTTCCCGTGGGTGGCCGTCCAGTAGGCGGGGATCGACCGGTTCGACAGCCGCTGGAGCACCGCCTCGTGGGGATGCCCGTATTGTGAGTCGTAGGCGCTGGAGATCACGGCCGTCTTCGGCGTTGCCGCGTCGAGGATCGACTCGCTCGTACTGCTGCGGCTGCCGTGGTGGCCGGCTTTCATCACCGTCGAACGGAGCGTCGTGTTGTAGGTGTCGACGAGGTATTCCTCCTGGTCGTCCTCGGCGTCGCCGGTGAACAGGAAGCTCGTTTGACCGTACGACAGCTGGAGGACGATACTGTTCTCGTTGCGGTCGCGGTTGTCCAGATACGGCTC
>ENA-ORDC01000782-ORDC01000782.1-marine-metagenome-genome-assembly--contig:-NODE-782-length-27691-cov-3.409466_pt1 | contig 27691 bp, 24 predicted proteins | sample MGYA00237783_ERZ508515 | MGnify/ENA primary metagenome ERZ508515 (study PRJEB26186, sample SAMN06268792) | marine metagenome | isolation source: Eden Landing Ponds, San Francisco, CA, USA | place... | reverse complement strand
AAGACTGGCGCCGGGCGAAAGCCGACGAGGCCCTTGGACCACTCGTCCGGATCGGTGTCGTCGTACTCGCAATCGCTCTGCTCGTGGTACGATTTGGAGTTCTCACAGGACGGACAGCGCTTGGTGATGATCGGCGCCCAGATCCAGATGGCCGACTCGCCCTCCCGGACGTGCCGATCGAACTCCTTCTGCCACGTCCGGAAGCCCGCGACGCGCGTCGCGTCTGGACACTGCCGTTTGATGAGCAGCGTATTTCTGTAGGAATAGTCGTGAAAGCGGCTCTGGACGTCGAGCCATGCCTGGAACTCCTCACTCGCTGCTGCCTCGTCGACGAGTTCCGTGAGGTCTGTGAGCCACTGATCGATCGTGTCGTGCATCTCGTCGTCCCGGTGATCCTTTTCCTCGAAGGTCACCGGCGTGCTGGTGCTAGCCATCGATGACATCCTGCGAGGCCCTCTTCGAGGACCCCGCACCCCTCCGGGGGCAGACAAAATGGTGGGACGTCATCTGGGTTACCGGTGTCCATAGAGCGCGTGGTGACCATCCTCTGTGGCCAGATTCCTGCGAATGCACCTGGTTTTCTCACGTCGGCCGGATGAACGGGGACCTCGACCGCGCCCCCGACGGTCTCACCCGCCCGTGCTGAAATGGCGCAAGATTCCCTACACTACCACTCCCAATGTCGACAGCCGCCCAAAAAGAGAAAGGCTTTCGTCATTAGAGCATACTATCATAGTAATACAATGAGCACACTCAACGTCAAAATCCCCGACGAGATGGAAACCGACCTTCAGGACTTTCTCGAGGAGCACCCCCACTATCTGAACAAGAGCGAAGTGGTCCGGGATGCCCTTCGGCATTTGATTGAGTCGCGTGGCCTGTCGGACCAGACCCGGGAGGATATTCGCGTCAGCCGCGAGCAGATCGCGACGGGCGAGACGGTGGACCTTGAGGACCTCGAATGACCGAGGGCGGCGGTGTGTTGGGTCGCTTATCGGCCCGGTAGTTTTCAGGGCGTAACCCCCATCTCGACGGCTGGGCGTCTGCATAATTCGCGACATACGAGAAAACTGTCGAGGGGTCGATGCGCAGGAAGGTCGCAGACAGCGGTCAGCCCCCGTTAGGATCTCGGTCTGGTGGCAGATCAGTTCCGAATTCGTCACGGTCGATGGCCGAAACGAACGCCGAGGGGCTGTAGTGTTCCCACCCCTCGGCGTCATCGACATCGGTGTCGTCGACCAGAACGTACCGATCTGCAGACGGGTGCGCCGCTTCGATCGCAGCTACCTGTTCCGCCCGGGTTCGAGGATGGTCAGCCGGTGGCGCGGACGAGTCCGGTTCATCCGACGTAGGTCGTTCGGAGTCACCTGTGTCGCGTGGCTTCCACGCACGAGTGACCGGCCGGTCGGCCGCCTGTGAGGGATCCGCGAGTGTGTGGACTGCGTGCTCGGTCTCGTGTGCGAGATAGCCGATCCACGGGAAGGGGATCGCCCCTGGTTCGGGGTCGGGGTAGTCTGCGACCGAGATCTCGGGCCCGAAGACGAAGACGATCACCGGCACTCACCCTCGACGAGCGATGGCAGCTGTTCCCAGCGAATCGGCTCGGACACTGCCAGTTGTCCCAGGTCGGTCTGCCAGACGTGACACGCACAGGCCCGGCAGACAAAATCGGGAGGCGACGCGACACGTCGGTCCAACTGGCCACTCCCTGGCTCGGGTGCTGGCCCCTCGGTGTGGGGCTGCACGAGCGTGTGGGTATCCATGATCCCGAACCGGTCGCCCACGTCGCGCTGGATCGCGGTCTGGGCGAACGCGCGATCGATCACGTCGACAGTCCCGCCAGGGCGAAGGGGTCCGCCGCAGTCCGGACAGGATTCGTCCGTCGGTGCCAGAGTCGGACTGGAGGCACCGAGGAGCCCCGTGAGCCGGTAGACCTCACCCGTTCGCAGGTCCTGAACGGTGGTTCGGGCCGCGATGCCCAGGACGGACAAGCGGGTGCCGTCACGGTCGGCGACGAGCAGGCGCGACAGTCGCGTCTCCCCGCAGCGGTACGTTCGTGCCGAGATGAACTCGACGACGATGTCGAGGCGTTCCCCGGTCGTCAGGTCGTCGATGGTCGTGTGCATGTGTCTTAGGTCGGCTGCCGTTCCCCGGGCAGCCTGCGGGTCTCACTCGAATCCGTGGTCCACTCGTCCGGCAACAGACATTGGAATGTATCTTATTCGCTGATCGGATTCCCTAGTCTGTTGTTGACTGCATTAAATGCTTCGATGGGTGGTATTATGATGTCTGATATTGGCTGCTATAGAACATCACAATGATCCTATTCGCCATCAGGCAGCGAAGTGAGATCGAAAACGGAGGTCCAGACGCCCGATTCGGCCGTTACGATGTGGCGTGTCGAGGCGAAACAATCATTGCCATGGGTTTCGTGGGAACGGCAACCACAGCATGACGGTCGAAGCCGGGGACTGGCTGGTTCGCGCTCTCCAGGACCACAATCCGTGGTGGGCGGACGGAGAGCGAGCGTTCTCGCTCCCGGCTCGCGAAAAGAGCGATTTCTACCACCTCGCTCGACCGACCGAAGACGGAAGCCAGTTCGAAGACCAGCCCTTGCTCGCGCTCGTCGGCCGTCGCGGGGTCGGCAAGACGACGCTCCTGTACCAGTTCGTCCACCACCGGATCGCGAACGGCGATCCCCCGGAACGGTTTCTCTACCTGCCCTTCGACGGCAATCCCCTCTATCAGTTGCAGTCCGACGAGCAACTACGCAGAGCGGTCAGGTACTACGAACGCCGGGTCTTCGGGCGGGTCGAGACCGACCGCTCGCCGATCGTCCTCGTCGACGACGTCCACCAGATCGAACACCCGACCAAGTCGTCGGTCGATGGCTGGGGCATCCCGATCGCCGAACTCGTTGACGACGACTTTGAGCGCCACGTCGTCGTGACGGCAAGCGCCGGCGTCCAGATCGACCGGGAGCTCGCCGAGACTCCCGTGTCGCCGACCGAGTACGACGTCCAGCCGATCCTCCCGGAGAAGTTCCGGGACTACGTCTTCTCGGTCTATCCCGATCTCGAGGACGAGCAGACGCGAGTGAGTCCCACGTCGCTTCGCACCGGCGAGACGAGCCTGCCACGGGCACTTGCGGAGGGCACCGTCGAGCCCTTCCTCGACGAATTACACTCGAAGTTCGACCGCGCTGAGCACGCCGCGGGACAGATCGAGTCACAGGTCGTCGACTACCTGGCGATGGGCGGGATCATCAGCTACGATCGAGACGGCGTCGTCGAGTCGGCACGGGATCTCGAGACTGCCGATTACAGACGCCTCCGCGAGAACGTCAGCGAGGCACTTTACCAGGAGGTGCCGAACTTCGAGTCGATCCAGACCATCGCGGACCTCGAACGGCTCTGTGCGCTGGCTGCGCGAAACCGCGCCGCCGAGTCGTTCCGCTACCAGGAGCTCGTCGACCTCTTCGACGTTGACCGCCGAACGATCACGGACAGCTACCTGTCCGCCCTGGAGGCCCTCTATCTCCTCACGGGAGTCACCGAGTACGACAACAGTCGCCCGCGCTCGGTCAAGCTCTTCCTCCGGGACACGGGGCTCGTGACAGCCCTCACGGACGGGGCCGCCTCGACCGTCCACACCGACTTCGATCGGGAGGCCGACCTCGCTCGACTGGCTGCCTTCGACCACACGATGCGTCTGGAGTACGGTATCAACGCGTTGAAGGGGAAAGAGGGGGCTCCGTCAGTCCAGTACTGGCGTGGGCGCGACGGCGAGGTCGACTTCGTCTTCGAGGTCGACGACGTCCCCGTTCCGGTGGGGCTGGCCTACCGGCCACAGGAGCGCGACGAGTCACGGTCGGCCGTCCAGGAGTTCACGGAGGTCTACGACGTTCCGATCGGACTCGTCGTGGTCGGCGAGACCGTTCGCGGGGAGGATCCGGTCGCCCACCTCGGCGACGGCGTGATTCGGCTTCCCTACTGGCTGTATCTCCTGCTCTGTTAGCTCGGCAGGTGGCCGGAGCGGTTTCCGGAAGTCTCGACCGAGAAACTACTGTCCCAAATAGGTGCAACGGATCGTCACCGATCGTCAGTATAGCTGCTCGTACGATGTCACGAGCGAGCGGCCACGTTGTAGTGCCGGTTCGATCCGCGGGCTCCGACACTCGACGTCGATCTCCTCGTTCTTCCAGTGTCGTCCGTCCTTGCCGTTCCACGTCCCATAGAGTGTCACCTTCGGGAGAACGAGGACGCCGAAGGCAATTGTCAGCACGTAGAGCGTATCGCGGATCACCTCCCAGGGGACAGAGACCGTTCGAGGAGTGTCGAGAGGGAATTCCACGTGAGTGGCTCGGACGCCCTTCTCCGTTGCCTGGTCGACGAAGCCGTAGTCGTTGCTGAAGAGGACGACCCGTCGATTGCTGTCGTCGGCTTCCCAGTGCTTATAGCCTTCAATGATCGCCTCGTCGCCCGTTCCTGTCTCGACGATCCGTGTGCGACGCGTGGCACGAAGACGGCGATATTCGTAGAGTCCGAGGTACCCAGCACGGTTGCCACCGGCCGGTTGCTCGCTCAGCCGTTCGAATTCGGGGCCGAAGGCGTCCGTGACCTGGCGAGTGTGCTGTTGCTTGTAGTACCAGTCGAGTTCTTCTTTCACACCCGAGGCGAGCGCGTACCCGTTGATCGGCGGGCGTTCGGTCTCGTACTGAGGGAGTTCCGGATCGATGTCGAGTGCGTGTGGAATCCGCCAGGGGAAGAGGTTGGCGTCGATGCCAGCGAAAACCGGCTCGTGGCCAGCCTGGAGGTCCGGAAACGCGTGTCGTGAAAGGAACTCCTCTATCTCGGCACGGTTCCGAACGTCGACCAGGCCACCAGCGACGAGTGCCCGCATGTAGTGGCTCGCGTCCGGAAGGTCTTCGTAGGCCGCCTCGTCGTAGCGCCGATGGACGTCATCGCGTCGGCTCTCGTAGGTTGCCTTCCCGGCAGTGATGCGGACGGTACTGTCGTGAGAGGGGCCGAGTTCGATGCGGAGGAGCTCGCCGACTTCGTCACAGGGATGCTTGACCGGAATGGATTCGACGCCTTCCTGCTTGAGGGCGTTCAGCAGGATCATCACGTTCGTCCGCGAGAGGTTCACGAGAACACCCCCGTGAAGTCCATCAGGTCGACGCCCGTCGTCGGAATCTCCGGGTAGAGGCGGTCGTAGTAGGCGTTCGAATAGAGATAGAGATAGAAGACGTGGTCGGCGCCGTACCGCATGCCCGCCTGGAAGGCAAGCGCCGACATGAACTTCCGGCCGGGGGTGACGTCCACCGCGACCGCTGCGTCATCTGGTGTGTCCTCGAGCGTGCGCCGATAGAACTCGACGATGGCCTCGAAGTCCCGTTCGTCCGCGAGCATCTCGGCGTCGAGTGAGGCGTCTCCCTCGTAGGTTGTAATGGTCTCGTCTACGAGGCCGAGTGCCTCCTCACCTGCGTCCTCGACGCTTGGGTTGCCGAGAAGGTGGACTCGGTCGGGGACGAAGCCGTCGTCACAAGCTGCGATCACGGGATTGACGACGGCCTCGATGTTTGGACTCGCGTTTGTGATCCAGACTCTGGTATCACTCTCAGTCGTCACGAGCCATCGCCTCCGAGCGTCTCCGGTGCACAGGGCAACGAACGGTGAGCGCACCACTGACAGTGCTCGCCTTCCGTGTAGGTCGAGAACGTCGTTTCGTGGATGTTCCGCATCATCTTGCTTACCTCGGTTTTGACTTCTTCCAGCTCGCTTTCCTCGAACGTCCGTGTCTCGAGCTTTGGACCGAGTTCGCCGACGTGGGCGTAGCCCGCGCGCTCGATCGGTTCGTCGTAGAGCTCACGGCAGGCGATCAGATACATCGGGAGCTGGTTTTTCTCCTCGATATCCCGGTCCCGTTTGGTCGCCTTGTAATCGACCACCAGGAGCTCGTCCTCGCTCGTCCGGTAGACTGCGTCAATGAAGCCGACGAGATAGTGACCGTCGACGTCGAGCTGGAAGTAACGTTCGGCGTCGACAACCTCCCACTCGCTCAACTCCAGTTCGAAGTACCGGTCGATGCATTCCCTGGCGGCAGGGAGGCCGTCCTGCGCCCGGCGCTGTTTCGCCAGGCGCTCTACAACTTCGTACCACGTCTCGGGACCTGTGTCGTCCTGGCCAGTGACGATCTCGGCCGTATCGTGAAACAGCAGGCCAACGTCACGCTGGGAGACGCCGTCCCAGCTTTCGTCGGTGCTGGACTCGTAGTCCGGGAAAGCGTTGACGACGTACTCAAGATAGTGCTGGCGCGGACAGGTGTCGAACGCTTCCAGTGACGTGTAGCTGTGCTGGATCGACGGTGATGCCGAGACGGGACCGCTGAGTTCTGAGACCGTGAGTGACGAGTCGGCGCTGGCTCCATCTGAGGTACCGTTGAACGATCCGTCGACCGTTTGAGTCGCGAGCGAGAGCACTCGTTCTCGCGCCTCCGATATCGAGAGGTCGTCGGCTCCGTGGGTAACAGACCCGCCAACCTCGCCGACGACCTCGGCCGCAAGCGAGTCAGTCCAGTCCACCGCCGATGGAGGCAGACATGTCTGCAGGTCAGCCCAGATTGGAAGGTGACCCCGGCCTGGTTCCCATGGAATCGACACCGGGGCGATCTCCTCGACGCACTCGAAAATCGGCCGGGATGTCGCGTTTTCGTCCTCGTCTTCGTCACTCTCGTCGTCCTCTTCACTACCCTGCAAAACCAGTACATCCTCGGCTCTGGTCATCGCCACGTGGAGCAGCCGACGCTGTTCTCGGGCGTCGCGAGCGAGGAAGTCCGCAGCGAAGGCGGCATCGGCACCCTCGGCCAGGGCAGTCTCCAAGGCGTCGTACGTTCGGGTCCCCGGCGACCACTCGTCTGCGGTCAGTCGAGGGAGCAGGACGACGGGAAAGTCTAACCCCTTGCTCTTGTGGATCGTCATGACGTTAACTGCGTCGTCTGCAAGCTCCGGCTGGGACGTCGGGGCAGCGCCGCTCTCGGAGAACAGCGACTCGTAGTGAGTGAGTGACTCGACGAACTCCGGCGTGAGCGATGGCTGGACAGCGTCGTCTCCGTACTGTTCGACAACGTCCTCTAGCTGGACGAGGTCTCGCCGCTCCTGCTCGCTCAGGTACCACTCGATGTTCGTCTGTTCCTTGAGCTCCTGGTAGAGACGTGACAGCGAGACGCGATCTCGACGCTCGAGTAGCGCCCGTGCATCCTCGCGAGCCTCGCTGACTCGCCCTTGTTCGTCGAACTCTTCGATCGGTGTCGACAGCAGGCCATCGAGGGTGCTATCCTCGTGTTCGTTGATTCGTCGCAGGTCTGCTTCGTGCAGACGATAGCGCATGGTGAGGACGCGATTCCAACTCACGTCGTCCTCTTTCGGGCGTGCGAGTGCCTTCAGGTAGGCAACCACCGTGCCGACCCCGACGGATTCCGACGAGAGATCGCCGGCGACCTGGTAGGGGATGCCCGCGTCCTCGAAGCCCTCGATGATCGGCGTCGCGTGGTCGTTTTTCCGCACGAGCAGTGCAATGTCGCCAGGATCGTAGGCCTCGTCCAATCGCTCTGATTCGCCACTCAGCAGATTCCGGACGACCGTGACGAGCTGGGCCGCGCGGTCGTCTGGGTCCTCGGCTTCGTCGATCGTCGCGACCGTCTCGCCGTCGTACTCCGACTGTTCGACGCGTGTGAGCGTTTTGTCCGTTTGGCGATCGTCTACCAGCTCCAGCGCTTCGTTTGCGAGGTCGAGGATCGGCTGGCGCGACCGGAAGTTCTCCTCTAGGGGTTCGTCGGTCAAGGCACTGCCAAAGACGTCGTCGAGCTCCGTCGTGATGTTCGCGACGTTCGCCCCTCGCCACTCGTAGATTGCCTGGTCGTCGTCCCCGACGACGAAGAGCTGGTCATCGGAGACGAGCGAGGTGACCAGCTCGAACTGCAGTCGGTCGGTATCCTGAAACTCGTCACAGAAGACGTAGTCCCAGCGGTCTGAGATCGCCTCCCCTGCATCACCTGCAAGCAGGTCGACCGTCTCGACGACGAGTGCGTCGAAGTCGAGCAGGTTTCGCTCCTCGAGTTCGCGCTCGTACGCAGCATACCCAGCCACCAGGTCACGAGCATCGAGACAGTCGTCGAGAAACGCCCGGAGGTGGTCGGTGAGCTCCATGTCGAGGGCTCCAGGAATCCCCGCAGGCGCTCCGCTACTGTACCCGCCGAGGAGGTATTTCGGCAGCTTGTGGGCGTTCTCCGGCAAGTCGCGTTCGCCTCCCTCGTGGGCCTCGAAGGCGTCCTCGAGGGCCGTACAGAGTGCTTCGAGCCGCCTCAGGAAGTCCGCGACGCTCTCTTCGACGCCACCACTATCTCGTAGATCAGCCCGTTCGGCCTCGATCGCGTCACGCACTTCGGGGATGCCATCGAGGACCGACGAGACAGATTGGCCTCCCAGGTGGTCGCTGGCGTGCTCTTCGATCCGATCGGGAAGTTCTGCAATCTCGTAGAGGCGCTCCGCGGGGCCGAGGGACTCGTCGATCTCTTCAGGCGTGATTCCGCTCCGTTTCATCGAGCCGACGAACTCCGACAGGGCCGACGCGGCTCCAGACCCCCAGGAGTCCGGATCGTAGACGTTTGGCTTTATCGAGCGGTATTCGATCTCGTCCAATACCTCCAGCACGATCGCGTACTTCTCTGCCTCCATCGCGATGTCAAAGTCCGGGTCGATGCCCGCCTCGTAGGCGTAATCCGTGAGGAGATCGTTGCAGATCGAGTGGTACGTGTAGGCGTCGACGTCGTATCCAGCCGCCCCGAGCTTAGCGTGGAGCTTCTCCTGCATCGAGTCTGCCGCGTTGTTCGTAAAGGTCAGCGCCAGGATCCGGTCCGGCGAGACGCCCTTCTCTTCGACGAGGTGCTCGATCTTTCGCACCATCGTGAAGGTCTTGCCCGTCCCCGCGCCAGCGAGGACGCGCATCGGATACGCATCCGACTGGATGATGCGCGCCTGCTGGTCTTTGGGCCTGACGTCGTCCTCGATCGTCGGTAGCCACTCGGGCTCGTCCTCGCTCATCGGCGTACCTCCGTCGCGAGACGATCGGGACACATCTCGCTGAATCTGCAGTCCGGACAGGCTTCCTCCTCGATCAGGTCGAAGGGGGCCGGTTCGAACGTCTCGCCCGTTATTCCCTCGTGTGAATTTCGGATGAGCTTCCAGATGGAGTCGTAGTACTCTTCGTAGATCTCCGTTGTCTCGCGTGGATAGCCACGGACCGAGATCTCGTACCCATCAGACGTTCGCGTGTGGTCAGTTTGGTTCAGTAATCCATAGAACGAGAAGCGAACGTCCATTCCCGCCTCGTAGTACTCCGAGGCTTTGACGCCCTCGACGTACGTCGCCGTCTGGAAGGCGTTTTTGAGTTTCTGGCCCGCGTGTTCGACGGCATCGAGATGGTCGACAAGCTGTTCTGCAGTGTTCGCTGAGAGCACACCGCGCAGGTTACGCTTGTAGTCGATACAGTGCAGCCCCTCTTCGGTCCGCAGGACGTTGTCGACTTTCCCCCAGATTCCGATGCCGTCGTGCACACTCCTGACCCACTCCTCAGTCGCGATCGACTGGCGAGCGTGCGCGATTCCTTCGCCGCCGTCCGGGTCGAAGAAGGCCTCGATGGCCGCTCGGTTCTCGGCCCGTTGGTACGCCTGGTGTGCCCGTGAGGCGTACTCGTCGGGATCTACGTGCTCGTTCCAGCGAGTCTCGAAGGCGTCGAGTGCGCGACGGTAGATCTCCGCGGGCTCATCGTCGCGGTCGGTTGCCTCACAGACGTCTTCGATCGTCTCGTGGTAGGCCGATCCCTGGTTCAGGTACAGTTCCGTTCGGTCGGGGGCGTCGACGTCGAGTTCGTAGTCGTAGTAGAACTGGCGCTGGCACGTGGCGTAGGTAGCCAGGCGAGTCGGCGAGAGAAAGTCGACGTCACTCACGCAGGACCCTCCCGTCGGCAAGGTCGAGACGCGCTCGCATGGCATCGCGCAACTGCTCGCCTCGCTCACCACTCGCATCGAGGACGTCCTGGATTGCGACCAAGTCGCGTTCGGCCTCCTCAAGCGAAACGGAGATGTCCTGGCTGTGTGCCCGTCGGACGTCCGCCAGCGTACGGTCGACCAGTGAGAGCAGGTACTCCTCTGCGGCCTGCTCGCTTCTGATCTCGGTGGTGTCGGCTGGCGACAACCACGGCAGGGCATGGTAAGCCTCGGAGAGGAATCTCGATGGCTGGGCGCGTTCCTCCAGACCGGCGCCCTCCCGTGCGTAGAAACAGAAGTAAACGCGCTCACTCGCTGCCTCGGCCCCAGCCGCGAGCAATCGTCTGGAGTGCTCGGCGTGGTACCGCTTGAACGGCTGGCCAGCTTCGGTCGAATTCGTCGGGAACGTCCGGGCGACGTCTTCGTCGTCGACGTCCGTGATCCCCGGATAGTCCGGCATCTGTGCGACACGCTCTGTGGGAAAGAGCCGCGAGAGGTGCGGGTCGCCAGGGTAGTTGCTGTCGACGACGTTCAGCAGGAAGACGGCGCGAAACGAGCCGTTCTTCAGCGCCTGCAGGTGATCGACCCGAACGCCACTCTCGTCTTCGATCGCGCTCGTCTGCGTGTACTGGGGGGACTGCTCGTGGCCCCGTTCCAGCATCGTCGCGAGCACCTCCCAGGTGGGGTCCAGGAACGGCGTCTCCTCCAGGAAAGACGCCATGTTGAACGAGCGCTTGACGTTGCCGAAACGTGCCCTGGCCTCGAGTGGACCGACGTCGTCGGCGATCCGTCCCTTCAGATTGGACTGTGTTGCCCACTGACGGAGAGCTGCCTCGAGTCCAGCTTCGGTCTCCAGTTCGTCGAGGCGGGCAGGTTCCAGAACCGGGTGTTCCTCGTGTAGGGCTTCCCGTTCTTCCTCATCACCAGCGAGGTACCGAGCGACGGACAGCAGTTCGCGAATCGCTGGATCGTCTCCGAACCCGATCACTGTCGCGGAGTGGGTCGGGACGCCTGCCTGCTCGAGTGTCTGGATCGTCTCGGTGACGTGCTCTCCACTCTGTTTCAGCCCGACAGCGATGTCCTCGTACGCCCATCCGTATCGGTCATGCAGACGTTCGATCTCGTCGGTCACGGTCGAGAGCTGTTCGTCGGCAGTCTCGCTCGCGATGACGGTCGCCATTCCGTCTCCGGGGTCTTCTGTAACACTACCCCGAGCCAGGAACGCAGCAGTAGCGGTCGGGCGTGTATCTGGAGTTCCACCCGCTACGGATTCTCGCCGCTCGAACGAAACGTGGTCTGTAATCTCACCGGACTCAATCCAGGACCGGCGGACGCTCCCGTTGTTTGAGGCGACAGCAACCAACTCTCGGTCTTCCGCGAGTGCGGCCAGGTACCTCCGATCGGGAGGAGAGAACTCTTCGAAATCCACTGCAAGAATCGCCTGGGCGTCGACCGGGTCGTCCCCAGGCGTAGCGGTTTCTACAATGTCCGTTGCTTCGGAGATGAGCTGGCCACGTTCGACGTGGTCGTGTTCAGCAAGCCACTCGTGAAACTCATCGGCGAGGGCACGGACTTCCACGAGATCCGGTGTGGTCTCGGGGGTGGCGCCCTGCCAAACGAGGGTCTCCATAAGGGCCGCAAGGTCTGACCCAAACGAGGGCCGTGACGAAGCTCGCTCGAAGTATGTTGACTCGAATTCCCGATCGCCGATAAATCGGGAGACGAGTTCGCGACGGAGAGCGTCCGAAAGGATCGCCCGATCGTCAGCCCGGTTGAGGATATCAGTTGCGTGTACGACGGGGGAGGTGACCCTCGGAACACCGGCGTCAGAAATCGACTCTCCAAGCGAATTCTGGTACGTGGACATGCTCGTGGGAGACCCCGAGAGAACAAGGATTTCGTCGAGGGCATACTCGCACCGCAGGCTTTCGAATTGCTGGCGTATCGTCGCTTGTGGGACGTCACTGGCAAATGGGACAGTAACCAGGGTGCCACCGAGGGCTGTACTCACCACAGATCACCGTGACTAATCGGATAGAATGGGTGCGAAGTCACGTATAACTGAATCACAAACCAGATCAAGAATTCCAGCAGTAAATACGTACGTCTCGTGTCTACGTGAGATCGGGTCAAATTGAGTTTCTAGATTCGAAGGGCCGTCCGATCGACGTTCGAATAGGATGTCAAATCCACTGTAACCTCAGTAGTTGCTGGAGAGACGCATTGGCGCTCCGCGAGTGACTTAGTATGGGCCAATTCGTGATTCAAGATTTCGCGTTCTTTCGCCATTATCACACCACCCGCCAGAGAATGACCGCGAGCAGACCCCACTCCTATTGAACAATGTGGGCAGTATCGGTGTTCCGTATCGTCGGTAGGGAGTCCCGGGGCGCTATATTGTATCGCGGTTCGTACGCGAACGACACCGTCGCGTCGAAGCGTTCCTCAAGGTGCGGTTGGGCGACGAACAGTGAGGTCCGGCCGCACATAGAGACACCAAGCTGTCGCACGGACAAAGAGGTAGCCACTCGGGTGGGAATCGAGCGCCCGATACCGCTGGGTTACAGGACGACAGGGCAGGGTAGGTGGGGGAGCCCCGCCCAGGGTCTGTTGGACACGTCAGGGCAAATGGCGCAGGGGCGGAATCCCCTGGCGTATTGATGGTGGAATCGGCCTGCTCTGTGGCAGGTCACCAGGGGGTGGCAAGTGGGGGATACCTGCGCCACGTAGTAATGTACGGTCGGATTTGATGTAGTTTGTGCCGGCTCGGATGGGCTCGAATCCACACCGATTCCCTGCGATCGACAGTAGTGGACACAAGTGGTGAAGCCCCGACGAATGCCCGCTCTCGAACTACGCCCCGAACGCCGAGATCGTCGCGTCGGTTCGGTCGGACAGGTACTCGTCGATCTCCTCGCGCTTCCAGCCCAACGGCGAGAGGATTGACTCCGCCAGACGAACCAACTCGTCGCAGTAGAACGCGACGTCGTACTCGTCGGGTTCCTCTGAAAGCAGCACTACCCGTTCCCTGGAACTGACGCAGTCGTCGACCACGACGTACTCGACGTCCTGGCCGGGCCGCTTCTCGAGGCCAAGATCTTCCGACCGCTGGAGGGCAGCCACGTTGCGCGTCGCCTGCGTGTACTCCTCGACGGACTTCGAGACGCGGTTCTTGATGGCCAGGTCAGCCGCGTCTACAGCGCCGACGCGGAGCCGTTCGATAGCCGCCTGGAGGCGACCGCACACTTTCTCAGGATCGTGCGTTGCCCCCAGCGTCTGCATCAGGTCGTGCTGGATGTCCACGAAGAAAGGTGGCGTCGAGCGCTGGCGAATCTCGATGCCCCGGACCTTGTAGCTCTCCTCGTCGTCGACAGGCTCCCCGGCGATCTGCCCGAAGTACTTCGTCAGCGCGCCGGCGTCGTCGGTCCGCCGTGGGCAGAACGCGATCCAGTCGTAGGCCTGCTCGTACTCCAAGCGAACGCCCGTCTCGGCCGTTATTGCCGGCGCCACCTCATCCAGCGGCGTCTGCTCACGATCGTCCATGGCCTGCACCCAGAGCGAGTCCACGATCCCGTGGACGACCCGCCAGCCGTTGGCCTCAAAGGCGGCCTTCGCGTCCAACAGAATCTCGCGAGCGTAGGCGTTGATCGCCTCGTGGCACTCGATCCGGCCGAACTTCGCGTTCGCGAAGCCCTGGTAGCCGAAACAGGAGACGAGTATCCACTTCAGCGCGTCCGACCGTCCCTCCAGTGCAGCAATCTCCTCGGGGTCGGCGCTCTCCCGGATTGCCTGCTTAATCTCGTCGCGGTCGTCGATGATCGGCCCGAGGACGTCCGGCAGGTAGCCGTCCTCCGGGCAGATCGCGTAGTCGAGGCCGGGGACGTCCTCGCGATCGGGATGGCAGTCACACCGGACGGTCTCCGGGCTGATGTTGCGCGTCCGGATGATGTTGGGGTAGAGGCTGGAGAAGTCGAGTTCGTGGACGTCCTCGTGGAGGCCGACCTCAGGCGCGAAGGTGAACCCGCCGCGGTCCGCGGCGTCGAGCGTGCGTGCGCTCTTGAAGCGCTCGTGACGCCAGGACCGCCAGGGGACGAGGACGTCCTCGTCGCGGGCGTGCCGGATCTGGATGGCCGTCAGCACATTGCCGATACTCGCCCACGCCGTCTCCTGGAGTGGCTTCCACGACCGACTGACGAGGTCGAGCATTCCATCGAATCCGCCCTCAACGATCCAGAACGTGTTCGACTCGTCGACGATTGCCCGACCGGGGACGTTGTATCGGGCAGGTGAGTGACCGACGCGGCCGTAACTCTCGTAGGTTGACTCCGTCGCAAGCGTCTGGTACCCTGGCTCACGGCCGAGCTGGTAGTTGTCCGTCACCGCGGCGTCGAACAGCGTCGGGACGAGCGCCGCCCGGCCGAGCTGTAACACGTCGGGGTCGCGGTCTGCGACGATCGCCGCGACGGCCGACGCCACTTCGGCCGGCGAGCCCGAGACCGTCTCGTCGTCCACCGTGACCTCTTGTAACTCGCCGTCGTCGCTGTAGGTCAGCTCCGGGGCCGAGAGGCGACACACCGTCGGCTCTCTGGCCGGCGTCGGGTCCGTACCGCTCTCCAGGCAGTATCGGAACTCCCGCGAGAGGTCGACATTGTAGAGACGGTACGTTCCGGGCCGGCCCTGCTGGGCGATCGTCCGTACGAGTTCGTCGACGGCCACGAGACTCGTCGCCGCGACCTTGAGGACCTCGGCGTGATCGTGGCGCCACCCTGGCCGGGCGCGTGTCCGCGAACAGTCTGCGACGAGCGGATGCCCCTCGAGGATAGCGACGGCACCGTCCAGAGAGTGATCCGGCGCGCCGACATACAGCGTCGGGTAGAACTCCCGCTCGGTGCGATTGACGCTGCCGTCGGCCGTCAGCGACCACGTGACGACGGTCCCCGGCGCGGGGTAGTCCACCTTATACATCGTCGTCCTGAAGGGCCGCGACCTCTTCCTCCAGCTCGGCGATACGCCGTTCCTGCGCCAGCGCGATCGACATGAAGACGCCGTCGAGCGTCCGCGACGGGTTGTGGTAGCCCGCGGCATCGGCGTAGGTGCTGGCGTGCTCCCAGAGGGTGTCGTAGGCATCGTGGTCACGGTGTCGAAGGCCACGCCGGAACTCAGCCCAGGACTCCTGGGTCCGCCGGATCTGGTCGCGATAAGTCGGGTTAGTGCGCCCCACCGACAGTCACCTCCCGTGGCGGCGCCTCGGCCGCGCCGTGCATCGCCGCACGCTCGACGAGGACGGTCTCCCAGAAGGCAAGCGTCGTCTGGACGTAGCCATCGCCGAGCGGGTAGACCTGCGTCTCCCAGTCCGCGCCGACGAACCGCGGTCCGAACGGCGTCTCGTGATACTCGATCGTGCACTCGGCCAGCGTGGCGATGGGCTCGCTGAACTCGTCGGTCCGCTGCCGAGTGAGAAGAACCGGAACGTCGGCCTCGCGAGCCAAGCGAGCGATATCGGCAAGCGCCGCCAGAAGCATCTCCTGGCCGGTCACGCCCTGGAGGTCGTCGCCGCGGTAGTGGGCGTCGACGGCCGGGATCACGACGACCGATGGCGAAGCATTGTCGATCCGGTATCGGACGGTTCGGAGCAACGCAGTGTGCTGATAGGCCGTGAATCCACGGGCAATCTCGATGCGATCGAGGACGCGGTCGCTTGGCGCGAGTGAGCGGAGCGTCGACGTCACGGCGTGTCGACCGGCGTCCACCCAGAGCGCGGGGCCATCGCGCATGAGGACGGCGTCGATCGCGAGCGAGTGCAACGCCTCGAGGCCGCTGCTGGCGCCCGTCTCCAGTAGTTCGACTCCTGGATCGAGCTCTGGCAGCGCCGGGGCTGGCCTGTCGTCTGTGTCGGTGAGCTGCATGTACACCGGACGGGACCACAGGGGGATCAATCGATCCGGGGTGGTTCCGGAAGTGCCGATAGAAATTGCGGGTCGCGCGATACTCTCAAGAGTAGGTGGATTCTGGCTTTGTTGAAATCTTTTACATCGCCTATGATATCGCGTGCAATAGCCGCTCAGTAGGTGTGCATATCTCCCAGGGACATTCTCTCAATTCAGTTTCTTAACTCCTGTTGCCGGATCCCCTTGGACCACATCCTCTTTCGGGACGTCTTTCGTGACGATGGCCAGTATTGCCGTGCTGCGTTGGCTATCCCGCGTCGTCCTCTCCCCGACCGCCGGGTAGCGCTTCCATGAACGTGTCCTCCCGACCGGAGCGTTGTGAATCAACTACTTTTCCATTCATCGATACACTTCCAAGGTAGCTTCACCAAGGGGATTCCTCGATTCGTTCGGCGCACTCGCCAGTAGCATCGTCGCGGCACTCCTGATGCTCGCCTACGCCATCCTCAGTTTCTTCGAGACGTTGTTCAACGTCAAGATGGGCGCTGGACTGGCGGGGTATTCCTCGGAGGCGACCTCGTGGTGCTCTCGGCAGCGATCTTTGAGACCGGTGCGATCGTCGCTGGCGCGAACCCGATGACTAGCCTCAGTGGCCGCTCGGAATAACGTCTCACCCGGTCCGCACCAACCTACTGACGTGACCAGTCCGTCACCCGAGGACCGATGACGGCTTGCGGTGGAACCGACGGTCCAGAACTACAACGATCCCGGCACCGACCACCACGAGCCCGCCGGCGAAACCAAATGTCGTGGTGAACCCGAACGTGGTAAGCCACCCACCGAGCAACCCGCCGAACCCGCCACCGAGGGCGACCAGCGCACCGTAGACCCCGAGCGCTTCTCCTTGAATGACGGCTGGTGAGAGGTCCGTAACGATTCTGGCCGCCGTCAACGCGATCGCCGCCCAAGAGAGTCCCAGACACACGAAGAAGAAGGCGACGACCACGTTCCCCGCTAACGTCCCACCGATGAGCGTCCCGACAACTGCGACGGCCGGGAGCACGCCCCCTCGAACGAGGAGGCCGCCGAGATGCACTGGGATGACATCGTACCTCCGGACGAGTCCAGTTGCCGGTCCATAAAAGGCCGCCGCCACCACATTCAAAACGAGGTATAGAGCGAAAATCTCGCTCGACGAATACCCCACGCCGGTCAGGTAGGCCGGGAGCGGGGCGAAAAACACACCGAACCCGGTGAACACGATCACAACGGCCAGGAAGTACAGGGCCAACCCCGACGTGAACCGCTGTGCGAACCGACGAGGATGGAGTCGCCGTGGATCGAACCGGCCGGGACTAAACGGAAACGCGGCTCCTCGGACGTTGAAGCTCGCCGCCCGATGGACGCGTCGGCGGAGCCGTTGCGGCGATGGACCTTCACCCGATGCGGAATCCGCCGGTAACGTGCGAAGCGCCAAGACGAATCCAGCCCCAGCACTGGCGGCACACACGAGGAAGAACAACCGCTGGGCGAGGATAGTGCTGACCTGCGTGGCCCCGACCGAAATAACCGCGAAGCCGATCAGGAGTCCCAGAGACCAACCTATTCCCTGTGACTTGTTCAGTCGCCCGATCAGATCGGTCCACACGTTCTCGGCTTCACCGCTCACCACGAGCAGCGTAAGCACCGGAATCGCGGCCGCGTAGCCGAGCCACAATAGCGCGTGGACGACAATCACCAGCGAGCGGTTCTCAAGGGCGGGGATAGCTAACATCGACACGACGGTCGTGACCATCGCCACGAGAACGAAGACTCGTCGCTTGCCGGTCCGGTCCGCGAGCCCACCGAACACCAAGGCCCCGGGGACTCCAACGAAGGAGCTCGTCGCAAACAGAATGCCGAGGTCGAACGCAGTGCCACCGAGTTCGACGAGGTATAGGGGAACAATCAACGACGCTCCACCGAAGGCGACCGCTGTAAGCAACCAGGCTCGCAGCCACCGACGTGCCATGTTCGAAAACCAGTCACTTCGCTCTTAAAACTGGGCGAATCGGATTTCCCGCCAGACGAAACACTGACCGTTCGGTCCATTACCCGACGGGTGTTGGGCGTCCAGATGCGGTAGGAATAGGAATGCTCGATGCTCCGCTTCTCTCAGCGTCGGAGGGGGCCGCGAGTCCAACGTACGCGTGATGGGTGGCCAATTTCAGCACGGCCTACGACGGTTTCACAAGACATTGTGTACAAAGACAGCTTGAGAAACCAGCGGGTCGATCAGTTATTCGAGGAGGCAACCGACAGCCGACATGGCGAGAACTTACCCCTCACCGTGGCTCGAAGACGTGGACGGGCCAGTCGGTCACGTAGCCGAGCGCGATCTCCCGTACTGCGCTCGTGGGTTCACGCACCGTCAGTTCGACCGGGTCACCCATGGAGACGTCGGCGTAGTAGACGGCCAGCCGCCCGAGGAGGCGCCCACAGTCCGCGTATGTGACGACGGCGACGTGGGGGGTGGGTCCGCCGCGAACGCCGGCGGCGTGTGAACCGCCGTATACGAGAACATCCGGCCCTCGCGGGACTGCGGTTCGACGTCGACGGCGCGACTGCCGCAGGCGTAGCAGGCCGGCTGCTGCGGCACACCCCTCGACCCGCTCGGCGGGGACGTGACGGAGGCCGGCCCACTCGGCCAGGAGCGTCCCGTACATAATCTGGTGTTCGTAGCTCTCGGACTGGTTGCCGACGTACACCGCTTCGACGACGTCGGCGGGGTCTGGCAGTTCGTCGAACGCCTCCGCGAGGGCGACCGAGAACAGGTCCCCCCGGGAGGTCCGTGCGGCCGAGCGGCGAGGCGCCGACCGACGCGATGACTCGGTCTGGCATGCGTACCTAGTAAGTCTCCACAGAGCTTCAGTCGAATCGTTGTCTTCGACGGGCACGGATACTTTGCGATGAACACCGCGACAGATCGCTTCATCAACGAGGTACGCACGTTCATTGGCAAGACAAACTAACGAACGGTCTTGCTGAAGATATCCTCTATATGTAGCAGTTCGTCTCTAACAGATCCTGATTAGACGATGATCCGCTTTGGTACGGCGTTCGACTACATCGACCGAATCGGAATAGAGATGGTTATTGGGAGACATAACTGAATCCACCGCGAAAACGAGCCTGTGAACGGTACACTTCGGTCTATTCGTTAGTTGGAGTTCTCCACTCGTTGATGAGAGTGGGAAGGATGATTCCAACTCCAAGGAGGATAGCCCCTTGGATGGCCATATTCTCGGTTACGATCGTTGAAGCGTACCAGAGAACAATCCCAACTATCACAAAAACACCCATGATTCTCGTATTTTTGCTAACCATGTCCAAAAATAGTCACGGAGCAAGCATAATTCTACTGGTCTATACATACCCTGTATGCAGCACGTCTGCTGAAACCGATCACCTGCTAAGGATCTTTTCTGGGTCAGTCGTTTCTCACTGACGAACGCTTACAGTCCAAATGGAGCGGACACTCACGAGATTGAGCAGAGCGACGTGTTGAATCGGATGTATCACGTCGAATCAGGGGCGCCGGTCACCAAGGTCGCGGATCAAGAGGAGGAGCCAGTGGAGGCTTGGCGTCCATGCTTTTCCTCAATCTGAATCTCGTACCACACAAGGTCCATGTCTTCGATCGGCTGATGAAAAACGTCGAGTGATGCGATTTTAGCCTGGGCTGCAAATATCCCAGCTGCCTTTGGTATTTCCTCGTCGGTGATCTGGTGGATGGTCCCGCGTACGATGACGCTACGCCACTCATCGATAGACTCCCACTCGAAGGTAGAGAGGCTGACTCTCCCTCCTTCTTCGAGAAATTCCGTTTTCAGGTTACCCTCGCCCTCAGATATTTGAAGCAGGCACCGATTCTGGGTGCGATCGAATCCGAAAGACATTGGCATACCGTATCCCCCGGCTTCGTTTCCCATAGACAGCGTTCCCAAGCCCTGAGATTCCAGAAAATCCGCAATTGCAGACTCGCTCATCTCCGAACCATATTGTTCTTTAGACATCCAATAACAGATACATCACTACCACCGCTAAAAAAAGGGCTGGGGGAAGGACTATTTTCAGCGATATTTTAACAGATCGGGGCTTCATTAGAGGGGTGATTGACTCGTAATGCCTTCGATTTTCCGGATTGGTACACCTGGGAGGGGAGCGATTTCAGCAAGTCGAGTTTCACCAATGTATGGATCATCGCGCTTTCGACCTACGGTGTCGGAGATATTGTGACATCAATCGCTTTGATCTGGTTCAGTCCGGCACATGTCGAGGCTAATCCGCTGATTGCCCTCGCCATCTCGCTCTTCGGTGGGGGCGGATATCTGGCATTGAAACTGCTATCGTTGTTCGGTTGTTTGGGGATATCTCTTATCGCAGGATTTCAGGACCGCGACCCGCTCCTGTTCTATGGTCCGCCTCTCTTACTCGCTGTGGTAGGAGTCGTGAGTACAGGAAACAACCTCTGGATAATGCTCTAAGATTTCCTGGCCGAATAGCCAAGAGCCAAGAGCATGGTGAAGGTGTATCGTAATTGGAGGAAGCTGAAACGATGGCTAGGCCGTATCGTGGCCAGTTCCCGGCTGTTTCGAGAACCACGTACCCGGGCAAGTCCACGGTTTTCGCTCGGGTCTCTTAGTGATCAAATTACGGAAGGTTTCGTAGCTTTGGTATAGAAATCGACAGTATCGGTTTTCGCATCGACCAAAGAGGGTGCGAAAGCCCGGCAGCGAACGGCGTGAGCCGCCCGGACCGTGGAGGCGGTGGGGTGGTGGCGGAAACGCACACACCAGAAACAGAGACGCTAGCTCCCTACGCCTCCCACCACCGCCCGCGACCGACTACCTCGACGTCACTCCAGTAGGTCACCGCGACCGAGCACCGTCCCTCGTGCCAGTTCTTCTTGACCCCCTGCATCCGCACGACGTCACCCTCCTGGACCAGCGTCGGGTCTGACTTCACCCAGCTCGTGAACTTGATGCGACCACCATCGTCTTCGAGCAAGCCGACCTGACAGATGCTCGGATGACTCGGTGACCAGAGCGTCTCGACGCGCCCCTCGATGCTCACCTCGCCTCGTGGCACCTCTGACACCGCACTGATCGGGATCACTTGGCCTGGCCCCCACAGGAACTCCTCGTAGACCTCGAGGACCACGCTCTCCAAATCCGCGCCATCTGCCACCCGCTCGGCCAGCCGCCGACTGATCGCCGCCCGTGACCAGCCACGGAGCTTCCCAGCCAGCCGCGCCGCCTCCTCGTTCACCGCCCCGAGTTCCGACCGCGATAACTGCGCCCGTGGATCCGCCTCGTCCGGGTCGCACCACCTGTCCACGCTCGCCGCCCGCTTGGCGAACGTCCGCCGTCGCTCTCTGCTCCCCCGACCGGCCGCCCGTCGCGTCCGTGCCTCCCGCCCCGAATCGGCCTGCTTGTCGAACCGCATCCGCGTGCGCTCGATCTCTCGCTCCCGCGCTTCCAACCGCTCTTCCGCTTCTAGGGTGAGGCCCGTGACACCAGCGTCCGGGTGATTCGTGTCCACCTTCCCCTGTATCTCCTGTTCGACCGACCGCCGCAGTTCTGACGTCTCCTCGACGACCGCCTCGTCTGCCTGCTCGACAGCCTGGTTTGCGCGCGAACCTTCTTCACTGATGACGTTGTTACTGGACATTGGAGTACTTGCTCCGAAGGCGCTCACCGCGCCGACCAACCGCGACCCTTGATCGCGGTTTTCTACGGACACCGACAGCCACGTCTGCACGCGCCGCTCGCGCCTTCGCGAGCGCCCTGTGGGCGCGAGCGGCGCGTGCCTGAGGCGAAGCCACAACCAGCACCGCGCGCCGTGTCGCCCGGCGCGAGCGGCCAGCACTCAAGCCACTTTCGCGTCCGGCGAGTGAGCGGAGCGAACGAGCCGACCGAAAGTGCGCTTGGTGCTGGCGCGAAACCAGACGCCCGGAACGGTGGGCGAGCGGAGTGAGGCCACCGCATGCCCGGAATGGTCGGTCGCGAGCGAAGCGGAGGGCGGCAGCGGCGAGCGGGACGGGCCGTATCGAACCAAACCAGCCAGCCGAGAGCAACTAGTGCCGGCTCAATAAACGGCCGCTGGCTCGACCTAGGACACTGTGCTCTTCCGCCCTCGTGGCTACCAGAACGGCCACCGATCGTTTTGCGCCGCCGAGTACTGCGTTTCCAACGGTATACTCTCAGATACTTTGTCGGTCAATTTCCACATTTCGTCTTCTAGGTCCGTCAACTCCGACCAGTCCGTTGTTTCGTCAGCCTCTATCTCGGATGCCATCCAGCGGTAGTTCATTCCGATATCTCTGAGAGCGGACCAGAGCGACTCATCCACCCCCAGATGTCGGCCCTCGGCTGCGTGTTTCTGGAGCTCCTCAGCCCGTGATCTAAGGACACCTACTGTGTCGTTCCCGGTCGATTTCTCGCTGAGGACCTCATTTGAGTATTCCTTCCTGGCTAAATCCGCTTGCACACCTGCATCAACGTACCAGCGCTCGAGCTCACGGCCCCGTTCCTTGTCGATTCTACTGTTGACCGTATACATCGAAATTAGGAAGGAGCCGATCAAACTGACCGCGACCACGAGAATGTCTATCCACATAATTAGCCATTCCACCGACAACAGTTAGAGCATTACTGAAAGCACTATTAGCTGGAAAAGCGAGCGTCCAGCGGATCGACATCCACTCCGAGGCTAGGAGCGTCCGCTCGATGGTGTCACGATGATACCACGGCGGCACCTTGCGGGTCTGTGCGCTATTCGTTGGAATCCACTGTGGCATCTTCAACGGGGTACCACTGGTGGTTGTCCCACTGGAATCGCACGGGCCGTGCCGTAGGCCTGATGCTGGTGTTTGTTGTCCGTTCAAGGAGATTGCACGATGCTGCGAGATCGGCATGGCCATCAAAGCCACACGGACAGGTCAACGTCTCTTGATGCCTGTGTGTTCGCTCGCGCTCGCCACATGCGGGACATGTCTGGGAGGTCCACGCCTCTGAGACAGACTCCAAGTTGATGCCATACTCCTCACAGACGTTCCCGAGCTGATCGAGACACTGCCGATGTGCCCAGAAACTGCGCGCTTTGAGATTCGCCTCAACCGACCAGTACTCGCCGAGGACACCGTTGAGGTCACCGTGATATATGGTTCCAACGTCGGCGTTACACAATCGCTCCACTAAGTCACGGAGGAGCGCGTTGACGGCGTGATCACGTCGGCGAGCCCGCTTTCGATAGAGCCGCTTGATCCTCGTACTGGTGCGCTGATCTGCTGGGAGTTTCGCTTGGGCGTCCGCGATTCGCCCGGTGGTTTCGCGGAACTGTCTGAACGGCTCCTCTCCACTGTAATAGCACTGGTCCCCTGTTGTCGTCGTACACGCCACGAGGACGTTCGCACCAATATCTAGGGCGGCAACGGCGGTTCCAGTTGTCGTGTCCAGTTCGTCCTCATGGACGGTCACCGGCTGATGGGCCCGGTACGTCTCATCAACGTCATCATAGGTGATGTGGAGACGGCCCTGTTTCCCCTGCCAATGCGGATCACCCCGGACCACAACACGGAGCCGTTCGTACCGACCGAAGCCGTACTCGTCCTTGAGCTGGCTACCGATGGGGATTTCAAGCCGGGAACGTCCACACCAGTTGATCGTGTAGGAGTCGTTTCGGATGTAGGTCCTTAGGTCGCGCCCGTCGGCTTGGTTCCCCCAGTACCCGGGCGGATTCACCTCCTGATCGGACTGCTCCAGAGTTTCGAAGAACGACCGCCAAGCGGCGTCGTTGACTCGAGAGATCTGTTGAGTTGTGGCCGACCCCAGCACGTCTACGTAGTCCTCATAGTAGTCATCACAGTTCCAGACACTCTTGCCAGCGAAGAGCTGCTGACGCCGAGCATACGTCAACTGGTTCCAGAGGCTTGCTGATGAGTCAAGAAGCCGTTGGAGGACAATCTCTTGCCGTTCTGTTTGGGGGACCACTCGGAAAGTGTTGGTTCGTCTCATCGCTCGGATTTTCCCCACCTCCGAGGAACGTAACCAAGGTGGTCGATCTCATCCGCATCGTCTCGGAGGATCCTAATTAGGACGAGTTCGGGTACGCCATTCTCTGCCTGTTTGACCAACCACCTCTTTAGTTCGAATTCGGCCTCCTCAATCTCGGAGAGGTCAACCGACATCGGTCAGTGCGCCTCCAATTGAAGATACACCCGTCGCTGAGGGTAGGATATCTCTTTTCATACTGTTCTATGCAGGCTCGACTGAGCGCGCCTGCACCCGTTGCAGGCGCGCAAAAAATACCCAATACGACTCAATAGGAAGACAACAGATCAGACCTGAGCACCGACTGGAGCGCAGTCCCCCTCGCATACCCGCTGGCGTGAAACCAGACGCCCGGAACGGCGAGCCTCGAGGCCGAGCCTGCGAGGCCTCGACAGCGAGCCGCACGCCCGGAATGGTCGGTCACGAGCGAGGCGCGGTTCGACGCGAACGGAGAGAGCTAGAACCGCGACAGCGAACGGGGAACGCAGTGACCCGTGAGCGAAGCGGAGGGCGAAACGCGGCGAGCGGTGCGTGCCATCTCCCATCAGATTAATAGGAAGTGAGAGTTGATGACGACCTAGTTTGGGTCGGTTGTCTCTAGCTCAACCGTATCCTTTGCGTCATCAGCCAGCAACATTGGATCGTCCAAATCCTCTTCATACGACTGTCGAGCAGCGACCATACGCTCAAATCGGTCAGTTAACTCCTCAAAACATTCAGTCTCCTCCGGATTTTGCCGGAAATACGCGATAAACATACTGTACCATAACATAGCGAACGCAGGGTTTTTTGCATCCTCCAAAACCTCCCCACAATTAAGGGCCATATCTGCAAATACACCCGAATCCAGAAGAACATCCTGATGAACAGAATCGAATAGCTCCTCTCCGAATCGCATGGACTGACTACGGATGTCATACATGTCGAGATCACTGACGTGAGCCTTCAGTAACTCCTTTTCAAGAGAGTCAAAATACTCCTCTAACACGTCACCAACCTCATCTCCAAGTTCACTATTTAGTAAAACCTCTTCCAATCGGTCTCGGAAACGTTTCAACACGGAAAGAGAAATGCCATACCGCTCAAAATTCTTCATCGCCAGTCGACGATGCTCCTCACTTTGATACGGCTCTTGTTCAAAAAAGAAGCTGAGGATGTGAAATGTCGAACGTTGTAACTCGTCCACATGTTTCTCGCTCATCTCGAACTCGGCGAACGGTTCCGATTGTTCTGGTAAATCATCCAGACTGGCATCCACTCGAACATCCGATAGCTCCATTGGTTCGTCGTCAAATTGGCTAAGGCCCCAGTCTGCCAATTGAACAATCAGGTCTGCAGTAGGATCATTTTCCAACTCGTCAAATATCCAGTCCCGAAAACGGTCGCGCTCCTGCTTGAGCAACGAGAGCACATCGGTATTGAAAATCGACAATCCTGCATAGACGATGATCATCATCCGGTCCGGGTACCGAATATCCACCCTGTCCAACTCCACTTGGAAGTCCTCCGCATTGAAGTCGCCATATAGCTCCTCCATATGATGTTTTACGTGGAACGAGTGAGGTAGTGAACGCGCCCACGTATTCTCCGATTCTTCGCCAATGATCTCAAGCAGTTTGTTGAGATGATAATCAAGCGCCTTTCGGTTGATCTTGGCTGGGTCCTCATGCTTCCTAACCAGGAACTCACGGAAATGTTCCTGAATTTTATACAGCCTGTCGCCTTCATCAGTCCGGTTAACCTCCTTTACGATGGCTCGTCGATTTAGGTTGCGAAGTCGGCGGCTGACCTCTGTCTGCGAGCTATCCTCAAGTATGGCGTTCACTGTCTTCTCGTTGAGTTCGGGGAGTGGCGAAATCCTTCGAAGGAACTCCTCAGTTTCAAATGGAAGCGATTCAAGATATCGCTGTTCAATAGTCTGGAAGACCTCATCTTCGGGTAAGTCAAAATCATCTTCAAATTCAGAGGTCGCGCTCAACAGATCAAGATAGAGCGGATGTCCATCCACTTTATTGTGAACATCGCGGACGGTTTCTTCGGAAATGTCGCTGGATTCTGGCTCAAGAAATCTGCGTGTCTGGTCCAGAGTAAAATAGCTGAGGTGAAACTGTTGAACTCCTTTTATCTGGGATGCCGAGATCTGGCCAACGGTTATCAGGTGAACATTATCCCCGAGGGCAGCAGAAATCTCACCAATCAGGTCACGGACGGTTTTTTCGTCGTCAGAGATTTTGTGGATGTCGTCGATCGAGAGAATCAGTGGTTGACCGGACCAATCCTTAGTCAAGTCCTCGAGTTTGTGAATATCTTGAACACGGTCATCTACAGTAGCACCGCCGCTAAGTGGGCCTACACTCGCGGAGACGTTGACTACTTCGTTGGGTTTGGCATCACGTTCGGCAGCTGATCGCCGGGCCATGTGAAGGACGTGGCGGATCAGATCAGACGAGTCGTGCTGATTGCGAACGGTTTTCTGCTCAATTTTGAATTTGTCCGAAAGACGCCCATGTAGATGATTGCGGAATTCAGTTTTACCAATACCAGGCTGGCCAGAGATATGCAGGTCTTTGCCATCCTCTCGAATCTTACTATTGGCTCGCTGCAGTTTTTTGGTTCGGACCTCGGCCATCTGCTATTAAGATTGTTGATTACACTGGATATACCTAATGTGAGGAGGGTGAAAGTGAAACGGGGATCAAGGAGTCTCAGTTTGATACGAGTTCCGCGTCCCCGGCCAAGCCGCCTTTCTCGTTTTTTCCTAGACGAAGGTCTCTATTCCGAAGTTCCCGTTCCTTTATAGCCAATAAGATACCATAATTAGCGAGGATGGCCGAGTCGCCCGCCGAACCCACCGCCGACGTCGATGCCCTCGCAGACGCCACCGTCTGCACCGTCGACGAGCTCAACGACGAGATCAGCGACATCGTCGAGGCGGCCGACAGGTACTTCGACTACGTCGTCGGCGACGTCACAGACTATCGCGACGTCAACGGCCACGTCCACTTCGACCTGGACTACGACGACGCCAGCATCCACTGCATCATCTTCGGCTCGCGGCGTTCGCGAACGACCGACGACCTCGCGGAGGGCACGCAGGTCGCCGTCGCCGGCGACCTCTCCTACTACGAGGCGCGTGGTAACTGTTCGATCCTTGTCTCCGACGTCGTCGAACTCGGCGACGGGACCTACCAGCAGGAGTACCAGGAACACAAGCAGGCCCTCGAAAAAGACGGCCTGCTCGACGACGAGCACAAACAGCCACTGCCCGACCTCCCGGAGACCATCGGCATCGTCACCAGCGCCGACAGCGACGCTCGCGAGGACGCCGTCACGTCGATTCACGAGCGCCACCCCGACGTCGACGTCGTCGTCCACCACGCCTCCGTCCAGGGCGACAAGGCACTGCCGACGCTCCTCGAAGGCATCAGCGCCCTCGATCGTGATCCCGACATCGACCTGCTCGTCGTAACGCGCGGCGGTGGCGCGGACACGACGCTTCGGGTCTTCAACGAGCCCGGGCTCTGCCGGGCGATCTTCAACACGGAGACGCCGATCGTCGTCGGCATCGGCCACGAACGCGACCGGACGCTCGCCGACGAGGTGGCCGACCACCGCGTCATGACGCCCACCCACGTCGGCTCGGTCGTCCCCGAGAAGGAGGCGCTC
>ENA-ORDC01000781-ORDC01000781.1-marine-metagenome-genome-assembly--contig:-NODE-781-length-27722-cov-12.736661_pt1 | contig 27722 bp, 26 predicted proteins | sample MGYA00237783_ERZ508515 | MGnify/ENA primary metagenome ERZ508515 (study PRJEB26186, sample SAMN06268792) | marine metagenome | isolation source: Eden Landing Ponds, San Francisco, CA, USA | place... | reverse complement strand
GTCTTCCTCGAGTACCCGCTGTACCCCATCAAGAAAGCCAGCAAGTACGGGATGGAACTGGTCGAACTCGGGATCGGCGCAATCGTCGCGTCGATCGCCGTCGGCCTGTTCTTCCTGCTCGCGGCCGGCTTCGGCCACGCGATGGACGAACCAGAAGGTGATGAGTCGTGATCGACCTACTACTCACGCGGTACAACTACTACGCCACGATGCTGTTGCTCGGGATCGGCCTGTACATGCTCGTCGAGAGCGAGAACCTCGTCAAGAAGGTCATCGGGATGAACATCTTCCAGACCGGGATCTTCCTGTTTTTCATCTCGCTGGCCTACGTCGACGGGGCCTCGGCGCCGATCGTCGACAAGGGGTCCGAGGTCGGCCAGCACGTCAGCCCGCTGCCGCACGTCCTGATCCTGACGGCCATCGTCGTCGGGGTCGCGCTGACTGCGGTCGCGCTGGCGCTGGTCATCCGGATCTACGCGGAGTACGGTACGCTCAACGAAACGACGATCAAGGAGCTGGACCATGATTGAACACGCGCCAGTCCTGCTGGTCGTCGTCCCGATCGTCGCGGCGTCGCTGCCGATCGTCGCGAGCATCGTGACCGACCGTGCCGGTTGGCCGATCGCCGTGCTCGGGCTCGCCGTCCACACCGGGCTCGCGGGCTGGCTGCTCGTCCACGTCCACACCGAGGGCGTCGTCTCGACGGTGCTGGCCGGGTTCGAGGCCCCCTACGGGATCGAACTCTACGTCGACGGGCTGTCGGCGGTCGTGGTCGCACTCGTCGGCGTCACGTCGTTCGGATTGCTGGCGTACGCCCGGAAAGCACAGCCGCGCTCGAACGCCTTCTACGCGCAGTACCTGCTGCTCGTCGCAGGTCTGACGGGGATGACCGTCACCGGCGACGTGTTCAACCTTTACGTCTTCCTCGAGATCACAGGACTAGCGGCCTACGGACTGGTCGCGACGGGTCGGAAGGGGAGTTCGGCTGTCGCCGCGCTCAAGTACCTCCTGCTGGGGACGATCGGCGCGTCGCTGTACCTGCTGGGCGTGGGCTACCTGCTCGCGGCGACCGGGACGCTGAACATGGAGGATCTGGCCGAGAAGATCCCCGAAATGGCGGGCTATGACTCGACATTGATCGTGACGGCCTTCGGCCTGATCGTCGGCGGGCTCGCGGTCAAGGTCGCGCTGTTCCCGGTCCACACCTGGCAGCCCGACGCCTACTCGCGATCGCCGGACACGGTGAGCGCGCTCATCTCCGCACTCGTCTCGACGGTCTCGGCCTACGCGCTGGCTCGACTGCTCCTGTCGGTCTTTACCGTCGAGTTCCTCACGGAGGTCCAACTCGCTCAGTGGGGCCTCCTGGCGGTCGCGTCGATCTCGATCGTCGCCGGGAGCGCACTCGCCGTCTCCCAGTCCGACGTGCAACGGATGCTCGCCTACTCGTCCGTGTCGCAGTTCGGGCTGGTCGTCGCCGGCTTCGCCATCGCGACGCCGCTGGCGGTCGTCGGGGCGACCGTCCACCTGATCGGCCACGCGATCATGAAGGGCGGCCTGTTCGCCGCGACCGGGATCGTCCGCCGGAAGACCGGCGCGACCACCGTCTCCGAATACGCCGGCCTCGGCAGCCGGGTGCCGCTGGGCGCGGGCGGGTTCGCCGTGCTGGCAGTCGCGATGGTCGGCGTCCCGCCGGCGGTCGGCTTCGTCGGCAAGTGGTACATCGTGATCGGAGCGGTCGAGGCCGAGATCTGGCCCGTCGTCGCCGTCGTGCTGGCCTCGACGCTGTTGACGCTGGCGTACTTCGCCCGCCTGATCGAGCGCCTGTACTTCGCCGAGGGCGAACCGATCGAAACGGCGACCGAGTCCGAACAGCCGCTGGCCGACGGCAGCGGTGAGGTCTCGTTCGGCATGAAGGCCGTCGTCGTCGCCGCTGCGGTGCTCACGGTCGCACTGGCGGCCGCCGTGCCGATCTACGAACCGACGTTGACCGAGACGCTTCCACAACTACTCTAACAATGACGGATATCAGACCACTTCTGGCGATACTCGTGTCGGCGGTAGCGATCCCGTTGATCCTCGCGTTGCGCTCGCGGCCTAACCTCCGAGAAGGCGTGACGCTGGTCGTCGCGCTGGCGAAGTTCGCCATCGTGGCGAGTCTCGTTCCGGGCGTGCTCGAGGGCGAGGAGTACGTCTTCTCGTTCGGTGAGTTCGCCGCCGGGATCGAATTCGCCTTCCGGGCCGACGCGCTCGGCGTCCTTTTCGCCTCTCTTGCGAGCCTCCTGTGGATCGTCACGAGTCTCTACAGCATCGGCTACATGCGCGGGCTGGACGAGCACGCCCAGACGCGCTACTTCGCGTCGTTCGCGGCCAGCCTCGCGACGGTGATGGGCGTCGCGTTCGCGTCAAATCTTCTGACGCTGTTCGTCTTCTACGAACTCCTGACCGTGGCGACCTACCCGCTGGTCACCCACGACGAGACCGACGAAGCCCGCGCCGCCGGCCGGAAGTACCTCGCGTACACCTTCGGCGGCGGCATCGCGGTGCTGGGCGGCACGGCACTCGTCTTCTGGCTGACCGGCGGGCTGGCGGGCGGGACCACCTCCTTCGCCCACGGCGGAATCGACGGCCTGGCCACTGCTGATCCACTCTGGGCTCGGGCAGCGTTCGTCCTGTTGGCCGGCGGCTTCGGCGTCAAAGCGGGGCTGATGCCGGTCCACTCCTGGCTGCCGGACGCGATGGTCGCGCCGACGCCCGTCTCCGGACTGTTGCACGCCGTCGCGGTCGTGAAAAGCGGCGTCTTCGGTGTCGCTCGCGTCGTCCTCGACGTCTACGGGACCGACGGCGTCGCCGAGATCGGGATGGGGCTGCCCCTGGCGGCCATCGCAGCGTTCACGCTCGTGGCCGCGAGTATCATCGCGTTGCGCCAGGACAACCTCAAGCGTCGGCTGGCGTTCTCGACGGTCAGTCAGCTCTCCTACATCGTGCTCGGCCTCGCCCTGCTGGAGGGCAACGCCCTGATCGGCGGGCTGTTGCACATCCCCGCCCACGCCTTCATGAAGCTCACGCTGTTCTTCTGTGCGGGTGCGATCCACGTCGAGACCCACACCGACGACATTTCGGATATGGCCGGGATCGGCAGACGCATGCCACTGACGATGGCCGCCTTCGCGGTCGCAGCGGCCGGAATGGCCGGAATTCCGCTCGTGGCCGGGTTCGTCAGCAAGTGGTATCTCGTGATCGGCGCGCTAGAGGGGGAGTACCTGCTATTCGCCGCGGCGCTACTCGTCTCGGGCGTCCTGAATATCGCGTACTTCTGGCCGATCGTCTACCAGGCCTTCTTCGAGTCACCCGAGGGCCACGACGAGAAACCGCTCGTCTCCGGCCCGCTGGGCGGACGCTTCGCGTCTGGTGACGACAGTCCAGCCCGGACCGACGGCGGCGTCGAGGAAGGCGACGACACTGACGAAGAAATCCCGGATCCGAATCACGTCGATCATCTCGGGAAGTTCCACGAGGACCACGAACACCACGGTGGGCCGCCTGAAGGCGGCTGGGACGAGCGCGGCTGGCGCGGTGGTGAGAGCACCTGGTTCATGCTCGGGCCGATCATGGCGACCGCGACCGGGTCGCTCCTGCTTGGCATCGTCCCGTCGACGGCCGTCTTCCTCCAGATCGTGACTCGCGTCGTCGAGAATCTACCGGGGGTGGTGCTCTGATGTCCTGGTTGACGACTGTGCCGCCCGCTGTCGTCTTGCTCGCGGTTGCCGTCGCCGTCGCGAAACTCCCGCGGAAGATCGGCCACGCGCTCGGCGCGCTCGCCTCGGCGGGTGCGCTCGCGTGGGCCATCGTCGTCCCCGATGGAACCTACCTCACCGATCTCCAGTTCCTGGGCTTCGAGACGGCACTGCTACACGTCGACGACTTCTCGCGCCTGATGGGCCTCATCTTCGGGCTGATCGCGACCGTCGCAGTCGTCTATTCGTACTACACCGAGGCCGAGCCGATCCAGACCGGCTTCGCGCTGTCGTACGTCGCAACAAGCTTCGGCGCGGTCTTCGCGGGCGACTGGCTCACGCTCCTCTTTTTCTGGGAGCTGATGGCTGTCACCTCGACGCTGCTGGTGTGGCACTACAGCGGGAAAGCCGTCCGGGCGGGCTACCGCTATGCCTTGCTGCACGGACTCGGCGGAACTCTGCTGATGGCCGGCATTCTGGGCCACTACGTCGAGGTCGGGACCTTCCTGTTTGCCGTGGCTGGCGGTCCCGAGACCGCAGGCATTACCGCTGGGCTCCCGCAGGCGCTCGCGGCGGTCGGCATCGGAGTCAACGTCGGGTTCGTCGGCCTGCACGCCTGGCTGCCCGACACCTACCCGCGCCCGCACATCGCCGCCAGCGTCTTCCTCTGTGTGTTCACCACGAAGACCGGCGTCTACGGGATGTACCGGGCGTTCCCGAACGGCCACGAGGCCATCGCCTACATGGGCGGTGCGATGGCGGTCTTCGGCGTGATCTTCGCGCTCCTGCAGAACGACATGCGCCGACTCCTCTCCTACCACATCCAGTCCCAGGTCGGATACATGATCGCCGGCGTCGGGATCGGCGGGGCGCTCGCCCAGTCCGGCGCGTTCGCACACGTCTTCAACCACATCCTCTACAAGAGCCTCCTGTTCATGACCGCCGGGATGGTCATCTACCGCACCGGCGAGGAGGACCTGAAGAAACTCGGCGGCCTCGCCCGGAAGATGCCCGTTACGACTGTGGCCTTTACTGTGGCGGCGCTGTCGATCGCCGGCTTCCCCGGGTTCAACGGGTTCGTCAGCAAGGGGATCGTCATCTCGGCGAGTCACTACACCTTCGAGAAGGGGCCGCTGGCGTTCGGTGACTTCACCACCCTCGAATGGATGCTCCTGCTCGGTGGTATCGGGACGTTCATGTCGTTCATCAAGTTCGGCTACTACGCCTTCTTCCACGGCAGCTACGACGGCGAGGTGAAACGCGCGGGCTACGGCACCTCGGCGGCGATGGGGCTCGTGGCGGTGCTGTGTGTCGTCTACGGGCTGTTCGACAGCACGCTGTTCGCGATCCTTCCCTTCGACGTCACCAGCAAGGCTGTCGTCGAAAAGGCGTACACGACCTACACCGTCGACCACCTCGTCGAGGGCGTTGCCCTGGCCGTGATCGGACTGGTCGGCTTCTTCGCGACGAAGAAACCCCTCTCGAAACTCGGCCGCGTCCCCGACGTCGATCGCCTGTACAATCCGCTCGTCTTCTACGGGACGCGAGCCGTCGTCGTCGGCGTGACCGAACTGTACGCGGCCGTCGATAGAGTAGTGGTCGCCGCAGCGTCGACGACCGTGTGGGCCGTCGAACAACCACGTGAGGCCATCGCGGCGGTCGGCGCCAGTGATGAAGAGCCTCTGTCGCTCCGCGCAGGGATCGGAACGAGTGTCCTCGTCCTCGCAGTCGTCGTCACCGTCGGACTGGTCGTAATGCTGTGATCGGCTGGAACTCCATTCAGGAGACTTGGCCCGTCAAATAATTGTCTCTTCGGGAGACGGCACCGTTTTCAAATTTGCTAATCGGGGACTACCCTTTATATTCGATGACGACGACTCTTCGATAGAACACGCGAACGGCGGGGCCGACGGCAGGGCCACCATCCGAAGTGGCGAGCCCGCGTCGCGTGGACTACCACCCCCAACTATGAAAGTACGCGAACTCTTCACAGACGACGACGCAGTCAGTCCAGTTATCGGCGTGATCCTGATGGTCGCTATCACGGTCATCCTCGCGGCCGTGATCGCCACGTTCGTCCTCGGACTGGGTGAATCGGTCAGCGAGACCGCACCGCAAGCAAACTTTGCGACCGACTACAACTCCGAGTCAACCGATTCATCGTGGTCGTCCCCGTCAGATACCGGTGATGGTGCACTGACGATCACGCACACCAGTGGTGACACAGTTAAGGCAGAGAACCTCTTCGTGACCGGTGGCGTCAACGATCGGTTAGCCTGGGATAACGCCGATGTCGCAGGCTACACCGCAGGCAGTGAGATTGACGCAGGCGATTCGGTCGACTACCAGGTCAACTCCGACAACACGGTTCGCGTTCTCTGGTCGGACGGCTCCGGCGGGAGCTCCGCAGAGCTGAAGAAGTGGACCGGCCCGGACGCCTGATCTGACCACTCACTTTTCGATTTCGCGATTGCCCAGGAGTGGCTACGCGACCGAATTTCGCTTATTTTTGATTCGATATAGTTAGTTTCGGGCCGTTCAGCCGGTGATGCAGATATAAAGATAAATGTCGTGTCTCGATGAACCTTCGACCACCGTCACGGAGTTCACGATGACACTACAGAATCGAACGTGCGTCGTCACGGGCGCATCACGCGGGATCGGGGCAGAGATCGCCAAAGAACTGGCAGACTACGGCGCGAACGTCGTCGTCAACTATCGTTCTTCAGAAACCCAGGCAGCCGAGGTTGCGGCCCACGTCGACGAGGAGACGCCCGGCGAAGCCATCACGGTCCAGGCCGACGTCAGCGAACCCGAAGACGTCGACGCGATGGTCGAGCAGACCCACGAGGCGTTCGGGCCGGCCGACGTGCTGGTCAACAACGCCGGGATCACGCTGGACGGTCGCTTCGAGAACATCGACCGCGACAAATGGGAGACGGTCATCGACGTCAATCTCACTGGAGTCTACAACTGTACGGACGCCTTCTACGACGACATCAAAGCCAGCGACCAGGGCCGGATCGTCAACATGTCCTCGATCGTCGGCGAGGCCGGCAACTTCGGCCAGGCCAACTACGCCGCCAGCAAGGCCGGCGTCATCGGCTTCACGAAGACGCTCGCGCGCGAACTCGCACCGAAAGGGTCGACGGCCAACTGCGTCGCACCGGGGTTCATCGAGACGGACATGCTCGCGGACGTCCCCGAGAAGATCCGCGAGGGGATCCTCGAAGACGTCCCGCTCGATCGCTTCGGCGAGCCAGAGGAGATCGCAGACGCGGTTCGGTTCCTCGCCAGCGGTGACTCAAGTTATATGACTGGCCAGACCCTCAGTGTGAACGGAGGGAAACATCTCTAATGTCACCGCCACATATCGCCGGGGTCGGCATGACCAAATTCGGGAAAGTACCCGAACGCACTGGTCGCGACCTCTTTGCTGAAGCCGGCAGTACCGCTATCGAGGACGCCGGGATCGACCGTGACGACATCGACGCACTCTACGTCGGGAACTTCATGGGCGAACTCTCGGAGAACCAGGGCCACATGGGCCCGCTGATGGCCAAAGCCATCGGGCTGGACGTCCCAGCCACACGGGTCGAAAGCGCCTGTGCCTCAGGCGGGATGGCCGTCCGTCAGGGCGTCAAAGACGTTCGGAATGGTGAGGCCGACGTCGTCCTCGTCTCAGGCGTCGAACGCATGCACAACATGGGCACTGCCGGAGCGACTGGCGGGCTCTCCGTCGCCGCGGACGACCTCTGGGAGATCCGCCAGGGGATCACGTTCCCGGGCGCGTACGCGCTGATGGCCCAGCGGTACTTCGAGGTCCACGGTGGCGACCGCGAGGACCTCGCCCACGTGGCAGTCAAGAATCACGCCAACGCCGCGAACAACCCGCTCGCGCAGTATCAGTCCGAAATCTCGGTCGAGAAGGTGCTGGACGCTCCACCCGTGGCGATGCCGATGGGGCTGTTCGACTCCTCACCGATCACCGACGGCGCGGCCGCTGCGCTGCTCGTAAGCGAGGAGTACGCCGAAGAGAACGGCCTCGACACGCCAGTCGCGATCACCGGCACAGGCCAGGGAACGGACAACCTCGCGCTCGCAGAGCGTGATTCGCTCGTCTGGACACCCGCAACCCGCGACGCCGGTCAGGAAGCCTACGACGACGCTGGGATCGCCACCGACAACGTCGACTTCGTCGAGGTCCACGACTGCTTCACCATCGCGGAAGTCCTCGCGCTCGAAGGGCTGGGCTTCTACGAGGAAGGTGAGGGAATCACCGCTGCGCGCGACGGCGAGACGACCGCCGACGGCGACCTGCCCGTGAATCTCTCGGGCGGGCTGAAGGCCAAAGGCCACCCCGTCGGCGCGACGGGCGTCGCCCAGATCACCGAGATGACCAAGCTGTTCCGCGGCGACCACGTCAACAGCGACAGGGTTGAGGACGCAAGCGTCGGCCTCACCCACAACGCAGGTGGCACGGTCGCGTCTGCAGTGGTTCACGTCCTGGAGGTGGCAGAATGAGCGACGAGATTCAGAACGACGGGTACGATCAGGCGATCGAAGCGATCGGCGCGGGCGAACCGTACGCCCTGGAGTGTCCGAACGGTCACCACTCGATGCCGCCGCGGCGGGTCTGTCCCGAGTGCGGCGAGTCGGAATTGGAGGAGGTCGACATCCCTACTTCGGGCGAGTTGCTGACCTACAACGTCACGCACGTCCCGACGCCGGACTTCGCCGACGACGTGCCGTTCGTCCTCGGGATCGCCGAGTTTGGCGGCGTCCGACTGACGGGTCGTGTGCAGGCCGACGCTGAGGAAGTCGAAGTCGGCATCCCCGTCGAACTCGGTCTCGGCGAGTCCGAGACCACCGAGCGTCCGCTGATCACGTTCGACCTGGCATAGATCGTCGACTATTTCCGTCGTTTCGCTTTTGTTAGGATCTACCCTAACATCTATACTGTGAGAAGTCATACTACGAACCACGATGGGTGGTGACGGCAGAGTTGTTCGTGACGAGACGAGCGCCTACGACGACGGCACAGTCGCTAGCGTTCGAGTGTTGTCGGTCCCCATCTCCGAACAGTATCCCGACGGCGTCAAATACGCCTTTCACTACGGCGAAGCCGGAGCGGAGGATCCAGTCATTCGATTCGACAACCACCACGGCCCCCACGAACTCCACCTCGGCTCGGAGACGTACGAGATAGAATACCCGGGTTTAGAGGGACTCTATAGTACGTGGCGTGCCGCGTTGCCACCGGAGAAACGAATCGATTGGTGACCACGAAATGGAGGAAATACAAATGAGCCAGACCCTGCACGTTGAAATCGGTACGCGCCCAGACCGGAGCGATCTGAAAGAGACGCTCGCGTCGATCGACGAGGGAGAAGACGCCGAACCGGAGCCGTCACGGCTCGTCGTCGAAAGCCTCGAAACCTTCGGGCAAGTCTTTCGAGCCACGAATCTCGAATTGCTCGAAGCCATCGCCGAACACGAGCCAGACAGTATCCGCGAACTCGCCCGACTCGTCGATCGGCATCCACCCGAGGTGTCCGAGAACGTGTCTGAACTCGAAGACTACGGGCTCGTCAGGATCGAGAAACACGGCCGATCGAAACGGCCGCGCGTCTGGTACGACGAGATCGAGATCTCCGGCGACGTCCCCCTCCAAAATCTCGGAGACAACAGTGACGTCACCGCGGCACCGTGAGTTCAGAAGAACTCCCGAAGACAGACCCGCGTCGTCGGGAACAGCCTTTGCAGCCGTTTTCCGACCGTCTCCGAACAATCGAGCCCATCACCTCGAACGGCGTCCACATCTCGATAGCCGACCACCAGCTGTGAGAGTGTGCCGACGCCAACGATCGCGTCCGGCTCGGCCGACGTTGGTTCGCAGGTCCCACTGCCATCGCTCACCGAGAGTTCGTATCGGCCATCGACGACCGAGAGCGGATCGTCCACCTCGAAGACGACGGACGTTTCAGCCTCGTCCGGGTAGGGGCAGGCTTCGAGCGCGGGCGGGACATCACTGAGGCGGAGCATCGGCCCGGCGTGGATCGAACATTCAACCTCGTCCGGATTCTCGACGGTGTCGAGCAGCGTCGTCTCCTCGGCGAGTGTGAGTTTCACCGTCTCGACCTGTGAGTCGTGCGTGCCGAGCAGGCCCAGCAGGCGGCGACGCGCTTCGATGTCGACCGCCGAGAAATCGTGGACGCGGAGCTGGCGTCCCTCGGCCTCGCTCTCGACGGTGTAGATGACGTAGCCCCGAAGCTCGCCGTTTTGCCGCCAGGCGTATGCCCACGGCGTCTCGCCATCCCGGTCGAAGGTCCGTTTCCGCCACCAGTCCTCGCTTCGCTTCCGGGAGAGTGTCGTTCCAGTGCCGTGGGCACGCTGGACGCGTTCCAGTCGCTCCCAGTCTCTGGGCCCGACGTGCTCGAAGTCACCACCGTCGGTCCGGCCGGCCACCGCGAGTTGCTCGGGTGGAGCCTCGTAGACGGTGTACTTGTTGGCGATGGCCCAGCCGAACTGTCGGTAGAAGTCGTGAGAAAACGGCCAGAGTGCGGCCATCCCGATCCCGCGATCGCGACACTCGTCCAGTAGTTCCCGACAGAGCAGGCTGACGTTACCGCCTCGACGGTGTTCCGGCGGCGAGGAGACGGCTGCGACGCCACCGAGTGTGATCCATTCCCCCCGGAGACGGGCGTCGAGTTCGTAGAGTGCGCCGGTAGCGAGCAACTGTCCCTGCTCGCCGTAGACGCCGTAGCGGTCGGCGATCCGATCGGGGATCTCTCGGTCGGGTCCGGGCGGCCCGTTCTCGGGGTGGAAAGCGTAGTCGATGAGTCGTCGGTACCGTTCGAGGTCAGTATCCGGGACTCGTCGAACAGTCGGCATATCGGGGCCCACGCCCGGCGACTACAAGGTGATTCCGCCGAAGAGCAGGAAGATGGCACCGCCGATCATCGGCAGTGCCGTGGCGACCCACACGGGTCGACTCCAGTTCATGACCTTCTTGCCGTCCAGTGGGCCAAACGGGATCATGTTGAACCCCGCGAGCAGGGCGTTGATAATGACACCGAGCCAGCCGACGGTCGCGACCACCTCGCCGACGCTGCCGCCAGCGACCCAGAGCACTCCGAAGACACCGACGAGTGCGACGTTCGTGACCGGGCCAGCCAGCGCGATCAATCCCTGCTCGCGCTTCGTGACGAATCCGCGGTGATAGACAGCACCGGGCGCAGCAAAGAGGAAGCCGGCGAGACCGGCCATCACGGCCAGGAATAGCATGTTGTAGTCCGCACGGAACTCCGCGACCTGGCCGTAGTGGATCGCGACGACTTTGTGGGCGAGTTCGTGTAGCAGGAATCCGACGCCGGCGGTCGCCATACTGATCGCGAATCCAGCCGCGAGGACGTTCAGTGCGGCGTTCGTCTGCACGCCTGCCAGAAGGGCACGGACTTCGGGGTGGTAATAGAAGGCCGTGAACGCGACGCCGAGGGCGATCCAGGCAATTGCCAGATCTTTGAGTTCGCGCTGGCTGAAGCGAAGCTCCATCACGTGATCACGTCCCAGACGATCTGCGCACCGTTCTCGACGCCGTCGAGCATCAGATCGACGATTCCGGCGACGCCGCCGACCTCCGCGGACATGTACGGCAGGACGACGAACACGAAGCCGTAGCTGGCGATCATGCTTCCGATGTTGGTCATCGCGACGATCGCGATCAGTCTGAAGAGGGGGACGTCGGTGAGTCTGGCGTAGAGTTCACCGATCGGGGCCTCCTCGTCGCTGATGATCTCGTTGAGTTTCGAGATGTCGCCGATGTTGACATCGATGTATCGCAGCTCGACGTAGCCCGCGAACCAGCCCGGGGCGAGCAGCGGATTGACGCTCGTGAGCCAGGCGATCCCACCACCGACGAGGGCGGACGGCCAGTGCGCGCCCGCGAGCTTGGCGAGGGCCGCGGCGACGATCCCGTTGACGAGGAACCAGGCGACGAACAGCCGAAGGACCCATCCTTCCTGCGCGCCCCCGAGCAACAGCAGCGCGAAGAAGACGGCGAATCCGAGCGTGAACAGGTAGCCAAAGAGCTTGTACAGCGAGAAGCGCTTCTGTTTGAGTTCGCCCGTGAGTGACTCCATCGGGGGGAGCGTCGATGGATCGTCCAGATAGCCCTGGATCCCATCGCGGTGGCCGGCACCGACGACAGCGACGACGTCGTAGCCCGCTTTTCGCAACGCCACGAGTCGGTGGGCGATGAAGGCGTCACGCTCGTCGATCAGGGCCTCGGCCCCGCCGGGCGAGAACTGTCGGAACTCCTCCATCATGGCCGAGACGACATCGGTATCAGTGAGTTCCTCGATGTCGAACTCCTCGTACTCGGTATCGCTGCCCAGAGCATACTGCAGTGCGAGCGCGATCGGGAGGCCGACCGCGAGTGTGACGCCGCCAGCCACGAGTGCGCCGTCAAGGACGGTCACTAGTGTCCCGCCCAGCAGGGGGACCGCATCTGCCAGTCCAGGCGTGAGCAGGAGTGGGCCGGCGACCAGTTCGGCCCCGAACGCGATGAACAGCCCCAGCGAGAAGCCGATCATCAGTCCGGCTCCAAGCGTCCCGACCATCCCGGCCAGCAGGCCGCCGAACATGGTAAACTTCTCACGCTTCGAGAGCCGACGCCAGAACCGCTGGATCGTCGTCTGGATGTCACGATCGACCAGCGCGACGCCGAGATTGTGCTTCTCGGCAGTCTCGACGGCCGCCATCATGTCCGCGCCGGGCTTGATATCGAAGCGCTCGCCCATCCGGGTCTGGACGTAGCTCAGCATCCAGTAGGCCAGAAACTGAAAGACCGTGTTCCCGTGCAGGAGGTCGCTTGCGTCGAGATCCTCGGGCGTGTCGCCTTTCATCTGGCGGTACCGCCCTTCGTCGAGTTCGACGGCGACGATATCGGGCCGCCGTTGCTCGATAGTCTCCTCGACTTCGGAGACACTCTCATGAGAGATATGCGCCGTCCCAACGAGTTCGACGCTACCCTCCCCTTCAGGTGGTTCGGCTTGCGGGAGAGAGCCGTCGGCGGACGGGGCCGCGGCACCCGCGGACTCGGCCGGCCCGTCGGGGACCGTCTCCGAGTCGTCTTGCTCGCTCATTACCTCAGTTAGCGGGCCAGGGTTTCTTACGACTGTCGGAACCGCTGGACGACCGCACTGACCCGCCCACTCCCGTCGTCACTCCCGCGGGACGGCGATATTTCGCATCTCGCTACCACAGGCCGGACACGTCATGAGCGACTCCTCCTCGACCGTGACTCGCTTGCCACAGCCGAGACATTCGTATCGTGATTCGTTCGGTGTGTACGGATCTGTCCTCGTCATACTAGAACCAATCCACACGTCCAGAAATAACATTTTCGTGGAAACGATTGGCTACAATTTGAGGAGATATTAAGAACTAATAGATCTACAATGTCGCCGAGAGGACGAACGTCTCGCGCCGGTCCTGGGCACGTTCGACCGAGAATCCGGCCTGTTCGAACGCGTTCGCGGTGGCGTCGGCGTCGAATCGCTCGTCGAGAGGCGGACCGCGCTCGCCTGCACCCGCGGCAGTCCAGTCGGCAATCCCGACGGACGCGCCGGGCCGGCAGACTCGCGCCAGTTCCGAGAGTGCTCCGTCGCTGGCGAACTCGTGGTAGGTCATCGTCGAGACGACACCGTCCAGCGCGCCATCCTCGAACGGGAGGTCGGCTACTTCTGCGGTCACGAGCGCGACGTTCTCTGGCACACCGTTCTCGCGATACTGCTCGTGCATCGCTTCCTGAACGTCGACAGCCTGTACGTGTCCGACGTACGGCGCGATTTCGTCGGTGTAGAAGCCGGTCCCGCTACCAAGATCGGCGACGACGGAGTCCGAGGGAGGGGCGAACAGCGCGAGCAGTTCGTCGATGGAGACGTATTTGAATCGGGTCGGATCCTCCAGTCGATCCGCTCGGTCGCTGTCGAAGGTGTGATAGCCCATAGAGCGGCTTGGGTTCGGAGAGTCAAATACCGCCCGACCCGAGAGCTTCATACTGCCGCCTGTAACAAACTGACGGAATTCGCCACTCGGAGTGGCGAATATCGTTACGACTTACAGCCGGCAGTATCAAGAGCCAGGGCCGCCATCGCTCGGATATGGCGACGATCGTACCTCCGACGACGCGGACGTGTGAGCGGTGCGGGCGCGAAGACGTCTGGGACGACGACCGAGAGACCTGGGCGATCAGAGAAGACGACGGCGAGAAACTCGCCGGCGATCCCCATTGCCTCCACGAGTGGGACATCAACGGCGCGTACAACCCCTTCGGAGAGGCGTAGCCGGTAGCTTCTTCTCTCCGGCCGGTGGCCCTTCGAATATGCCGACAGTCTACGTCACAGCCCCGCCCGAGGCTGCGCCGGAGTTGGCCCGTACCCTCGTCGAAGAGCGACTGGCGGCGTGTGTCAATCGCATCGACTGCGAGTCGACCTACTGGTGGGACGGAGAGATACACGATGACGAGGAAGTGATCCTGCTGGCGAAGACAACTGCTGATCGGTACGACGCACTCGTCGATCGTGTCGAGGTACTCCATCCCTACGACGTGCCCTGTATCGAGCGCTTCGACGAGGACGACATGCTGGACACCTTCGCGGCGTGGCGCGCCGAGAGCGTCGCGGAGTAGTACCCACGCATTCGGGTTCGTTCACAGGGAGAAACTGGACACTATCTACTAATAGACAGCGCCCGAACAGTATATCGACAGCAAATGCGACTTCGTGGGGATCATCGGAGCGTCGCGCCCGTGCTCGGAAATCTGCTGCTCGTAGCCGTCGTGCTCGTTCTGGGACTCACCGTAACGACGCTCGCGTTCACGTTTCTGGATGGGACAGGGACACCGACCGCGGAGGCGACCTTCGAGAAATCCCAGACAGCGGCCGGCCTCCAGATCGTCCCGACGACGCTTGGCCAGCCAGTCACGATCCAGCTCAACGGTCGAGACGTTCAGACGCTGGCCCACGGGGATGTCGGCGAGCCGATCTTACTGCCGACAGCACCCGGCGACCAGGTGACAGTCGTCAGTCGAGACGGCGAGCGCTCGGTCCTGCTCGAAGAGGCTATCGACGACCGCAGCGAAGTCGGCGACTTCGTCGCCTACTACACCTTCGAGGACGGGCCCGGATCGACGGTCCGCGACCGCTCACGAAACGACAACGACGGCACGCTAGAGACTGACGGTGGTGACGGGCCAACATGGGGGACAGACGCCAGCGGGTCGTATCTCCAGTTCGACGGGATAGACGACCACGTCTACGTCCCGGACATCACGACGGAGACTGGAGTGGAAGGGTTCACCGTCGCGACGAAGATTCGGATCACGGGATCGACCGGCAGCGTCCAGCAGTTCGTCGAACACCGCTACGGCTCCAACGAATGGTTCCTCGAAACCGCGAACACAGGACCACCGTTCGCCACCAGCTACGCCGTGCAGTACCCCGGCGAGGTGATCCAGTCCACACCCACGCTCGAAGTTGGCGATACCTGCGTGCTCGTTGGAACCTACGACGCAGAGACTGACGAGTATACACTGTACATCGACGGCACGCCAGTCGCCAGCGATTCCTTCGATAGGTCGGTCGAGATGGGCGAACTCCGGCTGGGACGGGACTTCGAGAGCACGAGTCAGTACTTCGAGGGTCGAATGTACGAGTTCCGGCTGTACTACTCCGCGTTCAGCGACAGCGAGGTTGCGACGCTGACCCAGGCGATGGCAAACTGACTCGTCCCTCGCTGTCGGCTCGACCGAAGAGGGAAACACAGACCTTGCTCGCTCTCGGAACGCCGATATGGACTACGAGACGCCCCAGTTCTATCGGGTGATGCAATACGCCGCCCGCGCCGACCGGGACGTCGTCGATATGGTCAGCGGGAGCCCCGACTGGGATCCGCCGCCCGCGCTCCGTGACGGGCTCCGCGCCTACGCGAACGCGCCCGCAGACGACTACCAGTACCCGCCCAGTGTCGGCCTGCGTTCGCTCCGGGAAGAGATTGCCCGCCGTCGCGGTGTCCCCGTCGAGCAGGTCATCGTCACCAACGGCGCTGGCGAGGCCAATCATCTCGCGATGACCGGCGGCTTCGAGGCGTTCGATGGCTCGGAAATTCTACTGGCAGACCCTGTCTATCCCTACTACGCCGGCCGCGCGAACTTCATCGGCGCGGAGACGCGCTACGTCGCCGCCAACACGGACGGGCAACTCGATCCGAGCGCCCTTCGAGGAGCCGCGGACGAGGAGACCAGCGTGATCGTCGTCAATTCGCCGAACAATCCCACAGGGGCAGTCTATCCTGAGTCGTCAATCCGGGAGTTCGTCGCCGTCGCCGAGGAATATGGGGCGCTCCTGGTGAGCGACGAGGTCTACGATCACTTCGATTACTCCGGGGGATTTGCGAGTGCGCTCGACATTGATTCGACACAGCGGATCGTCACCGACGCCTTCTCGAAAACGATGGCAGTGACGGGCCTCCGGGTCGGATACGTAATCATCGAAGACGACAGCCTTCGGGAACGGGCGCGGACCAGACACATGCTGACGAACGTGACCGGGAGTCGGCCCGCCCAGTATGCCGTTGCTCACGCACTGGAGTCGACGCCGCCGCGCTACTACACCGAGGCTCGCGAGCGCGTTCGTGACCGGATCGACCGTCTGACCGATTCGCTCGACGCCATCGGCGCGGAGTACACCGATCCGGACGGCGGCTTCTACGTCATGGCTCGCTTCCCCGAGTTCGGTGGCGGGTTTGATGCCGTGTACGAACTGATCGATGAGGCCGGCGTGGCTGGGATGCCCGGTGCAGCCTTCGGGGAGTCTTTCGAGGACTGGATTCGCTTTGCGGTGTGTACGGATCGCGTCGAGATGGCTGCCGCGAGACTCGAAGCCTACTTCGAGTGAGGCGGCGATGTTCGCCGATTGCTGGCTGTTCAAGACGACCCAGTCCACAGGGCGTGTGATGGAGTTCGATACCCTCACCACGGCTGTCGCGTTCGTCGCACTGATTGCCATCGGCGTTGGCGGTGCGTCGATGTCACCGATGACCCTGGAGACGACACTGATGATGGTCGCTCCCTCCGCAATCGTCTTCGGTGCGATCGTGCTGTTTCTGGGCGTCAAGCACGGCGAATGGCGCGCTCACAACGTCTAGGATACTGTTACTGGAGTGTGGACGGAGACTCGGGAACGGCCTGAATAGGGTCGCTCGGAACAGCGAGTACTGGGGACAAAAACGTCTCGAAAGCCCCCACCACGCTCGCTAGGAACTGTGATTACCGGAGACAGCACCTTCTCGAAAGCCCTCACCACGCTCGCGGTCGCTGAGCGGCATATCCTCACTCTTTTCAGTCGTTCGGATAGGGGCCGCTCAGGCGACTCCGTGCCACCGCGACCGTGGTTCGCCCTTTCATCCGCCAGGACAGTATTGCTCGCGCGGCCTCCGACACGCGCTCGCGGATAAGTCCACCACACCTCCCCGGTCGCGCCCGGTTCGGGCGCGACACGCTTCCTGACCGCCTCGCGGTGGCCGGGAGCGAGTTTTATCGAGCACCGGGAGAGCGAAGCTCTCCCAAGCAAACGGGCAGCTTTGCTGCCCGTGAACGACCCGGGGAAGGGCAGGCCTGCTGTGGCGGTCCCTGGTAGATGACAGGGCGAGACTCGCGTGGCGGCTCCGCCGCCACGTTATAGGAGGTCGGTGCAACCGACCTCCCGCTGGCGCTGAAAGGAAGTCGCTGAGCAGGCTCTATTCGAGCGGTGCGAGGACGACCACCGGGAGTCCTCGATGCGAAACGGCGAGCGAAGTGAGCCGTAGAGCGAAGCGAGAATATCCTGCTCAGCGGCCGCCAGCGAGTCGAGGGCTTTCCTGCGTTGTTCACGGTAGAGCCTCAGTTTCCTAGCCAGCGTGGCGTGGGCTTTCGAGATGTCGTTGTTCCCAACAGTCGTTCAATTTCCTGGCCAGCGAGTCCAAGAAATTCCCGTGACGATACCAAACGCAAATCCACCTACCCACGAGCCAAGATTCCGTAGGTTCAAAAGCGACGACGACCCAGCCCAGAGTACGAGATGGCCGATCCCAACTGGGAACCCTACTTTGGCTTTGAGGAGCCCTACGAGAGCCAGGCCGACGCGATCGAGGCGTCGATCGACGTCGCCCAGCGACAGGGCTACCTCGCGATGGAAGGCCCCTGCGGGACCGGCAAGACCATGGCCGCCCTCACTGCGGCCGCGACCCTTCTCCGCGAGGGCGACCACTACGAGAACGTCGTCGTCGTGACCCCAGTCAAACAGCAACTCCAGCAGTTCGTCGACGGCCTCCGAACCCTCAACACCGGCCTACAGGAACCGCTGAACGGAATCTCCCTGGTCGGCAAGCGCGACCTCTGTCCGTACGGTCGCGAAGACGTCTTCCCGCCAGACATGAGCGTCCACGACCGCTGTGAAGACCTCCGGGAGAACACCGCCCATCTGATCGAGAGTGACGGCGAGGGCGGGAGCGAACCCCCAGCAGCGGAGGGCGCGGTCGGCGGCGCGACCGACGAGATCTGGTGGGACCCGGAAGTCGCGAGCGAGCTTGCCAAAGCCGCCCGCGCGGACGCGCCGGGTCAGCAAGCACTCGGGAACGCCCTCGCGACAGCAGGAGCCACATCGCCGTATCGCAAGAGCCAGCCCACTGCGCCCGAGGACATCGGTGGCGACGACCCACCGATCTACTGCCCGTTCGAGGCTGACTGGTACGCCCGGAACAAGGCTTCGCCCGTCGACTTCACCATCGGCGAGGAGTGTGTCATCACTGCCGAGGACTACCTTCCGGCCGCGACCGAGCGGGGGACCTGCCCCCACCGCGCGATGAGCACGCTCCTCAAGAACGCGGAGGTCGTCATCGGCAATTACAACCACCTGTTCGATCCCGACTCCCGGGCGCTGCTGGCCGAGGTCCTCGACGAGCGAACGTTCGTCATCGTCGACGAGGCCCACAGATTAGAGGGGCGCGTTCGGGACCTCCTCTCGGATCGCGTCGGACGGCAGACGCTCGTCCAGGCCAGAAACGACTGTCATCAACTCCTCCAGCGCGCCCGCCAGACCGACGACCACCGCGCGCAAGTCGAGGCGAGACTGACCAGCCACGAGGTGAATCTGGAGGCCGTCGAACAGGCCCGCGATTTCTACGACGACGCGATTCGGTGGCTCGACAACCGGGTCGAACGCGCCCTCGACGAGGAAGCCGGCCGGGACTGGCGCGCAGACCCGGACACCCTCCCCGAGCACGACATCGAGATACCGCTTCGCGATCCTGAGACCGTCGAGACGGACGAACTGACCGAGTGGGCGACCGACCAGGGTTACACCGGGTCGCTCTGGCGAACACTCCCGAAAGTCGGTGCGGCAGTCGAGGATACGATGGACCAGCTCGGAATCGCGCGCCAGCCAGTCTGTGCGGCGGTCGGAGTCGTCATGTCCCGGTGGTGGGAGCGTGATCACGCCACGAAGTTGCGAGAGATTGAGCTCGAACACAGCCCCACCGACGACCAGCGCGTCGAGGGCTGGCAACGCGAGTACACTGCGGGACTCGTGCTGTTCGACTGCATGCCCACGGAAGCACTCCGAGAGATTTTCGACGCGCTCGGTGGCGGCATGCTGATGAGTGCGACGCTCTCGCCGCTCTCGGTGTTCACGAAGGTGGCGGGGCTGGACGCGCTTCGGACGGGAGAAGGATCAGACGAGTCCAGTGACGACGATGTCGATCCTGGCCGACCAGTCGAGACCAGATCCTATCCTCTGCGATTCCCCGAGTCGAATCGCGCAAGCTGGATCGTCGACGCCAGTCCCTACACCGCGAGAAACCGTGGCGATCCGATCCAGGAAGAGTCGGCGTGGACCAACACCCGCGACGAGTACGCCCACGTCCTGCGGGCGGTCGCGAGAAGTCCGGGCAACGTCCTGATTGCCATGCCAAACTACCGCGAGGCAGCCTGGGCCGGCGAGTACCTGGAGGACGCGGTCGACAAGCCTGTCCTCGTCGACGAGAGTACGAGCAACGAGGCGACCGAAGCGCTCAAACAGCAGTTCTTCGACGGCGAGGGCAAGGTGATCGTCACGAGCACGCGCGGGACGCTGACCGAGGGGGTCGACTACGACGGCGCGAAGCTGTCGACGGCAGCCGTGATCGGGATCCCACTCGTGAACGTCGGCTCGCCACGCGTGCAGGCCGTCCGGCGGGCGTACGGCGATGCCTTCGGCGAGGACAACGCTTTCGAGTACGCCCTGACTGTGCCGGCAGTACGGCGGGCCCGACAGGCGATCGGACGCGTTATCCGGGGCTCTGAGGAGGTCGGAGCCAGAATCCTGGCCGATCGGCGCTTCTCCGAGGGCGTGCGTCACAGCGTCCACAGCTTTCTCTCGCCGGCCGAACAGGAGGAATTCGTGCGGATGACGCCGGATTTCCTGTCGGGGAAGATCGAACGGTTCTGGGCCGAGCGATAAGAGCGAAGAGTTCCGAACCGAGCGATAGGTGAAAGCGGCGTTTGAGTCTTCGAGAGTACTTAGATACTGGATCACCCACGGTCGTGTATGCGAGACACGAAACTCGGGGCAATCGTCGTCGTCGCGTTGCTCGTCGGCTCGGCGGTGGGGGCCGGCGTCGCGATGGTGGGGTTGTCCGACGGCGGAGCGAAGACGAACAGCGTCGACGGGCCGAGCGACCCGGACGACGGGCCGGCGGATCCCGACGACAGCCCGACCGAGAGTGGTATCGAAACCTTCGAGAGCGCCAGCGAGTTCCAGTCCTACGTCCAGAATGGCCAGCAGTCGCGCGCAGGCAACTTCTGGGGTGGGCCAGTGACGATCGGATCACAGTTCGACCTGGCAGTCGAGACGACGAACTTCCAGTCTGACGCGGCTCGGGTCAGCGCGAACGGGGAATCAGGCTCGGTCGATCGACACTCCTCGACGAACGTCCAGGAGCAGGGAATCGACGAACCGGATCGACTCAAGACGACCGGCGACCTCGTCTACTACGCAGACCGGCCGATCTATCGGGTCCAGCCGTTCCTCGAACGGCGCGGCGACGTCGACCGACGCTGGCAACCACCGGGCTCGACGCACGTTGTTGACTCCAGTGACCCCGCCAGACCGCAGCAAATCGCCGGCATCAACCAGAGCGGGAACCTCCTGCTCTCTGAGGACTCGCTGGTCGTCTTCCAGGGCTCGCGTCTCGTCGGCTACGACGTGAGCGATTCCGACAATCCCGAGCGGACGTGGACCCGATCGATCAACGGCAGCGTCGAGACCGCGCGGCTCGTCGACGGCCAGATCTACCTCGTGACGAGCTCGTCCGTCTCGTCCGGGAACCCGTGCCCGGTCGTACCGCTGAGCGGCCCCGGGGGGCGGATCGATTGCACCTCGATCTACCACCCGCGCCAGCAGATTCCGGTCGACGTGACCTACACCGCGTATACGCTCGATCCGAGCGACGGCGCTGTCGACGACAGTGTGAGCGTCGTCGGGACGCGCGATCGGTCGGCGATCTACATGTCCGACAACGCCCTGTACGTGACCTACACCCAGCGGACGCCCCGCGGCGAGCTGCTGGGCGACGCCATTCTCTCGGAACACATCGACGCACCCGGATGGGTCGAAGACCGTGTACAAGAGGTTCGCTCGTACAATCTCTCGGCGCGAGCGACCCAGATCGAGATCGAGGCGACGATCCAGGAGTGGCTGCAAAGCGTTCCAGACGACGAACGCGAGCAACTCCGCAGTGATTACCGGAAAGAGCTCGAGGCCTACGTCGAAGACCATCGGCGCAACCTCACCACGACCGGTGTCACTCGAATCGGGGTCGGTGACGGGCTCTCAGTCGAGGCTAGCGGACAGGTCCCGGGCGAGCCACTGAACCAGTTCTCGATGGACGAACACAACGGCAGTCTGCGGATCGCGACGACGATCCCGCGCCAGTTCGGGACGGACAGCGTCAACGACCTCTACACCCTCGAAGCTGACTCCCTGGAGCGACAGGGTTCGGTGCAGGGAATGGGCGTCGACCAGCGCGTCTACGCCGTCCGCTACGTCGGTGACACCGCCTACGTCGTCACGTTCCGGCAGACCGATCCGTTCCACGTCGTCGATCTCTCCGACCCGAGCGAGCCCGAGGAACTCGGCGAACTCGAACTGCCGGGGTACTCCTCGTACCTCCATCCGATCGACGAGGATCACGTCCTCGGCATCGGCGAGGAAGACGGCCGGGTCAAGGCGACGCTGTTCGACGTCTCCGACAAGAGCAACCCGACGATCGACGACACCTACTACCCCGGAGCGGGCTGGTCAGCTATCGCCGAGTCTCACCACGCCTTCCTCATCGACCGCAAGCACGGCGTGTTCTTCCTGCCGGGGAGAGACCACGGCTACGTCGTGGACTATACGAACAGTGAACTCAGCGAAGAGACCCGCGTCTCGTTGGAAGGACAACCCCAGCGGGCCGCCTATATCGACGACTACCTCTACGTCTTTAGCGACCGCGAACTGGTCGTGATCGACGAGACCGACTGGTCGCGTGAGACATCGCTGGGACTGTTGAACGACTAACTCAAAACCGGTTTTGTTGCCCGCTCACACACCACACAATTTTTCCGCCAACAGAAAGCATATACGCGCCACTGAGAGTGTGTTAGTCGATGCCATCCTGCCAGAACTGCGGTGAGTTCGTTACCGAGGCGTATGTCCGGGTATTCACACCCGAAAGAAGCGCGGGAGAGGGGCCACGCGTCTGTCCGTACTGTGAGGACAAACTACGAGACGGAGCAGATGTTCGCGAGGCGCGGTCGTCGCGAAATTAGAGACATCCGGAATGCGCGGTAGTCGAGAAATAGGAGACGTCCGGAATGCGCGGTAGTCGAGAAATAGGAGACGTCCGGAATGCGCGGCCGTCGCGAGGGTGACTGATTCTGGGGGATCGACGGGTACACAAGTCGGGACCGGATAGCCTCAGACATGACTGACATCGACGTCGAGCCCGTCGAAGCGCTCGACAACGAGGCCGTGCCTGTAGGTGTCGAGGCCCCGGATTACGTCCTCTACGGGGGGAAAGGCGGCGTGGGAAAGACGACGATGGCCGCCGCGACTGGCCTGGCGAGCGCTCGCGACGGAACCGCGACGCTCGTCGTCTCTACGGATCCAGCTCACTCCCTCTCTGACACGCTCGATACGGACATCCCGAGCGAGCCGGCGAAAATTCGCGAGGAGATCCCACTGTACGCCGTCGAGATCGACCCCGAGAACGCCTTCGGCGACAACCCACTCGGGGTCGAGGATAGTCTCGGCCCGCTCTCGGATCTGCTCGGTGACGACATGGCCAATCCCTTCGGCTCCTCGATGCCCGGGACCGACGAGGCTGCGGCGATGCGACTCCTGTTGCAGTATCTCGACGATGACCGCTTCGACCGGGTCGTGATCGACACCGCACCGACCGGCCACACACTCCGCCTGCTCGAACTCCCGGATGTAATGGAGTCGATGATCGGCCGGCTGATCGCCTTCCGCGAGAAGATGAGCGGCATGATGGGCTCGGTCTCGGGGATGTTCGGCGGTGACGACAAAGAGAGCGACCAGATGGAAGAAGGGATCAGCGACATGCGTGAACTCAGCCGCCGGATCGAGCGGCTCCGGGCCGTCCTTCAGGATCCGACCAGGACCGACTTCCGGGTCGTCCTCGTTCCCGAAGAACTCAGCGTCATGGAGTCCGAACGACTGCTCACCCAGCTAGAGGAGTTCGGTATCCCGGTGGGAACCATCGTCGTCAATCGCGTGATGGAGGACCTCGCCGACGTAGCTGACGTGGACGCCGACTGGTTCGTCTCGCCCGATCTGGACCACTGTGAGTTCTGCAAGCGCCGATGGGATGTCCAGCAAAAAGCCCTCCAGCGTTCCCAGGAACTATTCAGAGGCCACGATGTCAAGCGCGTCCCGCTGTTCGCCGACGAAGTCCGTGGCGAGGAATTCCTGAAGGTCGTCGCGGCCTGTCTGGACTAGGTGTCCGGCTCGTCGATCACGAACACACGCAGGTCGTTGACGTTGGTTCCCGTCGATCCGGTCTCGATCAACGCGTCGCAGTCGTCCAGAAACGGCTCGGCGTCGTTTTCGACGAGAGCGACCCGGCCAGCCATCGGGCTGTGGATCGTCTCGCTGTCGACGATCGCACCGGCATAGCCAGTGCCACCGTCCGATCCGTCGGTATCGACGCTCGCACAGACGACGCCCGGCGCGGCCTCGATACCGGCCCGGAGTACGAACTCCATGTTCGGGCCACCGTCGCCGTTCCCCAGAACTGTGACGGTCGTCTCCCCGCCGGAGAGGAGGACGGCTGGGGACTCGATCGGATGGTCAGTCTCGCGACACTCCTCGGCGATGGCGACCTGACTCAGTGCAGCCTCGGTCGACTCGCCTCTGACTCGCGAGGAGAGGACGAGAGAATCGTAGTCGGTGTCTTCGACTACGCCTCGGGCGGCCGCCAGCGCCGTCCAGGCCGTCGCGAGAACGTAGTTGTCGACGTGGTCCGGTTCTTCGTCGGGAGTCTCGTCGTGCTCTCCAGCGACACCAGCTTCGAGGTGGCCGATTACCGGCCCGGGCGCGTCGACATCGTAGTGCTCAAGCACGGCAAGGGCGTCTTCGTAGGTCGTTTGATCGGACGCGGTCGGTCCCGAGGCGACCACTCCGGGGTCGTCACCGACGACGTCCGAGAAGACCAGTCCGACGACGGTCGCCGGCGCGGCTGCACGCGCGAGGCCGCCGCCTTTGATCGCCGAGAGATGGGTTCGGACGGCGTTGATCTCCTCGATGGCCGCACCACTCTCGACCAGTGACTCCGTGATCGACTGGAGATCTGAGAGTCGAAGATCGCCAGCCGGCAACGGCAGCAAGGCACTGCCGCCACCAGTGATCGGGACCAGCATGAGGACTCGTTCATCCTGTTCGCGAGCGCGGTCGAGGATCTCGCGGGCTCCCTCGCGGGCCTGGTCGTCGGGCACTGGATGGGATCCTTCGACGATCTCCACGGTGTCAGTCTTCACGGGATCGTTCGTGACCACGAGCCCGCGGTCGATTCGGTCGTCGAGCACCTCTTCGAGCGCCCGTGCGACGACATCGGCAGCTTTCCCGCCGCCCAGCAGGACGATCTCGTCGTAGTCGTCGAGATCGTACCGACCCTCGGCGACGTGGAGTACACCGTCTTCAACGTGGATTCTGTCCGCGACGACGCGGTCGGGCTGGGCAGCCCTGATCCCGGCTTCGAGACACGACAGCGCGAGGTCGTGGGCGGGCGTCTCCGCCAGGTCGTCTCGGTTCCGGATCATCGCAGTGAGGTGACCCGGCGCAGGAGCGACCAGACCCGATCCCGCCAGCGACCCGGAAGGTGTCGTGCGAGTGCACAGACTTTCGCGATCCGGCCCACCGGATACCGGGCGTCGGGATCGCTCACGACGGCCGCGTCGGTGATGACCGCTGCGACGGCCTCGGGCGGCATGCCGAAGGTGTCGCTGGCCCCGATGGACTCGCGCTCGTCCTGGATCCTGTAGATCGACTCGTAGGCCCCGGAGCGATCGAGGCGCTTGCGCGAATCGGCGACACGCGATTCGAAATTCGTCGCGACCGGCCCGGGCTCGACCAGAACGACGTCGATACCGTACTGGTCAACCTCGTTTCGGAGGGCGTCGCTCAGTCCCTCCAGAGCGAACTTCGAACTGCTGTAGATTCCTTCGCCAGGTGTCGCGAGCAGGCCCACGGCGCTTGAGACGTTGATGATCCGGCCCCGCTCTCGCTCGCGCATGTGTGGAAGGACTTCACGAATCAGCCGGTGGGGGCCGTAGACGTTGACGTCGAACTGCTCGGCGAGGGCGTCGGTCGGGACGTCCTCGACAGGGCCGAACTGTGCCGTCCCGGCATTGTTGACGAGCACGTCCAGTCGCCCCTGTTCGTCGAGGATTCGGTCGACAACGCGTTCGACCTCGCGGGCGTTCGTGACGTCGAGATCGGCCGTCTCACAGCCAGCCTCGGCCAGATCCGTGAGGTCGTCTTCGTCGCGGGCCGTCGCGTAGACGGTCCACTCGTCGTCCAGAAAGTCCTCGGCGGTCGCGCGCCCGATCCCGGAGCTACAGCCCGTGATCAGTACCGTCTTCTCCATACACCACCACTCGAAGCGCTGGCAAGTAAGTCTGCATGTCCCGACCTACCGATGCTCGGATTTTGCCTCGTCCGCAAGTCGATCGGCCAGTCGCGTCGGCTCGGGCAGTTTGTAGCCGCCACAGCAGTTCGCGACGATGTCGACGGTCGTCTCGGCATTGATTCGATGACCGGGACTCACGTACAGCGGATTGATGCTCGTCGATCCCGACTCGTACTGGCGGCTCTGGAAAGCGTAGCCGATGACGGTTCCGTCAGGCGCTGTCACGTCGCTGTCGGCTTCGATCGCGATCCGATCGCCCTCGGCCATCCGGTCTGGAATCGGGTCGCGAGGTGCCCCACAGAGAAGGTTCTTGGCGACGCCCACGGCGGGTAAATCGAGCGTCACACCGATGTGCGTCGCCAGTCCGGCCTGCCGGAAGTGGATGCGGCCGCTGCCATCCACGACAGCGAGATCAGGGGTCACCGACAGTTTCTCGAACGCGGCGAGGATCGCGTTGCCCTCTCGAAAGCTCAGGAGGCCCGGGATGTAGGGGATCTCCGTCTCTGCGACAGCGGTGACTTCCTCGATCACCTCGCCATCCTGCAGTGCCACGATGGCGCTGACCGCACGGTCGTCGTCGAGAAAGGCCTGATCGACGCCGACGACCACGGGAGACTCCCGTGATGTGAGGGTCTGTTGGCCTGTGTCCCGGTCGATCCGCACAGCCGAGGGATCGAAGTCGAGGTCGTCTGCGAACACCGCTGCTTCGGCGATGTCGTTCTGGAGGGCTTCCATCTCCTCGCGGGAACGGCTGGGGTCTGGGACGAACTCCGGGTAGACTGGCTCCATCGCTCAAAATGGGCCGCGGCGTCGGCCACCTGGACCGCCGGGACCGCCGGGGCCACCGCCGCCGAACCGGAGTGTGCCCGGCGTACTGATCTTGTTCTTGACGCGCTGGCCGTAGACGATTCCGATTGCGAGGCCGACGAGGTGAGCGACGTTGGCGACGTTCGATACGCCCACGCCGAGCAGTCCGAATGCACTCAGAGCGGCGTAAAAGCCCACAATCGCCCACATCGGCATCGGCAAGATGCCCCAGATATAGACCCGGAGGTTGGGGTTGAGGACGACGAGTACGCCACCGATAGCCAGGCCCGCACCGCTGGCACCGAGGACGCCGCCGCCGGTCCCCTCAATAATCCCGATCGCAATCTGTCCCAGACCGGCGAGTGCACCGCTGGCGAGAAACAGGAGTGTGAAGTCCCGAGATCCGATGTACTTCTCGACGATCCGGCCGAAGAAGAAGATCCAGATACTGTTGCCGGCGATGTGCCAGAGGGTGGCCGTACTGTGGGAGAAAATCGAGGTGAACCACGTCCAGACGTACTCTGGATGCTCAGCCGAGAGTATGAAAATCGACTCGTAGAGTCGAAACATCTCGGGATCCTCCACTCGCCCGAACCGATCCAGGCCAACGACGAAGTTGAGAAAGACCTGCTGGGCGAAGAACGTGATCCACATGGCCCCGAGGAAGACATAGGTCATGTTCCCCCGGAAGTAGCTGAAAATACTCCCGGGACCAGTGTTGATCCCCAGACGGGCAGCCAGACCCTCCGAACTGCTCGAACTCGTTGAACTCACGCTATCGTCGAAGCCACTGTCGAAGACGCCGCCGGGGTCATCCCAGTTGTCCAGCCCCGGGCAGTCGTGGTTCTCGGGCAGACGGTGCTCGGCACAGAACGTCCCCCCGCAGTGGCGGCAGTGATACGGCATGTTCTC
>ENA-ORDC01000779-ORDC01000779.1-marine-metagenome-genome-assembly--contig:-NODE-779-length-27785-cov-3.660928_pt1 | contig 27785 bp, 26 predicted proteins | sample MGYA00237783_ERZ508515 | MGnify/ENA primary metagenome ERZ508515 (study PRJEB26186, sample SAMN06268792) | marine metagenome | isolation source: Eden Landing Ponds, San Francisco, CA, USA | place... | reverse complement strand
ATGGGCCTGCTCGCGGCGGCCGCAACCGCCGAGGAGGACTTCGACGCCCGCCTCGACCGCATCGAGGCCGAACACGGCGAAATCGTCGCCGACAAGATAAGCGTCGCCTGCCCCGACGCCGAGAAGGCGCGTGTCATCGGCGAGTTGGAAGGCGTGCTCCCCGAGACGGTCGCCGGCCGCGACATCGCCAAGGTCGTCACGCTCGACGGCTTTAAACTGCTCTTGGAGGACGGCTCGTGGCTCCTCGTCCGCCCCTCGGGGACGGAGCCGAAGATGCGCGTCTACGCGGAAGCCGGGAGCGAAGACGCGGTCTCGTCGCTCCTCGAAGCCGGTCGCGAACTCGTCGAACCGCTCGTCTGAGCGGACCGCGCTCAGAGGTCTCGTCTCTCTTCTTCGTCGCCGACCGGTCTGACGACCCCGCGGTACGCCGGCGTGAAAAGCGGGAGCGTCTCCGCGTGCTCGGTCAGAGAGACCCCGTCTCCCGCCGACTCGACGAGGTCTGCGGCCCGAAGCTTCGGCAGGTGAACGTGGACGATGCCGACCTCCGCCTGCTGGACGACCTGCACGTCCACCTCGTCGGGCGGGAGGTCGGTCGTCCGAACCGCGAGGGCGACCGCGAGGTCCCAGACCGACGCCGGCTCCGGCCGGTCGTGGAGGTACTCCAGCACGTAGCGGCGCGACGGGTCCGCGAGCGCCTCGAAAACGCAGTCCCAGTCGGTCAGGATACGGTCGCTCCGGTCTCGGTGTGCCATGGCCTTGACTCCCTAGCGCTTGACGACCGGCGGCTAAATCTATGTCGATTGTTAACGACCCACATCTTCAGGGTCGGCGGCGCGGCCGTCACTCGTCGCGCAGGACGCCGCGAAACCGCCCCTCGCCGCCGTTTCGCTCCTCGATGTCGAATCCGAGTGCCTCGTAGAACGGGCGGACGCCCCCGTCGAAGTCGGCCACGAGTCGGCCCCGGCGGTCGAGCGCCGCCCGGACGAGTTGGGTTCCGACGCCCCGACCGCGGCGACTCGGCGAGGCGGCCACGGCGTCGACGTAGTCGCCGTCGAGCGCCAGCGCGCCGACGACTCGACCGGATGTCTCGGCGACGAGGCAGTCGCCGGCGGCCAGTCGGTCGCGGACCTCGCCCGCATCGGCTTCCAACAGCCCGGCGTCGAACACGCGCATCACGGCCACCAGTTCGTCTGGGTCGCCCTCGCGGACTGTGGTTGCGTCGCCTCCGTCGGCCGCACGGTCTCTCTCGGTGTCGTCCATCGCCGACTACCCGCCTTTGATGAGGCGGAGCACCTGCACGCGGTCGACTTCGACGGGCTGGTCTTCGGGGACGGGGCGGCCGTCGACGAGGACGGTCACCTCGTGGGGGCTGAGGTCCACCGCTCGCACGAGGTCCGCGTAGGTCCCGCCGTCGCCGACGGCGACCTCGCTCGTCTCCTCGCCGACGACCTCGACGGTCACGTTCATGGTCGCTCGTGGGTCGGGTGCGGGTTTCAGTCCGTCGGCTCGGCGTCGGCCGGGGGCGCTCTCCGTCTCGGACGGTTTATGTGCGGGGCGGCCGGTAGAACGGATATGAGCGAGGCCGCGGAGTCGGGCGACGCCCCGGCGGGTCGAGAAATCTGGATCGAGAAGTACCGACCGCAGACCTTCGACGACGTCTACGGACAGGACGACATCGTCGAGCGCCTGCGGAGCTACATCGAGCGCGACGACCTGCCGCACCTCCTGTTCGCGGGCCCGGCGGGCGTCGGCAAGACCACCTCCGCGACGGCCATCGCCCGCGCCATCTACGGCGACGACTGGCGCGGCAACTTCCTCGAACTCAACGCCTCCGACGAGCGCGGCATCGACGTGGTCCGCGACCGTATCAAGAACTTCGCGCGCTCGTCGTTCGGCGGCCACGACTACCGCGTCATCTTCCTCGACGAGGCCGACTCGCTGACGAACGACGCGCAGTCGGCGCTCCGCCGGACGATGGAGCAGTTCTCCGACAACACCCGGTTCATCCTCTCGTGTAACTACTCCTCGAAGATTATCGACCCCATCCAGTCGCGCTGTGCGGTGTTCCGTTTCTCGCCGCTCGGTGACGACGCCGTCGCGGAGCAGGTCCGCGACATCGCCGCGGCCGAGGACATCGAGGTCACCGAAGACGGCCTCGATGCGCTCGTCTACGCCGCCGGCGGCGACATGCGCCGCGCCATCAACTCCCTGCAGGCCGCCGCGACGACCGGCGAGGTCGTCGACGAGGAGGCAGTCTACATGATTACCTCGACGGCCCGCCCCGAGGACATCGAGGAGATGGTCCGGGACGCCATCGACGGCGAGTTCACGGCCGCGCGCAAGCAGTTGGAGACGCTCATCGTCGACACCGGGATGGCCGGCGGCGACATCATCGACCAGCTCCACCGCTCGGTCTGGGAGTTCGACCTCGACGAGCGCGAGGCCGTCCGCCTCATGGAGCGCATCGGCGAGGCCGACTACCGCATCTCCGAGGGGGCGAACGAGCAGGTCCAACTCGAAGCGCTCCTCGCGTCGCTCGCGCTCTCACAGAACTGAACGCGGTACACTGAACCGGCCGCGTCGACCGCCGCGGTCTCCGGTTTCTCCGCTCGTTTTCACTCGCCCGTCACGCCCGGAACTCGAAGCGCGCGCCGCCCGTCGTCCCCGAAGTCACGATGGCCGTCCAGCCGTGGGCCTCGGCGATGGATTCGACGATGGCGAGGCCGTAGCCGATGCCGCCGTTGTCGGTCGTCTCGCCCGGTTCGAACACCACGTCGCGGCGGTCGGGTTCGATTCCGGGGCCGTCGTCTTCGACGTAGAAGCCGCCGTCGACGCCGCCGACCTCGACGCGCACGTCGCGGCCGCCGTGTTCGACCGCGTTCCGAAACAGGTTGGCCAGCAGTTCGGCGAGGCGGTCTTCGTCGGCGTCGACGACGATCGACTGGCAGGTGACCAACTCGGCGTCGGCGGTGTCGGTGGTCGCCCACGCCTGCCGGGCCACCACCCCGAGGTCCACGCGCTCGGTCTCGTCGACCAGTTGGCCGCGGCGGGCGAGCGACAGCAGGTCGTCGATGAGTTCCTCCATCTGTTCGAGCGCCCGCTCGGCCGTGTCGAACCGCGACTCCTCGCCGGTCTCGCGGGCGAGGTCGAGGTTTCCCCGGGCGACCGAAAGCGGGTTCCGCAGGTCGTGGCTCACGATGTTCGCGAACTCTTCGAGCCGCTCGTTCTGTCGTTCGAGCTCGCTTTCGCGGGTCTTCCGCTCCGTGATGTCGGTGTAGATGGCGTAGCCCGCCCCGCGCTCCTCGCCGGGCGACAGCGGGACGACGTTCAGGATGAACTCGCGGACGCCGCCGTCGGTCCGGCGGCGGACCTCCCCGCGGTAGCTCTCGCCGGTGGCGACGAGGAGTTCGGGAATGGTCTCGTCGGCCCCCGGTTCGGGCACCGGCTCCGGCTCCGGCGGGACGATTCGCCCGAGGAGGTCGCTTCCGACCACGTCGTCGGCGTCGTAGCCGAACGCCGACTGGAACCCCCGGTTCACGTCGCGGACCGTGAGTGCGCCGCCCTCCACGTCGTAGGCGACGGCGGCGTCGGAGACGTGTTCGAACAGCGCTGTCGAGCGGTCGCGCTCCTCGCGGAGCCGCGACTCGGCGCGGATGCGCTCGGCAGTGACCGCGACGTGCGCCATGAGGAGTTCGGCCAGTTCGGCGTCCCGCTCGTCGAACGCGGCGGGCGTGAACGCGGCCGCCTGAAAGACGCCGACGTCGCCGATTGGAACGCTCAGGACGGCGCGGTACATCCGCTTGACCGGCCGCGCCTCGGGGTGGTCACGCACGTCGTCGGTGATGTCCGTGGTCCCCGACAGATACACCTCGGCCGCGATGCCGCCGTCGTCGAGCGGGACGCGCTCCGCACCGTCGGCCGGGGCGTCGGACGAGATGGCCGTCGGGACGATGTCGCCGTCTTCGACGACGCCGACGTAGCTGATGTCGAACTCCAGGATGTCGTCCGTGATTTCGACGGTCCGCTCGAACAGCTCGTCGAGGCTCGTCGCCGCGGCCAGTTCGGTGGCTCCCCGGTGGAGTCGCTCGGTCTGCTCGCGGCTCTGTCTGACGGCGGCCTCCGACTCGATTCGGCTCCTCGTCTCCGAGACGTACGACACGAGGAGTTCGGCCAGCGCGAGGTCGGTCTCGTCGTACGCGCCGACCTCGTTGGAGATGGCTTGAAACACCCCATCGTCGCCCGCGGGCACGCTCACCGCCGAGCGATAGCTGGGGTCGTTGGGGTCGGCTTCAGGATGGTCGCGCACGTCGTCAACGAGAAACGAGCGTTTGGTTCGGTACGTCTCCCCCAGCAGGCCCATCTCGGCGGCTATCGGTCCCGTCCCGACAAGGTCGTCGTTGTTGGCGACGACGTAGAACCCCTCGTCGTCGTGGTGGAAAAACGAGCTGTTGTCGAATTCGAGGATGTCCTCGGTGAGTCCGATGGCGCGTTCGTACAGTTCCTCGACCGTCTCGGCGGCGATGAGTTCCGTCGTCCCCTCGTAGAGCCGTTTGAGGCGGTCCCACTCGCGGTCGTTCCTCGGTTCCGCCGCCCGCTCGACGTCCCCGCCTGCGCCCGCGTCGTCGCCGGACGCGAGCAACCAGCGGACCTGCGATTCGAGTGCGGCGCGGTCGCCGCGTCTGACGTAGGCGTCGAATCGGCCGGGCCGGTCGACGGCATCGGGCGGCACGTCGGTGTACAGCACCGTGGGCACGCCGTCGCAAACCTCCGCGTCGGGGGCCGCGACGACGACGCACGCGGCGTCGCTCGGACCGTTATCGTCACTCGGTGACGCCACCGTGACCCCGTCGCCGAGGTCGATGCCGTCGAAGTCGCCGTCAACGAAAACCGTTGGGTCCGTCGCGTGCACGGCAGTCTTCCTATTGAACGACAACGAGAAATATAATCGTTGCGGCATGTTTTCAATGAGCAAGAACGCGCCGCGAGCGGTCCGATTCGGCGGCGCGGCGCTTTGACCCCGCCGGAGTACTCAGTTTAGCGACCAGAAGCCGTAGGTGAGCGCGGCGGCGAACCCCGTCCACAGGAGATAGGGGACGAGGAGGGCGGCGGCGCGCCGGTCGACGGCGGCGAACTCGCGCATCGTCGCCAGAATCGCCGCGAGGAGGACGACGATGACCGCGAGGCCGAGTGCGGGGGACTGCAGTCCGAAGAACGCCGCGGACCACGCGACGTTGACGACGAGGTGCCCGACGAAGACGGCGAGCGCTCGCTCGCGGCGGGGGTGGTCGCGGCGGGAGACGAGCCACGCGGCGACGCCCATCAGGGTGAAAAGCGTCACCCAGACCGGGCCGAACACCCAGTTCGGCGGGGCGAGCCACGGCCGAGCGAGCGTCGCGTACCACGAACCCACGGCGGTGACGGTGAAGACGCTCCCGAGCGCGCCAGCGAGTTGCGCGAGGACGACCCACGCGAGCAGTTCGACCGCCGGCCGCCGCCGGAGTGAAGCGAGTTCCATACCCCTCGTACGCTCGGGAGGGAAAAGAACGACGCGGCCCGTGCGGGCGAAATTGAAGGGAATCGGGCGTCTGCGTCCATTTCCCGGAACTGTTTTACCCGACGGTAGACCAGAGTTTGGCAATGAGCGAACTCGAAGCGGAGTACCGCCTCGACTACTTCGAGGAGGAGGGCTTCTACCGGAAGCAATGCCCCGTGACGGGCGTCCACTTCTGGACACGAGACCCGGACCGCGAGACCTGCGGCGAACCGCCGGCCGACGACTACACCTTCATCGACAACCCCGGCTTCGACGAGGAGTACACTCTCGAAGAGATGCGCGAGAAGTTCCTCTCTTTCTTCGAGGACCACGACCACGAGCGCATCGACCCCTACCCGGTCGCCGCGAACCGCTGGCGCGACGACGTGCTCTTGACGCAGGCCTCTATCTACGACTTCCAGCCGCTCGTCACGTCCGGCGAGACGCCGCCGCCGGCCAACCCGCTGACCGTCTCCCAGCCCTGCATCCGGATGCAGGACATCGACAACGTGGGCAAGACCGGCCGCCACACGATGGCGTTCGAGATGATGGCCCACCACGCGTTCAACGCCCGCGAGGAGGCCGGCGACAAGTACGCCTACGAGGGCGAGGTCTACTGGAAAGACGAGACGGTCCGCCTCTGCGACGAGTTCTTCGAGTCGCTCGGCGCGGACATCTCCGAAATCACCTACATCGAGGACCCGTGGGTCGGCGGCGGCAACGCCGGGCCCGCCTTCGAGGTGCTCTACCGCGGTGCCGAACTCGCCACCCTCGTCTTCATGTCGATGAAGCAGGACCCCGACGGCGAGTACGAACTCAAGGACGGCAACACCTACTCGCCGATGGACACCTACATCGTCGACACCGGCTACGGGCTCGAACGGTGGACGTGGGTGTCGCAGGGGACGCCGACGGTGTACGAGGCCGTCTACCCCGACATGATAGAGTTCCTGAAGGACAACGTCGGCATCGAGCACACCGACGAGGAGGAGGAGCTCATCCACCGCGCGGCGAAGCTCTCGGGCCACCTCGACATCGACGAAATCGACGACCTCGCCACCGCGCGCGCCGGCGTCGCGGGCGAGCTCGGCGTCGACGAGGCCGAACTCACCGCGCTTCTCCGCCCGCTCGAAGACATCTACGCCATCGCGGACCACTGCCGCACGCTCGCGTACATGTTCGGCGACGGCATCGTCCCCTCGAACGTCGGGACGGGCTACCTCGCCCGCATGGTCCTCCGGCGCACCAAGCGCCTCGTGGACAACCTCGGCGTGGACGCCCCGCTCGACGAGCTCGTGGATATGCAGGCCGAGCGGCTGGACTACCAGAACCGCGACACCATCCGCGACATCGTCCGTAGCGAGGAGCGCAAGTACAGACAGACGCTCGAACGCGGCTCCCGCAAGGTCCAACAGCTCGCCGACGACTACGCCGACAAGGACGAACCCATCCCGGTCGACGAACTCATCGAGCTGTACGACTCCCACGGCATCCAGCCCGACATGGTGCAGGAAATCGCCGAGGAGCGCGGCGCGACCGTCGACATCCCCGACGACTTCTACTCGCTCGTCGCCGACCGCCACGAGCAGGTCGACGACGGGGTCGAGGCCGAGGAGCGCGACGACCGCCTCGGCGACCTGCCGGCGACGGACAAGCTCTACTACGACGACCAGGAGCGCACCGAGTTCGAGGCCGTCGTCCTCGACGTGTTCGACCGCGAGGAGGGCTACGACGTGGTCCTCGACCAGACGATGTTCTACCCCGAAGGCGGCGGCCAGCCCGCCGACCACGGCTCGCTCGCCACCGACGACACGACCGTCGAGGTGACCGACGTGCAGATGGTGGGCGACGTGGTGCTCCACCGCACCGACGACGACCCCGGCAAGGGCGAGTTCGTCCGCGGCCAGCTCGACGCAGAGCGCCGCAGTCGGCTTATGCGCCACCACACGGCGACTCACGTCATCGGCCACGCCATCCGGTCGGTCCTCGGCGACCACATCCGGCAGGCCGGCGCGTCGAAGGGCGTCGACCGCTCGCGGCTCGACGTGACCCACTACGAGCGCATCACCCGCGAGGAGGTAACACAGATAGAGCGCGTCGCCAACGAGATCGTGATGCGGAACATCCCGGTCAAACAGGAGTGGCCGGACCGCCGCGACGCCGAGAAGAAGTACGGCTTCGACCTGTATCAGGGCGGCATCCCGCCGGGCGAGCAGATTCGCCTCATCCACGTCGGCACCGACGTGCAGGCCTGCGGCGGCACCCACGTCAAGCGCACCGGCGACATCGGGGCCATCAAGGTGCTGACCACGGAGCCCGTTCAGGACGGCGTCGAGCGCGTCGTCTTCGCGGCGGGCGACGCGGCCATCGAGGCCACCCAGCGCACCGAGGACGCGCTGTACGGCGCGGCCGACGTGCTCGACGTGAACCCCGCGGACGTGCCCGAGACGGCCGAGCGCTTCTTCACCGAGTGGAAAGAGCGCGGCAAGACCATCGACCGTCTGAAGACGGAACTCGCCGAGGCGCGCGCCGCGGCCGGCGCGGACGAAATCGACATCGACGGCACGCCCGTCGTCGTCCAGCGCCTCGACGGCGACGCTGACGAACTCCGCGCGACCGCCAACGCGCTGGTCGAGGAGGGGAACGTCGCCGTTCTCGGCTCCGCCGCGGGCGGGAGCGCCCAGTTCGTCGTCGGCGTCCCCGACGACGTCGGCATCAGCGCCGGGCAGGTCGTCGGCGAACTCGCCGGCAAAGTCGGCGGCGGCGGCGGCGGCCCCGCGGACTTCGCGCAGGGCGGCGGCCCCGACGTGGACGCGCTCGACGACGCGCTCGACGAGGCCCCCGACGTGCTCCGGACGGTCCTGAACGCCTGAGTCGCTCCCGCGGCTCCCGCGAGTTCGCTGTTTTGCTGTTTTGCTGTTTCGCGTCCGAGACGGACGCCCTAAGTCGCTCGCCCGCCGAGCCTCCGGTATGCCCACGGCAGTCGCGGACGGGGTCGAACTGTACTACGACAGCGAGGGCGACGGCGAGACGGTCGCCTTCGTCGGCGACGCGGGCTACGGCGCGTGGCAGTGGGGCTGGCAACACGCCGCCGTCGCCGGCCCCTACGAGAGCCTCGTGACCGACCTCCGCGGGGCCGGCCGCTCCGACGCCCCCGCGGGACCGTACTCGGTCGAGACGTTGGTCTCCGACCTCGTGGCCGTCCTCGCGGACGCGAACGTCCGGAAGGCCCACCTCGTCGGGTTCGGTCTCGGCGGGCTGGTCGCGCTGGAGGCCGCGCGGACGACGAACCGCGTTCGGAGCCTCGTCCTCGTCGGCACCGCCGCCTCGGGAGCGGGAATCGACCCCGACCCGCTGTCCGCCGCACCCGGCGACCCGGCCGCACTCCGCGAGTCGCTCGCACCGGCGCTCTCCGAGGCGTTCCGCGCGGAACAGCCCGAGGTGGTCGACCAACTCGTCTCGTGGCGCGAACGGGAAGACGCCGACCCGGAGGCGTGGGCGGCGCAGGCCGCCGCCGTCGCCGACTACGACGCCGGCCCGCTGTACGAGGTGACGGTTCCGACGGTCGTCCTCCACGGCGGCGACGACCCGGTCTGGCCGGCCGAGGGGGGCCGCGCGCTGGCCGAGGGACTCCCGCGCGCCGAGTTCGAGTCGTTCGCGGGCGCGCGGCACCTCGTCACCGTCGAGCGGTCTCGACTCGTCAACGACGCGCTCGTCTCCTTTCTCGACTCGGTCGGCGACGACTGAGCGTCGCTCCGGCGCGTTCGACCCGTGTTCGCCCCGCGGTCGCCGCCGCCGTCGCCCCTCACAGATGCCGGCAGCGAGCGTTCCGGGCGCAACTTCTTTAGAGCCACACCGATTGTCTCTCCACGATGACTCGCCCGCGACTCGCGTTCTTGGACGCCTCCCACGGCGATTCGAGCACGTCACGAAACTTCAGGCGCGAACTCGACGCCGACCTCGTCGAGTTCGACGTGACCGACGGCCGTCTCCCCGACCACTTCGACTACGACGGCGTCGTTATCAGCGGTTCGTCGTCGTCGGTCTACTGGGACGAGCCGTGGATTCGAAGCCTCGTGTCGTGGGTCGCCGACGCCGACGAGCGCGGCCTCCCCCTCTTGGGCGTCTGTTTCGGCCATCAGGTCGTCGCGGCGGCCCTCGGCGGCACCGTCGAGGACATGGGCGCGTTCGAACTCGGCTACAACGAAATCGAGCGCACCCGTCCCGACGACACCGACGACATCCTCGCCGGCATCGACGAGCGGTTCACCGTCTTCACCTCTCACGGCGACCGGGTGACCGAACTCCCGTCGGGCGCGGACCTCCTCGCCGAAAACGAGTTCGGCGTCCACGCGTTCCGCCGGAACCACGCCTTCGGCGTCCAGTTCCACCCCGAGTACGACACCGACACCGCCGAGGCCATCGCCCGGCAGAAGGAGTTCCTCCCCGACGAGCGGATTCGGTCGGTCGTCGACGGCATCACGCCGGAGAACTACGCCGCCGCCTGCGAGGCCAAGCGCCTGTTCGACAACTTCGTCGGCTACGTGAACCGGGCGAACGCGGGCTCGGTCGAATCAGCGGCCTGAGCGTCGGGACCGTCGCCGGCCGTTTTCGAGCCGTATCCGAGTCGCCGCCGGGTCGCGCCCGACTCGCTTTCGTCACCGACTTTCCGGTCGTCAGTCCGCCGTGAATCTCGACCGAGCGAATCGCTTTTCACCGGGCCGGTCGCAGGGTCTATCATGCTCGATTATCTGGAATTGGAGGGCGACCTGACCGGCGAAGAGAAACTCGTCCGCGACGAGGCCCGGCGCTTCGTCGACGAGCAGGTCAAACCCGACATCGGCGAGCACTACGAGGCCGGGACGTTCCCGACCGAACTCATCCCGCAGATGGGCGAACTCGGCTTCTACGCGCCCAACCTCGACGGCTACGGCCTCCCCGGTCTCGGCGAGCGCGCCTACGGCCTCCTGATGCAGGAACTCGAAGCCGGCGACTCCGGCCTCCGGTCGATGGCGAGCGTGCAGGGGTCGCTCGTCATCTATCCCATCCACGCCTACGGCTCCGACGAGCAGAAACAGCGATGGCTCCCGAAGCTCGGGTCGGGCGAGGCGGTCGGCTGTTTCGGCCTGACCGAACCGCAACACGGCTCGGACCCGTCGGGGATGGAGACCCGCGCCGAGCGCGACGCCGACGGCTACGTCCTCAACGGCTCGAAGACGTGGATTACGAACTCGCCCATCGCCGACGTGGCGGTCGTCTGGGCGCGTGACGTGTCGGCGGAGGGGTCGCCGGTCCGCGGGTTCCTCGTCGAGACCGACCGCGACGGGGTGGCGACGAACGAAATCGAGGGGAAACTCTCGATGCGCGCGTCGGTCACGGGCGAAATCGGCCTCGACGACGTCCGGGTCCCCGAGGAGGATGTCCTCCCCGGCGTCGAGGGGATGAAGGGACCGCTTTCGTGTCTCACGCAGGCGCGGTTCGGCATCGCGTGGGGCGTCGTCGGCGCGGCGCGCGACGCCTTCGAGGACGCCCGTCAGTACGCGAAGGACCGCGACCAGTTCGGCGGGCCAATCGCGCGGTTCCAACTCCAGCAGGGCAAACTCGCGGAGATGGCGACCCAAATCACGAACGCGCAACTGATGGCCCACCGCCTCGCCGACCTCAAAGAGCGCGGCGACCTGCGACACCAGCAGGTGTCGATGGCGAAGCGTCACAACGTCCGCGTCGCCCGCGAGGTGACCCGAACCGCCCGCGAGATGCTCGGCGGCAACGGCATCACGACGGACTACTCGCCGATGCGCCACATGGAGAACATCGAGACCGTCTACACCTACGAGGGGACCGACGACATCCATACGCTCGTCCTCGGCGCTGATCTGACGGGAATCGAAGCATTCGAGTAGGACTCGGGAGCGGACGCCCCCGCGGCTTTCGCGGTCGTGCGTGAAACATGACAACAGTGCACATACATTTATGTCTCCACGTCCATAGGTTACGATAGAGGCCCCACAATGACCACATCGGCCCAGGACCGTCCGACGGCGCTCGACCTCTCTCGCGAAGAGACGTGGGTCGTCCACGCCGCGTTGCTCGACGCCATCGAGCGGGCGGTCGATGCAGACGAAGAGCCGACGCCGGCCCCCGGCCTGCTCGCGCGGGTCGAGGCCGGCGACGAGGATTTCGACAGCGCCGAACTCGACTATCTCGTAGATGCCCTCCGAACGTATCGGACACAGGCCCCCACCCGGGACGACCACCACATCTCGCGCGTCCTCGAACACATCGAGGCCGCGCGGGTATAGTCGCCCGACTGACGTTCGCCCGCTGGTTTCTTTTCGCCGCCGAAGCCCCCAGCGGCTGTCTTCTTCGGGGCCCGTCGCTGACGCGTCCCGGTCGTCTCTCGGCTGTCTCCCGACGACTGACACCGACACCGACCTCGACACCGACACCGACCTCGACACCGATACCGACCTCGACCCCGATTCCGTCTCCGATTTCTCGCATCGTCGATGCGGACGTTTTAGTACCCGGTGCGGCCAACGCCCGGCGATGGCTATCGACTCGAACTTCGACCAGAACCGGGAGCGAGCGGGCGACGAAAACGGCGTCGCCGTCTGGGGGCCCGTCGAACCGCCGGCGAAACTCGGCATCCACGGTACCCACGTCGCCGTCGACTACGACATCTGTCTCGCGGACGGGGCGTGCCTCGAAAACTGCCCCGTCGACGTGTTCACGTGGGTCGACACGCCCGACCACCCGGTGAGCGAGACAAAGGTCGAACCGACCAACGAGGACCAGTGTATCGACTGTATGCTCTGTGTCGACATCTGCCCCGTCGACGCCATCGACGTGGACGCCTCGCGGCAGGCCTGACACGAAGACCAGACGTTATCTCCCCGCGCCGCGTCGCGTCGGCTATGGGTCTCATCCACACCGCGCTCGTCGTCTCGGACATCGACGCCACGCTCGACTTCTACGCCGACCTCGGCCTCGAACGGACCAACGAGTTCGAACTCGACGGCGTCAGGAACGTCTACGTCGGCAGTGACGACACCGACATGGAACTGCAGTTCAAGTACGACCCGAGCTCGGCGGCGCGCGTCGAACCCGCCGGTATCGACCACGTCGCGGTCGAGGTCGCCGACGCCGACCGCGCGTTCGAGGACATCGTCGAGGCACAGTCGCCGGAGGTCGTCAAGCCACCGGTCGACATCGACCCGGCGAACGCCCGCGCGGCGTTCGTGAAGGACCCCGACGGCTACGTCGTCGAACTCGTCGCGCTCGAAGACTGACCCGCCCCACGCCGCCGACCCGTCTCAGACGCCGATTTTCGCCGACGCCGACGGCTCGACCACCCCCCGACTCGCCGCGGCGAACAGCTATTTGTTGCCAGAGCGTCAATACGAAGTCGCTATGTCCGAGGACGTAACTGCGCTGTTGAAGCGCGCCTATCAGGACGAGATCGAGACGGTGATGAACTACATGACGAACTCTATCGTCCTCGACGGCGTCCGGGCCGAGGAGATAAAGCAGTCCCTCCAGACCGATATCCAAGAGGAGCTCACCCACGCGGAGCAACTCGGGAACCGACTGAAGCAACTCGACGAGAAACCGCCGGGCTCCGCGTCCTTCGAGGCGCGCCAGCACGACCTCCAGCCACCCGAGGACAGCACGGACGTGCTCGCCGTCATCAACGGCGTCCTCGCGGCCGAGGAGGACGCCATCGAGACCTACCGCGCGCTCATCGACGCGGCGGAGGAGGCCAACGACCCCGTCACCGAGGACCTCGCCGTGACCATCCTCGCCGACGAGGAGGCCCACCGGACCGAGTTCCGCGGCTTCAAGAAAGAGTACGACCGCGAATAGGCCCACTGGACGCCGACCGACTGGCCAGCGCACGAGGGTTCGACAACTCTCTGTATTCACTATTTTCGAAAAATGTGTCACCATCAACCCGTATCTAATAAATTATAATCTGTTACAGAAGTAGTATTCCCAGTTCTTCGAAAGGGGGGTTTGTTTTTATCAATCCGTCGCTCGAACGACCGGTATGAGCACTGAACGCGGCAAGGGAACGGTCGCGGTCGTCGGCGGCGCGGGCGCGGTCGGGTCGAGCACGGCGTTCGCGCTGATGGAGAGCAGTCTCGTGGGCGAAATCGTCCTCGTCGACATCGCCGAAGAGCGCGTCGCGGGCGAGGCGATGGACCTCAACCACGGGTCGTACTTCACGTCGCCGGTCCGGGTGCGGACGGGCGACTACGAGGACTGCTGGGACGCCGACGTGGTCATCGTCACCGCCGGGGCCAGCCAGAAACCGGACGAGACCCGCCTCGACCTGATGGAGCGGAACGCCGACATCTTCGCCGACATGATTCCGCAGATTACCGAGGGGCTGAACGACGACGCCGTGATGCTCATCGTTACCAACCCCGTCGACGTGCTGTCGTACGTCACGTGGAAGGTGTCGGACCTGCCGGCCGAGCGCGTCATCGGCTCGGGGACCGTCCTCGACACGTCGCGGTTCCGCCACTCGCTCAGCCGGGAGTTCGACCTCGACCCGGCGAACGTCCACGCCTACGTCATCGGCGAGCACGGCGACAGCGAGGTGCTCGTTTGGAGTTCGGCGAACCTCGGCGGCATCCCGTTCGAGTCGTACGCCGAGAGCCACGGCGTCGACGACATAGATGCGCTCAAGGCCAGCGTCGAAGCGGAGGTGCGCGAGGCCGCCTACGAGATTATCGAGCGCAAGGAGCGGACGAACTACGGCGTCGCGCGCTCGGTGGCCGCGACCACGGAACGCATCCTCGGCGACGACAACTCCATCCTCACCGTCTCGACGCTCGTCTCGGGCGAACACGGCATCGACGACGTCTACATGAGCCTCCCGTGTACCGTCAACCAAGGCGGCGTCCGCGACGTCCACGAGTTCGACCTCTCGGCGGACGAGACGGCGGCGCTCCGGGAGTCGGCGGGCGTCATCCGCGAGTCTCTCGACCGCTTGGACCTACAGTAAAATAGCCGCGCCGCCGACTCAGTCGGCCGACGCGGGCGTCGTATCCGTGCCCGCTTCCGTCGCCGCGGCGGTCTTCGCGTCGAGGGCCTCCACGACCAGTTCGGCGATGTCCACGACGTCGATGTCGTCCTCGTAGTCGCCGGTCTTGCGGCCGTCTTCGTACATCGTCGCGCACATCGGGCAGGCGACGACGAACCGCTCCACGCCGCCGGCCGTGTCGTCGAGCGCCTCGCGCAGGCGCTCTTCGGACGGCTTCGACTCCTCGTCGTGGTCCATCCAGAGGCCGCCGCCGCCGCCGCCGCAACAGAACGACTGGTCGCGGTTGCGGGGCATCTCGGCGAGTTCGACGCCGGTCGCGCGGATGACCTCGCGGGGCGCTTCGTACTCGCCGTTGTAGCGGCCGAGGTGACACGGGTCGTGATAGGTGACCGTCTGGGCGGCGAGTTCGTCGCCCGCGAGGCCGAGGCGGTCGTCGCCGACGAGGCGCTCGACCAGTTGGGTGTAGTGGTACACCGGGTAGTCGAACGAGTCGTCCATCTCCGGGTACTCGTTTTTGAACGTGTTGTACGAGTGCGGGTCGGTGCAGACGATTTTGTCGAACTCGCAGTCGGCCATGGCGGCGACGTTGTCCTCGACGAGCATCTCGTAGAGACCCTCCTCGCCGACGCGGCGCACGTCGTTGCCGTCGTGTCCTTCGTCCTCGTAGAGGATACCGTAGGAGACGCCGGCTTCCTCGAAGATGCGGGCCAGCGAGCGGGCGACGGCGCGGTTGCGCTCGTCGTAGGAGGGGTAGTCGCCGACGTACCAGAGGAACTCGACGGGCTCCTCGCGGGCGTCGGGCACCTCGAAGTCGAGGTCGTCGGTCCAGTCGGGGCGCTTGCGCTGTGGGTCGCCGAAGGCGTTGCCGTTCTGGAAGATGTTCATCATCGCCTCCTGTACCGGCTCTTGCTGTTGGCCCGTCTCGGTGAGTCGGCGGTTCATCTCGGTGAAGTGCGTCAGGTGTTCGATATCGACCGGGCAGGCGTCCATGCAGGCCATGCAGGCCATGCAGGACTCCATCGACTCGGCGTCGACGACGGAGGTGCCGCCGTCCGCGACGATGTCGACGGAGTCGCCGCCGGCGTCGACCGACTCGCGGTAGGTCTTCAGGTCGAGAATCACGTCCCGCGGGTCGAGGTTGCGGCCGGAGGCCTTCGCCGGGCAGGCGTCGGTACAGCGGCCGCACTTCGTGCAGGCGTCCATGTCGAGCATCGCCTTCCACGAGAAGTCGTCCTCGGAGACGTAGCCGATTTCGTCCGGCGGCGTGTCCGCGGGCACCGCCGGGAGGCGCGTGCCGGCCTTCTCGTCTGCGGTGACGACGTTGGCGAAGGAGGTGAGCATGTGCAGGGGCTTGGCGTAGGGGACGGCGGCGACGAACGCCAAGGCGAGAAGCGCGTGGGACCACCAGCCGACCCAGTAGAGCGTCTGCGCGAGGCCCTGTCCCATGCCCGCGGTCTCGAACGCGAGGGCGACGAAGTAGCCGACGAAGCTCACCGTCTCGAAGTCGGGAAAGTCGGTGCCGACGATGCGGATGCCTTCGAGGACGTAGCCGCCGACGCCGAGGAGAAAGAGCGTCCAGACGAACGCGGCGTCCTCGAAGCCGGTGTGTTTCCCCCACAGCCGCGGGTGTCGGACCCCGTAGCGCCGCCACAGCGCCATCCCGACGCCGACGACGAACGCGAGACCCATGAAGTCCATGACGAACGAGTACGAGCGGTAGAAGTCGCCGACGAAGAAGGAACTCCCCGTCAGCCGCCGCCACACGTCGATGTCGATGGCGAGGATGGTCGTCCCGATGAGGAGCGTCAGGAAGCCCCACATGATGAACGCGTGCATCACGCCGGCGAACCGGTCGCGCTTGAACTGCTTTTCGTTGGAGAACACCACTTTCGCCGCCCGAACCGTCCGCCCCGGCAGGTCGGACAGTCGGTCGAAGGGGTCCTCGCCGCCGCGCGCGTACCGAGCGAACCGCTCGTACACCCCGTAGAGGAAGACGAGCGACGCGATGACGGCGAGACCGTAGAAGACCGCCTCGCCGACCGGACTAATCGTCCAGAACGTCTCCCGTGTAACATCCGCCTGTGCCGCAAAGTCCATAATCATTCACCGGAGAACGGCGGGTTAAATCTTGTCACCCGAGGCGTGTCGGTCGGTGGATTACGGCCCCCCGGCGACCTCAGAGCGCGGCGCTCGCGAGGAGCGCGGCGGCGAGGACGAGTCCGGGCGCGTCGCGCCGACCGAACCGAGTCTCGGGGAGCGTCGGGTTCCACGCGAAACACCGAGCGCGGAGGGCGAGCGCGAGCGCGTCGGCCCGCGCGAACGACCGTCGGAGGCCGCCGGCGGCGACGAGCGAGAGCCGTTCGTCCAGCCGTCGTTCGCTCCCGAGGCGGGCCGCCTGCGCCTCGCGGACGCGGCGCAGGTCGCGGCGGACCAAGGGGAGAAACCGGAAGACGAGGGCGACGCCGACGCCGAGGGTGACGCCGACGCGACCCGGAACGAGTCGCTGAATCGCCGCCCGGGACTCGCGCACGGGCGTCGTCCTGACGTACGCCGCCGCGACGAAGAAGACCAAAAGCACGCGGACGCTGGCGAGCGCCGGCTCGACGGCCGCCTCGGGGTCGAACCACGGTGCGCCGAGGCGGGCGGCCTCGACGACCGGGCCGAGCGCGAGGAACGGAATCGCATAGCGGAGGTCGCGGAGGGCCGAGATGGGGGACGCGTCGGCGGCACGGAGACAGCTCGCGGCGACGACCCCGAGGGCGACGAGCCCGGCGGGCGTCGTGTGCGCGAAGCCGGCCGCGGCGAAGGCGACCTGCACCGCGAGCTTGGTCCGCGGGTCGAGTCGGTGGGCGAGGCTGTCGCCCGGTTCGTAGGTCAACACGGCGGTCGAACGTCGAGGTCGGAGAGGCGGTCTGCGGCCTCGTCGGGCGCGGCGTTGAGGGCGACGTCGCCGTCGGCGAGGACGACCACGCGGTCGGCCAGTTCGGCCACGTCGCGCAGGTCGTGGGTGACGACGACGAGGCTCGTCTCCTCGGCGCGGAGGTCGCGGAGGCGCGCGAGCACGGAGCGCCGGGCGGGTTCGTCGAGGCCGGTGAACGGCTCATCCAAGACGAGGTGGTCGGGGCGCATCGCCAGCGCGCCGGCGATGGCGAGCCGTTCGACCTCACCGCCGGAGAGGGCGTCGACGCGCTCGTCTTCCCGGCCGTCGAGGTTGACCGCGCCCAGCGACTCGCTGACGCGGCGGTCGATTTCGTCGCGGTCGAGGCCGAGGTTCTCCGGGCCGAACGCCACGTCGGCGCCGACGGTCGCGGCGACCAGTTGGTCTTCGGGGTGCTGGAACACCATCGCCACCGCGGTCCGGGCGGCGACGAGGTGGTCCGAGACGGACCGGCCGTTGACCGAGACTGTCCCCTCGTCGGGGTCGAGCAGGCCGTTGAAATGCCGGACGAGCGTGGTCTTGCCGGAGCCGTTCGCGCCCGCGACGATGACGCACTCGCCGTCGTCGACGGTGAGGTCGACCCCGTCGACCGCGACGGTGTCGCCGTAGCGGTGGACGAGGTCGTCGACGCGAATCATCTACTGGGCGGCGACGGCGTCGGAGCGGACGATACCGACCGCGGCGGCGATTTTGAACGCCTCGGCGGGGATGAACGCGGCGGACGCCGTCCAGAAGGCGGATTCGAGACCGACGCGCTGGACGTACGCGAAGCCGAGCGTCCCGACGGCGTAGACGACGACGGTGCCCGCGACCATCGCGCCGACGAGTCGGACGGTGCTCACGCGGTGGTCGCCGATGTCGACGCCGCCGTGGACGACGAGGCCGACGACGGCCGCGGCGACGGGGTACGACCAGAGGTAGCCGGCGGTCGGCCCGACGAGCGGCGCGAGCCCGGCGGAGCCGCCGGCGAACACCGGCGCGCCGAGGCCGCCCGCGACGAGATAGAGCGCGATGGAGCCGCCGCCCCAGACGGGGCCGAGGAAGATGCCCGCGAGGAAGACGACGAGCACCTGCATCGTCACCGGAATCGGCGAGACGGGGTTCGGGAACGAGACGTAACTGCCCGCGCCCATGAGCGCCGCGAACAGGGCGGCGCGGGCGATGTTGCCGACGAGTTCGTCGCCGACGAGTTCGACTGACTCGCGTTCGGTTGCCATGCTCGTCGCTGTCTCGTAAACCTAGTTTAACTTATCGGTTTACAGAGTGCGCGGGCGGGGAGCCGGTTCGAGGCACGTCGGTCGATTCGAGTCGTCTCGCCGGCGCTCGGGCGGCTCTCGGGTCAGCATCATTAAAGACGCTGGACGTGCCATTCTCAGGGTATGGACGAGAAGACCGCCGAACTCCGCGACATCTTCATCGAGGCGACCGGCTCGGACACCGTGACCGAACAGCAGTCCGAGTCGCGCGGGTCGCTCGCCGACGTGGACGACCCCGAAGCGGTCCGCGAGCGCGTCCGCGACATCGTGGCGACGATGCGCGAGCGATACGCGTTCGACGCCGATTTCGACGACGACGCGCTCGTCGCGCTGGTCGTCGGTTTCTTCGACGGCGACTCCGACGCCGACCTCGCGGTCGAACTCGACGCGTCGCCCGAGGCGGTTCGCACCGCCCGGTTCGACCTCCACCTCGTCCGCGACGCCGACCGCGAGTTCCCGTTCGACGCCGACCGCTTCGACAACCTGCTCGTCGACGGCGCGGACGACGAGACCATCGCCGAGGCCCTCGACGTGCCCGTCGAGGTCGTCGCCGAGTGCCGACCCGTCGCCGAGGCGGATATCCGTTCGAGCCGGGCCAACTACCGCTTCCGTGACGACTTCGCGGAGCTGTTGACCGACGACGACCTCTCGAACCGGATGGCGGAAGACGCCCGCCGCGACGGCCTCCGCGAGGCGACCGAGGACATCGAGACCGACGTGTCACTGTAGCGGTCGGTCAGACGACGAAGGTTCTTAACCGATTGGGGACATACCCCTGTGCCATGGCGCAGGCCCCCCAGAACCGAGACCTGACGGAGCGGTTCATCGAGTTCTACCGAAACTACTATCGAGAGGAGATCGGGACGCTCGCACAGCAGTACCCGAAGGAAAAGCGGTCGCTGTACATCGATTACGACGACCTCTATCGGTTCGACGCGGAGCTCGCGGACGACTACATCACGAAGCCCGGCCAGTTTCAGGAGTACGCGGAGGAGGCCCTGCGCCTGTTTGACCTCCCCGCGGACGTGAAGCTCGGGCAGGCGCACGTCCGGATGCGCAACCTCCCCGAAACGGTCGACATCCGGAACATCCGGGTCAACGACGACCACATCGGGACGCTCATCTCGGTGCAGGGCATCGTCCGCAAGGCGACCGACGTGCGCCCGAAGATTACTGAGGCCGCCTTCGAGTGCCAGCGCTGTGGGACGATGAGCTACATCCCGCAGGGCGACGGCGGCTTTCAGGAGCCACACGAGTGTCAGGGATGCGAGCGTCAGGGGCCGTTCCGCATCGACTTCGACCAGTCGAACTTCATCGACTCCCAGAAACTGCGCGTTCAGGAGTCTCCCGAGGGCCTGCGAGGGGGCGAGACACCGCAGAACATCGACATCAACCTCTCTGACGACGTGACCGGCAAAGTCACCGCGGGCGACCACGTCACCGCCGTCGGCGTCCTCCACATCGAACAGCAGACCTCGGGCAACGAGAAGACGCCCGTCTTCGACTACTACATGGAGGGCATCTCGCTCACCATCGAGGACGAGGAGTTCGAGGACATGGAAATCTCCGACGAGGACGTGGCCGAAATCGTCGAGCTCTCGAACGACCCGGCCATCTACGAGAAGATGGTCGAGTCCGTCGCGCCCGCCATCTACGGCTACGAGCAAGAGAAGATGGCCATGATTCTCCAGCTGTTTTCGGGCGTCACGAAGCACCTGCCCGACGGGTCACGGATTCGCGGCGACCTGCACATGCTGTTGATAGGGGACCCCGGGACCGGGAAGTGTGTCGACGGCGACACCCGCGTGACGCTCGCCGACGGGCGCGATGTGCCGATTCGAGAGTTGGTCGAATCGAACCTTGACGACCCGAAACCAATCGACGACGGCGTCTGGGACACCGCGGACTTTACCGTTCCGTCGCTCGCCCCCGACGGAACGCTCGCGCCGCGACAGGCGACGAAAGTCTGGAAGCGAGAGGCCCCGGACCGGATGCTCCGTATCCGGACGAACACCGGCCGCGAAATCGAGGTCACCCCGTCCCACCCGTTGTTCACCCGTACCGACGGGATGACGACCGCGGTCAGAGCGGACGAGCTAACCGAAGGCGCGTTCCTCGCGGCACCGCGTTCGCTTCCGGCGACGGGTCGGGACGAACTCGACGTCGAGTTCCGCCGGTCGAAGTCGCATAACGCGATCCGACTCGACCTCCCGGACGAGTGGCAGCCATGGCTCGCCCGGCTCGTCGGATACATCGTCGCCGAGGGGTACGTCGAACGACGCGACGATTCGACCGGGTTCGTCTCAGTCACGAACAACGACCGCGAAGTGCTCGACGACGTGGCAGACGCGTTCGACCGTCTCGGCGTCAACTACTTCGAGCGGTCCCCGCACGAAGAAAAGAGCGCGCGGGAGGTCATCTGTGGGTCCGGAGAGTTCGTGAGCTTCCTCGAAAACCTCTGTCCGATGCTCTTAGCCGGGTCGGCCGAGCGACGAATCCCGGAACAGATCATGTCTGCGAGCGCGAACACCGGCCGGGCGTTCCTCCGCGCGCTCATCGAGGGCGAAGGCCACGTCTCGGCGAGTCAACGAGAGATAACGGTCGCCTCGATGAGTCACGAACTCCTCGAAGACGTTCGGACGCTCCTGCTCACCACTGGTATCCGGTCGCAACTGCGCCCACGACACAACGGGAGCTACCGGCTCCGAATCAGCGGCGACGACTTCGAGACGTACGTCGACGAAATCGGATTCGTGACCGAACGGAAATCGCTCGCAACCGCCGAAGTCGCGGGAACCAACGGGAACACGAACACCGACCCGATTCCCGCCGGCGGAGAGCTTCGGGAACTCCGCGAGGCACTCGGGCTCACGCAGACCGAGTGTGGGCTTCCGCGGTCGACGTACCAGCACTACGAACGAGGCGACCGTAACCCGAGCCGCGGAAGCCTCGCTCGCGTCGTCTCGGCGTTCGAAGATGCACTACTGAGCCGAGACGGCGAAGAGGCACGAGCGGTCGCCGACGGTGGCGTCTCTGTCACAGACCGCGTCTCTGAGCTCCGGTCGCTCGTCGACGGTACCGTCGCTTGGGAGTGCATCGAGTCGATAGAGCGCGTCGAACCCGCCGAAGAGTGGGTGTACGACCTCGAAGTCGAAGGCACCCACAGCTACGTTTCCAACGGGCTCGTCTCGCACAACTCCCAGATGCTGTCGTATATCCGCCACATCGCGCCTCGCTCGGTCTACACGTCCGGTAAAGGGTCGTCCTCGGCGGGTCTCACCGCCGCGGCCGTCCGCGACGACTTCGGCGACGGCCAGCAGTGGACGCTCGAAGCCGGCGCGCTCGTCCTCGCGGACAAGGGTATCGCGGCGGTCGACGAACTCGACAAGATGCGGCCCGAGGACCGCTCTGCGATGCACGAGGGCCTCGAACAACAGCAGATTTCGGTCTCGAAGGCCGGCATCAACGCGACGCTGAAGTCGCGGTGTTCGCTCCTCGGCGCGGCGAACCCGAAGTACGGCCGCTTCGACCAGTACGAGCCGATCGGCGAGCAGATCGACCTCGAACCCGCGCTCATCTCCCGGTTCGACCTCATCTTCACGGTCACGGACGACCCCGACCCCGACGAGGACTCGAAGCTCGCAGACCACATCCTCAAGACGAACTACGCGGGCGAGTTGAACACCCAGCGGACGAACGTCGCCAACTCCGAGTTCACCGAACAGCAGGTCGACGCCGTCACCGACGAGGTCGCGCCCACCATCGACGCGGACCTGCTTCGCAAGTACATCGCCTACTCGAAGCGCACCTGCTACCCGACGATGACCGACGAGGCGAAACAGGTCATCCGCGACTTCTACGTGGACTTCCGCGCCCGCGGTGCGGACGAGGACGCGCCCGTCCCCGTCACCGCCCGGAAGCTCGAAGCGCTCGTCCGCCTCGGCGAGGCCTCGGCCCGCGTCCGCCTCTCGGACAAGGTGACCCGCGAGGACGCAGAGCGCGTCACGGGCATCGTCGAGTCCTGCCTGCGCGACATCGGTATGGACCCCGAGACCGGCGAGTTCGACGCCGACATCGTCGAGACGGGTCGCTCGAAGACCCAGCGCGACCGCATCAAGAACCTGCTCGAACTCATCCGCACCATGCAGGAAGAGTACGAGGAGGGCGCCCCCCACGAGGAGGTCCTCGAACGCGCCAACAGCGAGCTGAACATGGACGAGAAGACGGTCAACGACCAGCTGGACAAGCTCAAGATGAAAGGCGACATCTACGAGCCTCGCGGCGACGTGTACCGCGCGACCTGAGCCGTCGCTCGGCTTTCGCGCCCGCCCGCGACTCGGGTCCGCCCGGAACCGACGAACTTAGTGGAGCGTGCGCTGAGGGGACAGACGACCGATGGACCGAATCTCCGCCATCCGCAACATCGAAGACGCCATCCGCGACCTCGAATCGGGTGACGCGGACCTCGCCAGCACCGAGCGGCGCGTCGTGACCGTCCTCCGGACGTTCGCGACGGAGTTCGAAGACGACGCCGGCGACGGGACGCTCGACGCGTGGACGGCCGTCGGCGACGACCGCGCGGAGGGGCTCGTCGTCCTCGCCGCCGACGCCGCCGACGCGCGGGCGCGGGTCAGAGACCTCCTCGACGAGGCGACCGGCGACGCCGACGACGTGTCGTTCTCGGTCGAGGAGGTCTGAGACGCATCTCGCGGGGATTCGAATATGAGGCTTAGCACCACGCACCACCGTCCGCACAACCGCCAGACGAGTGACCTGCGGTGCCGCTGTCGAACGATTTTTCTCCCGGCTCCGTGACCGGGCGTGCGTGCTGTTGGTCGTGACTTACTCGCAGGCGGCGCGGACGACGCTTCGGAACATCTGTCGGACCCACGAGGAGGTGGTGGTCCGACGGCTGGGTCGCGCCGCGCTGTTCGACGAGACGGAGTTGGCCGCCTTCCTCGCGCTTCGGCTTCGGGAGAAACACGACGAAGCCGTTCAAATCGAGCGAACCGAGCCGTTCAACGAGTTCGCGGCCGTCCCCGATGCGGTCCGCGAGGCCGCGGCGGCCTACGAGGACCGCGAGTCGCCGGCGACGCCGTACAGCAAGTTCGCCTCGGGAACCGACCACCCGTCGGCCGCGGAGATGAAGCGCCGCGAGCTATGAGGCTCCGACTCCCCGACGGGTCCGTCTACGAAGGGTCGGCAATCGACCTCGCCAGCGAATCGGTCGACATTGACGCCGACGCCGTCGTCGCCGCGGTACGGGCGGACGACGGGACCGACGCGACGGACCCGGGCCCGCTTCGAATCGACTGCCCGTCGCCCGGTCCCGGTCACGACCGACTCGGCAGAGTCCCCGTCTCCGCGTCGTCTCCGTCTCGCGGATGGCTCCTCGCGGCGGGCGGTCGGTCGCGCGGCCGCCGCGCTCCCGTCGCCGACGACCTCGCCCGACTCGAAGCGAGACTCGCCGAGCACCGCGACCGTGCGGCCGAGGAGGTGGAGGCGGACGAACGCGAAGGCGTCGACACCTCGGCGGCCGCGCTCCGAGACGCCCGTCGCCGCGTCGCCGCCGCCGGAGACGACGAATCTCGACTGAGAGAGCGCGTCGCGACCCTCCGCGGGCGGGTGAACGCCCACCGTGACGCCGGCGACGACGAGGCGACCGCCGCGGCGCGCGAGGAACTCGTCTCGGCGGCGACTGAGCTCTCGGAAGTCGAGACAGAGCGCGTCGCGGCCGAACAGCGGCTTTCGGCGCTCGAACGCGCGGTCAGAGCCGACCGAGACGGGCGGGAGGCGCGACTCAAGCTCGCAGACGCGGTCGAGAACCGCCGCCGCGAGGCGCGGGCGCACTTCGCGGCCGAACTCGGCGAGGCGTTCGAGGCGGCGCTTCGAGACCTCGCGTCGCTCCCGGCGACGGCGACCCCGGCGGTCGACTCGCCGCCCGGGCCGGCGGCCCTCGAATCGGACCCCGTCGCCCGCGCGCTGGCCGCCGTCCGCCTCGCCGACCTGTCCGCGCCGGTTGTCCTCTCGTGCGGCCGGTTCTCGGACGCCGAGGCCGCCGCGGACTGGCTCGGCGTGCCGGTTGTTCGGTGTTGACCGCCCGACGGTCCGCCGGGTCGCTCCGGGCGTTGATTTATATACGAAGCCGCGGCCACCCCCGCTATGCACACCGATATCGACGTGACCGCGGACGACGGCGTCGCCCTCGTCTCGGTCCGAATCGACAACGACTCGCCGGTCGCCCGCCGCCTCAGGGTTCGCAACCGCCTCGATGGACCGGTGCTTCCGCCGCGTCGCGCCGGCGTTCCCGAACCCGGCTGGGACGACGAAGGCTTCGACGGCGTCGTCCCCGCGGGTTCGACCGTCGCGCTCGGCTACGCCGTTGCCCTGTCGCCGTCGGCCGACCGCGACGTCGCGCCCACCGACGTCGACAGTTCCCCGGAGCGTGCGGTCGACATCGAGGTCCTCGGCCGCGCCGACGAGTCGGAACGGGCCGCCGATTCGACGCCCGAGGACGCGGTTCGGACGCTCGGTTCGGCGCGACCGCCGGCCGACGCGGTTCCCGTCTCGTCTGACCCGTCGTCGACGGTCGCCGAGTCGGGAGCGCCTGAGTCGGCGACGCCCGAACCGACTCACGCGACGACCCCCGAGTCCGGCGACGAGCGACCCGACTCGCTTTCGCAATCGGAACGGGCCGCCGCCTCCGACCGCACCGGACCGTCCGAACGGCCGACGGACGCCGACGTGTCGTCGGCGCTCGAGGCTCGCGAGGCGCGCGGGCACGAGACCGACCAGTCGGTCCAGTCGGCGTCTCTCGCGACCGTCGAGCGTCGCATCGAACTCGCCGAGCGACTGGACGGCGCGTCGGTCGCGGACGCCGCGGCCGCGCTCTCTGAGGCCGACGCCGGCGTCGAGGCGCTCGACTCGCTCGACGCGGACCGAGCGCGCCTCCGCCGGTTGGCGGCGCGGGCGACGGCGCTCGCGGACCGCGCGGCCGACGCCGACCCCGACGCGGACGCGCTCCGGAGGCTCGCGTGATTCTCGCGGTCGTCTCCGGGAAGGGCGGCGTCGGGAAGTCGACGCTGTCGTTCGAACTCGCGGCGGCACTCGGCGCGGTCGTCGTCGACGCGGACCTCGGGATGGCGGACCTGCCCGACGGTCGCGGCCCCGACCTCCACGACGTCCTCGCCGGCGCGGCGGACCCGACGGAGGCGGTCCGCCCCGGCCCGGTCGACATCGTGCCGTGCGGGCGGACGCTGGCCGGCGCCCGGGCGGCCGACCTGACGCGGTTGGCGGAGGCGGTCGCCGCGATCGAGCGCGAGTTCGGGACCGTCGTCCTCGACTGCCCCGCGGGCCGCCGCGCCGACGCCGGCGTCCCGCTGGCGGTCGCCGACGCCTGCCTCCTCGTCGTCTCGCCGCGGGCGTTCGCGCTGGCCGACGCGATCCGCACCAGGGAGCTCGCCCGCGAGCTCGACGCCGGCGTGACCGGCTGCGCGGTCAACCGCGTCACCGACCCGCCGCCGGTCGACCCGATCGGTGACGCGCTCGGCGCGCCGGTCGAGGTGGTCCCGGCCGACCCCCGCGTCGGCCGGTCGGTGACGGCGGAGCGGCCGGTCGCGACCGCCGCGCCCGACTGCGAGGCCGCGGCCGCGGTCCGAGCGCTCGCGCGGCGCGTCCCGGAGTGAGAGGCCGCGGGGCGACCCGCGGCCCGCGTCGCGACCGGGTCTTTTTACCCCGACCGTCCCGTCGGCGAGAGCGATGATCGGACTGTCGCTCGTCGTCGGGGTCGGGGTGATCGCCGCGCTCGCGGTCGCCGTCGGACCGCTGTACGCGGCCGACCGCTTCCGCGACCTCCGGGAGCCGACGGCGGCGGAGCGCGCACAGATCGAGGCGCTCGCGGACCCCGGCGGACTCGCCGCCGAGAGGGTCGCGCTCGAGTCCGTCGACGGGGCAAGTGACGGGAGTACGAGCGGGAGCGGCGAGGCGGGGGCCACCGGTCCCGCGGACGTTTCGGTCCGCGGACCGCCCGGGCGGCGAGTGCTGTTCCTCACGGAGGACGTGTTGACCGACCTCGACGAGGACGTCGCGGTCGGGCTGTTCGCGGCGGAGGCGGGGCGGGTGGCGACGTACTACGCCGAGTTCCGCGCCGTCGCCGTCGGGGCCGTGCTGGCGATGCTGGCGGCGGTCGTCACGACGCTCGTCCCGTTCCAGTCCGGCTTCGGCGCGCTGATCGCCGTCGGACTCGTCTCCTTCTGGGCCGGTCGGCGGGTCCAGTACGCGGCGGACGCCCGCGCCGCGGACGCGGTCGGTGCCGACCGCGTCGCCGACGCGTTCGAGCGCGTCGCGGAGCGCCGCGGCGTCGAGCCGGAGACCGGCGACTGGTCGACGTGGTTCGAGGTACAGCCCCCGCTCGGGGATCGGGTCGCGCGGCTCCGCGGGCGGGCTGCCGACGCGGAGTAACGAGTGAAGGGACCGAGGCGGCCGGGGTCAGTTCCCCGAGCGCTGAGCGACGGCGGAGTCGGGGCCGACGCGGACGTCGTAACCCGCGACGGTGAGGGAGACGTCGGCGTCGGACCGCCCGGCGACGAGCGAGTTCAGCGCGTCGGGGTCGACGTGTTCGTACAGTACCACGCCCTCCTCGGGGAGGTCCGCCGGATCGACGCCGGCGAGATCAGCTATCGCTTCGACGACGGCGAGACTGGGACTGGGACCGCTGCCCCCGTGACGGACGCGGGCCCGCTCCGGAACCGAACCGGAGCCGCTCGATTCGGCCGTTACGCTGCTCATACCCCCCAGAGGCGGATATCACACATAAATCAGTCGTCCAATTTATCATATATGATGCCTTGCCCGCGACAGAGTCTCTGAACCGGGAGCCGGGCGCGTCTCGGTCCCGGAACCGTTACCAACCAGCCGCACGCGTGTAGAGACAACTCGAATGCGACTCCCGGAACGACAGCTCGCGGTCCTCGAGGCCGCGAGCGCGACGGACGAACGGACGATAGA
>ENA-ORDC01000775-ORDC01000775.1-marine-metagenome-genome-assembly--contig:-NODE-775-length-27893-cov-20.276927_pt1 | contig 27893 bp, 28 predicted proteins | sample MGYA00237783_ERZ508515 | MGnify/ENA primary metagenome ERZ508515 (study PRJEB26186, sample SAMN06268792) | marine metagenome | isolation source: Eden Landing Ponds, San Francisco, CA, USA | place... | reverse complement strand
TGAGTTCGACGTAGTCCTCGGTCCGTCGGGAGGAACCTGATTCCCCCAGGATTTTGCTCATGAGACCCATATGCATGGAAGCGTGGCCTGCCCCAATAGGCTTTACGTCAGACGCACCCGCGCGTGCCGGTCGCAAGCAGACTCCCATACGCTCAAATGGACCGGCCACGTAGCCGCCGACGAGATGGACGGCCCCTCCGAACCCAGTTCGCGTCGACGGATCGACCGCCGGTCGGTCCTCGCGGGCGTCGCGACCGGCGTCGTCGGCGCGACAGGCTGTATCACCCTCCCCGGTGGCCGCGGCCACTACGATCTCTCTCAGAACGGGTTCTATCCCGAGCAGTTGCCCTACGACGAGACCTATCCGCACGACGTCGACATCTCGATGTTCCGCCACGGGTTGCGGCGGTTGGGCTACTATCCCGAGGCAACGGTCCCCGGAGCCGTCAGCAGACAGTGGTCGCTGCCGGTCAACTACATCGGCCACACGGCCGCCAAATCCAGTCCCCGGCCCGCACCGGGCGAGGACACAGTGGTGGTCGCGGCCGACACCGGCGAGGTCCACGGCGTCTCGACGATGGGCCGACACGGCTGGACGACCCAGACCGAGGCGACCCACCTGGGCATCCACAGCACACCCACCATCGTCGACGGAACGGCCTACGTCGGCGGCTACGACGGCGACCTCTACGCGCTCGACGTCGCGACCGGCAGCCGCGAGTGGGTGCTCCACAACTCGTCGATGGGCTGGCCGACCGCGATCGGCTCCAGCCCCGCCTACTGGGACGGCTACCTCTACTTCATGGCGGAGTATCTCGACCCCAACAGGGGTGCGCTGTGGATCGCCAACGCACACACGGGCAAGCCAGTCTGGAGCGACGACCTCGATATCGGAGGCATGCCGCACCCTTCGCCAGCGATCTCACCCGTGGACGAACGCCTCGTCGCAGGCTCGAACGACGGCGTCGTCTACGCCTGGGAGTTTCCCTCGATGAACTTCCAGTGGCGATTCGAGACCGGCGGCGAGGTAAAGGGTACCCCACCGGTCTACGAGGGGAGTACCTTCGTCGGTTCGTGGGACAACCACGTCTACAGCCTCGCGCTCGAAGACGGCCGCGAGGAGTGGACCTTCGAGACGGGCGGCATCGTCATGTCCAATCCGGGGATCGACCCCGACAGTGGGACGCTGTACGTCGGCAGCGGGGACGGCTACGTCTACGCGCTGGACGTCGACAGCGGCGAGGAAGTCTGGTCACGCTACGTCGGCGGCACAGTCCTGGGATCGCTCACCGTCACGAGCGACTGCGTGCTGGTGGGTTCGTACGACACCCACCTCTACGCCCTGGAGAAGGGCAGCGGTGAGACGCGCTGGCGCGTCCAGAATCGTGGGCACGTCACCAGCGAGCCCGTCCCCCACGACGGGAAGATCTACTACGCCGAACGCGCCGATATCTCCGGATACTGGAACGACGACACCGAGACGGTCCTCGAACAGCCCGGTCACGCCTACTGTCTGGTTCCCGAGCAGCGGTAGAGTAAGGTGACCGACGGGCGAAGGCTCGGGCATGACGTTCAGTATCTGCGTCCGCGAACGCTACCAGGATGAGGACGGTGACGAACAGACCCGCTTCGGCGTGGCCGTGACGACCCGACTCCCCGGGGTCGGGACGCTCTGCCCGTTCGCCAGCGAGAACGGCGCGGTCGCGACCCAGAGCCTGGTCAACGTGGAGTTGGGGCGCAAGGGCGTCGATTACCTCGACGACGGGCTCGCCGTCGCGGACGCACTCGACGCACTACTGAACGCCGACGACGGCAGCGCCCAGCGCCAGCTCCACGGCGTCGATCGGAATGGAGAATTCGCCTTCTCGGGCGAGGAATGCAAACCCTGGTTCGGCGACATCATAGGTGAGAACTACACCGTCGCCGGGAACCTCCTCACCGGCGAGTCGGTGATCGAAGCGACCGCCGCGGCCTACGAGGAAGCTTCCCCGCCAGCCGACCCAGCCGAGGACGTCGAGCGCCCGCTCGCTGATCGACTGATCGAGGCGCTGGCTGCGGGTCACGCCGAGGGAGGGGACAAACGCGAGGAGTTGCCCGTCCAGAGCGCGGCGCTGTTGGTCTGCTCGACAGAAGACCGGGCGATCGATCCCTACTACGACGACCTGCGAGTGGACGCGACCGAGACGCCGATCGAAGACTTGCGGGAGACCTACCAGCAGGCAAAGCGCGGCTTCGAGATGGCGCTGGAACGCTACGAAGACGCCTACGACGAGGACGAACTGGACACAGAGTGAGCGAGTGCTGGAGGTTCGTTACTCGACTTCGAGACGCTCGACGACGACGTCTTCGAACGTCGCCGTGCTCGTCTCACCCGGGACGGTCGAACAGGCCGCCAGCCCGACGTAGACGGTGTCTTCGAGATCGATCCGACGCTGATCGATCGGTTGCCACTCGCCATCGGGGCCGCTGAGGAAGCGTGTCACCAGGTCGCCCTCGCGGTCGAGTCGGACAGTGCGTTGGGTGTCGTCGCTGACCGTGAGCTGATGTCCTGTCGTCATGTCCGTGGCCGTCGGCTGGTGGAGGAGTTCGATCACGTGGTCGGCGTTGCGCCCGATATAGGCGTGGCCGCTCTCTGCATCGAGTTCGTCACGGACCATGAGTCCGGCTTTGCTGAACGGTTCGGAGGCGTCGATCGTCGGAATTTGGGCCCGGATACGAACCGGCCCTTCGACGGCGGCACAGTGAAACGTGAAATCGTTGTGGTCCTGCCAGATGTCGCGCCCCTCGGCAGTGACGGTGACGCGACTGGCGTCAGTACTGACAGACCCCAGGACGGTCACCGTGCCGACGTCGACGGTCTGGTCGAGCGTGAGCGACGCGGCTGCCGGAAGTGTGCGGTCAGGCTCGGGCACGAGCAGACAGTTCGTGATCTCGAACTGCGCGCCGTCGCCGTCGCTGTCAGTGATCGATATCCCCCAGTCGTTGGCGTCGACGATATCCTGCACGATCGTCAGTCCGTCCCCCGTTCGTCCGTCTTCGGAACTGTATCCCTCTGTGAACACCTGTTGGCGCTCCGAGTCCGGGATTCCCGGGCCGTCGTCAGCGACGTAGAAGCCGCCGTCGAGAAGGCCGACCGTCACCGTGAGCGGTGTCTGCTCGTCGGCCCGTCCGTGGACGAGCGCGTTCTTGAACAGATTTTCCAGAAGTGGTCGGAGCGACGCAGCACGTGCGTCGACGAGCGTTCCCTCGGGAACCGCGAGTTCGAGCTCGACAGCGGTCTCCTCACGGGCCAGCGGCTCCCACGTCCTGGCCACGACCGCCGAGAGGTCTGCCTGCGGGACGGTCGCGTCGATCTCGCTCCGGTTCTGCGCCATGAGCGAGAGGTCGTCGATCAACTCACTCATGCGACCGAGGGCGTCCTCGACGCGCTCGAGAGCCGCCTCGTCGCCCTCGGATTTCGCGAGATCGAGATAGCCATCCGCGACGATCAGCGGATTCTTCAGGTCGTGAGACAGATACCGCGACAGTTGTTCGAGCCGTTCGCGCTCGCGCTCGAGTCGCTCCTCCTGGGCACGCACGTCGCTGATCTCCGTTCGCGAACCGACGACACCGAGCGGCGGCCCAGTCGCGCCGGTCCAGGGGACGAGCGTCGACTCGTACCGGCGATCAGTGCTATCGGGCTCGACGATAGTTCGACACTCCGGTTCACCGGAATCCAGCACCTGCCGATCCAGTTCCAACCAGTGCTCACCGAACCCGTCGTGGTCGCGGAGATCAGTATCTGTCTGCCCCACGACATCGGACAGATCGGCTCGTTCCTCGCCAGGTGCGTACTGCAGATACGTCCCCGTACGATCTTTCAGAAACATCGTCTGATCGGTCCCCTGGAAGAACGATTCGAGAGCCGCGCGTTTCAGCGCGTCAGCCTGGCAGTCGAGATAGCGCTCGACAGCCGTCTCGACGACTGACTCCAGGGCTTGCTCGGCTAGCGCGAGGAAGACAGGCCCGCAATCCGCGTCGACGTGTGTCGCCTCGACCGCCGCTCGGTCGGGTTCGTCGACGACGAGGACGACCGACGGCGGGTCCGACACGGCGATCAGCCGGTCGATCAGTCCGTCCCAGTCTTCGGTCTCGGCCCGGTCGATCACGACACACGCGACACCCAGCTCGTTGGCTCGCTCGACGACCGCCGCCGAGTCCACCCCCTGAACGACAGACTCACCGAGGGCCGTGCCGAGGTACTGCACGCGGTCCACCTCGCCTGGCCCGACGACGAGCACGATCGGGCGTGAATCGAGAAGTCGCCGAACAAGTGTCACACAACGTGATTCTCGTCGTGAAATATAAATCTACGGCCACACCCAGGGGTAGTATTCAAGTATCGATTTCGCTCGAAGGTAAATTTACCTTCAAAAGTCAGAGACGAAATATTCGAGGTATTCTGCCTGCAGGGTACCAGCCAATCAGACCGCGAACTCGTACAGTTCGTCCCCCACGTGGTGGATCGAATCGACGACTTTCCCTTCGTCGCCGAGCATCGCCGAGCCCTCGACGCGGGCGCGGCCGATCGCCAGCACTTTGCCGTGGTTCTCCTCGGCGATGGCGACCAGGTCGCCGGCTTCGATGGAGTCGTCGGCCTCGACGATCCCGGGTCGCATCACGTCCGCACCGTCGGAGACGAACGAGATTGCACCCGCGTCGACGGTGACGACGTTACGCTCGGGCGGATACTCGTTCGCGCCCTTGACCGTGAGGAATGGTTCGTCCTCTACGTACAGCACAGCGGGCTCGCCGTCGACGAGGACGACCTCCCAGTCGCTGTCCTCGAACTCGACTTTCTCGAAAGTGTCGGCGTCGATTTCGACGCCCAGCGTTTCGGCGACGCTGTCGGTGATCTCGTCGATCGCGTCCGCACGGAGGTGATGACGGGACTTGACGTTCATACCTGCACGCTCGCTCGCGGCGTGGATAAATCGACCGTTTGGCCTGCTTGGCCTGGCCGGCCATACTTAAACAGGCTAGTCGGGTGCCGGAAACACCTATGTAGATCCGCTCGATAGGAACGTCCATGTTCGGCTCCCGTCGTGGCGAGGATTCGTCGGCGACCTGTCCGGCCTGTGGCGAGGCGGTCGACCGGACGGACGCCCGCGAGTACGACAAGTACGGAAACCGGTGGGAACGGGCCGAAAAGGAGTTCGAATACCTCTGTAAACCCTGCCATCGAGACCTCTGTCACCAGCCACGCCAGGGGCTGGAAGCGGCGCTGGTCGAGTGTGAGGCCGGCGATGCCGACCGCGAAACGTTCCTGACGCAGTTTCTGGAGACGGCGACGGCCGACGAGGCCGAGCGATGACTCTATCGAACTTCCGGGTGAGCCGGTAGGCCTGTCGAAACGCCTACCTACGGGGTGGGCGTACGCCTCTGCATGACCGACGACGCGAGCGCGCAAGCCGAGGCCGGGACCGCCGAAGGCCAGGGACCCGTCGAGATCGACGAGGAGCTGGAGCGACATCTCGAAAACAAACGCGAAGAGCTGTTCGAGAAGTTCGACATCCGCGACGCCTTCCCGCCCGAAGTACTGGAAGAAGCAGAAGAGCGGACGACTGACGTCCAAGCGGAGATCCAGAGCGAAGTCGACGAACGCACCGACCTCCGGGAAAAGACTGCCTTTACCGTCGACCCGATCGACGCCCAGGACTTCGACGACGCCATCTCGATCGACGTTCGCGACGACGAGATCGTCCTCTGGGTCCACATCGCCGACGTCACCCACTACGTCAATCCCGAAACCGCGATGTGGAAAGAAGCCGTCGAGCGCGGGAACACCGTCTATCTGCCCGCCTACACGATCCACATGCTGCCGCCGATCCTCGCCGAGACGGTCTGCTCGCTCGTGCCCAACGAGGATCGACTCGCCCACACCGTCGAGATGCACCTCGACCCCGACAACCTGGGCTACGAGAACATCGAGATCTACAAATCCGTCATCCAGAGCGACGAACGCCTGACCTACACCCAGGCCGAGAACCGTCTGGACGATCCGGACGCCCCGCTGCACGACGAACTCTCGGCCGTGTGGGAACTGGCCGACTCGATGCACGAACAGCGTAAGGAGGACGGATCGCTCGTGCTGAATCCCAAGCGCGACCGCGCCCACACGATCATCGAGGAGTGCATGCTCAAGGCCAACAAGGCCGTCACGCACGAACTCATGTGGGACCGCGGCGTCGAGGCGATGTATCGTGTCCATCCCCAGCCCGCGCCCGAGGAGTGGGACGAAGCCCTGACAGAGATCCAGGACCTCGACGGCGTCTCGATCCCCGGGAGTGCGTGGGACGACCCCCGCAAGGCCGTCAACGCCACCTTAGAGCAGGCCCCGGGCCGACAACTGGACAAGATCCAGTGGGCCGTGATGAAGGTGATGCCCCGGGCGAAGTACATGAACGACCCCTTCGGCGGCCACCACGCGCTGAACTTCGAGATCTACGGTCACTTCACCTCACCCATCCGCCGCCTCTCGGACCTGATCAACCACTGGATCGTCTACACGAACGACGTGCCCGAGGACCTGGTCGCGCTGTGTGATCGGGCGTCCGAGCGCCAGCAGAAGGCCGAGAAGTGCGAACGCGAGTACAAGCAGTTCCTCGAAGAAGTCGGTCTCGACCCGAACGCTGTGAACAACCGCGGGATCGAGGTCGTCGACGAGGAGTAACGCGACCCACGAGACTTCCTGAAACGCTATTTTCGCCCCGTTTCGCGACGTTCGCATCCTCAGATACACTCACAGTTCCTCTGAAATATTCTCATATTATTTTCTTATGCTATGGTTAGTCAGTTTGTGTGTTTGGAGAATTTGTCAGGTGTGTTCGTTCGACTATCCCGTCGAAATATTTAATATCGAATTTCACAAAGTGTATCGTGAGGAGGTGCATCGACCATGGCTACTAGTGACAACGCTGTCGACGCTGTGGAGAATCGCTGGAGTGACTGCTCGCTATTTGCTGCGATGACCAGATACGACCTGATACTCGCAGTGATCCCGTCGGTATTCGTCGTCTCGATGCTGGTCGGTCACCTGTTGGACCTGTCGGCCCAGGCGTCGATCGGCGTCGCGTCACTGCTGGGCGCGTTCGCCGTGGCTGATGCCCTGTTCGTGAATCCGCCCTGTACGGGCGAGCGGTAGCGGCCACCGGTGCGTTTAGGGGAACTCGGCGAGTAGTGGGGTGTATCGGGTTGAGGAGGGAATGGAACAGCACGAACCGCTCGCACGGCTGACACTGGATACGCTCCCGATGAATATCGCCGTCCTCGACGGTGACGGGACGATTCTCTTTACCAACCGGTCCTGGGACGAGTTCGGCGAAGAGAGCGCCGATGCGACGGGATCGAACTACTTCGCTGGAATCGACATGGCCGGCGACGAGACGGCGTCGAAAGCAGTCGATGGGATTCGCTCCGTGATGGACGGCGAGCAATCGCTGTTCAGTCTCGAATACCCCTGTGACACGGCCGACGGCTCGAAGTGGTTCTTGATGCGAGTCGTCCCGCTCAGTGAAGATGGCGAGGAAGTGGTCGTCGCGCACACCGATATCACCGAGCGGAAACTGGCGGAGTTACGCGCTCAAGAGCGTGCCAGAGAGCTGCAGGCCGAGCGCCAGCGGCTGGAACATCTCATCAGTCGCGTCAACGGGCTCGTCAGAGACGTCATGGCCGCGCTGATGGGTGCTGAAACGAGCGACGACGTTCGGACAGCGGTCTGTGAACAGTTCGTGGCCGCCGAGCCATACGTCCAGGCGTGGATAGCCGACGTCGACCTGCGGACCGGTGGGCTGGTCGGCGTCGCAGGCGCTCCCGACGCACCGACCGACGTCGAGATCGGCCAGCAGACGCCGGACGATCCAGTCGCCAGAGCCACCGAAACGACGGAGTTGCAGGTCGTGTCTGCGATGGAAGAGGTGCCCGAATCGAGTGTCCATCAAAAACTCTGCCCCGACGCGAAGGCGATGGCGGCACTTCCGCTGGTCGCCGACGACTCGCTGTACGGTATTCTGGTCGTCTACGCCGACGAATCCGACGCCTTCGACGAGCGCGAGCGGGTGATCCTCGAAGCGCTCGGGCGGACAGTCGCCACCGCGATCAACGCCATCGAGCGCAAGCGCCTGTTGACTGCAGATACTGTCGTCGAGGTCGAACTGGAGATCGCCGATCGAGGGGCGTTCGTCTTCGATCTCAGCAGAGATCTGGACTGTGAACTCACCTACGGCGGGGCCGTCCCGCAGGACGAGGACACCTACCTGCTGTTTTTCACAGCGAGCGGGTGTGCTACCCAGGCGTTGCTGGAGCAGGCGAGCGAGTATCCGGAAATCAGTGCGGCCGCACACGTCTCGGACTTCGAGTCGGGATCGTTCTTCGAGTTCGAGGTGGCCGATCCACCGATCGTCTCGACGCTGGCGTCTCACGGCGGTCGGACCAGATCGATCACCGTCTCGAAGGGGGTCGCTCGCGTCGAGGCCGAGCTCGCCGGCGACGCCAACGTACGGGCACTGGTCGACGCCCTCTCGGAGACGTTCGAGTCGGTCGAACTGGTCGCCTACCGCGAGCGCGAGCGGCCCACCCAGACCCGCGAGGAGTTCGTCAGCCAGTTGATGGCCGAGTTGACCGATCGCCAACGGACCGCCCTCCAGAAAGCATTCGTCGGCGGGTTTTTCGAGTGGCCACGAGCGACTTCGGGCGAGGAACTGGCGGCGTCGATGGACATCTCCCCGTCGACCTACCATCAGCACCTCCGTGCCGCCCAGCGTAAGCTTGTTACCCAGATCTTCGATGGCTGAGATGTCGACGGCCGGCTCGCGAACACTCTTGTGTGTGAGTAGTCCGGCCGGGAGACGTGAGCTGTCGACGGCCGGCTCGCGAGCGCGTTTGTGCGCAGCCAGTCCAACCGGAAAACGACAGTCCGATCCAAACTGATGGGGTATCGGACTTATTCTATCAGAGGCCGAAAGGACAGGTATCAGAAATCGTTTCGGGAATCGGGGATGACATAATTGGCGTGATTGATCAGCCCAACAATTAACTACGTACGCGACACAGGACAATAGGTATCAACCGACTTCGATGTTAGACGACACCATCACCACGAGCAAAGAGATCCACAAGCGGACAGGAAAGACCTTCTACTACGCGACGCGGCTGTTGCCGGAACGGATCCGCCGGGCGACGTACGTCCTCTACGGCTTCTTCCGGGTCGCCGACGAGGTGGTCGACCAGGCCGACGCGCTGCCGGCCGAGGAGCAGCACGAGCGACTGGAGGACTTTCGGGCGAAAGCGCTGGGCGACCGCGAGGCCGACGACGACGTCCTCACGGCGTTTCAGTCCCTGCGTGCACAGTCGGACATCGCCGACGACGACGTGAACACGTTCATCGACGCGATGCAACAGGACATCGAGAAAGACCGCTACCGGACCTACGAGGAACTGGAGGGGTACATGCGCGGGTCGGCCGTCGCAGTCGGGAACATGATGCTCGACGTCATGGACCCCGTGCAGAAAGACCACGCCAGGCCCCACGCCGCCGCGCTCGCGGAAGCGTTCCAGCTGTCGAACTTCCTGCGGGACGTCGGCGAGGACATCACCGAGTACGACCGGATCTACCTCCCACAGGAGACGCTTGAACAGTTCGGCGCGAGCGAAGACGACATCGTCGAGAAGCGAGCGACCGAGGGGTTCAAGGCTGCCATGCGCGCCGAGATGGCCCGGACCGAACGACTCTACCGCGACGGCGTCGCTGGGATCAGATATCTCCCCGACGACTGCCAGTTCGCGGTCCTGTGTTCGGCCGTCCTCTACGCCGAACATCACCGCCAGATCAGAGCCATCGACTACGATACGCTGAGCCGAGACGCAAATCTCGGGCGGACGCGCAAACTCTACCTCATCGCCCGGACCTGGTGGCACTGGCGCCAGCACCGCGATCCCGAAGCGACGTTCTACGCCGTCAGTGCCGTCCCCGAGGACGCCCCCGCGACCGAGCACCATCACGAGACCGTCACCGACAACGTTGCCTAGCTCGTGGACCTGCCATCCGCTTCTCCTTCTGGACAGCAGACGGACGGCTGGCTCCAAAGTGATCGGGTCGACGAAAAGATGTCGAGAGCGGTTACTTGCCGCGGCCGCGACCGCCGTTGTTGCTCGGGCGCGTGTGCTCGGTGCCCTTGCCCTTCTGCTGGAGACCGCGGTTGGACTGGCCGGCGCTGGTCAGCCCGCGAAGCGCGCGGTTCTCCTGAGCGTCGTCACAGATCCAGTTGAGGTCGTCGTCGTTCTCGATCGCCGGGTGGTTCGGGTCGAGCAGCACGACTTCGAACCACTTCTGGCTGCCGTCTTCGCCGACCCAGTAGGAGTTGAGCACGCGGAGGTTGCGGTACTTGCGGGTCGCACGTTCCTCGGCGACGCGCTGGAGATTCTTGCGTCGGGTGATCCGGTTGACGCCCTGTCGTTTCGAGCGGCGGCCGGCCTTGTGCCGGACCTTGCGGGCGCTGCCCTTGCGGACGCTGACCCGCGCGACGACGACGCCCTGCTTGGCCTTGTAGCCGAGCGAGCGCGCCTTGTCCAGTCGCGTGGGGCGCTCGACGCGTTCGATCGCGCCCTGCTCGCGCCACTCCTGCAGTCGCTGCCACTGTAGTTCCGCCACTTTACCGTCGCCCGGGTCCTTCCAGGCCTCCCGGATGTGTGAGTAGAAGCTCTTTGCCATGATTTCACCGCGGGCGTCGAGTGGTTCAGTCGGTCGCCCGACCACATTCCAGCCTGAGCGGAGCGATCACGCTCCGTGCAGGTGCCCGCTGGAGCCCGCCACCAGCGAGTTATCGAGTCTTCTGCGTTGGCGAGTTTAAGGGCTTCGAACTGAGTTACAGGTCGTTCGCGAGCGTCGACTCCGCGACGTCGACGACATCACCGTCGGCAGTCCCGATGGCCTCGTTGTTCGCGACGAGGCTCTCGGGGACGTGGGCGTCCGACCCGCGGACGAACTGGACATCGTAGCTCGAAAGCACCTCGCGGAACTCGGATCCGGGATGGAACTGACCGTAGTCCTCGTGATAGCGGCCGGCGTTCAGTTCCGTCACCGTCCGGGAGCCCTCGAGCGCCTCGCCGATCCGATGGTAGTGTTCGTCGGTGAACAGCCCTCGAAGAGCCTCGTTTCGCTGCGGGAGGTCCAGGTGGGCCGCGATCTCAAACAGCTCGGAGTCGATCAGCGAGACCAGACGGTCGACGTAGGTGTCGATCACGGCCTCGCGTTCGCCGCGAGATTTCTCGCCGAAGTAGCGTTCGTCGTGGAGATTCCGGTTCTCGACGGTGTGGACGCTGCCGATCGCGTAATCGAAGCCCGCTTCGTCGAGAAAGTCGGCGATGGCGTCCTCGTCGGTGGGACGATAATCCATCTCGACAGCGTCGTAGATCGTGATGTCGTGGCGCTCTCTGAGGGATTCGATCCCGGCTCGGCGACGCTCGTAGGTGAGATCCAGATTGAAGCCGTACGCGTCCCTGAACTCGGGAAACGGAGAGGTCTGGGTGACGTTGCAGTGGTCGGCGAAGCCGATGGCCGCCAGTCCGGCGGCCTCGGCGCCGCTGACCATCTCGGGCATGAGTCGGCCGTCCGAGTAGTTCGAGTGGACGTGATAGTCGTGCATAGCTACTGGTGCTCGGTCGCGGCAAAAACTCGTTTCGGTCGTTCGGACCGCCCGGTTCCTATATGGATTCGGCGAGGACGCCGCCCAGGCCGCCGAAGACAATCGGGAAGATGACTCCGGCAAAGACCATGTCGACGATTTCGAACCAGCGTGAGTCGATGATCAGAACGGTGGTCAGCCCCGCCATGAGGGCGTACCCCACCGCGACCGTCGTACCGTGTTTGAACCCCGTCGCCGGGTCGCCAGCAGTGCCGGGCGCGACGGACATTCCGCCGATTACGAGCAACCCGGCCGGGATGACCACCAGCCAGCTAATACCGGTCGCGAGCGCGCCAGAGTGTAAGTAGATGAATGCGGCCAGTGTCCCCTCGAACGGTGCGATTCGGAAGAGCAATCCGATGCCGACATCGATAGCCAAGAGCCCGACCACGAACGTCACCACGAGACCGGTGACCCAGGCGAGAGCACCCGTTGCGATGCTATTTGATATCGACACGCCGTCAGTTCGACTGTGAGCCATCTGTATTCTCGGCCAACACGAACCTGTTATTAATATGTTCCGTCGTAACGCTCTCCATCACGTGGGACTCAGATCGACGGTGTCTCGTGCAAGAACGTCTGGACCTCGAACGATCGGCCGTCGGGATCGGTCCCGAAGAAGTTGTAGATCCGGTACTCCTCGTTCTCGGTCGGTGGCCCCTCGGCGACGTCGTCGAGTCGGTCGTGCCACGCGTCGACCGTTTCGCGGTCGTCGAGGACGACTGTGAGGAGCCCCTCAGTTTCTGACGCCTCGCGCTCGCAAAAGCCCACGAGGAGATTGTCGTACTCGAGGATCGTACAGCCGGGTTGTTCGAGCCAGACCGAGAAGTCCAGTCGCTCGGTGTAGAACTCGACGATCCGCGCTCTGTCTGTGGTCCCGAAGAAGACGATACCGGACATACGACCGAAGAAGCGCGCCGGGTGGAAAAACCCTCAGAACGCGCCGGGCGCGACGACGTAGACCAGGATCGTCCCCACAGCGCCGGCGAAGAGCGCGAAGATCACCGTCGGCACGATCACCTTCCGGAGGATATCGCCCTCGCGGCCGGTGATCCCGACGACGCCACAGATCGCGGCGATGTTCTGGACCGAGACCATGTTCCCGACCCCACCGCCGACGTTCTGGATCGCGACGACGATCGACCGGGAGACGCCGACGTCGCCGGCGGCGTCGTACTGCAGCGAAGCGAACAGGATGTCCGAGACGGTGTTCGACCCAGTGACGAACGTCCCGAGCGCTCCGATCCAGGGCGCGACCATGGGCAACGCCGCGCCGGCCGCGTCCGCCACCGCGATCGAGAGCGCGTCCATCATCCCGTACTGGATGTTCTCGGCGTTGAACTGCCCGGACTGAATCATGATCTGGGTCAGTGAGACGACGATCACCAGCGTCAGCGCGGCCGGGGCGACCTGTCGAATCGACTCTCCCCAGGCTTTCCGGGTCTTCTGGCCGTTCATCCGGTAGAGCAGTCCGGTCAGGATCGCGATTGGGATGAACGGCATCGTCCCCGGGAGATAGAGATACCGGATCGACCACTCCAGTTCCTCGTAGCCCAGAACGGCGGGAATGCCGACGGTAAACTCCTGGAGCACCGGTACGAGATCCAGGGTCGGCCAGCGGGTCACCAGCAGGACCCCGCCGACCAACAGGTACGGCGTCCAGGCCAGCCACACGGGCATCTCCTTCTGTGGATCGTCGTCCTCGATACTGTCGAGGCTGAGGCCGCCCAACCACTTATCGGACCACGACTCGCGATCGGGGAACTCCCAGGTGTCGTCAGGGACCAGAATCCTGCGAGAGGCCATCACGAGACCGAGTCCGAAGACGACGAACCCGGCGACGATCGAGGGCAGTTCGGTTCCGACGAACCACGCGACTGCCCACTGCGTCACCCCGGCGACCGTCCCGAGTACGAACGCGAACGGTGCGACGGGTGCAGCCGCACGCGCCGCCCCGCGCAGTGACCGTTCGCTCTCGTCACCGAACCAGTAGACCAGCAGGAACACTCCAAGTGCACCCCAGAACACGAACGTCAGGCCGGTCATCACGCCGGAGTACGCCGAGACCAGCCCCTGGAACTCCGTCTGGGTGATCGGTTCGGACGCCTGCGCGAGCTTTTCGGGTCCGATGACCGAATTCACGCCACCAAGGATCGGCGTCCCGGCCGCCCCGAACTGCGGATTCGGCGCGTTGAAAAACAGCGCGAACACCGCAGCCCCGAGCGGCGGGAACCCGAGACCGATCAACAGCGGCGCGGCCAGTGCGCCAGGCGTTCCGAAGCCTGCGACGCCTTCGATGATCGTCTCGAAGCCGAGGCCGATCAACAGCAACTGGATCCGCCGGTCGGTCGAGATCCCGCTGAAGTGCCAGCGGATCGTCGAAATCGCCCCGCTGACGTCCAGATAGTTCATCAGCAAGATCGCCCCGAAGACGATCAAAATGATCGGGAGCGCTTCGAGTGCGCCGTAGATCGCGACTGCGGCCCACCACGACGGCTCCATCTGCCAGTACGCGAGACCGAGACCCGTCGCGACGATCCATCCCACGCCCATCGAACGCGCTGCCGACCACCGTGCGATCACGAGCAACCCGAACGCGATCGCGATCGGCACGACGGCCAACAACGCCAGTACTCCAGTGCTCGCCATACAGTGGCTGTACAATCGATGGGGTCTTTGAAAAAACCACGATTCGCAGCAACTGAGAAAATCAGCGCAGACGCTCGCTAACTTATTTACTCGGGCGCGTAGTAATATTCGCCAGCCTGTTTCTGCTCTCGGTCGAGGTTGCTCCCGGGCTTGTTGATCCGGGGGCGTCCGGTGCGCTCGTCGCGGCGGAACGTGACGTCGAGGTTCGCGAGGAACTCGTTCATGCCCTCGCGCATCCCCTGGGGCGTGGCGGCGTGGCCGTGCTCGGCGGGCTCGCCGTCGAAGACCAGCAGCCGATCGGAGAGGAGGTCGATCATGTAGATGTCGTGATCGATGACCATCGCCGTCGCGTCGTGGTTCTCCGCGTAGCGGCGGATCGCACTCGTCGCGAGCACACGCTGTTCGACGTCGAGGTGTGCCGAGGGCTCGTCCAGCAGGTAGAGGTCGGCGTCCTTCGAGAGACACGCCGCGATGGCGACGCGCTGGCGCTCCCCGCCGGAGAGGTCGGTGAGATTCTGCTCCATCACCCGCTCCAGCTGGAGGGGCTGGGCGATCTCGGTGTTCCAGTACGAGGAGCCGAAGTCGTCGGTGATCGACGAGAGGAACGCGTCGACGCGCATCGGCTGATCGATCTCGATGTACTGTGGCTTGTACGCGATGTCGAGTCTGGCGTCGATCTCGCCCTCGTCCGGTTCGAGTCGGCCTGCGAGCAGTTGCGCGAACGTGGACTTGCCGATCCCGTTCGGGCCGACGACGCCCAGCACTTCGCTCTTTTTGATCTCCCCTGCTTCGACTTCCAGGGAGAACTCGCCCTCCCCGTAGCTCTTTGTCAGGGCTGGATATTCGATCGCGACGTCGCCGCGCGTGACGTTGCGCGGGGCGTGCTGCTCGAACTCGATGGCCTCCTGGCGGATCCGCATGTTCTCGTTGTCGAGATACCCTTTGAGGTACTCGTTGATGCCGTTCTTCGTGGATTTGGGGTCGGTGATGACACCGAACGCCCCCGGCTCACCGTAGGCGACGTGCAGCGCGTCGGCCAGCAGGTCGAGGATGGCCAGATCGTGTTCGACGACCAGCATCGAGCGGTCGCCGTCCTCGGCCAGTTCCTGGATGAGCCGGGCGGCGGTCATCCGCTGGCCGATGTCCAGATAGGGCGTGATCTCGTCGAGGAAGTAGAAATCCGCGTCACGAGCGAGGGTGGCGACGAGCGCGACGCGCTGCAATTCCCCGCCGGAGAGGGTGTCGATGTCCTGGTCGACGACCGGCTCGATGCCGACCCGCTCGACGAGGGCGTCGAGTTCACCCCGTTCGTCCGTCCGCTCCAGTAGCTGGCGGGTCGTCCCGTCGAACTGGTCGGGGATCTGGTCAACGTACTGCGGCTTGCGGGCAACCTCGACCTCGTCGTCGACGAGCGCTTCGAGGTAGTCCTGCAGGGCGGTTCCGCGATACTCGTCGAGGACTTCGTCCCAGCCAACTTCGGCGGCGTACTCGCCGAGATTGGGCGTGAGTTCGTCCGCGAGAATCCGGACAGCGGTAGTCTTCCCGATGCCGTTCGGCCCGAGGATGCCAGTGACGCGGCCTTCCTGGGGGGCGGGCAGGCCGTAGAGGGCGAAGGCGTTCTCGCCGTAGCGGTGGATCGGTTCGTCGGTCAGTTCCTGGGGGAGGTTGATGATCTCGATGGCGTCGAACGGGCACTTCTCGACGCAGATCCCGCAGGTCTCGCCCAGACAGATCTCTTCGGAGATGCGGACCTGGTCGGGTCCGCCCTCGAACGGTTCGTCTTCGTCGTAGTGCTCGTCGCGCGGAACGATGCACTCCTTGCCCGTCCGGTTGGGCGGGCAGAAGTTCATACACTCGTAGTTGCAGCGGTCGGGCTGGCAACGGTCGAGGTCGACGACGGCAATGCTATCTTCAGCCATACTGTGTCACCGAATTAGACGGTCGAGGCCGTCAGAACGAGCGTCCAGGAGACGAACCACAACGAGAAGGTCATGAACGCGATGTAGAGGTAATCCTTCGTCGAGAAGTCGTCGGTGTCGATCCCGGTAGCCTTGAGGATGGGGAGCTGGACCGCGATCGCACCGAGGACGACGAACAGGGAGACGTTGCTGCTCGGGTCGACTCCGATCGCGTACTCGGAGGTCAACATCGCCACGATCCCCGCGAGCGAGGCGAGCGTGGTGACGGTCACGCTCCGGACGTGACCGCTGTCTCTCTCGACCGTCTCTGTAGCCATATCCACCAGTCGGCCACCCGGAGTGAAAAGCAGTTCGTTACGCCACGCCCGCCAGCAGCCGGCGACGGAGACTCGTTCAGAGACGAATACGCTAGTAAAACCGCTTTCGCCACAGGAATCCGTTGCCTCAATCTTTATACGGGGCCGGGCCGTGTTGTCAGCCAATGTCTGAGACCGATGGGGAGGCCATCTCCGATCTGCCGCCGAGTGCGAAACTCGTCTTCAAGGTACTGGAGTACAAGGGGCCGCTGACACAGAAGGGGATCGTCGAGGAGTCGATGCTCTCGGCGCGGACGGTGCGGTACGCGCTCGAACGACTCGAAGAGGTGGGGGTCGTCGACGAGGACGTCTACTTCGCCGACGCGCGACAGAACCTCTACGAACTGAACACCGAGGACGTCGAACAGGCCGAACAGGCAATCTCCGACTGACGGTTGCTGATTCTTCAGTGTCAGGGAGGGATACGTTGACAACCGACCAGCGTGACGATTGTGGAGATAGCAATCCACATTAAGGTCGGACACGAACCGTCTGGCATGACCACGTCGCACGTGATCCTCGGTGACGGGATCGCGGGGAGTTCAGCGGCCGAGACGATCCGCGAAGCCGACCCCGACGCGGAGATCACGGTGATCACCGAGGAGGGCGAGGCACTGTACAACCGGATCCTCATCAAGGAGTTCGCCAAGGGCAAACTGCCCGAAGCCCCAGTATCGATCCACGAACCCGAGTGGTACGACGAACGCGACATCGACCTGCGGCTCAACACCCACGTCACGGGCGTCGACACCGACGAAAAGGTCGTCCGCACCCACGGCGGCGAAGACGTCGGGTACGACAAACTGCTCGTCGCCACGGGAGGAACGCCGACCCAGCTCCCGGTCGAGAACGCCGACGCCGAGGGAATCCACCACTTCTGGACGTTCCAGGACGCCCGGGCCATCCGCGAGCACGCCGCCGAAGCTGACAGAGGGGTCGTCATCGGCGCGGGCCTGCTCGGGATCGACCTCGCCGCGATCTGTGGCGCCCAGGACGTCGACGCGAAGTACCTGATGCGTGGCAACCGCTGGTGGCGCTACGCGCTCAGTCTCGACGGCGCGGAGATCATCCACCGCGCACTCGAAGACATCGGCGTCGAGCCGGTCTTCGAGAGCGGCCTCGACCACTTCGAAGTCGACGAGTCGGGCCACGTCGACTCGGTGATCGACTCCAACGGGGACGCCCACGAGGCCGAGTTCGTCGGCATCGCCGTCGGCCTGAACTACAACACGGAGTTCCTCGAGGACACGCCGGTCGAACTGGACGACGGCATCGTCGTCGACCAGTACATGCAGACCGACGTCGAGGACGTCTACGCCGCCGGTGACATCACCAAGTACCACGACGTCATCCTCGAAGATCAGACCCAGAACGGCGCGTGGGGCTCGGCCAAAGAACAGGGAATCGTCGCCGGCAAGAACATGGTCGCCGACGACACTGTCAAAGAGTTCCGCTACGTCCCCTCGTACTCGATCACGCACTTCGACTTCCCGTTTCTCTCGTTTGGCCATCCGACGATCGGCGACGACGAGGCCGAGCGGAAGTACTCCGACGACGAGTGGCGCCGCCTCACGTTCAACAACGGCAAACTCGTCGGCGGCGTCCTGATCGGCGATCTCTCCCAGCAGAGCACGTTCAAGAAGATCATCCGTCAGGAGCGCCCCGTCGCCGACCAGAAGGAACTCCTACTCGAGGAGGACGTCGAGCTCGACGCACTCGCCCCCTCGCCGATCGAATAGGCCACGCTTTTGTTCCGACCGGCCGCATCGACGACCGATGGACCGCCCCGTCCGGATCTTCGCCGACAGTCGGAGCCGGTGGACCGTCGCTCTCCTCGTTGTCCTCGTGCTTCTCTCGCTGCTCGCGGCACGGACGATCTTCGTCCAGTACGCCGCGTGGCTGTCCGACCCCGACACAGTGCGGTCGTTCGTGGCGGACTTTGGTATCTTCGCGCCGCTGACGTTCGTCTTCCTGCAAGCCTGCCAGGTGATCTTCGCGCCGATTCCCGGGCAGGCGCTCGGGTTCGCCAGCGGCTGGCTGTTCGGGGCCTACTGGGGAACGATCTACAGCCTCGCCGGTGCGACGCTCGGTAGTTTCGTCGCCTTCCACCTCTCACGGCGCTGGGGACGACCGTTCGTCGAACGGGCGATCACCGCGTCAGTGCTGGATCGGTTCGACGACTTCTCCTCGAATCACGGCTATCTGACGCTGTTTATCGTCTTTCTCATCCCGGGGATGCCCGACGACGTGATCTGTTTCGTCGGCGGGACGACCGATCTCGACATCAAGCGTATGACGGCCATCTCCCTGTTAGGGCGGGTTCCTGGCTACTTCCTGACGAACCTGGCCGGAGCCTCCGTCGCGTCAGAAGACTACACCGCCGCAGCCGTAATCGTCGTCGTGATGGCCGCCATTGCACTCGTCGTCTACCTCCGACGCGAGGAACTGACTACGCGGCTGTTTCCGCCCGCCCGATAACGCTCGGGGACGTACGGCAGAACCTGCTCGGGGAGCACCCCGGCGACCACAGCCGCGAGCGTCGCCAGTCGCTTTCGCAGCAGGGTGTAGGTCGCCGAAACGACCAGCGTCACACCGACTGCGACCTGGAGAAGACCGCTGGTGACCGCGAGTCCCAGCACGCCGAGTGCGAACACGAGCGCGAGGTCGTGCGGCGAGCCGTCGTAGGGGACGAGCCGTCGGGGCGCGAGCCACCGGTCGTGATAGTGAGAGTAGACAGCTCGTTGCGAGCCAGCCTCCCAGGGCCGGAGTTCGAGTCCGCCGCCGAGAACGTCACTCGCGGCGTGGAGCGCGGCCGCGAGGAGGAACGAGGCGACCGCGAGCGAGCCAGGTGTCGGCGCCACCAGAGCGGCGCCGACGGCGGCCAGCGCAGCCACCGTCCCGTAGACCGGGAAGTGAAGCGTCCGGCGGTGGCCCCAGTAGAGATCGAGGTCGGGTGCCAGCCCCCCAGCTAGCCCCGCTGCAAGCAGGAGCGACGTCTCACCGGGTGCGACCGCGGCGAAGACGGCCCCGACGAGCAGACCGGCCAGACCGTGGGTCGTCGCCATCATGTGCACCGGAGTATGTGATCACACCGTAAATCCGTATCGCCCAGCGCGACGATCCCGTATCCATATGTCGCCAGGGACCCTCACCGTCGAGCGTGACTGTGCCGTGAGACGGTTCGTTCTCCCCACCGGCGGCCCTCGCCGGATCGTGCTGGCCCTCCAGGCGGCGCTCGTGGTCGTCCTCCTGGTGGGGATCGGCCTGCGAAACACCAGCGTCGTCGTCAACGCGACGTTCTCGCTGGCGGTGACGCTGTTGCCGGCGCTGCTGGCCCGGGACTTCGGCGTGCACTTCGATCCCTGGCTCGTCCTCTGGATCACGCTCGCAGCGCTGTTGCACTCGCTGGGGATGGTCGGCGTCTACGAATCCGTCTGGTGGTGGGATCATCTCACCCACGCCTTCTCGGCGGCGCTGGTCACCGCGATCGGCTACGCCATCGTCGTCGCCGTCGATCGCCACAGCGAGACCGTCCACCTCCCGCGGGCGTTCCTGTGGCTGTTCGTCTTCCTCCTGACTGTCGCAGTCGGCGTCGTCTGGGAGACGATGGAGTTTCTGACGCGCGAACTCGCTCGCGTGGCCGGAATGCGGCCGGTATTGATCGTCTACGGAGTCGAGGATACCATCCTGGATCTCGTCTTCGACTGTGTCGGTGCGCTCCTCGCTGCGGTGTTGCTCCACTTCGGGGGCGGGCGATCGCTGGTCGCCCGCCTGCGGCCCTGAAAACGGCGCTGGACCGACACCGTTTTGCGCGCGCCACCGCGAGAAGCGAGTATGGACGGCGGTGGCAGCGGCGAGATGACTCTCGCCTTCGATCTGGAGGCACTGAAACGACTGGCCCGCCCGGACGCGGTGTTCACCGACGCGCGCCAGTGGAGCGAGTACGTCGGCGTCGTCTCCGAGAAGCCGACCTACGTCGTGACTAACTTCACGCGCAAGCATCGCATCCGACAGGACTTCTTCTCCGGTCCCCGGGGCCGCAAGGAGAGCCTCGAAAACGTCAAAGAACAGTTCGACACCCCCCGACACGTCTACGTCGGCACCACCGACGAGGACGCGGACCTCGCCGAGCGCGTCGGCTGGGAGTTCCTGCACGTCGAGGATGCGGCCGAGGCCGCCGAGTGGGAACTGGGCGAACCCGAGAGCCCGGCACAGGAAGACGAGCAGGCCCGCGAAGACTGGCCGTAGCAGCCCGGGAACGAACGCGGTCGCGCGCGAGGCCGGATTTTTTGTCGTTGGTCTGTGAAGAGAGGATCGATGTCTGATCTCAACGTCGACGTCGAAGTAGAAGTCGAAGTGGACGAGGACGAACTCGAAGTCGAACTGAACAATCCGACGACCGCCGAGGCCGAACTGCAAGCCCCCGGACTGGAGATCGAAGTCGAAGTCGAAGCCGAGATCGAGGGGACGCCGGAACTCGAAGACGAGGACGAAGCGCCTGAGGCCGACGAGGAAGAAGAAACCGCGCCTGAGGCCGACGAGGAAGAAGAAGCCGAGGAAGAAACCGACGAAGAGACTGAAGCCGACGAGGAAGAGGAAACCGACGAAGACGACACAGCCGGAGCCGAAGACGACGAAGCGTAGAATCCGGCACGGAGACGAGCAGTCCGGCCGGAGGCGCCGACGGAGGATCACCGGGAGCAATTCGCGTGGTGCCGATCCCCTGTGTGACCAATACTGGAGCTTTTATTTCGGTCGTGGCCGAACGGTCGCACAATGTCAGTCGACGACGAGTTCGACGATCCGACCGAGACGACATCACTGGACGTCGCCGACCCGCTCTCAGAAGGCCTGGACTCGCTGCTATCGGCGACGGGTGCGCAACTGGTCGCACTGCTCACGCTCGTCGGTTTCGGCAGCACCGTCCTCAGCCAGTCGCTGACTGTTCAGGTCGGCAGAGACGTGCTGGAGTACATCCGCGAGACTGCCGACATGTCCCAGCCAGAAACTCAAGAGGCGGTCGCGGAGTTCGAGCGGTTGCTCGATAACACGGGATTCGCCCTCGACGTCTCGATTCCGGTGCTTCTGGCGGGACTGCTCGTCCTCGCACTCGTGAGTGAAGCCGTCTTGATCGTCGCGGTCCGGGTGTTCGCCAACGCCGAGCAGGACGGCATCCCGGTCGATCTCGCGACCCGTCGACTCCCGATCGCGACCCTGTATGGTTTCATCGGTGGCATCCTGCTGGGAATCGCGGTCGTATTCGGTCTACTCCTGTTCATCGTTCCCGGGATCCTGATCTTCATCGGGACGCTGTTCTTCCGCCAGGAGATCGCTCTCGCCGACAAGGGCCCGATCCAGGCGATCTCCGGAACGTGGGCAGTGACCAAGGGCAACCGCTGGACGCTGTTGCTGCTGGTCGTCATCCTGTGGGCGATCGGTTTCGCCATCGGACTGGTGCCCGGCTTCATCCCCGGAACGGTCGGGCTTGTCCTCACCGTGCTCGTCTCCAGCGTGATGAGCGTCTTCACGATCGCCGTCGTCACGGACGCGTACGTCCGCCTGAGTGATCAGCCGGCTGAAACCGACCAGTCCACCGAGACGAGTACGGATATGCTGTGATCGAGCCCCCTTCCACCTAACTCGGTGTTCTTTTCGGCGTCTGGGTAGTGGGCGAGACCACATCCGCAGGACCCTCCGGTTTCATTTAGTATCGGCTCGAATCCAGAGACGTGTCGGGGTCGTTGTTACCAGTCGTCGCGGCGATCCTGGTCGTCGGGATCGGCGCGCAGCTACTCGCCCGGCGGCTCCGAGTCCCCAGTGTCGTCTTCTATCTGGTCGCCGGCCTCCTGCTCGGCCCCGACGGCGCGGGGATGGTGACGCTGGAGACGTTCGGCGACGGACTGGAAGTCATCGTCGGGCTGGCCGTCGCCATCATCGTCTTCGACGGCGCGTTCGCGCTCCAGTTCGGCCGTATCCGAGAAGCCTCTCGGACCTCCCTGCGACTGGTGACGGTCGGCGCGGTCGTGATGTTCGCAGGCACCACCGTGGCCGTGCGGGTCCTGACGGGGTCGACGTGGGAGATCGCGCTACTCGTTGGCGCGCTGCTGGTCGCGACCGGCCCGACGGTCATCACGCCGATCCTCGAAGTCGTCCGGGTTCGCGAGCACGTCGCCGCGGCACTGGAGACGGAGGGTATCGTCAACGACGTGACCGCAGCGATCGGCGCGGTCGTGATCTTCGAGACGCTCTTGCTGGATGACCTGGGACTCCCTGCGACGTTTCTGACGTTCATCGAGCGGCTCGGTATCGGCGTCGCCGCCGGACTGGTCGCGACGGCGATCGTCTACGCGCTACTCGAAGCCGACGACGAGATCGATCCCGACAGGCGCGTCGTCAGTATGCTCACCGCTGCCAGCGGCCTCGGCTCGGCCGCACTGGCAGGCATCCTCGCGTTCGAGGCCGGGATTGGGACGCCCGACTGGGCGATAGTGGGGCTGGCGACGGGAGTCGTCGCAGCCGCAGTCACCGCGGGACTGCTGCGCTACGACATCGGACCCGAAGCCGATCGACGGGTCGGGTTGGCGTTCGGCCTCGCCGGCGGTGTCGGGGCAATCGCAGTGACGTGGGTGCTGACTGCCGGGGCACTCGCTGGCCTCGTTCGATCCGGGCTCGCGCTCCTGGCAGGCGCGCTCGTCACCTGGGCCGTCTTCGAACTCTTCCGTAGCGACGTCGCACCCGGTGAGGAGCCACAGGCCGCCCGGTTCCTGACGATCGCCGCCGCCATCGGCTCGTTCGCGCTCGCCGAGACCGTCGCCGCCGAAGCCGGAATCGCGGCCGCGGCGACCGCCGGCATCGCGCTGGGCAATCTCGACTTGCCACAGCGGGAGTTGATGGAGGAGTTCGGCCGGGACGCCACGCTGCTCGTGCTGGCGTTCGTGTTCGTCTCGCTGGCAGCCCTGATCGACCTCAGTGCAATCGCCGACCTGGGCGTCGCTGGCGTGGCACTCGCAGCCGTCGTCATCCTCGTGCTGCGCCCGCTTGTCGCGGTGATCGCGACCGCCGGTGTCGATCGATTCTCCCGTCCGGAACGGTTGTTCCTCGCAGCGGTCGGCCCACGCGGGATCATCCCGGCCAGCGTCGCGACGCTGTTCGCGATCGAGTTGGCGACAGCAGGCAACGAGAGCGCGGCCCAGATCCTGCTCGGGACGGTGTTCGTGGTCATCTTCGCGACCGTCACGATAGAGGCCGGGCTGGCGAGACAGATCGGCGACCTACTCGGAGTAACACCAATGCGCACCATACTCGTCGGCGGGGGCCGGGTCGGCCGGTCGCTCGCCACACGACTCGAACAGAGAGGAGAGTTCGTCGTCATCGTCGAAGACGACGAGAACGCAGCCGCCGCGGCCAGAAAATCGGGGTTCACCGTCCACGACGGCGACGGTACCGAGAGTGACGTCCTCCGGGCGGCCGGCATCGAAGACTCCAAGATCGTCGTCGCGGCGACTGGCGACGACGACGTCAACGCACTCGTGACCCAACTTGCGTCGACGAAATTCGGCGTCGAGAAGATCTACGCGCGAGTGAACAACCCCGAGAACGTCGACGCGTTCGACGCCGAGGTGGTCACGGCGATCGACTCCTCGATGGCGACCGCCTACGCCATCGATAACGAGATCGAACGTCCGGAGCTGGCCCACTGGATGACCGATCTGGGCGACGGCCACGACATCCAGCAGATCACCGTGACCGCCGCCGATCTCGTGGGCAAGACTATCGAGGAAGTGAACGAAGTGATTCCGGGCGGCTGTCTGGTCGCGGAAGTCGGTGAGGGCAGTGAGGCGCGCGTGCCGGAGCCCGACCACCGCTTGAGCGACGGCGAAGTGGTGACGTTTCTCGGCGACAGCGACGCGGTCGCCAAGGCCGTCCAGCGGTTCCACCCGCGCGAGTGAGAGCCAGACAGCGAATCGCCATCGCGATATTTAACCGCTCGCTCGCCTAGATCCGGCCAATGGCAGAACCACGCGTCCCCGGCGGCCCCGGCGCCGACCTCGAACTACCGTGCGGTGAGACCGTCTCGCTGCGGAAGTTCGACCTGGGTATGCGGGAGTTTTCCTGTGACTGTGGCGACACCCACGCGATCGTGATGGACGTCCACCCCCTGGCGCGGTTCGTGCCCGAGGACATCGTCGCCCAACTCCGAGCCGTCATCGATACCGACGACGACTACGAGGAGTTCTCGATGCCCCATCTCATGGGCAGCGTCATGGAAGAGTTTCCGGATAAGATCGCCGTCGCGGACGTCTCCGACGACGGGCAGGTCGGCGCGGCACTCGTCTGGATCAGCGACTTCGACGCCCAGCGGCTGCACTACGTCGCCGTCGAGCTGATTGTCGAACTGATGGAACACGCGATCAGCCACGTCGAGAACGACGACCTCGCGAGAGAGTTCGAAACCCAGATGGCCGAGTTCGATATCGAGGGCTTCGTCGATGCCTATCGCGCCGAGCGGAATCTCGAAGACGAGTTCGACCAGCCCGTGTGAAGTTCTGACACACCGTCGTCTGACAGTAGTTCACATGGGCGTTAGGTCGGCGTCGGGCGATTTTCGCTGAAACGTCGTCTGACGGATGTCTGACGCCGTTTAATGGGGGAGTAGGCCGTGTGTAAGCGTATGCGCATACGTCACGGCGAGTTCGAGCGGATCCGGTCGGTGTTAGAGCAGGCCGACACCGACGAGCCGCTGACAGCGCGCGAAATCCTCGATCTGTTGGAGCAACACGGCGAGGAATTCGACAGCGCTCACCGCGTCGCCACCGTTCTGGGTCGGCAGGCCCAGCGCGGCGAAGTGGAAGTCATCCGTGACCAACCCTACCGGTATCGCTTCCGGGACGTAAACAACTAGATTGCGGCACGGTCGACGGTCGCACCACGGTGAGACGGGAGAGTTCTCGTCAGGACGCATATTCTGGACTGCTGGCTACCCGAAACCAGCGGGTTTTTGACTCGTTTCGCAGTATGAGAGGGTATGAGCCACGAGGACTTTCCGACCGAGGACCCCGCGGTGGTGACCTGTGGGTTGCCCTACGCCAACGGCGACCTGCACATCGGCCACCTGCGGACGTACGTCGGCGGCGACGTGTTCAGCCGCGCCCTGGAGACGCTGGGCCAGCAGACAGCCTTCGTCTGCGGGTCGGACATGCACGGCACGCCCATCGCCGTCCAGTCCATCCAGGAGGGCGTCGACCCCGCCGAGTTCGCCCTGGAGTACCACGAGCAGTACCAGGAGACCTTCCCCAAATTCGGGGTCGAGTTCGACAACTACGGCCACACCCACGACGACACCAACCGCGAACTGACCTACGAGATCGTCCGCGCGCTCGAACGCGAGGGGTACGTCTACGAAAAGGACATCAAAGTCGCCTGGGACCCCGAAGACGAACAACCCCTGCCGGATCGCTACGTCGAAGGGACCTGCCCCTACTGCGGGGAGCAGGCCCGCGGCGACGAGTGTGACGAAGGCTGTGGTCGCCACCTCGAACCGGGCGAGATCGAAGATCCGATCTCGACCATCTCCGGCAATCCAGCGGAGTACCGCGACCGGACGCACAAGTTCTTCAAAGTCTCGGAGCTCTCGGACTACCTCACGGAGTTCCTCGACCACCTCGAAGGAACGAGCAACGCCCGGAACCAGCCCCGCCAGTGGATCGAAGACGGCCTGCAGGACTGGTGTATCACGCGGGATCTGGACTGGGGCTTCGACTATCCTGACGTAGATGGCGAAGAGACTGACGACCTCGTCCTGTACGTCTGGGTCGACGCGCCAATCGAGTACATCGCCTCCACGAAGCAGTATACCGAGCGCGTCGGTCCCGAGGTGTACGATTGGGAAGACGCCTGGAAAGCAGACGGGGAGATCGTCCACATCATCGGCCGGGACATCATCCAGCACCACACGATCTTCTGGCCGGCCATGCTGAAGGTGGCTGGCTACGACGAACCCCGCGCTGTGATGGCCAGTGGGTTCATGACGTTGAACGGAAAGGGCTTCTCGACCTCCCGAAATCGGGCGGTCTGGGCTCGCGAGTATCTGGAGGAAGGCTTCCACGAGGACCTCCTGCGGTACTACCTCGCCACGAACGGCGGCTTCCAGCAGGACGTCGACTTCTCGTGGGCGAAGTTCCGCGAGCGCGTCAACGGCGAGTTGGTCGGCACAGTCGGCAACTTCCTCTATCGGTCACTACTGTTCGCGTACCGGAACTACGAGGGCACGCCAGATGCGGCAGTCTCCGAGGAAGTCACCAATCGGATCGACGAGGCCGTCGAGGACTACCAGGCCGCCCTCAACGACTACTCCATCCGGAAGGCTGGCGGTGCGGCAGTCGAACTGGCGCAGTTCGGCAACGAGTATATCCAGCGCAACGAGCCCTGGAAGCTCACCGACGACGATCCCGAACAGGCTGCACAGGTCATGCGCGATTGCGTCCAGATCGCCAAGGCATTGGCCATCTTGCTGGAGCCCTTTACCCCTGGAAAGGCCGCAGCGCTGTGGGACCAACTCGCCGAGGACGGCAGCGTCCACGAGGCCACAGTCGCGGACGTCCACGAGGCCCCGCCGGGCGCGTTCGGGGAACCCGACGAACTCTTCGAGAAGATCGAGGACGAGCGCGTCGCGGAACTCAACGAGAAACTCCAGGCACGCGTCGAAGAAGCGACCGAGAGCGACGCGGAGGACGAGACGGAAGATGAAAACGAAAGCGACGATACCGACGAGGTCGAATCGGCAGCCATGGAACTCGAATCCCTCGTCGAGGATCGCATCAGCTTCGAAGATTTCCAGGGAATCGACATGCGCGTCGGGCGCATCGAGACCGCCGAAGATGTCGAAGATTCGGACAAACTCCTCCGGCTCGAAGTCGACATCGGCGTCGAGACACGGCAGGTCGTCGCCGGCCTGAAACAGCTCCACGACATCGAGGACCTGCAGGGGACGAAGGTAATCCTGCTGGCGAACATGGAGCAGGCCGAACTGTTCGGCATCGAGTCCAACGGGATGGTCCTGGCTGCGGGCGAGCAGGCCGACTTGCTGACCACGCACGAGGACGCGCCGGTCGGGACGCGCATCAAATAGTCGCTCAGAGTGGGCCGATCGTCAGCAACACCGGGATTGCGATAACAGCCAGCGCCTGTCGACTCGAAAGTCCACGAGTTCGTTTCAGGGCGTGAGCCCACAGATATCCTGCCCAGAGCGC